>Ga0307425_1002573_pt1 | contig 10166 bp, 9 predicted proteins | sample SalMarWE160330MG_FD_202152 | JGI IMG/M metagenome (GOLD analysis project Ga0307425, IMG submission 202152) | Salt marsh sediment microbial communities from the Plum Island Ecosystem LTER, Massachusetts, United States - WE1603-30 | ecosystem: Environmental > Aquatic > Marine > Intertidal zone >...
GTACACCACCGTGGTCTCGGCCACGGCGAGCGAGCCCGCCCCTCTCCAATATATAGCCCCCTACGCCGGCTGTACCATGGGTGAGTACTTTCGCGATACCAAGAGACACGCCCTGTGCATCTATGACGACCTCTCCAAGCACGCTGTAGCCTATCGTCAGATGTCGTTGCTGTTGCGCCGACCCCCTGGCCGGGAGGCCTATCCCGGGGACATTTTCTACCTCCACGCGCGGCTGCTTGAAAGGGCTGCCAAGCTCAACGAAAAATTGGGAGAGGGATCCCTGACGGCCCTGCCCATCATCGAGACCCAGGCCGGGGACGTATCCGCCTATATACCCACCAACGTCATCTCCATCACCGACGGGCAGATCTACCTGGAGACCGACCTCTTCTATTCCGGGATCAGGCCCGCCGTCAACGTGGGTTTATCCGTCTCCCGCGTCGGCGGGAACGCCCAGATCAAGGCGATGAAACAGGTGGCGGGCTCTCTGCGTTTGGACCTGGCCCAATATCGGGAGATGGCCGCCTTCGCTCAGTTCGGCAGCGACCTCGACAAAGCGACCCAGGCCCAACTGGCCAAGGGTGAGCGCCTGGTGGAGATCTTGAAGCAGGGACAGTATCAACCCCTGACGGTGGCCAAACAGATCATGGTCATCTATGCCGGGGTCCACGGCTTCCTGGACAGCTATCCCGTCTCTGTGCTGCAGCGGTATGAGCAGGAACTGTACAAGTTCATCGATGACAGACACGCCGATATTTACCAAGAGATCGATAAAAAGAAGGAACTGGATGAGGCCTTTGATGCACGGATCCACAAGATCCTTGAGGAGTTCAAGGAGGCATTCGTTTCCTCATGAGGAGTGAACCGAGATGATCGGCCTCAAGGCCCTGCGCCGCAGAATCGGCAGTATCAAGAGCACCCAGCAGATTACCCGGGCCATGAAGATGGTGGCCGCGGCCCGGCTGCGACGTGCCCAAGAGCGGATCATCGAGGCCCGTCCCTATGCCGATAAGATGCGGGAGGTCTTGCAGAGCCTGAGCCTCAGGACCGATCCCAAGGCCCACCCCTTACTGGTCCGTCGGGAGGTAAAGCGCGTGGTGTTGGTGGCCATCACGACCGATCGGGGGCTGTGCGGGAGCTTCAACCAGAATGTCTTTCGGAGCGTGGAGCGATTTATCGAGGAGAATCGCACGCGCTATGCAGAGATCTCCCTCACCATGATGGGAAGAAAGGGGCTGGACTACTTCCGCCGCAGGCAGGTCCCCATTAGCAGAGACTACGTAGGACACATTCGGGAGATCGACTATCAAGCGGCAGCGACCATCGGCAAAGATTTGACAGAGGCGTATACGTCCGAGGCCGTTGAAGGCGTCTTTCTGGTCTACAACGAGTTCCGCTCCCCCCTGGTCCAGCGGGTAGTGATCAAAGATCTCCTCCCCATAGAGCCCTTGGAGGTGGCATCAGATTATCCAGCGGTGGAATACATCTATGAGCCATCGGCCGAGGCCATCCTCTCCGAACTCCTGCCGCGGTATGTGGAGATTCAGATATATCGGGCCCTGCTGGAGTCGTTGGCCGGGGAGCATGGGGCGAGGATGACGGCTATGGGTGCCGCCACGGAAAACGCCCAGGACATGATCGAGAAGCTTACCCTCGTGTATAACAAGGCGCGCCAGAGCACCATTACCAAGGAGATGTTGGAGATCGTGGGCGGTGCGGAGGCGCTGAGATAGTACCAAAGATAAGGAGAAAGGCGCGGACGATGAAGAAAGAGAAGAGGCAGGAAGGGAAAATCATACAGGTAATCGGGCCGGTCATCGATATCGAGTTCGAGGAAGGAGAGCTCCCCGCCATCTTTAACGCCGTCAGACTCACCAACCCCCGGATAAGCGATCGGGAAGAGAACTTGGTTGCGGAGGTTGCCCAGCACATCGGGGAGAACACGGTCAGGTGTGTGGCCATGGACACCACCGATGGCCTGGTCAGGGGGATGAAGGGCTTCGATACCGGCGCCCCCATCACCATCCCCGTGGGCAAGGAGGTCCTCGGTCGGATCCTCAACGTAATCGGCGAACCCGTGGATGAGATGGGACCAATCAAGACCAAAAAGAGCTACCCTATTCACCGTCCGGCCCCCACCTTTGTGGACCAGGACGTCAATGTCTCTCTCCTGGAGACGGGGGTCAAGGTGATCGACCTCTTGGAACCGTACTCCCGGGGCGGCAAGGTCGGCCTCTTCGGCGGCGCCGGGGTCGGCAAGACCGTGATCATCATGGAGCTCATCCACAACATCGCCACCCAGCACGGCGGGTTTTCAGTGTTCGGAGGCGTGGGGGAGCGGACCAGGGAGGGGAACGACCTCTGGCTCGAGATGAAGGGATCAGGGGTCCTGGACAAGACGGCCCTGGTCTTCGGGCAGATGACCGAGACCCCCGGTGCCCGGGCCCGGGTGGGGCTCTCGGCCCTGACCGCTGCCGAGTATTTCCGCGACGAGGAGGGGCAGGACGTCCTCTTGTTCATCGACAACATCTTTCGCTTCATCCAGGCCAACTCCGAGGTCTCGGCCCTGCTGGGGAGGATGCCCTCGGCGGTGGGGTATCAGCCTACTTTGGCCACGGACCTGGGTGAACTGGAAGAGCGCATCACCTCCACCACCAAGGGTTCCATCACCTCGGTCCAGGCCATCTACGTGCCTGCCGACGACCTGACCGATCCGGCCCCGGCCACCACCTTCGCCCACCTCGACGCCACCACCGTCCTCTCGCGGCAGATCTCTGAACTGGGGATCTATCCGGCAGTGGACCCCCTGGACTCCACCTCCAAGATCCTCAACCCCCAGGTGGTGGGGGAAGAGCACTATCGGGTGGCCCGGGAGGTTCAGCGGATCCTGCAGAAATACAAAGACCTGCAGGACATCATCGCCATCCTCGGCATGGACGAGCTCTCCGAAGACGACAAGCTGACCGTGTCGCGGGCCAGAAAGATCCAGCGATTCTTCTCCCAGCCCTTCTTCGTGGCTGAGGAGTTTACCGGCAGCAAAGGGAAATACGTGAAGCTTGAGGATACTATCAAGGGTTTTCAGGAGCTGGTGGAGGGTAAACACGATGATGTCCCTGAGCAGGCCTTTTACATGGTGGGGACCATCGAGGAGGCCCTGGAGAAGGCCGAAAGGCTGAGGGCCGCGGAGTAGCAGGCATGGCAGATAATTTCCTCATGGAGGTGGTAACCCCTCATCGCCTGGTGTTGAGCCAGGAGGTAGAGGAGATCACGGCCCCCGGGGCGGAGGGGGAATTCGGGGTCTTGCCCGGACACACTCCTTTCTTCACCACCTTGAAGATCGGTGAAGTGATGTACCGTAGCGGGAAAGAGGAGCGGCATATGGCCGTGACCTGGGGGTTCGTGGAGGTCCTGCACGATAGGGTCACCATCCTGGCCGAGGCGGCGGAGCTGCCCCCGGAGATAGACGTGGAGCGGGCCAAGCGGGCCAAGGAGCGGGCCGAGAAGCGGCTGCAGCAACACAGCCCCGAGGAGATAGCATATTATTACTCCACAGCCGCCCTGCAACGGGCCCTTAACAGGCTGACGGTGGCAAGCCGGAGGAGATAAAGTCCCGCTCTGTGTCGGTACACGACATCCCCTCCATAGAGATATCAACATGGTAGGGTATCGCCTTGCAACATCTCCCGTTTACTCCCCAGCCTTTGGATTCTTGATGAGGAGATGTGTCGCCATGCGACACAGGGTCGAGTCGTTCGTCATAGAACCTCATCTGCAAGGAGGATGTGCATATGACAACAAGAGAGACTATGGTATCCGCAATGACGGCCAGGAGGGTAGGGTTTTTTTGTACGGTTTTTTTATCAATTGCCGTTATACTGGTGATGTTGGTCTCCGTATCCTTGGCCCTGGACGGCACACCCGGAGATGATGTTCTGACCAATAACGGAACGGAGACCGATATCAACGGTCTGGCCGGCAACGACATCATCATCAACACGGGCACCGTCACGAACAACATCGACGGCGGCCCTGGAAATGACACCATCACCAATACCAACTCGGGCACAGTGGACCAGTACATTTACGGCAGCCAGAACACCGGTGTAGACAGCAGTGGCGGCGACAACACCATCACCAACTCGGGGACAGTGAACTGGGACATCTACGGCAGCTATAACTGGGGCTCAGGCAGCAGCGGCGGCGACAACACCATCTTCAACTCGGGGACAGTGGACGCCATCTGCGGCAGCTATAACTGGGGCTCAGGCAGCAGCGGCGGCGACAACACCATCATCAACTCGGGGACAGTGAACTGGTACATCAGCGGCAGCGATAACTATGGCACTAACAGCGGCGGCGGCGGCAACACCATCACCAACTCGGGGACAGTGGACACCGCCGTCATCGGCAGCGATAACTATGGCACTAACAGCAGTGGTGGCAGCAACACCATCACCAACTCGGGGACAATGAACGGGGGCATCTTCGGCAGCGATAACCATGGCGATAACAGCAGTGGTGGCACCAACACCATCACCAATTCGGGAATAGTGAACTGGCTCATCTGCGGCAGCGATAACGGCGGCGATTATAGCAGTGGTGGCGGCAACACCATCACCAACTCGGGGACAGTGGACACCGCCATCATCGGCAGCGCGAATGGGGGCACTAACAGCAGCGGCGGCAGCAACACCATCACCAACTCGGGGACAGTGGACACCGCCATCAGCGGCAGCGATAACTGGGGCGATAATAGCAGCGGTGGCGACAACACCATCACCAACTCGGGGACAGTGGACTGGGACATCATCGGCAGCGAGAACCATGGCACTAACAGCAGCGGCGGCAGCAACACCATCACCAACTCGGGGACAGTGAACGGGAACATCGACGGCAGCCTAAACACCGGCGCAGGCAGCAGCGGCGGCAGCAACACCCTTGAACTGGTGGGCGCATGCTCTGTGGGAGGGAATATCGGAAATTTCGAACGGTTTTTTAAGACCGGCGCGGGAACCGCCACGGTGGGCGGCGCTCTCAACCTGCCCTCTTTGACACAGACCTCCATACAGGGTTTTGCCGGCTACTATCCGGCCATTATCGCCAACTCCGCCACGCTGGCGGGGGACCTTATCCTCTCTCCCGGCTATTATCCCAGCGGCACCGTTGTCCTGATTCAGACCAACGGGCTCGCCAGTGGATTCAATCCCCTCGTCATCGACAACTCACCGGTCCTCGATTTTACGGTGGCCAATAACGGCAACAATGTGGAGCTTACCACCACCCGCCGATCGTACACAAGTGTGGTACCCGGCTTGAGCGGTAACGATTGGCCCCTGGCCGGGGTCTTGAGCAACGCAGCCCCCAATGCCGGCGGCGATCTGGCCTTTGTCATCGGCGTTCTCGACTTTCTCTCTCCGTCGGATATGGGGGCGGCCTTGCACCAGCTCTGGCCCACCACCCTTTCCGCATTGCATGAGATCAGTTTTAACAACTCCTCCCGTTTTATTGACAGCGCCATGCTCCGCCTGCAGGAGCTGCGAAATGGATTCTACACGGCCAAGGACACCAACCGGTTTTTCGCCACCGACCGTCGAATTTTATTGGCGTCAGCCGCCGGTACGGTCGGTCTGGGCGCATTACAATCGTCTCGATCCAACGAATACGACCTGGGCGTTTTTGCCGACGTAGTGGGAGGCGGCGGCAACCGGGACGCGTTATCGGAGCACCCGGGCTACGAATACGATACAGCCGGGTTTGTGTTAGGGCTGGACCATGCATTCGGACATGGCTTTATCGGCGGTTTCGATGTCGGCTATGTCTTCTCCGGCATCGATTACGATGATGTGGGCGACAGCCGAGGCAGGGTGGATACGCTTCACGCCGGGATCTACGGCACCCGCTTTTTCGAACACTGGCACATTGATGCCGCCATATCCGGGGGCTACAATTGGTATGAAAGCGGCCGCCGTATCGTTTTCGGGGCTGTCGATAGAACCGCCGAAGCCGACTTCACCGGCTGGGTAATGGATGCGCACCTGGGGGCCGGGTACGATTTTGAACCGGGCGGGTTTATTATCACACCGGAAGCGGCCATCGACTACGCCCTGCTTCACACCGGCGGCTATACCGAACACGGTGCCGGCGACCTCGACCTTGACGTGGATGACGTATACACGCATTCACTGGCAACATCCCTGGGGGCGACCATGGCCTACCCGGTTAAGGCAACTGCCGATCTGACGGTCGTTCCGTCCATTTCCGCCGCGTGGCAGCATGAATTCCTGGGAGATAAAGACAACATTCGCACGTATCTTATCGGTGCACCGTCGGACGCTTTTTTCATTGACACGGCCGGACCGGACCCTGATAGTGCCCTGATCGGTGTGGCCCTGCTTTTGAAAGGGGAACAGGTATCCTTTAATGCGCGTTACGATGCCAAGCTGAGCAATCATTTCGATTCACACCATTTCAGCGTCGAAATCCGCTATGTTTTTTAAAAAAAGGAGGACAGGCTGACGGTGGCAAGCAGACGTAGATAGGGAAAATCCCGTAATATGGATGTAAGGGAAGGGGGAAGAATATCTTCCCCCTCATTTTTATTTTATCCCCTCTCCACATTGATTTTTAAAGCATTTTTTTCTTCCCACCATCTGTATACATGCTATAATATGTCAAGAGCAAACAGGATCGCATATGAATAAAACAACAATGCAATATTTCAAAAATGAAGACATTCTCCATGTAGTTATTTCCGATGAAAAAGAGGCCAACAGCATTGAGTTAAGCCCAAATATTACGGCTGAGATGAATGAAAAAGGCGAATTAATAGGGATCGAAATATTAGAGGCTAGTTCCTTTATTCGCGATTCTATATTGGAGTCATCTCAAGCTAAAATACTTGAATTAAAAAAAGCCGTATAACCTTATTTCTCTATTTTATATCCTCTCACCTTCTGTATACCTGCCAGAAGAAAAGAAAGCTTTTTATTGACAAATCCTCCCTTTTGACCTAAGTTTTTCGTATATTTCTCAAGACCTCAAGTAATCTCATAAACTATTTTCTAATCATTAGGGGGTATTGATGGGAAAGGGTCAGATTTTTATTGTTGACATGAAACAGAAAGGAAGATATGCAACAATCAGAAATGTCATAAATGAAGATTTGACCCTATAGCTCTCCCTAGATACTTTCTTTTTCTTTATCTTCGGCCAAAGCTTGCCTTTTTTTGTCCTCCATGCTTCTCAAGGTTTCTCTATTCTTTTTGAACCTCGATTCCAATTTTTCTGTTACCTTAGAAGACCATTTCTTTTTTAATTCTTCAATAAGCATAAGGGTACAGTCCACTATTTCGGGATATGTAGTGTTATCATGACTAGCGCCCATAAAAAAGGCCAATGCCACTCCCTGTGCACGGAGAGCGTCATCTTTAATTTTCTTTATTTTTGGTGCATCGCGCGAAAGTAAATTATCGTTTTTTGTGTCAAACTGAGGATGTTCAAGTTTGAACTCCATGATCTGCTTGTCATATTCGGTGGCTAACCATGAAGCATTTTCAACGTGCCTTCCCACCTGAAAATACTGCTTTTTGAGGAACATTATTGCATCTATTATTTTTGGATCGTCAGTCGCGCCAGCGAGCTTGGAAAGAGTGGAAGCATCATTGAAATCGAATATCGCAGAAAAGGATACGGTCTTTTTCTGCTGTTGCGTATGGTAAAGGACGCATCGATGATAATCTTCTTCGAGTTCATGGACGAAAGATACCAAGAGCGACCGACATTCTTTTTCCCGACGTTGCTCTGCATATTCACTATTCAACCTCCAGGCAAGCATCACGCCAAGTAAAGCTCCACATACAGTGGCGGCACCTGCATTAGCTTTTATTATCAAAAATATGGTGAGTGCGAGAAGAAAAAGCAGTAATATCAAAAAAAATAGGCTCATTTTATTTTTGGAAGCAATCTACATCTTTCGCCTCCTATACTGCTTTGGTCTGTGCGATCCCATTGTCTATCCAGATTGTATAGCATTTAGCTCCCAGTGCCAAGGCTTCGTGCGTCGGCTTGAGGGACAAAAAGGGGAGCGGCTATTTTTGCAGCCTGCCCCTCTTTTCTATTTTACAACCTTCAGTCTTCTCTTCCCCTCCCTCGCTTTGCGGGGTCCCGTCTTTTGCAAAATCTAAATTAAGTCCCCCTCCACTTTGTATAATGATGCTCCTTTAAATCTTTTAAGGACATCATGCCGCAAGGCGGCAAAATATAAATGACGGCCCCGCACCTCAATATAATTTTTGCGGACTGCGGGGTCCCGTAAAACGGGAGATGTCGCAGAGCGATCCCCTGCCATTTTGATATCTCTATGGAGGGGATGTCGTGTACCGACACAGTGCGGGACTTCCCCCCTCTATTTAATGACCTTTAATTTTCCCCTCCCCCGCTTTGCGGGATGCCGTATTTCATAAACTATAAATTAATGAACGGCACTTTCCTCCTCTTATTTTACAATCTTTAGCCGTGCACCTTTTTTCCTCTTTGGGCCTTTGTCGTCGGGTCCTTTTGGTGTTTCCCCATTTTGCCCTTCCAAGATGTGGTGATTGAAGAGGTTGTTCTTGGCGATCACGCCGTTGATGATGAAGTAGGTTACCACCGCCTTCTCCCATTCCTTGGTGGGCTCGAACTGAAAGAGCCTGTCCAGGTACTTTTTGCGCAACTGAGTCAAGGAGGCCTCGTCCAGGGCGATGATCTGTTCCGCAATCTTGTCCAGGGCCTTTTCCAGCATATCCATTTCCTCCTTGTTATAAGATCAGCCAGGGGCGCGGAAGGAATATCCTCTCGTAGAGATGAAAGGCGTATCGGTCCGTCATTCCGGCCAGGTAATCGCACACACACTTGTCAACGGTATCGTAGAGCTCATCCCTGTCTATCTCTCGCAGGAAGAGGTCGACGTCCGTGGTGAACTTTTCATAGAGCTCTATCAAGATTTTGGAGGACTTCACGAAATCCTCATGGACTACCTCGGATTCATACACCCGCTCGTAGAGGAAATCCCTCAGCCTCACCATGGCCTCCAGTATAGGGGGGCTGAGGGAGAGGGCGAACCCATCCCCCTGAGAGGAGAGCGTGCTGTAAATGACATCCTTGACCATGGCGTCTATCCTCTCTCCATGGGTTGTGCCAAGGACTTCGGAGTACTCCTGAGGGATATCCTCCTCAGCGAGTACCCCGGCCCTGATCGCGTCATCGAGGTCATGGTTTACATAGGCGATGACGTCGGCCACCCGCACCACTCCCCCCTCAACGGTAGCGGCCTGCTCTGCGGGGTCCTGAGGGATGATTGCCCCTTTCCCCTTGGAGTGCTTTGTGATCCCGTCCCTTACTTCAAACGTGAGATTCAGTCCCTTCCCCTCCCGCTCCAGCAGATCCACGACCCGCAGGCTCTGCTCGGTGTGAGAGAATCCATGGGGGGAGATCTGATCGAGGACCTCCTCCCCTGCATGGCCGAAGGGGGTGTGTCCCAGGTCATGGGCCAGGGCAATGGCCTCGGTGAGGTCCTCATTGAGCCGCAGGGACTTGGAGATGGTCCGGGCGATCTGGGAGACTTCCAGGGTGTGGGTCAACCGGGTGCGATAGTGATCGCCGGTGGGGGAGAGGAAAACCTGGGTCTTGTGCTTGAGGCGGCGGAAGGCCTTGGAGTGGATGATCCGATCCCGGTCCCGCTGAAAGGGGGGACGGAGATCACACTCCCCTTCTTCCCTCGCCCTCCCCTTGGTCTGGCTGCTCAGCTGGGCGTGGGGCGAGAGGATCTTTTTCTCTATCTCCTCCAAGGACTCACGAATCGTCACGGCAATGCTCCTCAACGATGAGCGTGTCTGCGTGCGGTGCTCAATCGGGGGGGGTGAGCACATTCCCCTTATAGGCATCGAAATCGGGTATTTCCCGGCGCAAAAAATCCCTGGCCTTTGTCAGTATCTCCTCCTCTATCTGCCGCACTCGTTCCGCTGATATATTATACTTCTGACCGATCTCTCGCAGGGTCAGCGGCCTCTCGGCCATCATCCGCTTCTCGAAGATCTCCCGGTTCCTCCCATCGAGCGAGAGGCGGAATTCACCCAACTTCTCGGCGAAGAGCGCCCTGAGTTCTTTATCCCCCAGCCGCTCATCGAGGG
>Ga0307425_1002574_pt1 | contig 10164 bp, 9 predicted proteins | sample SalMarWE160330MG_FD_202152 | JGI IMG/M metagenome (GOLD analysis project Ga0307425, IMG submission 202152) | Salt marsh sediment microbial communities from the Plum Island Ecosystem LTER, Massachusetts, United States - WE1603-30 | ecosystem: Environmental > Aquatic > Marine > Intertidal zone >...
GATGTCGATGACACGCATCCATACGCCCTCGGGTACGTTCTCGCGCTTGCCTGCCGAGAGATCGTCGACGATGCCGACCTCATGGCCACCCAGCAGCAGCGCCTCGGCAAGGTTGGAGCCGATGAACCCGGCGCCACCGGTGATCAGTACCCGCATGTGCCCTCGCCTTCGAAAGACCCGGCCGTCTACTTCGCGCGCCGAGCTCGTTTCGACTTGGCGAGCCCGGGCGGCTTGCACGATCCTACCAGTGCCAGATCGAGGACCTCGTCCATCGTCTTCACTGGAATGATCTCGAGCTCTTCGCGAACCCGGTCCGGCACGATCTCAAGATCGCGCACATTCTCGGCGGGGATGAGCACGGTGTGCAGGCCAGCACGATGCGCGGCGAGCAGCTTCTCCTTCAGACCGCCGATCGGAAGCACGCGTCCTCGCAACGTGATCTCGCCGGTCATCGCGAGGTCACGCCGCACAGGGCATGCCGTGAGGACCGACGCGATCGCCGTGGCCATGGTGATGCCCGCCGACGGCCCGTCTTTGGGAATCGCGGCTTCCGGCACGTGAATGTGCAGGTCGGAGTCTTCCTGGAAGCCGGCGGGTATGCCGAGAGTCTCCGTCCGGGTTCGAATGTAGGTCACCGCCGCCGTGGCAGACTCGCGCATCACGTCGCCGAGCTGCCCGGTCAGAATCAGGTTGCCCTTGCCCGGCATCTTGGTCGCCTCGATGAAGATGATGTCGCCGCCGACTTCCGTCCACACAAGTCCGGTCGCCACACCGACTTCGTCCTTCTCCTCGGCGAGCCCGTAGGAGAATTTCTGGGGGCCGAGGTACTTGTGCACGGTGCGCTCGGTGACCGCGGTCTTGCCCTTCTTGCCCTCGACCACCTTGCGCGCGACTTGTCGGCAGATGGTTGCGATCTCACGCTCGAGGTTGCGCACCCCGGCTTCGCGGGTGTACCGGCGCACGATCTCGCGCAGCGCACCTTCAGAGATCTCGAGCTTAGTCGTCGACAGCCCGTGCTCGGCGACTTGCTTGGGCACGAGATGCTCCAGGGCGATGTGGATCTTCTCCTCCTCGGTGTAGCCGGGGAAGTTGATGACCTCCATGCGATCGCGCAGCGCCGGCGGGATTGTGTCGAGCAGGTTGGCGGTCGTGATGAACATGACGTTGGACAGATCGAACGGCGCCTCGAGGTAGTGATCCTGGAATGCGAAGTTCTGCTCCGGATCGAGCACCTCGAGCAGTGCCGAGGTGGGGTCGCCTCGGAAGTCGGCGCCGACCTTGTCGACTTCGTCCATCATGAAGACGGGGTTCTTGGTGCCAGCCTGACTGATCGACTGGATGATGCGGCCCGGCAGCGCGCCAACGTAGGTCCGCCGATGCCCGCGGATCTCGGCTTCGTCGCGCACGCCGCCAAGCGACATGCGGATGAACTCGCGACCCAGCGCACGTGCGATCGAGCGGCCCAGCGAGGTCTTGCCCACGCCCGGCGGGCCGACGAAACACAGGATCGGACCGCGCATCTGGTCGGTGAGCTTGTGCACCGCGAGGTACTCGATGACGCGCTCTTTGACCTTCTCCAGGCCCGAGTGGTCGTGATCGAGGATCTCCTTCGCTTCGACCAGATCCAGCTTCTCCTCGGATTCCTTGGTCCACGGCAAGCCGACGAGCCAGTCCAGATACGTGCGAATCACGCTCGTCTCGGCGGATTGCGGCGGCATCTTCTCAAGCCTGCCGAGTTCCTTGAGCGCCTTCTCGGCGACGTTTTCTGGCATGCCGGACTCGCGGATCTTGTCGGTGTATTCGTCGACCTCGGCCTGCACCTCGTCGTACTGCCCGAGTTCCTGCTGGATGGCCTTGAGCTGCTCGCGCAGGAAGTACTCGCGCTGTGTCTTGGTCATCTGCTCTTTGACGCGGTTCTGAATTTTGGAGCCCAGTTCGAGGATCTCGAGTTCTTTCTTCAGAAACCGATTCGCAAGCTCAAGACGTTCGTGGGAATCCAGCGCATCGAGAATCTGCTGCTTTTCCTCCACGCGAAGATTCAGGTGGAACGCCACGAAGTCGGCGAGCCGACCCGGCTGCTCCAGTGCGGAAGCCGCGAAGATGACTTCCTGCGGAATGGGCTTGCCCAGCTCGGCGGCTCGCTCGAAATCGCCGACAAGCGCGCGCATGAGCGCCTGCGTCTCGACATCGGCGCTCTCGTCCTCCTCGATCAGCTCGACGCGAACGAGGAAGAAGGGGTCCGTCTGGATGTACTCGACAACCCGAAAGCGCTGCTGCCCCTCGACAAGCGCCTTGGCGGTGCCGTCAGGGAGTTTGAGCTCCTGCATGATCGACGCCACGCAGCCGATCTCGTGCAGATCCTCAGGGCCGGGATCCTGCGTCTCCGGAGTGCGCTGCGTGGCGAGCGCCACAAGATGGCCCTCTCGCATCGCCTCTTCGAGCGCCTTGATCGACCGTTCCCTGCCGACAAAGAGCGGCACCACAAGATCGGGGAACAGGATGAGATCGCGCAAGGGAATCAGAGGAAGCACATCGGGAATCGGTGGTTTATCGCTGGCTCGTGACATCCGCTCCATACGTCCTTTCGCAGGCTTCATGCGATAATCATTCTGCCCTATGGCACGTGCTGATACACGTCAAGACTCGCCGCCGAGTGCGGCGCCATCACAGTCCGGAGCGCCCGTGATCCAACTCTCCAGCGCAATTCCAAGGCGCGGCGTTCGCGTCGTGGCAGCCGCTGTGGTGCTGTTGTTTCTCGCTGTTCTCGCACGCCAGGCTCCCGCGCTGCCATCATCCGACAAGCGGCCGATAGCAGTATCCCTGGCGTCGAGCGCGACTGCCGTTCCACTCGGCGGAACCTTCGGTTTCACCGGAACGGTGCACGTACCTGCGGCAACCTCATACGTTCAAGCGAGACTGCAAGTGCACCTGCCTAGCGGCAGACTCGTCTTTCAACGCACCCAGTACGAACCCACTCCGAAGGAAGGCGTGCACACCTACTCCTTCTCACGCCCTCTTGAGGGACTCGGCCTGCAATCTGGCTCCTACCCCGTCACCTTCTCGCTGCAGTCAGTCGTGGACGGCAGCGACGTGACAACCGAAGTCACCACTATGCTGCGAGTCTACGACCCGAAGCAAACCCCAGTTCCCGTCGTCCTGCTGGCCAAGATCCACACGCGCCCGCAGTCCACCCCCGAGGGCCGCTTCATTATCGATCCTGCTTCGTCATCCGCGACACGCGCCCGCGATGAGATCGATCGCATTGCGGCGATGGTTCTAGCGGATCCGTCGGCGAAGGTGTCGCTTTCTATAGCCCCTATCACGCTCGCGGAATGGCGGCGCATGGCGGGCAGCGGCTACACACTGACAAGCGGGACTGTCGTGCCCGCGAACAACCCGGTTCCCGTGTCCTATGGCGCAGCACTGGCGCACCTGCAGCAGGCTCTGTCGACAGGGCGCCTTGAACTTCTGACGATGGGCAACGCCGATCCCAATCTTGCGGACCTGGATGCAAACAAACTAGACGGTGATGTCGGCGCACAGTACGACGAAGGACTCTCCGCGTGCTACGCAAGCATCGAGACCACCCCGTCTTCCGGAACGGCGCCAGCGGGAGGTTGCGTACCCCGTGCGGTGCAAGGCGCCGTCCTCTCTCGAGGCGTGACGTACACGTTCGCGGATAGCCAGCCAACTCGCATCGGCAAGCGGACTGCCGCCACGGGCGTCTACCCTGCTGCCGACTCCTCCCTCACGGTAATTGTGGTCGACAGCAAAGCCAGCAAGGATCTGGACTCTGGAGACGCCTCGGCAACCATCACGCGCGCTTTCGATCGACTGGGAGGGGCAAAGACAAAGCAACCAGTCGCCTTGAGGATCGACCTCACGGATTCGACGAGCGACGCAACTGCCACCGTGGGCCTCGCGCTCGCGGCGGTGGAGTCAACTCCATGGATGACGCTGATCCTGGGCAAGGAGGCCCGCGCGCCGAGAAACGCGCGCAAGGTGAGTTTCGTTCCGTCGCCGACAAGACACGCCCCGGCCAACTTCTGGTCTACGGTTCGCTCGGCGCGCGTTCGGGCGATCGGCCTGATAGCAGCGCTGTCGTCGAGTGATGATCAAGCCTCCTCCGCTCAAGCGAATTCCCTGACCGCCGAGTCGAGCGCGTGGGCCGACCCCTCGGCAACATGGGCGCAGGCAGCAACAGGTCTGTCGTTTGCAAGGGCGGCACTGCGCACTGCCGAAGACGTGTTTGGTGCCATCCAGATCAGCGCCGAGCAGATCACGTTCGCGGGCGCGACCGGCAATGTGCCTGTCAACGTCCGGAACAACTCCAAGAAGACGCTTACGGTGGTGCTGCAATCCAAGGCATACGGTGGAGTGCGCATCGCAGGCAGTCAGCTGACCACGATGACCCTACCGCCCCGAGAGACGTTCGTTCAGATCCCTGTCGACATGCGATCGGTGCTGCACGGACAAATAGCCATCCAGGTTATGGCCGGGAGCGTGGTCGTGGCCAAGCAGACCGTGACCGTGCGCCGGTCCTACTTGGATCGCCTCGCGTTCATCGGCGGCATCATCTTGGTGCTGGGTGGGATGCTCGGGTGGATCGTGCTTCGCGTCCGAACCTCTCCTGACATCGACGATGATGGCCCCGACGGCTCGCGATCCAGACGCACTCGAAATCAACCCGCGAATCATGGTCGCCATCAGAAACCACGACGGGATTCCGGCGGCCACGACGACCTGCCAATCCCCAATGACGACGAGGTGCCCGCGCGCTACACTGAGTCGCATCCCGCGCATCCCATCGATTCGGACAAATCATGAGAAGAATTGTCAAGATCGTTGTAGTGGTCGCGCTTGTCGCGCTCTTCGCTAACGATGGAGGGCGATTGGGTCGTGCGGTGGCCCACTTGCGAACCTCCACCTCGGATGTGCTCAACGCAACCACGGAGTCCGCAAGCGGGGCCACGCAGCAGCAAGTGGTCAACGAACTGTCCGCCCAGGCTTCGGCGCGACACATCCGCATCACACAGCGCACAGTCACAGTCGGCATGATTCATATTTGGACCGAAGAAGATGTCCCTGGAACGTGGGTGATTGGTCCTGTGATTGCCCTGCAACACGGGGCCGCATTCGCACAAGCGTGGACCGTCCCAATCGTTATTCACTACGACGCGTCAGCCGGAAGAACATGAGAGTATGTGAGTTGGAAGCGCGCGTCGGCAAAGCCCATCCACATTTCCGAACGGACCAATCATGAGCGCCGTGGTAGTACTGGACACGAATGTTCTTCTCGCCGACCCCACGGCGATACTGTCCTTCCCTCGGGCAGACGTCGTGATCCCTGAGACCGTTCTCGGCGAACTCGACAAGCTCAAGACCGCTCGCGTCGATCCCGACCTCAGGTTTCGTGGTCGAGAGGTTTCCCGAATCCTGTTCGATCTCTCTGAGGAAGGCTCACTGGTCGACGGAGTCGAGTTGCCTGATGGCGGCATGCTCAAAGTTGCGCCGTTTGAACCCGACGCCTCACTGCCCCCGGGCATGCAGACCCGCAACGCCGACGACAGAATCCTGGCTTCTGTGTACCAGATGCGGGACGCCTACGGTCCGGATGCCGACGTGTCCCTCATCACGAACGACCTGAACATGCTTCTCAAGGCGCAGACGCTCGGCATTGCTGTGCAGCGATATGGCGACGGTGTCGAAGGCGGATTCGCACGTCGCTATCTCATCCGACCTTTTCAGCGCTATCGGATCCCGCTTGCGATTCTTGCCGTGGCTATCGCTGTGTTCGTGGCCATGATCTGGATAGCCGTCTACCTGCAGCCCAAGGCCACAACCAGTACGATCACAACAGCACCGCCCGAGTTCAAGAACGTTCTCACGACCGCTCAACAATCGGCATTCGACGCTTTGTCCGCATTGTCGACGCTTCAGAACCATCCTCAGGATCCTGAGTCACTGCGAACACTGGCAACGTTTTACTACGATCAATACGCCGCCCTCTCGCAGATCGACCCTGCGACAGCACTGAGCGCGGCCCAATTGGCGATACGGTATTCCGACCGGTACCTCGCGGTGGCGCCGCAGGACAACGACGCGCGAGTCGATGACGCGGTGCTCTATTTCTACACCGGGCAGACTGACAAGGCGATTCAGCTTGTGAGCGCTGTCCTGAAGAAGGACAAGCATCACGTCAAAGGCAACTACAACCTCGGCGTCTTTCTGTGGCAGAGCCCACGGCGTGACTACGCTGGCGCTGCGGCCCAATTCAAGATGGTCATGGCGTTGACCCAGAACGATCCGCATCAGCAGACCATCTATCAGAACGCGGCGGGTTCCCTCGCCGAAGTCAAGAAGGAAGCAGCGGCAGCGGGTAGACCCATCGAGACGACGGGTACGCCGCAGACAGGAGCATCATAGTGGACCGACAGCATGTTGACGTAGCAGTCGTAGGCGGAGGTCCGGCGGGTCTTGCGGCCTCGCTGTATGCGGCCAGGGGCCGGGCGAATACCGTCGTGTTCGAAAGTGGATTGCCCGGCGGTCAGATCGTGACAACCGACTGGGTTGAGAACTATCCGGGGTTTCCTGGCGGCATCAACGGCGCTGAACTCGGCGAACTCATGACCAAGCAGGCCGAGGAGCACGGCGCAATCATCCGCACATTCTCGCCGGTGAGCTCGATCACCCCGTCTGACGGACGCTTCTTCGTCAAGAGCGAAGACGAAGAATTCGAGGCCGAAGCCGTGATCTTGGCGACCGGCGCGGTGCCTCGCAAGCTCAACATACCCGGAGAAGCAGAGTTCACCGGTCGAGGTGTGTCGTGGTGCGCGACATGCGACGCGCCTCTGTACAAGGGCAAGCGGGTGGCGGTGATCGGCGGCGGCGACGCGGCGGTCGAAGAGGCGACATTCCTGACCAAGTTCGCTTCCGAAGTCCACCTCATCCATCGTCGCAATGAGTACCGTGCGACCAAGTGCTTGCAGGAGAGATGCCGCGCGAATCCCAAGATCGATGAGCACCTCTCCCGGGTACCGAAGGAGATCGTCGGTGCCGACGGCAAGGTAGCTGGAATCCGACTCACATCCACCGACGGCGCACCTGAGGAGTACCTCGAACTTGACGGTGTGTTCATCTTCGTCGGAGTCCACCCCGTCAGTGAATTGGCGCAGGGGCTACTCGACTTGACTCAGACCGGGTACATCAAGATCGACCATGACGGACACACGAACGTTCCGGGGCTCTATGCTGCGGGTGACGTGACCAACTCCGAACTCAAGCAAGTGGTGACAGCGGCGGCCAAGGGTGCCTCGGCAGCATTCGAAGCACTGCGCTACCTCGACGAAAAGGCAACTCACGCGAGCTGACTTCTCGCGTCGAAGGGAGAACTTCAATGGCCGATCTCACTCAAGTAACTGATGCCAATTTCGACTCAACTGTTGCGGCAAGCTCGAAGCCAGTCTTCTTGGACTTCTGGGCACCGTGGTGCGGACCGTGTCGAATGATGGAGCCGGTTCTCGAGGAACTTGCCGAGGAGAACTCGGGGATCACCGTCGGCAAGCTCAACGTCGACGAGAACCCGGAAGTCGCGACGCGATTCGACATCCTGTCGATCCCAACGCTTCTGGTGTTCGTGAACGGCCAGGTTGCCAAGAAGATCGTTGGCGCCATGCCCAAGAAGAGGCTGGTCGAAGAGGTCGGCACGTGGCTCGACTGAAGAGCACAGCTCTAGCGCCATCTTTTGCCCCAATACCCAGTTGGTGCTACTGTTTCTAGACTCGTGTTACTGATCGCAAGGAAAGAGGCTCCCCCATGTGCGAACACGGCGTGAACGTTGGACAGCTCAAGCTCGCGATCGGTCAGTCTGACGATGCGATCGCAGTTGTCCAGCAGTGGCTCGAGCAACTCCATCATCTTGCCGACCACGGCAAGCGTGCGGACGTGAGCGCCGCACTTGCCCAAGCGGGCGTCCTTCTTGGCGAGGCCCGCGGGAAACTCGACGCCGCGATCAACGATCTCGAGGGCACACCTCAAGACACCACGACGGTTGAACTGATCTAGCCGCCTGCCACGAGGAGCTGCGTGCGTCACAGCCCCTCGGGTTCATAGCGCACTCACCAGATCACGCTCGTTTCGCCCTTGACGGGAGAGACGGGCGTGTTACGCTTTCTGGGTTCGTGCTACCACTTCTTCATGCGGGAGGCGTTGTGAGCAAGCTGGTCAGGTTTGGGGTTGCGATGGACGAGGAGTTGCTCGATCACTTCGACGAGCTGGTGGCTCGGCGGGGCACGGCTACCAACCGTTCGGAGGCCGTTCGCGATCTCGTGCGAGACGCCCTTGTTGACGCCGAGTGGGAGAACTCGGGCGAAGAAATCGTCGGCACAATCACCATGGTCTTCGACCACCATGCGAACGATCTCACTGAGAAGCTCGATTCGGTCCAGCATTCTCACTACGACAAGGTCGTCTCATCGATGCACGTGCACCTGGACGCGCACAACTGTCTTGAGGTCATCGTGGTGCGAGGCGCGGGCAGCGACGTGCAGGCCATCGCGGACACCCTCCTCGGCACGAAGGGCGTCAAGCACGGAAAACTCGTCACGACCACAACGGGCAAGCACCTCTAGAGGAGGACGTCGTCATGCACATCCCAGACGGATATCTCGGACCTCAAACGTACATGGCGCTCGACGCGGCGATCATCCCCATCTGGGGTGTGGCTGCAGCCAAGGTGAAGAAGACGCTGAGATCCAAGCAAGTGCCCCTGATGGCGCTCGGCGCGGCATTCTCGTTCGTGATCATGATGTTCAACGTGCCAGTGGTGGGCGGATCGACCGGACACGCAGTCGGGGCCACGCTCATAGCGATACTGCTGGGGCCGTGGGCAGCGGTCATCTCGGTGTCTATCGCGCTCATCACGCAGGCTCTTCTCTTTGGTGACGGCGGTATCACTGCAATTGGAGCCAACTGCTTCAACATGGGCGTTGTGATGCCGTTTGTTGGCTACTACCTCTACCGGCTGATCGCTGGCGACACGGCGAGCACCGGGCGCAAGGTCGTGGCATCCGGCATCGCTTCGTACGTTGCGATCGTGGCTGCGGCGATACTCGCTGGAGTCGAGTTCGGCATCCAGCCGCTCATCGCGCACACGGCGTCGGGAGCACCTCTCTACGCACCCTATCCCCTCAAGGTGGCGGTGACCGCGATGGCCAGCGAGCACGCGCTATTCTTCGGCTGGGTGGAGGCTTTCGCCACGATGGGAGTGGTTGCGGCACTCGCCAAGCAAGACTCCGCACTCCTCGAGATGAAGCCGGCGTCCAAGTCCATGCGCTGGGTGTGGGCGGCTTTCGCGGCCCTCGTGCTGCTCACGCCGATCGGCGCGCTCGCCGAGGGGACCGCGTGGGGCGAGTGGGGCACCGATCAATTCCAGTCCGAATTGCACATGGCGGTCCCCGCCGGCCTCGATAAGCTGAGTGGATTGTGGAGCGCGGCGATTCCTGACTACGCGCCCTCATTCATCCAGAACCCACTGGCTGGCTACCTCGTCGCCGCAATCATCGGCTCGGCGGTCGTCATCGCTGCAACCTGGGGCATCGCGAAGCTGCTCGCCCGCAAACGCGACGACGCGGACACGACCCATCCGTCGGCTGCGTGATTCCCGCGCTTGCACACGTCGGCAAGAACCCAGAGCGTCGGCCTCAAAGGCGGCGCTCTCTTGCTCGTCGTACCGCCGACGTCGTCGGGCGTGCCATCGCCGATCTTCTCCAAAACGAAGACCACGCCCGGGCGTCCGGGCTATTGCAGAGCCTCGACCCCCGCGTGCGGCTGGCCACCGTGCTCGTCATGGCAGTCACCGTGAGCTTCTTGCACACCCTGCCGACGCTTGCCCTCACCATCATTGCGACGATGGTCCTCGCGAGTGCCTCTCGCGTGTCGGTGGCGTCATTTGCACGTCGAGTCTGGACGACTGCTGGGTTCTTCGCCGTCTTGCTGAGCGCGCCTGCCGCCACCGGGTGGATCTCGCCGGGATACGAGCTTCTGGGCCATGGAGCCCTCTCAATCACTGCACCAGGTGTGCTTGTCGCCTCGCGACTCATTCTGCGAGTTGTCGCCGGCGCTGGAATCGGTATGCTCGTCGTCTGGACAATGCGTTGGAGCGAC
>Ga0307425_1002575_pt1 | contig 10160 bp, 9 predicted proteins | sample SalMarWE160330MG_FD_202152 | JGI IMG/M metagenome (GOLD analysis project Ga0307425, IMG submission 202152) | Salt marsh sediment microbial communities from the Plum Island Ecosystem LTER, Massachusetts, United States - WE1603-30 | ecosystem: Environmental > Aquatic > Marine > Intertidal zone >...
GGTGATTTCATCTGGGTGGTTGAAATGGGTGTGGATATAAAGGGGATGGAATTTTTTCAGCATTTTTGCAAGGTGGTGCGTAATCCTTTGGGGCAGCGTACAGGGAACCCTGGTTCCGATGCGTATGATCTCCACATGGTTTATGGCGCGCAATTCGGTCAGGATTGAATAGAGGTCTCGATTTTCAAGGAGAAGCGGATCTCCACCTGAAAGGAGAACATCCCTGATCTTTTTATGGCCTTTAATGTAAGAAAAGCCCTCCTTTATGGATTTTTTTGTCACCATAGACGAGCGTCCCACTTTTCTTTTCCGGTTACAGAACCTGCAGTACATCGCGCATTGGGCTGATACTAAAAACAGAACGCGGTCCGGATATTTGTGGGTCAGTCCGAAAACCGGAGAGAGACCTTCTTCGTTCAACGGGTCATCCATGCCGTTTTTGTCACTGATTTCTCGTTTATCGGGAATGCACTGTTTGTATATGGGGTCATCTTTTTTCTTGATTAGGCCAAGATAATAAGGATTGATGCGCATAGGATAGCGGTCAGTTACTTTTTGGAGTGCTGTCTCGTCTATTTCAAAAAACGCTGAAAGGGCCTCGGTAGTTGTGAGGCTCTGCAAGAGGATCTGTTTCCACAAAGGCGCTTTTTGTCTGATCATAATTTTACCGGCCGAATCTGGCTCCGATTTAAAATGGTATATGCTTTGGGACCGCAATTGAAAATGAGGTCAAAGGCGGAAAGATTGGGGATAAAAGGTCCCCATAATTGAGGGTAAACTATAGGACGGGGGTTAAAGAACACTAGCCCGATGTTGTTTTTTTCAAACGCCGCCTTGTCCAGGTACTTCTTGGCGCTGCTTTGTGCCAGGAAATGTGATGCGCCTAGTTTTTTGCAGACCTCAAAGGAGAGTTGTGGCTCACTCGCCTCAATCTCGAGCCCTGAGAGCAATTGCACCTTAGTGGGAATCTGCAAATATTCCATAATATGCTCGATGATTATTATGTTCAGATCAATCAGCTTTTCAAATTTCTCTGAGAAAATGTTTTCCAGAAAAAACAGGTGGTCCTCGAAAAAGGGCGCTTTTGCGTAACCGGTCTTCAAGCTGGCAAGATGTTTTTTCTCCCAGCGTCCGTCATGGCAGATCCTTACTTCATTGATATTTTGAAGCCCTAAACCTTTTTTACGTACCGGTATAGTTATCCACAGGGTTCCCTGGTCGTTCTTGAATCTGTTTCTAGACAGCCATGTAGTGCCCTGCGGGAATTGTACCCCATCCATGAGAACAATAATATCCGAACAAAGGGCCTTTAAAAAAAAGCCTGGGAAAGGGGCGAAGTATGGTTGATAGGCAGATACAATCATAAGTTTACCCCCCAGGTGCATAAAAAACACCGGTTCGTTCGGTTTATCCTGTCCGTGATCTGAACTGAGATTACTCACGGACAAGTTTAATTATTCCCCTCGAAGTGTACTCTGCAACGTCTGCCAGTCCGTCGAGAGGCATAAAAGATAAGGCATTGGCAGTAAAAAGACAAGTAACAGATGCTGGAAACTCTTCATCCGCGCGATAGAATATATAATAGAGGGCGATTTTGGGCAGAGGGTTGAGAATAAAACAGAAATCACCTGTAAGACCCGGCAGGCCATCCCGGCCGTCAAAGCTCTTTTTAATCATATTCTGCTTTTCTTCGATCAGGAGAACGTGGGGAACAAGCACCTTTTCCGTATTGACGCTAAAAGCGCCTTGGTATGGCATGCTGTCAGGAAAATCCTTGAATGACCTGAAAGGTTCAGTTTGCATGGGCTCGGAATTGACATGGACGGCGTAAAGGGAAATCAGAAGACCAATTGGCCCATAAGCAGGTTTGCCTGACAGGCTGATTATCTCGGGATCCAGGCAGCAGTTCTCACCAAAGGCCCTGAAATAGAAGTTGTCGCCCTTTCTTTCGGCCCCGAGTGATTTTTCCGCATCATCGGGTATTTGTGCGAAGAATTTTGAAAGGTTATCAAGAATAATCCTATTATAATTATAAAGTATTCCCACGCAGGCCCCTTCCTCATTTTTGTAAACCCATCCATCGCCAACCGGAATTATAATGAGGTTACAGTTTTGATTGGTCTTTTTCAAGCCCAAGAAAAGACTTCACAACCCTTCACTCTTTTATTTGTTCTTTCCTAATCCATAGATTCTTGTGAGGAGCCATAAATTTTTGCAAGACATGGCTGTTATGCTGACGCTCTGGATTTCGGTTGCCGATTCTTTCTTGAGATGGTAAATATTTATTTTGGATCATCTCCAAATTGGTTGGTGATTTCAAAAGGATTCAAGGCTTCGAGCGGTCAAGGATTCAGGAAACTTTATTTTTAATTTTATTTGGAAAAAGAGCCTAAAGATTTAGGAGTGCTGGGCATGTGGAAGAAATTAAGCCTTAGGGCCGGTATTTATACAATTTTGATCTCTCTTGTTTTAAGCACACTTGTTGGTGGCCTGATTATGATATGGTACACCAACCGTATGGAAGGACTTCTGGCAGATGTCATCGATAGAAACGTGACCGCCTTCCAGGTGGCTGAAGAACTGGAGAATGCCCTTATTAACCAGAAAGGATTTGTTTCCTATTACTTTCTGGATGGTGATTCGGATTGGTTGAGGCAATTGGGAGAGTACCGCCAGATTTTCAGGGAACGCCTAAAAGAGGCTCGTTCCCTGGTAGAGACCGAGTTGCAAAGGGAGACTATTGACAGGATTGAAGCTGAATATTCCAGCTATATCAGTTTTAAAGACAGGGTCATTTCATACTATAAATCCGGGGAGCGAGAGGCCGGTGCAAAGCTTCACGAGGAAGTGCGTGATCGTTTTTTCAAAATCCTTGATCTTTGTGATAAGTACAAGGATATCCATTCGGGAAGCATTAACCTGGCTCGTGAAAGAAGCCATTTAAAGGCCAGAAATCTCAGGATCATGGCAGTTACGGTCATACTGGCAGTTTTTTCGTTAACCGTACTTCTGACTTTTATTCTTATAAAACAGATTTTGGGCCCGATTCGTAACTTGGCTTTAGAGACCGATCGAATCGGCAGCGGTCACAAATCCCGGGATGAAGTCAAGGCACTCAGGAAAAGTGTTCATGGTCTGATCAAAGATGTAGATCATACACACTTTGAGCTTGAAAAAAGCCGTGAGACCCTTTTACAGGCCGAAAAAATGGCACTGGTAGGAAAATTGGCCGCAGGTATGGCCCACAGTATTCGTAACCCTCTCACGTCAGTGAAAATGCGTCTCTTTTCCTTGAGTCGTATGCCCGATCTAAACCCTGAGCAGAAAGATGATTTTGAAGTGATCTCGGATGAGATTCGTCACGTGGACACCGTTGTTGGAAATTTCCTTGAGTTTTCACGGCCACCAAAGCTCAAGATGCAAAGGATAAGTCCTTCAGATGTGGTTGACATGGTTATACAGTTGTTACAGTACCGCCTTAGGTCTTATGATGTCGAAGTAAAGATTGACCGCAAGCTACCTCTCCCGGAGATAGAGGCTGATCCCGAGCAATTGAAGGAAGTGCTGGTCAATATAGTTATGAACGCCTGCGAGGCCATGGAAAACAATGGATTGATTGTCATCCGTGAGGAAGAAACTTTTGTGGAGCCATTGGGACATGTGGTAGTGATCCGGTTGTCCGACAATGGCCCAGGGATAAAAAAGTCGATTCAATCAAAGGTCTTGCAACCATTTTTTAGCACTAAAGAAGAAGGGACAGGTCTGGGTTTGAGTATCGTTGCCCGTATTGTGGATGAGCACGGCGGCTGGTTGGATCTTATATCTGAAGAAGGAAAGGGCTGTACCTTTGTGATAACCCTTCCGGTTAAGGTAGTGAAACCATGAGTACCATCTTGATCATTGATGATGACGAACAGTTGCGAAGAAGTTTTAACAAACTGTTGGTCGAGGAAGGCTATGCTGTTGAGACTGCTCCCTCAGGCGAAACCGGCCTTGATATTGTCCGCAATAAGGCACTGGATCTGGTTATCCTGGACATGCGCCTGCCGGGCATAAGCGGGTTTGAGACATTTCAGGCAATACAAGAGATTGAGCGCAAGCTTCCTGTTATTATTATGACTGCCTATGGCACCACGGAAACAGCCATTGAAGCCACCAAAATCGGGGCATTCGACTATATGCTCAAACCGTTTGATGTTCCTGATATGTTAGGTGTGATCGAACAGGCCTTGGAGGCAGGCCGTTTCATGCGAACGCCGGTGGAAATGAATACCATCCCGGATAAGATATCTCGGGAGGCCATAGTCGGGCAGAGCAAGCCTATGCAGGATGTATACAAGGCGATCGGCAGAGTATCTCCCACCGATGCTACTGTTCTCATCAGGGGTGAGTCAGGAACCGGCAAAGAACTGGTAGCAAGGGCCATTTATCAACACAGCCTCAGGGGGGAAAAGTCGTTTCTTGTAATCAACTGTGTAGCCATCCCGGAAAATTTGCTGGAAAGTGAACTATTTGGCTTTGAAAAAGGGGCATTTACAGGGGCCTCCCGTCGTCGCGTAGGGAAGATCGAGCAGGCCGATGGTGGTACGGTTTTTCTCGACGAAATCGGAGATATGCCGGGCGCCATCCAGGCCAAGATATTGAGGTTGCTACAGGGAAGGACAATTGAACGACTAGGGGGTAGGGAAACCATTCCTGTTGATGTGCGAATTATTGCAGCTACTAACCGGAACCTGGAAGAGGCGCTCGCCGAAGGGCGTTTTCGTGAGGATCTTTATTATCGACTCAAAGTGGTTACCATATGGCTTCCTTCTCTTTGCGAAAAACCGGATGATATCCCCCTTCTAAGCGAGTATTTCCTTTCAAGATACTCGTCTTATATGGGCATAAATAATCCCGGACTCAGCGAGGAAGCAGTTAATATGCTCAAGGGCTATCCCTGGCCCGGTAACGTTCGCGAGCTTGAAAATACCATACAAAAGGTATTGATATTCAACAGGGGGGCTCCTGTATCAACCGAAGATATCTCTCAGGCCATAAGCGGCACGGTCCCCACTAAAGGGACTGGAACTGAAGCCGGTGAGGAGGCGGTCCGTAGCTGGATACGTAAATTGCTATCCTATGATAATGCGGGGAATATGTTTGATTTATGTATAGACCGATTCGCGAGCATGACAATCAGCGAAGCTCTAAACATCACTGGGGGAAACCGCTCACGCGCAGCCAAGCTCCTTGGCCTCTCGAGACCTACCCTCCACTCAAAGATAGAAAAATATAAGCTCAAGCTGGAGACTTCGGTCAAGAAAGACTAGATCTGTGGGCTATTCATTTTTTACAATTTGTAAAAAAACCCGACACGTAATCTCCCTGAAAACGCCAGCCCCAAAGCATTGTTGATTGAAATAATACCTGTAGTTTCAATTAGTTCAACCTTATTTACCCTCCATGTTTCACCTTGGCACATGGGTTGCTCTATATACCGTGCATATACTGATATCAAAGCAGAAAAACTTAGGTTAGCGAGGGAATAGGGTGAACCCATTTATGAAGGCCTTAATACATAGATTGGCCGCTAAAGGAGTTAAGCTGGATGATATTGCTTCATTTATTGGAAGCCTGGCGAACAGTATGTCGTTTGATGCCCATATAACCCTTGAAGAGATTAACAGGAGGATATGTGTTTCAGGATGGTCCGATATTGAGCTTGACGAACACACTTTTGAATTGGCGAGGTCCTGTTTTGAGGTAGAAGGTTTGATTCAGGCCAAAGAGTATCATAAAGGAGTTACGGAAAAGCGAGTGGGTCAAGTCTGAAAGATCGCAATAGAGTGAAATCCAACTGACGGTGTATTCGCATTGTGTTTAGCTTAAAGGTCAGGGGATAACATCACTGAGTGCCTCGAAGCAGAGGCTATGCCGGATATAGACCATTAAGCAGAAGGAGGTGTTACCATGTTAGTAAAAAATTGGATGAGCAAAAATGTCATCTCAGTAGACGTCAATGACTCCATGCATGATGCCATGAAGTTAATGAAAGAAAATAAAATCCGAATGCTCCCGGTTATGAAAGAGGGTGAACTGGTGGGAATTATTACGGACCGGGATATAAAAAGGGCATCCGCCTCAGATGCTACCACACTGGAGATCCATGAACTTACATATTTGATGATAAGGATCAAGGTGATTGATATCATGAACAAGAACCCCATTACGGTTCGTTTCGATCATACATTAGAAGAGACGGCAGAAATCCTTTTGAACAATAAGATATCGGGAGTGCCGGTGGTTGGTGATGAGAGAGGCGTAGTAGGTATAATCACACAAACGGACCTGTTCAGGGCATTGATTTCTATGACCGGTATAGGAAAAAGGGGCATTCAGTTTGCCTTTCAATTAGAGGACCGGCCAGGATCCATCAAGGAAGTTTGTGACATTATCCGGAAATACGGCGGCCGTATGGTGAGCATTTTGAGTTCATATGAAGGAGTGCCAGAAGGGTATCGAAAGGTTTATATCCGAAGTTATGCTATCGACCGTTCAAAACTCCAGCAACTCAAAGATGAGTTTAAGAAAAATTTTGCTGTCCTTTACATAGTGGATCACCTGGAAGATAAAAGAGAGATATTCCAGAACTCTGATTGAGGGAAACGTTCCATATTCTAAAACCGATGTTTTTCCAACCTGGATAGAGAGACTGCTTTCGGATCTCAAATATGATGTGTATTGAGGAGGCTGGTGGTGAAGAAATTCACACTCCTAATAGCTGACCGAAATCGCAATGTAAGGGAATTTCTTAAACGAGAGTTGATAGCCGAGGGATACCGGATCAAGATTGCGAAGAGTTGTCAAGAGGTATTAAAATGGGCCTATCACCAAGAGCCTCTTGACCTTCTGATCTTAGACGTGGATTTGCCCGATTCAAGTGAAATTCCTGTCCTGGACATTATTGCTGACAGGATTCCTGTTTTGCCTGTGGTGGTTCATTCTTTTAGTTCGGATTATTCCAATCATCTGTCCTATCCGGGTATTACCGCATTTGTGGAAAAAAGTGGAAACAGCGTTGAGCAACTCAAGAAAGTAGTATTCAATGTGCTGAGGGATGCTGATCCAAATAGTAACGGAAAGTAAACTTTCAATTGTTAATGAAGAGGCTGTCCACATGATGTTGTGGTCGGCGATCTCACGTTTTATGGTTCAGAAGTGCAGGCCCTTTTTCACATACCTGTCCATATCTCAACTTTGACCAGACGTGCCCAAAATAGCAGTTCTCACATAGTTTATAAAGGAGAGAAAGGCTGACTGCCCGGGAAGAGGTTGATTTTTACAGATTAAGGTATTAAAAGCAGCAAATAAATGCTGGAAGGTATGAACACACCCAGATTAATAAGTACCGAAACATCATCACTCTCTTCATTCCCTGCTACCAGATCTTGGTCTCCGTCTCCTTCCAGATCAGCAATTGCCACAGAGCGAGGAACCGTATGGACACCCAAATTCACCGCGGCCTGAAATATGCCGTCGCCTTTGCCCAGAAATATCGAGACATTGTCGTCTGACATATTGGTTACGGCCAAGTCCAGGTTGGAATCTCCATCAAGATCCCCAATGGCCACGCATGACGGCAAGCCGCCTGCTTCGTACCGCACGGCGCTCTGAAATGTGCCGTTTCCATTGCCTAACAACACTGAAACACCCGCGCTCATTCCCCAATTCGCCGTGGCTAAATCCAGGTCTCCGTCTCCATCCAGGTCCCCAATGCCGACAAATTGCGGCTGGGTGGAAGCTCCATAATTCACCTTATAAGATTTGTAGGATCAAGTTTTAGCATTCACAACTTATTTCATCTTGAAGGGCATGGGACTATTTAATATTCTTGGGTTTAATTCCCCGCAGCGACTCGACTGAGCTCGCTGTGCGTTTTTAATAAATCCTTTCATTAAAAGGCCCGCACACCCAAAAGGGTTATTTTGTTTTATCCGTTAAATCAAGCAGTTAATTGCCTTTGATGTAATCCTTCCGGCAAATCTTACAAAAGGCTTGCATTAAGCCCCCTCTGAAGGTAAAAGATGGAAAAATCAAAACACTTGCTATAATTTGGTAGTTTAATGCCCATTTCGGGGGTTTTGATCAAGATCGAATAGGAGGGTCGATATGAAAGAAATATCAGTACAAGACTTGATGGTGCCTCTTGATGAATACGTCACTGTGTCTGTAAAAGCTACCATGTTTGATGCGGTGATGGCACTTGAGAAGGCTCATGAGGAACTTGATCGAAAAAGGTACACTTATTTACACAGGGCAATATTGGTATATGACGAAAACAAGAAAATTGTCGGTAAGATAAGCCAGTTGGACATTCTCAGGGCCTTGGAGCCAAAATACATGGATATGGGAGACCAGGGCGTATTATCCCGTGCCGGTTTCAGTCCGCAATTTCTCAAATCCATGCTCGAGCGTTACTCCTTATTTGATATGCCTCTGCGTGATATGTGCAGTAAAGCGGCCAAGGTGCCAGTGACGGATTTTATGTATACACCGACCGAAGGCGAATATATAGATGAAACTGCGTCCTTGGGCGAGGCAGTTCACCAGTTGGTCATGGGACGGCATCAATCGCTGCTTGTGACAAAAGAAAAAGACATAGTAGGGATATTGAGGCTTACCGATGTCTTCAAATACATCTTCCAGACCATGAAAACCGGTGAAATCTCACAAGAAGGGTAGGAGGGCTTTGTTTATGACCCATGAAATCCAACATGCTGAGGGCGAAGGAAGTATCCTTTCTAATAAGATATTATGGATCTGCATCGGGCTGGGTATTTTTATCGTGGTCGGGTTTATCCTGCCAACGCCACAGAGTGTGGTTGATGTTGTAGAAAAATACGGGTTTGCCAAAAAGCTCATTGAATGGGAAGTAGCGCATGATGTGGCTGAAGCTGCTCAAAAGACCATGATCGTGCTTGGAATCATTCCAATGGCGGTCATCTTTTTTGCCACGGAGGCTATCCCCATTGGGTTAACGGGTATCCTTATGCCGATCTTGGCATACTTTCTCCATCTCCTGCCCCATAGCATGATCGGAAAGACCTTTGCTGGTGATGCTCCCATGTTCCTGTTAGGGGTCCTGGCCATGGGCGTAGCTGTCGTGGATGTTGGGTTGCATAAGCGTTTGGCCACCTGGCTTCTGGGTTGGACAAAGGGGTTTCTGGTTCCCGTCTTCGTCTTGTGCATAAGCATGTCTATTGTTGGTTCTTTTATCTCGGCCCATGCCATGTGTGCCTTTATGACGCCCGTAATGATGGCGGTTTATTTTGGTTCGGTCTCGGCCGGTAGCCGCGGCGGAGAGATGAAGCATGATCCGGCCTTGGCAAAGTTTTTGCTCTTTGCCCTTTGCTATTCCCTGAACGTCGGGGGAATCGGTTCCCCGGCAGCCGGCGGTCGTAATGTTATTATGATGGGATTCTGGAGTGAATATCATGTTCCCATGGACTTTTTCACATGGATGAAATACGGGCTCCCCATGGTACCTATTCTTGGGGTACTGGTAGCTATCTATATGATTGTCCTGTTCGGGAGGAAGATAAAGACCAGGGATCTCACACCAGGTCTGTCGGCCATCAAGGAAGAGACTCAAAGGATGGGAAAGATGACATACCCGGAATATGTTACATTCGGGATGCTTCTGTTGATTTTGTTTCTCTGGATATCTGGCGGAGAAGAGCTTGGTCTGGGCGGGCCTTCGCTTTTGGCGCTCTTGATCCCGGTTGTGTTCAGGACCACGGACTGGCGAAAAATCCTGGGGGGTATATCCTGGGATGCATGGTTCATGTATTGCGGTGCCCTTACCCTGGGTGCCCTTCTCAAGGAAAGCGGCGCAGCCCTGTGGCTGGCAAAAAGCTTCCTGAAGATTCTTGGGGCCGTGGGTATGAGTCAGGGTTTTGGATTGTGGGTCGGACTTTCAGGTCTCTCCGGTCTGATGACCAATTTCATGTCCGATGCAGGTACCACAGCGCTTTTGGGGCCAATTGTGATTCCCATGGGGATCATGACAGGTGTTGCAGGTGAGCCGTGGGCGGTTGGCCTTGCAGTGGCCTTTGCGACCTCTTTTGCCCATTTCCTTATCGTGGGCACGCCCAATAATGCAATTGTTTACGGTCTGG
>Ga0307425_1002578_pt1 | contig 10154 bp, 6 predicted proteins | sample SalMarWE160330MG_FD_202152 | JGI IMG/M metagenome (GOLD analysis project Ga0307425, IMG submission 202152) | Salt marsh sediment microbial communities from the Plum Island Ecosystem LTER, Massachusetts, United States - WE1603-30 | ecosystem: Environmental > Aquatic > Marine > Intertidal zone >...
ATTGATAATGCCGCCTTTTGCGTCATAGCGGACAACAATACGGTGGCCTGCATCGGCAACAAAGACATTATCCCCTGAGACGGCAATACTGGTTAAAATTGCGTCCCGGCCCAGACTGTCCCAACTTGCCTGCTTTTGTCCCTGTGCATCATAGACCTCAACATGGTCTTTCATCCCTGCGTATATCGTGCCGTCTTCCGTCACAGTCAGGCATCTGGGCATATCTTCAAGTTTAACTTCGCCGAGTCGATCGCCGCTCTGGGCAAAGATACGGATTGCTTTATCACCAGCCACATAAACCGAGCCTTTCAAATCCACAGCAATGCCGTGCGTATTGGAAAAACCGGTCTTAATCGCCCCGGCGGATTCTTCGTAGATAATCAGGTTCGGGTCGATGCGCGCCAGCTCATTAACTTCATACTTAAACTCTTTGCCGAGTCCCCCGCCCTTGCTGCCGAGTACGTCGAGTCTTACAACCGCAACGACAGCAACCACAACCGCCAGGGTAATGAGCAAGCCGATGATTATCTTGATATTTATTGTTCCGGTTATTCTATTCATCTTATCACCTTAAATTGTCATTATAGCACGAAATTCTCATATTTCAATTCAGCAATTCTACTTCTCGGATATGTCAAGGCATATCATTCGCTCTGTGTTGCGCACAATTAACCGGCCGGATGCGATTGCCATCGGGCCCCATGATTCGTGGCCCTCCAGGACTTTCGCATGAGCCAGCGGGAGATAGCCGGAAGGGCCAGTCTGCGCCAAAGTCAGCTCTCCTGAATCGTTCATTAGATATATGAGTCCGTTCACGATAGAATATGGGCCGTTTCCGAATTTATTGGCGCTCGTGCTGGTCCAGATGACGTTGCCGTCCAAATCGAGACAGACCAACTGCCCGTCCAGCCTGACTCCGTAGATATAGCCGTCGTAAAAGATCGGGCTTTGCTGTATCGAACCAAATATTTCGGTTGTGCGGAGAAATTCCAATTTTGTTGTTATTTCACCGCCGTTCTCAGACAATCGCAGCATTGCGCAGCCAAGCTCGTACTGGCCATAGCCGGCGGACAGAAATAATCTGCCATCTCCAACAACAACGGGCGTCGGGACGTTAAAGCGTACCTTCCATTCGTCGTTCTTCCACAGAACGCTGCCGTCTTCGGCGGATATTCCAACCACACCCCCCTTGATTTGATTACCCCCGCAATAAACATAAAAACGCCTGCCGTTAAATTCCATCGGTACGATAGACGAGTGCGTCATTATCCAGCCGTCCGGGTTCAGGGTTTTCCAGATAATTTCGCCGGTTTCGCAATCGACGGCCATCATCAGCACCGTGCCCGCCGGGGCGATAATTGCCCTGCCGTTGTCTATGAGCGGGCATTGTGCCGTGTACCATTGCGGAATCGTGGTTTTGAATTCTCTGACCAGATCAAAAGCCCAGCGGAACTCACCCGTCATGGAATCCAGGCAGATCACGTGGCATTTCGGTCCCATCGTAACGACGTACTTATCAGTCACCGCCGGAACCGTCCTGCTCATCCCGTGCCATCGTTTGACCTTGACGGGATAGGAATACCGCCATATATCCCTGCCGTCTTCGAGCGACATACACCTGACGACGTCCGCCTCCTGCTGGCGGTCGTAGTCCATAAGATATACGCGCCCGGCCAAAATCGCCGCCCCGGCATAACCTTCTCCGACGTCAGTTGACCACAAAATCTTAGGGCCGTTTGCCGGCCACGTCTTCACAGGTGAGATTTTTTCCATGCTGATTGCGTCGAAGTTCGCTCCTCTGAAGCGCGGCCAGGCGCCCGGCAAATCCGATGGGACGCCATCGAACTGTGCCAGAGTTCCCTTGATTTTCATCGGGCTGCTATCATCCGAAAGCTCCTGCTCAGTATTCTTTACAGCCGGAATACGTTCGGTCAGATCCATAGCTGCATTGGCGGTTAACCAGACGTATAGCGAAACAACGCCTAAAACGGCTAATCCGACAGGTATAGTCCGTGCAATGACAGATTGTTTCATATTGTTCTTAGTATTACCTTATACCAATTACTCATTTCTCAACGCGTTGAGCATTTCGCCGCTCAATGCTAATTTTGCTGCAATCCATATCCATATCATGCCGCTGATTCCAATGGCTATAATCGTTAAGATAAGCGAAAACGATGCCGCCTGCGCTCCCGGCGATTTAAGAGCAGGGCCGACCGCGACCAGCGCAGCGATAACTCCACACACCAGGCCGCCCAGCATAAGGCCGCTATGCTCGTGAAATATCATCTTTCTAAGCGTTATTTTATCGAATCCCACGGCCCGCAGCATCGCAAGCTCGCCGCGCCTGTCCAGCACGTTGCGCAGCACGACCAATCCAAGCCCTACACTGCCGAGAATTAATCCGAAACCGCCCAGCATCTGAAAGATCGACAGATATGTATTCTCAACAGCATTAAATTCCGCTAATCTTTGGGCTGCCGGCATAAGGTCAAGTCCGAAGTCCTTCAATCCGAATGAAAGTTTGTCCGTCACAGCGTCGATTTTCTGCTGCGGGCAGTCGATAAAGAGCATTCTGTATCCTTCCTCGGAGGGGAAACGCTTGATAAACTCATCCTCGGCAATGATTAAACTGCCCTGGAGAATGGAATTTTTTAACAATCCGACGATTTGAAGTTTGAAGTTGTTGCCTTTGTCGTCATTGTATTGCAACTGGTCCCCGACGGATTTGCCAAGTGCCCATATCACAGTTGCATAATCCCCGACCGTCGGCACGACATAATCTCCCAGGTCGCGATTCAGCAGGTCCCAGGCTTCTTTACTTTCCGCTCCTTCAATAACCTTGGTAAATGTAAATGAGCCTCGCTCTTGAAGCTGGGCCGGCTGGACTCCGAGTAATTGCGGACTCTGGGCTCGATTCAAATTGAAACAGCTCGCATCATCGCCGTCACGCACCCGCAACTGAACCGCCTGAATATCTTCGAGGCTGGGGTCGTCCAGGTCCATGGCTCGGCGTCCCGCTTTGCTGCTCAGATCGTGAAGAATTCCGATTGAGGACTGACCGAAGAGCGTAAAGCCTCCCGTTCCGGAACCTCGTTTACGAGCATCAGTTAGCGGATTTTGCTTATTGGCTCCCACAGCAATCACAAGAAAAATACCACAGGCCAGCAATCCGACAACGGCCAGGCTTCGGCCGCTTCGTCTGGTTGAGTTACGCAATCCCAAGCCAGCCAGTGAAGCGATTGTCTTGTTCCAACTGCCGGCAATAATCTTTAGCAGGGAATGAGTTAATGCGAGTCCGGCAATCAAAAGCAACGCTCCGGCTCCAAAAAATGCCCCCGAGACTTCGCTGCTGCTACCGGTTCCGAGCACAGCGAGCAAAACTACTGCGCCAATTACCGCTATTGTAGCTATTGCCAGTCCAATTCTGCCTTTGGAACTCCGTTTTGCCGTGAAGAATTGCCATTCAGGATTGCCGGCAAGAAGCTCACGAGCCGGACGAGAAACCTGCTTTCGCAAGGTCAACCTTATGGCAATAAGACAGACGATTACCGCCCCGAATGCCCCTGCGAACAGGGTCGTAGGTTTTGCATAAAACCGTATTGTCGAGCCGCTGACCGCTGATTGCCATGCGGTGGCAAGCCCATATATCATTATCCTTGTATAAATCAGCGCTGCTACACTCCCGAGAATTGCACCAAGCACTGCCAACGCCCCGCTTTCAATCATTAACAGTCGCCTGACCCGTTTTGTGGATATTCCGACAGCCAACAGCATTCCAATCTGTCCGCTGCGCTTCTCGACCCCGAACACAAAAACCAAACTCGTCAAAATCAGGGCCGCTATGATAAGAAACATGCTCAGGCCCAGGAAGAGGCTGCCGAAATCGGTCGAGCCGCCTCCAGCTTTTACGCCACTCTGACGGACAGGTTGAAAAAACAGCCCCACTGAAGCAGGATTTACCATCATTAACAGGCTCTTAGTCAAAGCTGCTTCGGAGATTGTGCCGCCGGGGTAACGCACGGCGGTCAGGTTTCCATATCTGTTCGCCCACATCTTTTGGCCGGCTTCGAGTGTGATAAACGCCTTGGGTGTGCCGCGATATTTGTCCCAATAATCCTCGTCTTTGGGCCGTATTTTATCCAGATCGATGGGGATGCTTGAATCCCAGTCTCTACAGTTTTGGACACCCGCCAGCCCGGGGAAATCCGGCATAAAATCCGGATCGACAGCCGGGCTTGTCATCGGAATGATACCCCGAACTCGGAAACTCGCAGCCTGCTCCTGTAATTTCCTCATCGGTGTCATAGTAAAATAGCGAAGTTCGATTAAATCGCCGGCTCGAGCGCTAAGATCATCGGCAAGCCACTGATTTATAAGAATTTCATCGTCCTGCATATCCATTGGAACTATGCTGTCTGCATCGCCGGAAGGTCCCATCGCCGTGACCATCGAATACGGCGTTGCTTTATCGCCGATGCGCAGCTCGTTGACGAAATACGTCAGGATTCCAACCGCCTTATCGCTTGCACTCATAGCGGCTTTGGACAGGGACTCGTCGATAAATATCCGCCTGCTGCGTATCTCAAGGACATCCTGCTTTTCCAATTGGCGAAGCCCAACGCCCGCATCTGCGAGCTGCCAACGCTTCTGTATTGCCTTGCTTGCGATTTCGGGGTCGATGTTTCCTTCGGGATTCCCGGCAACCAATAGCATGTTGGCCTGCCCGTCTCGCTTAAGTTTGGCTTGCATCCAGTCTAAGGGCACAAAAGCATTAAGAGGCGATACCTGATTGGCGCGTAAGCTGAAACGGCTGAATTCCGCCTCCGTCGCAACCGCAATAATCTTAAGCCGGAAGGCAACAGATAAATCCGAATCCGGCGAGACCGGCAAGTCGCGTGACATAACGCTCGGATTTTCAATACGAAGCAGAACTTCGTCTCCCGCCGCGACTTTTAGTCTCGCCGCCAATTGTTCGTTTAGAACAACGCCTTGACCTTTAACGTTCCCAAAGGGATTCTGCGTCGCTCCGATAGTAAAAAAGCGTGCGTCTACGCCGAGTACTTCAATTCTATTGGCTCGTCGCTCGTCGTTACCGTCGGCCATCAATCCCCGCACGCGCAGCACGGGAGCTGTTGAAGTGTTTAGCTCGTTTGCAAGTTCATTCGCTAAACCGGCAGTGAAAAACCTGTTCTGAGGAACAAGGGCGATCTGCGTCTTTCCCAGGCGGGCATTGACCATCATTCGCAGGCTGTAACGCACCGAATCGCCGACAACCAGCGCACCGGTCAAAATAGCGGTACTCACCACCACGGTCAACAGAACACCCAGGTTGGTCCGCCAGTAAAAGCCAAGACTTTGTTTGGCAAGTCTCCACAGACTCATTGCCGGCTCCTGTCTTTCAACAAGCCGTTGCTCAATTCCATGATCTTATCCAATCGCTCTGCGAGGCTGAGTGAATGTGTCACCACAATCAGCGTGACTTTCTCGCTCTGATTTAATTCGACCAGCAATTCGGCGATGTTTTCCGAAGAGTCTTTATCCAGCGAACCGGTCGGCTCGTCGGCAAGAAGCAGTTGGGGATTGTTAATCAGCGCCCTGACTACGGCGACACGCTGCCTTTGCCCTCCTGACAGCTCGCCGGGACGATATAGAAGAAATTCCTTTAGACCCACCCGCTCAAGCAGATGTTCCGCCCTGTCGCTGACTTCTTTCATAGAGGGACGCTTCTTATCGGCAAGCGTCGGCACCAGGACGTTTTCAAGCACCGTGCACTGCGGCAAAAGATGGTGCAGTTGAAAAACGAAACCGATTTGTTTATTACGGATTTGCGCCAGCTCCTTCTGACTCAGAACGGCAAGGTCCTGACCGTCAAACAGCACTTGTCCGCCGGTCGGATGATCCAGTGCGCCTATGATATTCAAAAGGGTGCTTTTACCGCTGCCGGACGGGCCTACAATGGCCAAGGCCCGGCCCGGCTGGATCTTTAACGTGATGTCTTTCAGGACTGAAAGACCCTGCTTATCCCCCGGAGAATCATATTTTTTCGCCACGTGCACGAGTTCAAGCATCATGATCCTTATATTTTTTTGTAATTTGTCCATATATACGAACCATTTCCTTAGCGGTTTGCTCAATATTAAATTTTTCAGATACTGCGGCCCTGCCCTTCTCTGCCAGCTTTTGCACTTTGACCGGATCGAGAAGCAAAGAGCTAAGGGCTTCCGCCAGGGCCTCAAAGTTATTCGGCTCGAAAAGCAGACCCCCGCCTGTCATTTCTAACAATTCCGGAAAAACGCCGCTTGCCGGCTCGACCACCGGCACGCCCGCTGCGAGAGCTTCCAGCACATATAAACCATAAGCAACCGGCTGCTTTTCGGGCACAGACATCACCGAAAGGCTCCTTAGAAATGCAATTCTGGCTTTTCGGTCGAAATCCGGCAGAAATTCCACGTCGTCAATGACGCCGTGAGAGCGTAACTTCTGACGAAGTTTATCCAAAAATGCCTCATCATCGGATCTCTTGCCGCCAGCGATACGCAACTTCGTAGTTCTCAATTTTTCATTTTTCTTTATTTTGAGAAAAGCTTCAACTAGTGTGTCCAATCCTTTTTCATGGCACATTCGTGAAAGAAAACCAATAGTTGGAACTTCCGGTCGTGCAGTATGATATTCGTATTCGTCCAGCGAGATTCCGGTATATACGACAAAAGTTCGATCAGGGTCAAGCTTTAGACGTTGCATCATTGTTTCAGTATAATATTTACTTACACCGATAAATACGTCTATATCGCTTACCCGCTCCGAGATTATCTGCCAGGCCTGTTGTGAATAAGGCGATACCAGTCCATCTAAAAATTCATCCTCATCCTGGAGCATACAAGCCACGGGCACACCAAGTCTCTGCTTAATGGACCTGGCCAGACCAATCAAAAGAATATTAGACAGGCAGATGATGTCCGGCCGATTCTCATGCGTATCCAGCCAATCAATGAGTCTGTGCAATTCTTTTATCTGCCAGCCTTTTTCGCCGCGTAACATTGAGATTGTAGTTTCTCCCAGGTCTCTCGCACTTGTCATCCCCGCCATGCGCCCGATCCATCTTAAAAGTCTCGGTGAATCAAACAAACGGTCGAACCAGCGGGGAGTCCTGCGGAAGAAAGCTATTTTCTGCTGGAGGTATACGTTAAGACCGCCGAAAAAAATAGGGGAGATGCTAGTCGAACTGCTTTGGTTGCTCGACAACGGCAGGTAAAGAGGAATCGTCAGCCCTTCGTGCTCCAGTTTCATTATCGCTCTGGCAAGGGCGGCGTCGCGCAAACAGTTTTCACAGTAGAAGCTGTCTCCGGCACTTGGCGTAATTTGAATAATTCTCATGCCGTTGCATTATAACAGAACATGCCAATAAGAAAACGGATTTTCTTAGTGTATGGGATTGGGTAGAACAACGATGGCTTTCTGAGGTGTTGTTGGACAGACCGCTTCACAGGCACCGCAACCTGTACATTTCTGTGGGTCGATCTGTGGTTTGAGTGTATACTGCGTTTCCGAAAACACGTAGCGAATGGCACCGTAAGGACACCAACGTTTACACACCGAGCATTCCCGATCATCACCCAGAAGGCACACATTCATGTCTACCTCTGGCAGACCGATTTGAATGCCCGTTTTCTCTTCAAGCGAAAGACGGCTAAGCGCGCCGCTCGGGCAGACTTCAGTACAGCGTATGCAATCCTCGCGGCAGTAATCACTCGCAAAATTTAAGACCGGCGTAAACAGTTTTGCCCATCCGTTTTGCCCGACATCACGATCGATGATTCTACTCGGGCACACGCGCAGGCAATTGCCGCAACGTGTACAGACTCCGGCGAATTGCGATTCATCTCGCGCTCCAGGCGGACGAAGAGGACTTGAAGTTTTTGCTCTGACCGGTCCGGCTACCCAGGCCGATGCTACACCGGCAGCTATGCCGAGCACTGTCCGACGTGCAATAATCGAATCGACATTACTTTTCTTTTCAATCTTGCCCTTGACAGTGATAATTGAATGAAATGACCTGCGAAGCAACAACAACAGATCCTGAAAAGCTCCCAGCGGGCATATCCTTTCGCACCATACACGAGGCCATATTATGCTGAGTACGATAATAGCAAGAAATCCTGTTGCCGGCAGCCATATTCCGAGTCGAGAGCTTTGCCGGACCAGAAAGGGAACGTTAGCGAAGATAGCAAGCGGATCCAGCCATAACAGAAACGGGTATCCCACTAAAGCCCCGCCTATGGTTAACCAGACGATCCATCGGCCAAGCAGAGGAACTCGCATAGGCCGGCGTCCCAACCGCCTTCCAAATCGGCTCACGCCGTCTACGCATAGTCCCACAGGACAAATCCAGCGACAAAAAAAGCGATGACGCACTAATGTGACGACACCTACTGTCAATCCCAGCCACGTTAGAGCGTGAAAAGTCCGAGTGCCAAGCAAAGATGCAATCGCAACAAAGGGGCTTAGGGCGGGAACAAAGGCGAGCGAATTCGTACCTGGTAAGATGGGCCAAAGTGCTGCTATCGCCACGATAAGACACATTAATCTAACGAATAACCGTAGCCGGCCTGGCTTTACGAAAGCAGCGATATCGAACGGTCTCTTCGATTTTGTGTTTGGGTTCAACCGAGATAGGCCTCCTGCTGTCTGAGAATTTTCCGGACTTTGTTTATATCCACATCGCGGGGACGGCACGTGTCCTTGACAGCCACTGCACCGGCGACTCCAGCAGCATGGCCGGTGACGAAGCAGTTTGGAATCAGACGTACCAAATCAGCCATACGAAGTTCCGCACAGATACAGCGTCCAGCAGCCAGAACATTATCCGTCTTGACGGGAACCAGAGCGCCGTAGGGAATCTGCCATTCGCCGTGATCCCCTTTTTCAGATCCTCCGACGCCAACGACATCCGGGAATTTTGTGCCGGCCTTCAGGTCCTCTAATGTAACCGTCTTGAGGCCATCGAGGACACGTGTTATCCGAACGCCTAATTGTGGGGCCGTTTCAACCAGATATACATGCTCATAACCCGGTATCTGTCGGGTCTTTTGCATGTTGTTCCAAATGAATTTTCGGTGATTCATCTCCATCCGCGTGAGCGTGGCTACATCCAGGCCATCCACTTCCGGCCCGTGCATATTCACCCAGTTTATCCCCGCTACTGGAGTGGGACTTCCCAGGTGTTTCGGTTTGGGTTGGCCGGATACTTTTTCTTTATCTACCCGATCCAAATTCCCGATTCGCGAGACCAATCCCACATTGTGCGAGCGATGCTCGAAGGTAGCTCCGGCAGCCGCGAATATATCGCCGTCACCGGTGGCATCAATGACGACGTCGGCCAGTATCGCTTGTCGTCCTGATTTGCTCTCGAATACGACACCTCGAACGATATTTCCGTCGATTACGGCATCGACACCCCAGCAGTGTAGAAAAACTTTTACTCCGGCTTCTTCTATCATCTCCACCATCACATATTTGACGGCTTCGGCGTCTACTGTCGGATTATTGCCGGCTGTGCGGTTGATAATTGCACCGTCCAGCTTGTCCAAACGACGCATTATCTCCTCTCCGATTCCCTGGCAGACCTGCTTACCACCTTTGACGATATGCCCGATAACGAGCAGAACCAGACCGCCCGTCCAGAGGCCGCCGAAGTGCCCATAGCGCTCCACCAACGTCACATTCACTCCGGCCCGTTTGGCCGCGATAGCCGCCACCACGCCGGCAGGGCCTCCGCCAACCACCAGGACGTCGGTTTTATCCAATATAGGCAGCTCGCGACGAGGTTGAATCACCTTGCCGTCGATAATTACTGCACCGCCCCGATTGCTCTGGACTTCATGGGTTGCTATGATAGAGCTTTGAAAACCGCTGGATTCGCCGACTTCCTGACCAAACAACTGTCGAGTGCTGATTACACCTAAACCCGCGGTCAGGCCGGAGAAGCCAAACATTCGCAGGCAATCGCGTCGATTCATAGACTCGTTCATAGATTAATTCCTTATATATGTGAAAGTTTAATTTTATGCCCTCGAGGTAGTCTTTCACGGACTAATTGTTAAAGGTAGGATGATACGTCCATTCATATATATTTTCTCCCTGTTTGATATCTG
>Ga0307425_1002579_pt1 | contig 10152 bp, 5 predicted proteins | sample SalMarWE160330MG_FD_202152 | JGI IMG/M metagenome (GOLD analysis project Ga0307425, IMG submission 202152) | Salt marsh sediment microbial communities from the Plum Island Ecosystem LTER, Massachusetts, United States - WE1603-30 | ecosystem: Environmental > Aquatic > Marine > Intertidal zone >...
TATCACCTTATTTTTCCTTTATAATCAACTTCACATTCTTTCTTGTTTATATTCCATTCACATTCTTCAAAATTGTTTTCATCTATTATATCTACAAGTACTATCGTGGGAAAACAACAAGGAGACGCGTTATCATTACTGGTTTTCTTGGTGAATTGCAACTACCTCTAATAGGTCTAGCAATAGTCCCTATTATACTATCAAATTCCTATCTTACTCTAATGTTTTCAATACCAATTCCAATTCTCTTGATTGTTGGCCTGCTAATACTCAAGATAGTTCCACGACCTCTTACTGATTCTGACTGGGCGGGAACAGGCGAAAGCAAAGACTGGTGGGATAAAGAGAAGGAAGAAACTAGTGTTTTAGACAGCCCGTAAATGATGTTAGAATGCGTTTCTACACTCTACTTGTCCTATTTTACTCAGGATTTCCGAGAGTAGTTTCCTTATCGTAGTTCTCAAAATATGAAACCAAGGTGCTAGAATGAAGTACGGGATCAACCTACCTAATTTCGGATGGTTCGGGGATATTGATACATTGATTGAAATCGCGGTGGAAGCTGAAGATGCTGGTTGGAATGGATTCACAATTTGGGATCATTTACTTGTCTTCAAACAGGATGACATGGTTCTCCCTTTTGTGGATCCGTGGATTGCATTATCTGCAATTGCATGCAACACTTCTAAGATGAAACTTGGTCCAATCGTTACTCCACTACCACGAAGGCGTCCTTGGAAAGTTGCACGAGAAGCATTGTCCTTAGATCATCTGTCAAAAGGAAGGCTCATTCTAGGAGTTGGAATTGGTGCGCCTCCAGAAGTCGAGTTTGAGTATTTTAATGAGGAAACCGATGAAAAGATACGCGCACAGCTACTAGATGAGAGTCTCGATATCATCACGGGTCTGTGGACTGGAAAACCCTTCTCCTACAATGGGCAACATTATCAATTGGACGAGATGACATTTCTCCCCAAACCTAAGCAAACTCCTCGGATTCCTATATGGGTCGGCGGTGGAGTACCTCACAAAGCTCCCTTCAGAAGAGCAGCTCGTTATGATGGTGTGGTACCTGTCCATGCACGATGGCCAGAACATGTGACACCTGCGAATCTTGATGAAGTGCTTGATATCATCCGTATGGAAAGAGGGAATCTTGAGAATTATGATGTTGTAATCTGCGGTGCAACCACAAATGATGATTCAATAAGGAATGAAGAGATACTCGCACCTTGGGAGAAAAGAGGTGTTACCTGGTGGCTTGAGGATATTAGTAGCCTTAGAGCGGAGATGGATGTTCTTAGAGAACGTATACGGGCTGGTCCTCCAACTATCGAGTGATTTTCCTCGAGAGCGTATAAGCTGCGTTGACCATTCCTTTTAATTTACGTTCTTCTATTTTATTGCGAGTATGCCAATCCAAAATAATGCTCGAACTTTTGCAATAATTGCTATTCTGCTCATTGGTGTTGCTGCTACTGCTGTAGTAGCTGTGCAGTTTCTAAATGCTCCTCCTCAGAATCCTCCTGGTGGAGCAACTATTCCTGCAACTCTTAATATCACACTATTAACAAATGCTGGAGTAATGATTGAAACCAATGATACTCGTATCTACATTGATCCCATCCAATTGAACAGCACATTTGAAGACTATCCCGCGGATATTGTTTTAGTCACTCATCCACATGGAGATCATTATGATCCCACATCTCTAAACATAATTGAAACAGAATCAACAGAATTCATTTTTCCATCAAACATGAGTGCTGAATGTATTGCGTATGGAGCAACAGGTGTAGAACCTGGAGACACAATAATGATTGGTGACATCAACATCACTGCCTACTACATGTATACTCTCCCTGTTGATATCTACCCTGCAAGTCATCCTGCTGAAGCTAAGTGGACCAGCTACATCATAACTCTTGATAACTTCACAATGTTCCACGCTGGAGACTCGAAGAATATTATTGAGTATTATGATTTGACGGGTTCCATCGATTTAGCTTTCCTACCGCTCGGACCTGGTTGCCAAACTATGGCTGGTTACGAGGTAGTAGAAACTCTGATTAGAATCCAGCCTACTTACTTTATCCCCATACACTACGGTGATGGTGTACAAGAGACCTGGATTGCCGCCTATGGCGATGATGTAGAAAGTGAAACTGAATGTACTCCAATTGTTCTTGACTATTGGACACAACACTGTTTCGAATTAGAATAGATATCTTCTAGATAAGCTGGCATGTTGTTCATGCTAGCTTGTTCTTTCTTTCTGCTAATTATCAATATAGAATCTAAAAAGGAGATAGCCGTGCTATGCACACGGCCTAGGAGGAATAGTGAAAATCACGAATGAGGATATCACGAGCGAAATTACCTCCGGAACGAAGATCTATAGAGCTCAGTTTGAATATTTGATTTGTAATTTCTTAACTCCTTCAGATCTGGTTCCGCTCTTAATTTTTTGAATATTTTTGGAAATGCCATTAGTTATGCACCATGTAGATATGTATCCTGAAATCATATCTATTCGCGTGTACTCTTGAGTATAGAATTTGGCAGATAGCATTTATATTTTGCAAAAAACGGAAGTAACAGGTTCGAAAAAGTGCAAAACTCTGTTTCAACAAGATTTAGTTTTTCTTGGATTTACTAGAAATATAATAAAGGGGATAATCTACTGGGAATCCGCAACAGAGTGTGATTATTGGTTGGTTTTCATTCGAAATCGAGTACTCTGATGCAAGGTGCGTGTCACTCATATGAGTCAACTTTCATGGACCGAGTCCTTACAGATTACAGACCTAATAGAGCAGATCAATCAAGGATTTTGTGTGCTGGATGCCAATGGTAGGATTCAGTATTCAAATGTTAGATTTGCGGAAATGCTTGGCTATTCTCAAGATGAGGTAGTTGGGTTCTCATATCACTCATTATTCAAAATGGATGAGGTCGATTTTGTTCTAGATGATAATATCCATGAAAAGGAAATCACCTTATTGATCAAGGACGGAAACAGTACAAAAGGAAAGGTTACTATCAACTCACTTGATGACGAGTCACATAAGTGGTACATTCTACTGTCTGAAGCGAAGTCAAGTGACTATCGTCTTAATTCTGAATTCTTGGAGGCTCTAGATTTAGCTTCTCCCCATAGATTGGTTGTAGATAGAAACTTAAAGATACAGTTTCTTAGTAAACCGTTCACAGGTTATGATTCTGAACATTTCATAGGCCGTTCTGCTTTGGAGGGTGTTGACCCTGAATATCGTGATGGTGTCCGTGATGCAATTGAAGCTGTATTTGAGGAAGGCGCAATTGGTTCCATAGAAATTTCGAATTCTGTGCCTAATCACCCAACTAGTTGGTATGTTCTGCGAATAAGTCCGATACGCCAGCAGGATGTTGTCACTGCAGTTGTCATAACTTCAGTTGATATCACCGAACGTGTTCATACAGAAAAAGCTCTGCGAGAGAGTGAAGGTAAATTCCGCGGCCTATTCGAAAATGCGACGGATGGAATCGCTCTTACTGATGAGAAAGGAAATGTCATCACAATAAATTCAGCTTACAAGGATCTATTTGGTATAGAGAGAAGGGATGTATTGGGCAAACCTGTTTGGGAAGCAGAGTCCATGTTAATGATTGGAGCTTCAAAAATTCCTGAATACATGAAGAATGTAGAAACTGCACTCTCTTCGTTTTACACTGAAGGTGATGCGTACTGGTTAAATAAAGTAACCAAAGGCGAGTTCATTCATCCTAAAACGAATTTACTAGTATGGTTTGAACAACAATCTTTCAAAATTCCAACATCTAGTGGTTCGATGTTATGTTCTTTTGTCTGGGATGTGACTGAACGACATAAAAATGAAGAAGCACGAAAGAGAACTGAGAAGCTATACAGAGCGCTTTTTGAACAAACGAATGATGCCATTCTCCTTCTGAATCTTGAAGGAATGCATATTGATGCGAACCAACGTGCTTCTGAGCTCCTTGGTTACTCACTTGCCGAATTTTGTGAGATTGGATTCACTGATATCATTGCCAAGAGTGAACTAGCAGAGGCCAAATCAAGATTTGCAGAACTCCTTGAAGGGAAAATTCTTCCAATATACGAACGAACACTTCGTACAAAAAGTGGCGAAGAAGTAACAGTTGATAATAGTGTTTCACTAGTACGAGATGAGAATGGTGAATCCCTGCACATTCAGTGTATTATGCGAGATGTAACTGAGAAGAAGCGAACTCTTGAGTTTCTAAGAGAAAGTGAAGAGCGTCTAGATCTCGCACTTCAGGGAGCTGATCTTGGAGTTTGGGATTGGGATACAGAGAAGAATGAACTGAAATTGAGTGATAGATATGCACGGATACTTGGTTTTGAACCAGAGGATATCGGAATTGATTACGATAAGTGGGAAACCCTGATTCATCCTGACGACCTTCCAATAATGGAGGAACGATGGAATACCCATGTACGTGGAGAAACCCCTTTCTACTCTTCTGAACATAGAATGAGAACAAAATCTGGAGATTACAAATGGATTCTTGAGCGTGGGAAGGTCATTGAATATAACGCAGAGGGGGGTACGAAACGTGCTTCAGGAACCATTCTCGATATTACTGAAAGAGTACTTGCTGAACAGGCACTTCGAGAGGAAGAATCAAAGTATCGGACAATTGTAGAACAATCATTGATTGGTATAGCAATAATACCTAAAGGACCAGTCACTATCGATTTTGTGAATAGTGGATTGGCAAATATGTTGCACTATTCTGTCGAAGAATTAGTAAGGATGGACACTAACGAAATCACAAATCTGATACACATTAACGATCAAGAATTTTTCCGTGATTATCTTAGATCTGCATTACGTGAAGAATCTCGGGATGATTTCATTGGAGTCCGATTGATTACAAAAGACAATTCTCAGATATGGGTTGAATTGTCTGCTGGAAGGATTAATTATCGGGGTTCACCTGCGATTCAGGTTACAATTATTGATATCACAAAAAGACATGAGATGGAAGACGGACTACGAATGAGTGAAGCCAAAGGTAGAATGCTTCTTCAATCGTTAAATGATTTGGTCATTGTTCATGATGAACATGATAGTTATGCAGAAGTATACACTGGAAATGATGAGATACTCTATATACCATCAAGTGAACTCATGGGTAGACATATTTTAGATGTACTTCCTGAAGGAGTGGCAGAAAATTATCTGAAGTCTATTCAAGCAGTTAGAGAAACCGGTCACAGTATAACTCTAGATTATCCTCTGACAGTTAAAGGTCATAACCGATGGTTCTCCGCAAACATTTCGCCTCATGAGGATGGAACCAGCATCGTTGTTGTTATACGTGAAATCACTGCGCGATACGATGCTGAGCAAGCTCTCCATAGAGATAGAAGAATCTTCAGAGAATTAGCTGAATCCTTTGTCCAATCTAAAGATATCACTGAGTTAACTCAAAATATACTCAATGGAATTGTTGAGGCATATAATTTTGATAATGGAATATTTACAGAATATGATGCCAAGAGAAATGTCCTTCATCTCACTGCAGCCGTTGGGTATTTCTCAAGTCCTGTCAACCCCGATTTTCATCTGACCGATGAGGCTACCAATTCATCTTTTATTTCCCATGTCTATCAAACAAAGGAGCCCCTGTATATTTCTGATATAGCAAATGACGTATCTGCGAAACCTTTCTTGAGGAGTTTTCAACCATTTGTTACGAAATCAGCTTTGGCTGCACCAATCCTTGACGAAAATGGCAATGTTATAGCTGTTATTGGTTTCTCTACCGATACCCCAAGAACGTTCACTGATAGTGATAAAGAACTCTTTAGCCCAATATCAAGAATGCTTGGAACTCTTTTGGAAAGAAGGTATGCAGATATTGCGAAACAAACAGCACAAGATGCGTTGGAACGGGAGAGAAAAGCATTCCAATCAATAGCAACTGCTGTTGTCCATTCATTAGATACCAGCGATTTAGCTTCCAACATACTAAAGGGATTGATTGACGCACTTGGATTTGATTTTGGCACACTCCGCCTTTATAATGCGGAGGAGAAAGTCCTGCAACCTACGGCTATTGTTGGGATAGAACCTTCAAAACTCACACCGTCTATCCCCTGTTGTACTGATGAAGAACCACAACATCTTGTTTCACTAGTGGCCACAACAAAGGAGAAGATAATCGCTTCAAATGTTTTCAAACATGAATCAACTCTGAAATTTAAGGAACGCTTTGAAGATATTAACGTTAAATCCGTCATAGTATGGCCGATAGTGAATGAGTCGGACGAGATGATTGGAGTATTTAGTATCGGTTCATTCACCTATACCGATATTCCTGAATCGACGAGACCGTTCTTTGATACTCTTGCAGGATTGTTGAACACTCTTTTTGAACGCAAAAAAGCTGAGGAGGCTTTGAAAATCAGTAAAAGAAGGTATCAGGAACTCATCACTGATATGTTAGAAGGAATTGGATTGGCTGATCTCGATGAGCGTCTAATTTTTGTAAACAAATCATTTGCAGAGATGCTCGGATATCAACCAAAGGAACTCATCGGTATGAGCCTTCTCGATATCGTAGATTCTGATGACATTCAGAAGATTGTGAAACAGACAGAAATGCGCCGAATGGGAACGGCATCAAGCTACACTCATAAGTTCATTCGGAAAGATGGAGCGAAGCGAACAGTTAGAATATCTGCTGTCCCATCTCGAGATGATGGTGGTGAGATTGATGGTACAATTGCCATTGTGACAGATATTACCGAAAGAATTGAAGCTGAAGATGCATTGAAAGAATCCGAAGCTCAATTCAGGAATATTTTCGAGAGTTCCCCTGTTGGAATGCATCTAGCTGAGATATCAGATGATGACCATTTGATACTAGTGGATGCTAATCCTGCTTCAGAAGAATTCGATATGAAGTATAGTGGTATCAAGCATTTTGAAATTGGGTCTCGATTAGATTACGAAATTAGGGGTCAGAGTGGAAAAGTAATAGAAGACAAGTACAAAGACATATTGGCAACAGGAATCCCCTGGAATTTGGAAGATGACCTAGTGGATAGGGAAGGCAACGTATTAGGAGCGGTTCAACTCCAAATCTTCAGAGCGTCATCTAAAAATATTGTCACGTCATTTCTTGATATCTCTGAAAGAGTACTAGCTGAAAGACAAATCCGAGAATTAAATCAAGAACTTGCACAACGAGTGCAAGAAAGAACTGCTCAGCTTGCTGCAGCAAACAAAGAGCTTGAAGCGTTTGCATACTCGGTTTCTCATGATTTACGAGCACCACTAAGAACAATGGATGGATTCAGCAAAGCATTGCTTGAAGATTATTCTGCAAACATTGATGAAACAGGTCAAGACTATCTCCGCAGAGTTCGAGCCGCTGCAACTAGAATGGGCTCTCTTATTGAGGACATATTGAGCCTCTCTAGAGTCACTCGTACAGAGATGGACCAAGTGAATGTGAATCTTTCAAATCTTGCGCGTGAGGCAATGCAAGAACTTACAGAATTAGAACCAGACCGATCTGTAGTCTTCACTGCAGTTGATGTAGCGACAGCTAGATGTGATCGTCGACTAATGAAAGTAGCAATTCATAATCTTATTGAGAATGCGTGGAAGTTTTCTGATAAGGTTGATGAGGCAAAGATCGAATTTGGCACAAGGCTGATGGATGGAAAACGAGTATTTTTCGTCAAGGATAATGGTGCTGGATTTGATATGAAACACAAGGAAAAATTATTTACACCATTCCAGCGACTTCATCCATCAGAGGAGTTTGAAGGGACTGGGATTGGATTGGCCACGGTCCAGCGAGTAATAACTAGACACGGAGGATTAATCTGGGCTGAAAGTAAAGTGAATGAGGGTTCGACCTTCTATTTCACAATACCTGATTGAAGGTGTTCTTGGAAATGAGCAGCAAAAAAATACTCCTGGTTGAAGATAGCACTGATGATGTTCTTCTCACTCTTAGAGCACTTCAGCAGGCTAATATTCTCAACGAGGTTATTGTAGCTAGAGATGGCCAGGAGGCTGCTGAATATCTGACTGGGGAGGGACAATATCTGGGGCGGGACACCTCTGACTCTCCTGTTGTGGTACTTCTAGACCTCAAGATGCCAAGGATGGGAGGATTAGAATTTCTAAGACGAATAAGATTAATCAATTCGTTAAAGCTACTTCCAGTTGTAATTCTAACATCATCTAAGGAAGAACAGGATATCTGTGAAAGCTATAATCTAGGTGCAAATTCATACATTCAGAAACCAGTTGATTTTGATCAATTCGTTCAAGCAATACGAACACTAGGTCTCTATTGGTTAGTTCTCAATGTAAGCCCACCTGGAGGTACTGAAAGGTGACCGGGGAAGTTCGAATTTTGCTCATTGAGGACTCTGAAGATGATGCCATTCTTTTAGAACGTCAACTAAGAAGAGGTAACATGGATTTTGAGATGAAAAGAGTCTGCACTTCTGCTGAGATGAAAGATGCTCTGAGCGATAGTACTTGGGACGCCATAATTTGTGATTACATGATGCCTGCGTTCAGTGTTAACGATGCTTTGGGCATTGTTCGAAGTATGGGTATTGATATCCCCTTCATCATTGTATCTGGAACTATTTCAGATGAGACTGCTGTAGATATGATGAAAGCTGGTGCACATGATTATCTTACAAAAAACAACTTGAGTCGTCTAGTTCCTGCTATCGAACGTGAGATGAATGAAGCAGACAACAGGCATCAACGACGGGTAGCTGAAGAAGCACTTCGTGAAAGCGAACGTAGACACAGGATGCTCATTGAGTCATTAAATGATACTGTAATTGTATTCAGTTCAGAAGGGACGGTTTCAGAATTTTATTCTCAAACACCAATTGTTCGAGACCTCACAATTGAGCGCTACATAGGAAAATCAATTCCTGAAATATTCATTCCCTCTGTAGTAAAGACAATTACAGAACTTGTGCAGGCTACATTAGAAAACAAAATTACAACAACGTTCGAGTATCCAATGAATGGAAAGTGGTTTTCTGCAAAACTCAGTCCTCACGAAGATGGAGAACGAGCAGTAATGGTACTAAGAGATGTATCAGATCTCAAGCAGGCGGAAGAAGAAGCACGTCAAGCACATGGTGTCGCTATGCTTTATCAAGACATTACTGGTCATGATATCCGAAATCTCTTACAGGCCATTATGATTGCAACCGATCTTCTAACAACTGATGAAACAGATCAATCCAAACTTTCCCTATTACATCATGTTACGGACGCAGTTCAAGAAACAAGTGAACTCATTACATCTGTTCAAGCGACTGCTGCGCTATTATCTACACCTCTTGAAAAGACCTCTCTAGATTTCACGCTAAAATCGTGCGTGCAAGTATTCCATGATGAGCACAAGGATGTCGATGTTGAAAGTAAGGTAGAAGTTACTGAAGCGGTTGTAAATGCTGATAGATTCCTCTGTCATATGCTAATGAACGTATTTTCCAATGCTGTTAAACACAACAATAAGAATGAACGGAAAGTGTGGACTCGCCTAGCTTTGGCTGGAGATGGGTATGAAATCACAATTGCTGATAATGGACCTGGTATCAAAGATTCTCTGAAAAAGAATCTCCTCAGTCCTGAGCGACGTTCTGGTGGAGTAGGAATTCTGCAGTGCATTCAAATTGCGAACAAATATGGCGGAGCATTTGAGATCCATGATAGGGTAGCAGGGTCTCCTGAACACGGTGCCAAGATTAGAGTGTGGCTCCCTAAAGTTCAAGCTTAGATTTTATTCGCCCGAAACTATAATCCAAGAATAACTACTTTGCATGATTTCATACATCCCATTTGTATCTACAATTTGTTATTTTGATTTTCTTTGTAGTAGTAGAATCATCTCAAATTTGGATTGGGAAGAGGATTCATCCAAAATTGTCAATAGACTAATCCCCTCCGTTTGAATGTGGAAATCTCTGCCACGATTGCAGATTTCAGGCTTTTCTTTGCCGGTAACACTCGGGACAAAAGTCTTTACACTCCGTTTCACGCGTAAACTGGTGATATCCATGAAGATAGCGTTAGCTCAAGTAAACTCAACAGTAGGTGATATCAA
>Ga0307425_1002581_pt1 | contig 10149 bp, 6 predicted proteins | sample SalMarWE160330MG_FD_202152 | JGI IMG/M metagenome (GOLD analysis project Ga0307425, IMG submission 202152) | Salt marsh sediment microbial communities from the Plum Island Ecosystem LTER, Massachusetts, United States - WE1603-30 | ecosystem: Environmental > Aquatic > Marine > Intertidal zone >...
AGCCTTATCAAAAGGAAGACGTAAGAATTTTTCAAACGATATCTTGTCATTAATCTGGTTCTCAAACTCAGGATCTGATGTGATGTGGAACCACTTCTGGAGCAGCATATACTGCAATAATATCAATTGAATGTCACAACCTCCAAAAAGAGAATCTATAAGCTGGATCGTACGTAATTTTAACCAAATAGTTCCCTAGCTATTATTTCTCGATGAAACTCAGCATCTCCAAAAGTAGTTTCAGCTGCTTTTGCCCATCGATAATAAAGCGGCATATCATGCTCTTCGATAAAAGCAACCCCACCCTGGATCCCCATCGCCAGCCAAGTAGCTTGCCTATAACACTCACTTGCCCAAGCCTTTGCTATAGCCGCTTCCATTACATAAGAAGATCCTTCGCTAATCTTCCACGCTGCGTCGTAGGTTAGTGCCTTCGATGCTTCAAGCCCAATAAGCATGTCGGCAAGACGGTGCTGTATTGCCTGAAAACTGCCTATACATTGACCGAATTGAACTTTATTCATAGCATGCTCTCGTGACATGTCCATCACCTTCTCTGTTCCACCATTCATATAAGCACATAGTGCTACCGCTGCCTTTTGCACCACATTATCCGCGTGTGCCCAGCCGTCATTCAATTCACCCAGTATATTCTGTCCTGAAACCGGTGTATTCCGGAACAGGACCTCGCATTGCTTATCCTGCCCTATAGTGTTCACCGAAGTAACGGTTATCCCTTGGCTCCTTGCATTTACAATGAAGACAGAGACACCTTCAGACAACTTTCCTTCTTTTCTCGTTCTAGCAATACATACTATATAGTCGGCTACGTGGCCATAGGGAACCAGCACTTTAACACCCTCGAGAATGAAATCACTATCGTGTAATTGAGCTTCAGCTGTGATTGAGTCCATTTCATTTCTAGCATTAGGCTCGGTGATGGCTAAGGTAAGCAATATTTCACCATTAGCTACTTTTGGTAGAAAGCTTTCCTTTTGTTGTTCATTACCTGCCTCAAGGATAATCAAGCCGCCCAAGACTACGGTAGAAAAAAATGGGCCGGGCATCAGAGCACCCCCCATTTCTTCAAGGAGTATTACGAGGTCTAGAAAACTTCCACCTACACCTTCGTATTTCGTAGGAAAGATTAAACCTAACCAACCTAGATCAGCCATCTTTTGCCAAAGCCCAGGCAAATATCCCCTCTTATCCCCGGCCATCTCCCTTACCATGGTCTTGGGGCACTCCTTCATACAAAATCGGCGTGCTGTCATTTTCAGCATCCTCTGTTCTTCGCTGAGACTAAAATCCATTATTCCGCTCCTTTCAGATACTTCCCCCAAGTATTTTCCGGCATGCCCACATTATAAGCTGCTATAAAACTCCTCAGTGCACACGGACCACCGCCATCATAGAAGTGCCTTAGGGCTTCGCCAACATACGCCTCTTCCAAGACGCCCTTAAGTGGCGCATACTCTGATTCTTTCGTCAATTGCCCCATTAAACCCAGGATCTGCATTGCCCAATTGGAAAACTTAAGCATTGCCTCATCATGAATCACTTTCACTATAGCTTCAATGCTTAAAGCATCCAGACCTTTACTCTGCATCCACGCTACACGGTAAGTAAGAAGGCGAACTGCATGTAAATCAATCGCCATGCCTGCTATCTTCTGCCGAACCAGCGGATCCTGCCTCAAGCTTTGTCTCTCTTTAACATACTTGATAAGCATATCGAACCCTCTCTGTAAGGTGCCCAGACGGCGGGCCCGGCCTTTATTCCAATACCAGACCTTGTTTTGCATGAGGCAATCCCAGCCATGATTCTCCCGACCGAGAAGATCTTCTTTAGGAACCTTCACGTCGTCAAAAAAGGCTTGGTTCGTTTTCCAGCCAGCCATGCTTACCAAGACGCTACAGGTTATGCCAGGCGCTGTGTTCTCCAAGAGAAACATGCTGAGACCTTCCCCTGGCGGCGTAAGCGGATCAGTTTTAGCCATTACCAGCATTAGTATGGGTATGGAATACTTTGGTGCGGGCTGGATAAAACTCGCAAACATCTTTTGCCCATTGAGTATGTAATGGTCACCCTCACGAACTGCGCGCATTTGAATTTGTGCCAGATCACTACCAGCCTCTGGTTCCGTAAAGACTCCCGTAGCTTGAATTTCGCCTCTTATTATTCTGGGCAGGTAACGACTCTTCAACTCCTCGCTCCCACAGTTTGCAATAAGCTGACCAACTAAAACGTTTGTCGGGTATAAACTGCCGACCGGCGCTCCTGCATATCCCAATTCTTCTGACACAATGGCTTCACATATGGCATCCTTACCTTGACCACCGAACTTCTTGTCATACAGAAAGCCTAACCAGCCCCTTTCGCCTAGTTTGCGGTATAAAGAGGGCGAATAACCTGGAGCAATTTCTGAAACAACTTCGCCCCATGGCTTATTCTTTAAAAAGCTACGAACCTCTTCTCTCAACTTTCGCTGCTCATTATTAAATCCGAACTCCATTTTTTATTACCTCCCATGACCGTATAGCCCCGTCAATCCCACCTTATCTTCCCTTTGCATCGAAGGAAATTGGCTCCTCTGGCATGACAAATAATTTCAGAGATGGCTCGATCGGCAAAGGTTGCAGAATGACGACCGTAGCCAGTTGAGATCACGCACTCAAACCCTGAAATGTTTAGCCCGCACTTTTCAATGGCCTCATCAATCACTTTATCGGTTCAGTCTTGTCCGAAATCGATGATACAAGATGCTGAAATAGCCTTTAAGCACTCAAAACAAAAGTTTTCTACCCAAGCGGAATCCTGGAGTGATAGAGTGATGGATTAATGGCAAAAGAGAAAAAATCCAACACTCCAATACTCCAGCATATGGGCCGTTTTAGACAATATGGATCTCAAATACTGGTGGTCCATATTGAAAATATAATGTATTTTGGACACCAATGATTCGAAATTGGAATTTTCAGTCGCGTTATTTATCAAGCAAGAAGATAGCCCCATTTGTGGCGTCTACTCTAATTCGCTGCCCCGTCTTAATGGTCGAAGTAGCCGTAAATGTATTTACTATCGTTGGGATTCCGTATTCTCGACCAACAATCGCTGCATGACTGAGAAGGCCGCCTCTATCTGTAACCACAGCATTTATCAATCCAAATATCGGCGTCCAGGCTGGATTTGTGATAGGGCAGACTAAGATCTCACCTGCTTGAACTTCTTTCAACTGATCATAGTTCATTATGACTCGCGCCAATCCTTCAGCTGCACCAGGAGATGCGCTTACACCACGTATGTCGGCTTCTAGCTCAGGTCTAGGTTCAGGCATTTCTAAGCCCGCAACATGCATGATAATTGGTTCGGCTGCCGCCGCTAAATCCATGCCAATCGCTTCTTCAATATCTTTCCTATCAGTGAATACTGGGGGAGGTTGTTCATATCTTAACTTTTCCCATTGGGGACGGCGCCGGTTAAGTATGTATTGTAGCCTGTGAAATTCCGGACCAATCATCACCATTTCAACCTCGTCCGGGTTGAGGAAGAAGATATCATCCGGTTTGTCAATAGTCCCTGCTTGAGATAGCCGTTTTCCTATTCCGAGTAGGCTACGGCGTATGACAGCATGGGCATATAATTCGCAATAAAGGTCATGCTCTTCGCTAACTGCACTTGCCTTTTGAGCGAGTTCTATCAATGCTTGAATCCATTCTCTTTCATCAGACGGAACTTTTACCATGAGTTCTTCAATAGTTTTCTCTCTCTCTTCGACTAAATTTGCCCTTACTTTGTCTAAATTGTGGTCCACGCCCTTGACAATAAAATTTTGGATAATTGATATGGCAGCGCTTGGTTGCTCAAGCCAATAAGGTTCGTTAAAGTCACACATCCGTACCATTCTCCATCCATTCTTATTCAGAAACTCTTGGAAAGCCTCTTTCCATTTTCTGCCATCACTAGTCTCCTCGAGCTTCGCTAAAATATCGTCAGCTTCGTTATTCTTAAATACATCTTGTATACCGCCATCAATTGCATCTTGAGCTAAATCCCATAGCTGCTTATCAGTTTGGAAGACTAGGTTATCGAATCCACGTAACATCTTATGAAATTCAGGGCTCTGGGATGTAATACCAAAGCGCGGTAGGGTTTCTTCAAGCAGATTGAAGGCACAGAATGATGGATACATCACTAAAAAATGAATTTCCCACATTCTTCTATACATACTGATTAGGTCCCAAAGAAGATGCATTAGGTCGATGTTTGTAGCTTTGTCTAAGTCGACATCCTGCAGTGGTTTATACATTGATAATAACTCATTTTTTAAATCTTCCCACTTACCATCAAAGTCTTCGATCCAAGGGGTTATTGCTTCTTTGAACTTGGGTGTCCTTTTTTCTATCTCCGCCTCATCCCGAATAATACGATTACCTATATATGATCCACCTTCAAATTCTCTCAGAGTGAAGCTTTTAGACCTGGGTAGGCTCATCATCTCTGCGCCATATTCGCCTCCATATGCACAATATCTAATCCAGAACCAGCTAAACATAGGTGTAAATCGCGGAAAACTATGAGAGCCATCCAAAAACCATGAGTGTAATTCGGCGACATCAACCTCTTCATTGAAATCAAACCCAGGTACCGAATCCCATAGTTTCTCCTTCACCATCCTTTTTTGTTCCATTTTCCCCTCCTTTTTGATTGCTGAATAAGTTCGTGTTTCTACCCCTTGTATCCATCTCTCCTCCCAATGAGGATTTCCTCCCTGAAGTGAAGCCCGACCTTGTGATCAAGTCTAAACACTCCCAAGCTTGTTAGCGATCAGGCCAGCGATATGAACAGCCCGTGAAATCTTCTTCTTTGTTGCCGTCTTCGCAGGCCGAGTCTGAAGCCAGAAGAAGTTCTTGGGAAAGTCCGCATTCTAATCCGCGGCCCACTCCCTATCCTGAGGCAGCCCAGGGACTTTTCTACGGACCGGGCTACGCTGGAAATCTCTATGAGCATCTCGGTTCCCGAACCAAAACCCGAAAGAACAACGAGCAGGACTATAGCCGCCGAAGATGTTCCGGTGACTAGCTCTGAGAAAGATATGGTTCCCAATTAATTAAGTTACACAGAATCAGGGCAACCAAAAGAGCTTTTGTGGATTGAGGATAAATTCCCAATATGTAGCGGTCATCCCAGATCGATTCCAAGTACGCGGCAGATCTCTGTCTTTGAACTCATTAACTTCTGACTTCCCTATGTTGATTATGCCACCTCTTGCGGTGTTGATGTACCTTGGTTTACCATCTTCTGTTAGCAATGGCTGGGTTTTCAAACTGTACAACCCTGAAATCTCTATCTCATATCTTGCTGCCGGCCCCCCGTTAATAAATTCTTTGGTAAATGAGATTTTTTCTCTTTTCACCTTGAGTATTTCCCCTCTTGCCATCCAGCACTTCCTATAAATTTCCTCTAATGCTTTCGCTTGCTCATCATTAGCTTTGCTCTCTATATAGAGGATAGACGGCCATCCCCCTCTAACTTCAGGAAAGCCTGGAGAAATATTGACAGCAAGGCACACTTTCAAACCACCCAACGCAACAGCTTGATAATATCCCTCCTTGATATTGAAAGAGAAAACGGTCTCACATTGACTTTCGCCATCGTGCAAGTCCTTGGGAAAAGGCGAACCCCAGTAGCCAGGGCACACCGGTGGCGAGGTACAGGCTTCCGCACCTTCTCCACTTATCTGCCATTCGAATCTTTCTTCTTCCATTTCATTTCCTCCTCATAAATCCCCCTCGAATGAACCACCCCGCCGCAGAGCAGCGGGGTATCTACAAATGCAATGTAACGCCGCAAGCGGCGGGGAATTAAATCCTTGTCCGCCTCCGGCGGATTAAATCTTTGATATTCTGCATAAAAGGGACGTAAGGGCAGGTTGGCCCCCCACTGTATTTGCAGGCGTTTCATCTGTTAAGATATTCACATTGGCCTCATCCCATCCATGGGAAATATTCACCACATCGGGTAGCATATCCTCACTGACCTTTACCTTTAGCTCAATCCTTCCCCTTTTTGTCTCGACAGCGATCCTATCCCCGTCTTTTATTCCGTACTGCGATGCACTCTGTGTATTTATATCTGCGAGAGGTTCGGGAACCATTTTCCTCAACTTCGCTACATTTCTGTGTTCGGAATGAAGAAATTGCAGGAGTCTCGAACCCGTCGTGAGAACGAGCGGATAATCTTTCGCAAGCTCGGGCGTGCTTACCGGACTTTCAAGGGGTTCCATATGGACAGGAAGAGGTTCATGGCCCATCTTTTCTAAGGTTTCCGAATATATTTCAATCTTCTTTGAAGGGGTCGGAAAACCTTCTGTCTCATATCTCTTGTATTTCACTGGAGTCCAGGATAACCCCTGAGGCGCCTCTTCCCGCAAATATTTTACGGTTAACCCTGACGGCTCCATCACATAATCCATGTATTCATCCACATCTTTCCATGGAAAGTATTCCTCATACCCCATTCTTTTTGCGAGTTCCATCCAGAAGTTAATATCCGGCCAACACTCTTCAAATTCGATCACCTTTTGCCTAAGCATGATATAGGGTACCCCGAGAACGAAAGGAAAATGCGGCCATTCATCCCTCTCGAGAAAGGAGGCTGCCGGAAGGACAATGTCGGCAAGTTTGGCCGTATCGGTCATAAACAGATCCATAACAACCAAAAAATCAAGCTTTCTCAGGGCCTCCTCGAACCTCTTTGTGTTCGGCCAGGTGCGAAGCGGATTTGTGGCAGTAATAACCGCCGCCTTTATCGGGTAGGGGTCTCCCTTCAATATGGCATCAGGCAAAAACATTCCATGTCCTTCCCCGAAAAGCCGTTCCCCTACCTTGTAGTGCAACGGGTACTTGTCTATCCCGATAGGGAGGTCCTCCAATTTTTCCGTCAATCTGGGGGCGCGATAGGGAGGCTCGATATGTTTGATATGTCCTCCAGGAATGTCATAATTTCCCGTTATAGACTGAAGAATTGCTATCGCCCTGCTCGTATGAAAACCGGCTGTTGTCTGATCAAGGGTCCCCCAACTCTGATGTATGCATGCCGGCTTTGTCTTTGCAAAGACCTCCGCCGCCTTGATGATCTTTTCTTTTGGAACCCGAGTGATCTTTTCAACCTTTTCAGGCGGATAGTCCTTCACGTGTTCCTTCAGTTTATCAAAGCCAACAGTCCAATTTTCGACGAATTCGCTATCGTAAAGGCCCTTCGATATGATCGTATTCAACATACCGAGTCCAAGAGCGCAATCCGTTCCGGGTCTTGGTTTCATATGGATATCGGCCTTTTCGGCAATGGGAGTCTTCCTAGGATCAATGACGATAATCTTTTTCCCTTTCAAATTTTTCGCCGTCAAACGCCAATCCAAAGGGGGCTACAACTCATGGGGATTATGTCCCCAAAATACGAGGCAGTTTGAGTTTGCTGCTTCAAGATCAGGGACGGCCCTTCCTCCGAAGGTTATCGCTTGCGCGGCGCAGCGAACCCGATAACACATGCTGTCCGTTGAGAAGATATTGGGTGAGCCATAGACATCCCAGAACCTCTGCATGAGTTCCTTGGAAATTCTTCCCTGAACAAAAAACACCATGCCGAACAAGGCGGCAACGGCTTTTGCTCCGTGCTCTTCTTTAATTTTCTTCAGTTTTAAGGCGATGGTATCCAGTGCTTCATCCCAGGAAATTCTTTTGAATTCCCCATTATCTCTCTTCAATGGGTATTTAAGCCTATCCGGCGAATAGACCCAATCGATCATATTTGCGCCCTTTGGGCATAATTTTCCCTTATTCAGAGGATGCTCCGGCATACCCTTTACCTTAACGAGCTTTCCCCCCTCAACATATGCCTCTACACCGCAACTATATAGACAACATTGGCAAAGGGTATTTATTTTCTGCTTTGCGCTTGCTTCCATTCTGCCTACCTCCTCGTATGATATTGCTTGGTTGAACCTTTTTTGAGCCTATTACTAAGGACAAACCACCCGTCATCCATTGTCCTCGGCATCTGAACCGTTACCCCTTCATGATTTACAACCCCCGGCCCTTCTTGTGTCGATTTTAGGCTAATTTTTAACAGTTTCGTTTTTTCAAAATCTTTAGCATGCTTAACTTATATCACATCCCCCACTGTCAAGTGCACACAATCTGCCAAGATCCGACACGATTTAAGCGGACCGGTGTATTAATTATTTCTTATCAAAAAAACTTGTTGGCAATCAGAAAATGCTACTATCTTATGGACCGTCCACCCTAAAAAACATATTCCCCTTTGGGTATTTAGCTCCTAATACCGCCTTACTATGACCTCCCTGACAGCCGATGAGCTTCATTTGGATTTACCCGCATGAAGCAGCGATGAACTATTTTTTCCTTCTTACCATTTTAGGCCACATCCGCCCGGGGCAAAATAAGGTTACCTTGATTCTGCCAAATTGGCTGTCATCTTTTTAACGGGGTAGTTACAAAAACCTTATATCCCTCCTCCGCATAATTGATCCGGGTCTGTAATGTTAGTCTAATATGTAGATTGCCCCATTTTTAGCGTCCAATCTTACCCGCTGACCTGTCTTTATTACCTGTGTTCCCGTCATTGTATTCACAATAGTGGGTACATTGTATTCACGGCCGATGATAGCCGCATGGCACAGGGTTCCGCCCGTGTCTGCGACGACACCGTTGACTATACCGAAGACCGGTGTCCATGCCGTATTGGTCCCGGGGCAAATCAGGATATCGCCCGGCTGTACATCCTTAAGGTCTTCATAGACTGTACATACGCGAGCAATTCCTTCTGCTTCTCCGGAACAACCGCACACACCCCAGAGGTCCGCTTTCAGCTCCGGTTTCACCTTGGGCAGTTCACCTACAACGATTTTGATAGCGACAGAGTCTCCGGAAGGCAGTAAATCCATACCAACTGCTTCCTCTATACCGGATCGGTCGGTAAACAAGGGTGGATTGGGTCTGGTACACCACTCCTCCCATGCTGCCTTACGCGGTCTTGTTATCCAGCGCATATCATGATATTCAGGGACAAGCATTACCCGGTTGATCTCTTCAGGATTCAGCATGAAGATATCCTCGGGAGCATCGATTGTTCCTTTCTCGGTAAGCCTTCTCCCCATTGCCAGATAACCCCGTCGCAAGAGGGAATGAGCCATTAGCTCACAATATAGGTTGTGCTCTTCACTGTATGAGCTAGCCTTCCCCGATAGACGGATAAGGTTCTCCCAGAGGTCTTTTTCATCCGCTGGCACGCGACTGAGAAAAGAAGCTATAGCGGCCTCTCTCTTTTTGACCAGCTCTGCCCTTGTATTCTCCAGGTCATAGCTGGCACCCCTGTCGACATAATCTTTTATCAACCCTATAGGTATTGCTGGGTCCTCCAACCAGTACGGCTCCGTAATATCGGTGGCTCGCCTCATACGCCATCCTCCGACTTCGTCATTAATTTTTTAAACCATTCCTTACCTTTTTCAGACTGCTGGATTTTGGCTAAAATAGACTGGGGGTCGTTCTCCTTAAAGATAGATTCCAGACCCATTTCGGTGGCAAGTTTTCCAAATTGCCACATTTCCTTGTCCATTTCATATATCTTGTTGGGAAAACCGCGTATCATGTCCTGAAATTCAGGGTCTTGATCCGTCATATCGAAACGATCCCGGAGCATTCCATCAAGTAACAACCAGGCATTATTGGCAGCATACATGGGAAGGAAATGGATTTCCCACATTCTCTTATAAGCCGTAATTAAATCATGATTATGATTGTAAAGCTGGTGATTGGTGGCGTTATCTAAATCCACTGTCCTTAGCTTGTCATAGATATCCAGAAGTTCCTTCTTGTAACCGTTCCAAAGGCCGTCGAAGTCTTCCATCCAGGGACGCAGCGCCTCGCGAAATTTTACCTCCCGTTCGGCGATCTCTTTCTCGTCTGTTACTATGTAGAAGGCACTGTACAGACCCCCTGTCCGGTAACGCTGTACCCACCCTTTGCATCTGGGAATACTTAGCTCGGCAGCAGCATACATCAACCCCCGAGAGACATAATTAATCCAGTACCAGCCGAATAAGGGAGTCCATGGTGGTGTGCAATA
>Ga0307425_1002585_pt1 | contig 10143 bp, 5 predicted proteins | sample SalMarWE160330MG_FD_202152 | JGI IMG/M metagenome (GOLD analysis project Ga0307425, IMG submission 202152) | Salt marsh sediment microbial communities from the Plum Island Ecosystem LTER, Massachusetts, United States - WE1603-30 | ecosystem: Environmental > Aquatic > Marine > Intertidal zone >...
ATACGCACCCCGATTCCATTCGGGAAGAATTACAGGAGAGAGAGGATATATTTAGGAAATTAAAGCGTATTGATGTTGTTTTTGTTCCCGGCGGTGATCCCGGGGACTTACATCCTGATATTCTCTTCGCCTGGCTCAGCAAAGTAGCAGATGTCCTCAACAAATATCATCCAAAGGCGAAAATCTGGATCTCTCCTCAGGCATTTCGTCCTACTAAGGAATGGTTAGATTCTTTTTACAGGAACGTCAATCTGAAATATCCCTGGTTCGGTGGGGTCGTATTCGGGCCCTGGATAAAAACGCCTCTACCTGAAATTAGAAAAATTGTAAGTACAGAGATTCCGATCCGTCGTTATCCCGATATCACTCACAGCATCAGTTGCCAGTATCCGGTAAAAGACTGGGATTTGGCTTTTGCCATGACGCTGGGACGGGAATGTTACAATCCGCGTCCGGTCGCAGAAAAAGTGATTCATAATGTTCTGGATGAATTTGCCGGCGGCAGTATTAGCTACTCCGAAGGGATTAACGATGATTTGAATAAATTCGTCTGGAGCGGCCAGGATTGGAACCCGGAAACTCCGGTTATCGAAACTTTAAGAGAATACGGCCGATTCTTCATTCACCCCGATGTATCGGAAGGTATTGCGCAGGGAATATTAGCCCTGGAAAGAGACTGGCAAGGGCCTTTAATCGCAAACGAATCTGTGGAAGTAACTCTCAAGCAATGGAAAAACATGGAAAACCAACTTCCGACCGATGTTCTGAAAAATTACCGCTTCCAAATGGGACTGCTGCGTGCTTACTATGATGCATATATTCGAGAGCGACTGATCCATGAAACGGCGCTGGAATCAGAAGCCAGAGAAGTTTTGCGAGATGCCGCTATAATTACCAGTCGAGAAAAAATGGATGCGGCTCAATCCGTTTTGAACCAAACGTGGTCCAAACCCGTTGCTCAGGATTATAAAGAATGTTGCCGGGAAATTGCGGATCATTTGTTTGACACAATTGGTTCACAAACCTCGGTTAAGAAACATAAAGCACAGCCCGGTCGGGGTGACTTCATGGATTATATTGATACTCCATTAAGTAATGTTATTTGGCTTTTGTCACAATTCGAAAGGATCCGGCAGATAGAGGACGAACAGGCAAGGCTCGCGGCAATCGATAAGCTGCTCAATCGTGACAATCCGGGACCGGGTGGTTTTTACGATAATTTGGGACAGTCTATAGAGACTCCACGCCTCGGTGAGTATCCGGCGTGGCAAGATGATCCGGGCAGCCTGCGATCACCCAGAGTCAGTTTCGGCGCGGGACTGCAAGGTCAGGAATGGGTTCATACGGTACAAGCGAAAGGATTCGACGGAAGTGCCATACCGTTGGCATGGATGAATCAAATAAGCACCCTATATGAAACGCCTTTGAATGTTGTCTATGAGAACCTGGATCCTCACTCAAATTATACTCTTAGAGTGGCATACACCGGGCGGTTCCGGGCGAAAATTCAGTTGATGGCTGATGACAAATTTCAAATCCACGAAATGAGGGAAACCGGGAAAGTTCCCATCAGCGAATTCCCTATCCTGAAAGAAGCAACCAAAGACGGCAGATTAAAGCTGACATGGACATGCCCGGAAGGCGAACGAGGCGCCCAGGTAGCGGAGCTATGGTTGATCGTTATGAAGAAGTGAACTCAATCTGTGTTCGAAAGAGATTGAATCAAGATTCAGCATGGGCAGGAGAACCTGCCCATCCTACAGTTAAAGGAGCGAGAATGTATAAAAGAAAAACTGCAACCAAATCATATTTAGTATTTTCCATGTCAATTGTTTTATTATGCTTCTTCGATAATACTGTGCAAGCTGCCCCTTTTGAATGCTTTGCAGTAAGTGATTTAGTGAGAATTTTTGAAGATGGCTACAATTGCCCCGAGCCGCAAAAGGCAATCGAGATATTCGGTATAAGAAACGAATATCTATCGGCCCAGTGTGTTGTCAAGGCGGATCGTGACATAAAGCGAGTCACTGTCTCGGTGAGTCCCTTAACACATGTTGGCGGTACCATTTCATTGCCGCCGGATGCGGTGAGCTGGAATTTTGTGGGTTCCATTGCGATCGCGGAGAACACGCCGAAAATCAGAAAGGCCGACCTGATTCGTCCCGCGCCCGCTCGTTTTCCCGATTATCTCGCCGAAGAAAAGAAGATTTCTCTCGAGAAGGGAAAGTACCGGGCGATATTCCTGACGATTAAGATACCGCGCGATGCCGCCGAGGGCCGGTACGAGGGGACCGTCACCGTCGAAACCGAGCAGGGCGGCGGGTCTTTGCCCGTGCATCTTATGGTATATCCGCTAACGCTGCCCGACGAGCGTCATCTGATGGTCACCGAATGGTACTCAACGAATAAGTTCAGGCAGTTTCACGGTATTGACTCGTCCGACTCCGAGAAATTTTACGATATGCTCGCAGTTTACGCGCAAAACATGGCCGAGCACCGGCAGAACGTCTTCAGGGTCGGCATCGATTTGATTGCCAGCAGGCTGGACAACGAAGGCAAGTTGAAATTCGATTTTTCAAGGTTCGATAAATGGGCCGATGTATTCTGGAATACCGGCCGTATGGATTTGCTTGAGACAGGTTTTGTTGCAAGGTTTGGCGAGGGCGGCTGGTCGAGCAACGAAATCCTGCTGCGGGATTTTCGCGTTCAGGACCAATCGAGCGGCCGGAGCGTGACGATTCCGGGCGAGAAGTTTCTGCCTCAGTTTTTGCCGGCGCTGGAAACTCATCTGAGAGAAAAAGACTGGCTCGAGAAGACGGTATTTCATATTGCCGATGAGCCGTCGAATCATAATGTGATAAGCTGGAGGCAGGCTTCGCAATTTATACACCGATACGCCCCGGCTTTGCGGAGAATGGACGCGATAGAGACGCCGCACTGCGACGAACGGCTGGAGATTTGGGTTCCCAAGCTGGACCATCTCGCCACGTGGTACGATGTTTACAAAGAAGCTCAGAGCCGGGGCAATGAATTGTGGTTCTATACAGTGGGGATATTCCAGAAAGGCTCGCATCCGAACAAGACCGCGGACGTTGCCCTGATAGAATCCCGCATACTCCACTGGCTCAACTATCGCTTCGGGCTGAAGGGCTATCTGCATTGGGGATTCAATGCCTGGACAGACGACCCCTTCAATGCCCCGGGCCAGCATCGCGGCGACGGCTGGCACGTGTACCCCAAAAAAGATGGACTCTTAAATTCCCTTCGCTGGGAGCAAATGCGCAACGGGATTCAGGACTACGAATACTTCTGGATGCTCGAAAATAAAATTGCACAGATAAAGGCCGGACTTGGCGAGAATTTGTCCATGATTGATCCCTCGATAAGAGGGGTGGAAATTGCTTCGCAGGTCATCAAGACGATGGGCGATTTCAGCAGGGACTCACAGGTGTTGTATGCAGCGAAAAAGCAGGTTATCGAGGAGTTGCTGGATCTTGACAAGTCGCCGAAATTGATTGTCCAGACGAATCCTATCGAATATTCAGCCGTGGCGAATGATTGTGCCATTGACCTTTACGGCTGGGCGGAGCCCGGAACCAAAATCCGCATCAACGGCAGAAAACTGCCTGTCTCGCAGGACGGCCTGTTTATGGAGAACGTAAGTCTTTCACGAGACCATACCATTGTCGTTGAGGCCGAACATGAGAAAGGCAGCAAAAAGATAGTTCGTTCCTTTGAAGTTCTCTATTAGGAGCATCTTGCCGATCTGGTGCAGGTATGATATTTAATACAGGTACAAGCAGGTCAATTGTGTTTTGGACGGCGGTTATTCTGTTGGTATGTTCGGCCAACCATTGCCGGGCAGAGAAGCAATCGCCAAAGTGGCCCGACCACATTCAGGTCGTGCTGGATTCAACCATGCCTCTCGAATATGACAGGGGCAGGCGTTTGCCGCTTTATCTTTGGCAGGTGATGGATCCGGGCCCGCTCGATGAAGATTCGGCCGAGGTACTTGTCAAGGCGCTCGACGAGCGGGGCGTAGGTCTGGTTACTTCCTGGAATCCGGGCAATCGCGAAAAGAGCCTGGTTGAGTCGCTGAAGATCGCCGCAGCGCAGAAGAAGCTTAGCTTGCGAGTTAACATAAACGCCACAAGTTGCATGGATTCATTTTTCAATGGCGATCCTCGCATGGCGCATATTGACGATGAAGGCAAGCCCTTTTGGGACACATCGTTCGGCGAGAAAAATATGGGCTGTCCGCTCTCGATCGAGATTGCTGTCGGCAATGGGAAGTTCAAAGTGGCGGTCGCTCCGCGGCAATGTCAGATTATTTCGCTTCGTTGAAACCTTTATTTGAGAGAGCAACGCAATGAGAAATGGAACTTGTGCAATAATCTTTATCCTGCTGTTATTTTGTGTGTCCGCATATTCCCCGGCGGCGGAGATGATTCAACTGACGGCACTGAACAGCATGGAACGCATCGGTCAGAGTCAGGAGCCGTACGGAACGGCCGCTGTAGAGATCAAAGCTGCGAGAAATGAGGTTGAATCGTTTCAGCTTGTGGTTGCTGCTCCGAAAGAAAACATAAGCGTAGTCGAGGTGGCAATCTCCGACCTCGCCGGGCCGGCGGGCTCGAAAATAGCAAAGGAGAACGTAAGGCTATTCAGGGAAGAATACGTCCGGGTGCGAATGTCCAGCCCGAGGGCGGAACTGCCGCCGGGATTGTATGCCGACCCGCTTGTGCCGTTAATCAATCCCGAGACCGGCAAGCTCATCGAGCCTCTGAACGAGAGCAGCGCCAGATGGGGCGAACCGGTTAAGACTACCGGTTACGACATGTACGCCGTACCGTTCGATGTATTCAAAGGCCAGAATCAGGCTTTATGGGCCGATGTGCATGTCCTGAAGGATATTCCTGCGGGCACATATTCGGGTGTGCTTACTGTCCGGGCGAGAGGGGGAATCTCCGGACAGATCGGCATCACTGTCACCGTGTGGAACTTTACACTTCCGGACGGCCCGACCCACAGGAACCATTTTGGCAGTTTCGGTAACGTTGCGAGGTCTTTCAACGTCGAGCGAGGTTCCGAGAGGTTCAAACAAATCGAAATGCGATATTGCCGGGCGATGGCCGAACATCGTATCAATCCGCCAATTCCGAGCTATCTTCTGCCGGAAGTCAATGATGACGGTTCTCTGAATATTGTTCCGGAAAGACATGAAGCTTTAAAGGAATTTATCACCAGGTTCCACGTGACCGATTTTGAAATACCCAGATCTCGTTTCGCCCGGCTGCCGAGTTCGACTCTGAGGCCGGACTACAAGACCATCTCTGAAGCCGATAGAGAAAAGGCGCAGCGATACTACAGGGACTTCTACAAATATCTCAAAGATAATGGCTGGGAAAAGCGGGCTTATGTGTATATGCTGGACGAGCCAAACCTTCGTGGGAATTACGAACAGGTACTCGTGCTTGGCCAGCTTGTTCATGAAGCCGTACCACAACTCAAATGTCTGGTTGTAGAACAGACCTACCTGCAGGACCCTTCCTGGCCGGATATAGATCCGGCAGTGGATATATGGTGCCCATTGTGGTCGTTTATTGACCGCGAGAGCATCAATGATAAAATTGTCCATGGCGATGAGGTCTGGTCTTATACCGCCCTTGTTCAGCGCGCACCTCGATATCATCCTCAGTACCAAACCGTCAAGGATTTCGATCCACCGTACTGGCATATTGATCGCCCCCTGATTGTTTACCGTGTCCCAACCTGGATCAACTACCAGTATGATATTACGGGGCTGCTCTATTGGAGCACCGTCACTACGGTCATCGAGCCCTGGTTTAATCCGGCCTTCGCACATCCCAGGCATTACAACGGGGGTGGATTCCTGTTCTATCCCGGCGTACCCTGTGGAATCGATGGCCCCGTTGCCAGCATGCGCGTGAAAAACCTCAGAGACGGTATGGAGGACTATGAGTATCTCGCAATTCTTGAAAAACTTGCCGGCCAAAAGGCGGTGAAGGAAATCGTTGATGTCATTGCACCGAATTGGTGGAATTTCTCAAAAGACCCTAATGAATTCCTTGCCGCTCGGGAAAATATAGCACAGCAAATTCTAAAACTTAAGAAAGGCAGATGAACATTAATTTTTTGCCGAAAATTGCACATTTTAAGAAAATTTATTACCAGTTTTGGATTCAATGACCGGTGCGACTTCTTGGGCCATACTGGAACATTCTTCACTGGATCTAACCAACAAAGTATATACGAATGTTGATCCGGTCTTGCATCACGCGGTGTACCAAATATCTGCGAAAGAACTTGATCCGATGGGCTGAAAGGATTATAATTGACATGTAACCTTAGTCATCAAACCCCTGTGGAAATCTCGCTTTTTCCTCTCCTTCCGCTACACAGGGGCTTTCCTTATATATCCACGCAAATATTTCGCTCTTCTTGTGTTTATTTCGATGTGGTATGCTAAACTTGTCGGAAAATAAGTGAAATTAAAATGAAATCATGGTACAATATTACTCGAAGTTTACAGGATTTTTCAACCAGGTGTAGATGAGAAATTCCGGATTATGTAGCTTAGGAATGTGATGTCGAATTCGCTTCCAAAATCTTCAGGGCGGATGTCTGTTTCTCAATTTTGTTCACAAGATATAATAAAGCAACATTCAAGCCAGGGCTTGGAGCGGTTGTTACAAAACTTTCTCTTTTTTATTCTTTTCTATCTGTATCTCTGGCTCTATGTGGATCTGCGACTTATGTTTCATGGAGCCGGTATTATTACCAATTTCCCGGTCTTTTACAAAGGTTGGACTTTTTTTCTGCCGTTTCTGTCATACCCGGGCGGACCTCTCGAATATCTCTCAGCTTTCCTGTCTCAACTCTTCTACTATTCCTGGGCAGGAGCTCTTGTTGTAACAGTGCAAGCCTGGCTGCTCAGCGTATGTATAGACTATCTGTTGAAAGCAGCAAACTTACCGCGAATTCGCTGGATTTGTTTTATTTTGCCGATTCTTCTGCTTGTTATCTACACCCGGTATGCCTATCACTTTGCCACAACAATGGCATTATTGATTACGTTACTTATCGCATGTCTGTACTTAAAGATGACTTTATCACGGACTACGACTTTAAGCCTTTTGAGCACTTTTTTATACCTATCTGTAATTCTGTATTATCTTGCCGGCGGAGCATTTCTTCTTTTTGCAGTTATCTGTGCGATTTATGAATTTATTTTCAGGTTCCGGTGGAAGATGAGTCTATTTTATTTATTATTCGCTGCTGTTATTCCATACGTATTGGGCCTTCTTGTCTTCCGCGTCAGTATTATCGATGCCTTTTGCAACTCGTTACCTTTCTCCTGGAAAATTCTTTATTATGAAGCTCGGAGAAGAGAAGTGACAATCGTCTATTTAATGTATTTATTCCCACCTTTGACACTTCTTGTATTTGGTCTTTTACAGATACTCGTGAAAAGACTCCATTTTGTAAAAGACCGGACCCAAAAAAAGCACCGCAATAAATCATCTAATTTTCTGTCAAATACATTCTTCTGGTATAGACACTCGCCAAAACTCAAATGGGCCGTCGAGTCGCTGCTTATACTTGCTATCGCTGGTGGCATAGTTTTCTTTTGCCGCAATGAAAATCTCAGAACCCGCTTTAAAGTTGATTACTATGCCTATCACAAAATGTGGCCGGAATTGCTCACGTCGGCTCAACAAAATCCTAAAGATCCCTTTATAGCTCAAGCAGTCAATAGGGCGTTGTATCACGTCGGCCGACTTAGCTATGACATGTTCACCTGGCCCCAACATTCAGATTACCTGATTCTGTCTGATAAGAAATACAAATGGATGTACTGGCAAATCTTCGACGTTTTTTTGGACCTCGGTGTTGTGAACATGGCTGAAAACGCTCTGACTGAATGTCTCGAAGGGCTCGGTAGTCGTCCCATGATTTTACAGCGATTGGCCCTGATAAATATGGTAAAGGGTAATTCAGGCTCCGCCAAAATATATCTCGGTGCGCTTAGTAAAACTCTTTTTCATGCTGAGTGGGCAAATAACTATCTTGACCTTCTGGAAACCGACCCGGACCTCTCCGGGGACAAGTACATTCAGCATCTGCGCTCTTTGTGCCTGGATAAGGATTGCCCTATATACTCCCTCTTCAAGGAGAAGACTCTTTTATGGCTCCTGGAGAGGAACAGTCAAAATCGCATGGCTTTTGAATATCTAATGGCCTGGTACATGTTAAACAAGAATTTAAGCAAACTTGTCCAGAATCTTGAGCGTTTACAGGATTTCGGTTATCGCGAACTACCCACACATTATGAAGAAGCGGCCCTTATCTATATATACGGAACAAGAAAGCCTCTCAATCTAAGCGGTTATCCACCAAGTCCTCAAAAGTGTCAACAGATTGAAGACTTTTCCCGGATCATCAATAGTGACAAGTACAAGGGAGACAAACAAGCTGCCTCCGAAGAGCTGGCAAAAAAATACCGCAACACTTATTTCTACTATTATATGTATACTCCTTCAGGCTCGAATAAATGACTCAATCATATATACGTATGAAAGCTAAATTACATAAAATCAGAAAAGCTAAACTCTTTTATGTGATAATCGTATGCGCACTTATAGCAGTGTCGTTGCTTTATGCCTTCCGTGATAGAAAAGTCACAATCACACAATCCAGTTCCATCGACCGGCCTGCAAAATTCCAGCCGGATTACGCCGGCAGTGTCATCCCGCCAAACATTGCTCCCCTAAACTTTATCATACAAGAGGATGGTTCAGGCTATTTCGTCAGAATACACTCCGAAAAAGGAAATCCAATTGAGATATTCAGCAAGAAATCCACAATTTTGATTCCGAAGCGAGCTTGGCATAAGCTTCTGGATTTGAACCGCGGCCGGCAGCTCAATATGGATGTCTATGTCGAATCCGGGGCCGGCGCATCATCTAACAAAGGAGAAAATGTCCGGTGGTCCCGCTTTCAAGCCCTAACCGCCCAGATCGCTGCCGAGGACATTGATACTTTCCTCGTATATCGAAGGATTCGACCGGGCCATAGCACCTGGAGAAATATGGGTATCTATCAGCGTAATCTGAGTAGCTTTGATGAATCAACTATATTAAATAATGGATATTTCAAACACGGTTGTGTGAACTGCCATACTTTTTGTGGAAACCGTGCCGAAAAGGTGCTCATAGGCATCCGCAGCGCAGTTTATGGCAGCTCGGCTTTGCTGATCGAAGGTGACAATGTACGAAAGATTGGAACAAAGTTTGGATATACATCCTGGCATCCAAGCGGAAAGATTGCCGTATTTTCCGTCAACAAAGTCAGGCAACTCTTTCATTCGGCCGCAAGCGAGGTCCGAGATGTGCTGGACTTCGATTCTCTAATGTCCTACTACGTGGTCGAATCGGAAAACGTAAAGACCGCACCGAATCTTGCCAAAAAAGACCGGCTCGAAACATATCCGACCTGGTCCGCCGACGGCCGGCACTTGTACTTCTGCAGCGCTCCGGTGACCTGGACGGATAAGACTGTCGTTCCTGAATCCTATGATCAAATCAAGTACGATCTTGTCCGCACCAGTTACGATATTGATCGCGATCAGTGGGGGCTGCTGGAACCAGTGCTTTCAGCCGAGGATACCGGCCTGAGCATCCTTTTGCCGCGAATCAGCCCGGACGGCCGCTGGCTTCTGTTCTGCATGTGCGATTACGGCTGCTTCCCCGTTTACCGACAAAGCAGCGATCTGTATATGATGGACCTCGAAGCAACAAAACAAACTGGCGAATACAAGTACGACCGACTCGATATCAACAGCAGCGAAAGCGAGAGTTGGCATAGCTGGTCAAGCAACAGCCGATGGATCGCCTTCAGCAGTAAAAGAGACAGCGGCATATTCACCAGAACATATATCGCATACGTAGATAAAAACGGCAGAGTACACAAGCCGATACGACTGCCTCAGAAAGATCCGACATATTATGATTCATGTCTTTGGACCTACAGCGTCCCTGAGCTTATAACCGAACCTGTTCGGGCAACAAAAGAAAAGCTGGGCAGAGTCGTTCGCGGATCCGAGGAAATACCCATCAAAAT
>Ga0307425_1002586_pt1 | contig 10138 bp, 7 predicted proteins | sample SalMarWE160330MG_FD_202152 | JGI IMG/M metagenome (GOLD analysis project Ga0307425, IMG submission 202152) | Salt marsh sediment microbial communities from the Plum Island Ecosystem LTER, Massachusetts, United States - WE1603-30 | ecosystem: Environmental > Aquatic > Marine > Intertidal zone >...
GCTGCCTTTGAGCGGTTCTGCGAGGAAAAGAGTCACTGGCTGGAGGATTATGCGCTCTTTATGGCCCTCAAGGAAGCGCGCGATGGGGCAATGTGGAACACCTGGGAGGCATCGCTGGTCCAGCGTGATCGCCAGGCCCTCGCCGCACAGCGCGCCGCGCTCGGCGAAACGATCCAATTCCACAAGTACATCCAGTATCGCTTCTTTGAGCAATGGAGCGCGCTGCGCAGCTATGCCAACGAGCGTGGCATTCGGCTCGTCGGTGACATCCCGATCTTTGTCGCGCCCGACAGTGCCGATGCATGGGCGGACCCGGAGATCTTTTACATGGACGGGCAAGGCCATCTTACGGTTGTGGCCGGCGTGCCGCCCGACTACTTTAGTGCCACGGGGCAGCGCTGGGGCAACCCGCTCTACCGTTGGGATGTCATCGCTGCCGATGGCTTTAGGTGGTGGATTCGGCGCCTTCGTTCTGTCCTCGAGCTCGTCGATATTCTCCGCATCGATCATTTCCGCGGTCTAGAAACCTATTGGGAAATCCCTGCGGACGAGCCAACAGCCGTCCATGGCCGCTGGGTGCCGGGCCCGGCAGATGCCTTCTTTGACGCGCTCAGGGCGGAATTCGGACCGGAACTGCCCATCATCGCCGAAGATCTCGGCATCATCACCGACGCCGTCCGCGCCCTCCGCAAACGTGTGAAGCTGCCCGGCATGAAGGTGCTTCATTTCGCATTTGCCGACGATTCCAGCCACGAATACCTCCCGCACAACTATGAGGAAGACTATGTCGTCTACCTGGGCACACACGACAACGACACGACCATAGGCTGGTATAACAGCCGTGACCGGGAGGAGCGGGCGTTTGTGCTGCGCTACCTGGGCCGCGACGAGTACGACATCGTGTGGAGCATGATGCAGCTCGCCTTCATGTCGGTTGCCAACATGGCCGTGGTGACTGCGCAGGATCTACTCAAGCTGGGTAGTGAGGCGCGCATGAACACGCCCGGTACGACGGGCGGGAACTGGCAGTGGCGCTATCAGAGTGGCGCGCTGGATGGCGATATTGCCCGTTGGCTGGGCGAACTGACTGCAACGTACGGTAGAGCAAGTGGGGAGGACACCGAGAGATGAAAGCGTATATCATGACCGACCTGGAAGGCGTTGCTGGGGTTCAGCGCTGGGCTCAGACACGCGAGCCAGGGCCTTTGAAGGAGCGAGCAATGCGCCTCCTTACTGCCGAGGTCAACGCGGCAGTGGACGGCATCCTGGATGCTGTCCCCGATGCGGACGTTGTCGTGTGGGATGGCCACGGCAATGGCGGGTTGGATGTAGAACAGCTCCATGCTGCTGCACGCTTCATCCCGCGTGGCCCCATCTCCCCACCCTACTTCCTGGATGAAGGCTTTGACGCGCTCTATTTCGTTGGACAGCATGCGATGGCCGGCACCCCGGATGCGCCGCTTAGCCACACCTACAGCTCCCGCTCGATCGACTACTACAAGCTCAATGGCATTGCGATGGGTGAGTTCGGCTGCCGGGCAGCACTGGCCGGTAGCCTCGGCATCCCAACGGTGTTTCTGTCGGGTGGTGACAAGGCCGTTGCCGAGGCCCAGGCGCTCATCCCTACCCTCCACGGTGCGTCCGTGAAGCAAGGACGCGGCATCGAGATGGCGATTCACCTCTCACCACAGCGTGCGCAGGAGCTCATCCGCCAGACGATCTCGGAAGCGACCCGTCATCTCGCTGACATCCCGCCGTTCACGATCGAGCCACCCTATGAGCAAGAGATCCGCGTGCTCAAGAATGTCGACGTAACGAACTATCGGCGCCGCCCGGGCGTCGAGCAGCTAGATGACCGTACCTTCCGTTTGCGTAGCGACGACATTTGTGCCCTGTTGATCTAGCGCCGTCGGCACCTTTTCGTCCCTCGATGCTGAGGTTCTCCCGGCACGATCTTCTCGTGCCCGTCTCACCAAAGCTGTGTTGCTCCTGCATCCAATTTGGCGTGTGAGGCAGACATCCACTATAATACGCGGCTGGCTTTAACCTTGGCTGGCACTCACTGTGCAGCCTACGGGTCTGTGTGCGAATCAAAGGAGGTGCAGCAGAGAGACATCGTCCAGCACGATCGATAGCAGTGCGCGTCCCAACTACACTACGCAAGGAGGAAAAGGTGCAATCAAAGAGGTTCTCCGTCTTGGTCACAGCGGTCATCCTGTTGTCAGCGCTGTTGACCGCCTGCCAACAGAAGCCGGAGGTCGTGGGGGGATTCGAGATCCCAGTCACGGAACGCGGCAAGTTCAACGTAGCCTTTGTGCTCATCGGCCCACACGACGACGGTGGCTGGAGCCAGGCGCACTATGAGGGTCTGCAGTACCTACAGCAGAACGTCGAGAACGTACACACAGCATATATCGAGAACGTTCCCGAGGGCGCAGACTCGGAGCAGGTCTTCCGCAGCCTGTCGCGCAAGGGCTTTGACCTGATCTTTGGCACGTCTTTCGGCTACATGGATCCCATGGAGACCGTGGCTGGCGAGTTTCCGGATACTACCTACATCCACACCAGCGGCTACAAGTCGAACAGCACGAACTTTGGTAACCTCTTTGGCGCCATGGAGGATATGAAGTACCTGGCTGGCATGCTCGCCGGTTCGCGTGCCAAGGCGGATGGCAACCCCAAGCTGGGCTACATGGCGACCTTCCCGATCCCGGAAGAGATTCGCCTCGGCAATGCCATTGCGCTGGGCATGAAAGAGACCTGCCCCGAGTGCACGCTGGACGTACGGTGGATCAACACCTGGCACGACCCGACGGTAGAGCGAGATGCTGCCGCATCGCTCTTTGACGCAGGCGCCCAGGTCGTCTTTACCGGCGCCGATACGCCAGCGGTTGCCGACGTCGCTCAGGAAAAAGGCAAGTGGGGCGTCACCTATGACTGGTCTGGCTCATGCAAGGTCGATGCGTGCCTCACCGCACCCTACTGGATCTGGGGTCCCGTGTACGCCGAGATCGTGAACGGGGTACGCGACGGCACCTACGAGGTCGGCTGGCACTACTTTGATGAGGATACCGGCAGCATGGGCCTCTACGGGTTCATGGCGGGCGAGACGCCACAGCCCGGCGTAGCCGACCTCCCGGCCGAGGATGTACAGTTGGTCAAGGACACGCTGGCCAAGATGCTGGCGGGTGAGTTCGATCGCTTTGATGTCTTTTCCGGGCCAATCATGGACAACCAAGGCAACGTAGTCCTTGCGGAAGGCGAGAGCCTGGTCCAGAACGACCTCGACCAGCTTCCACCCGGCGCACCCGGACTCGAGTGCAACACTTGTATGTACTGGTGGGCGGACGGCATCGTCGCAGAGCTGCCCGAGCCTTAGCCCGCAGCCTCACGTAGGTATCGATCGGGAGGGGCAGGCGACGGTTTCCTGCCCCTCCACTTCTGCTTTCCGAGCGACGTTGCTGCCTTCTAGCAGTGCTGAGGTGCAGCGCGTCGTATGGTGAAAGGTCACTGATGCAAGGGGAACTGTGTCCTGCCATCGAGATGCGGGGCATCGTCAAGCGCTTCCCGGGGGTGGTCGCCGTCGACTACGTAGACTTGACCGTCCACGCCGGGGAAATCCATGCTCTGCTCGGCGAAAACGGGGCAGGCAAGAGCACGCTGATGAACGTCCTGGCTGGACTGTATCGCCCTGACGCTGGTCAGATCACAGTCTGTGGGCATCGTGCCGACCTGCGATCCCCGCGGGACGCGATCGACCTGGGCATCGGTATGGTACACCAGCACTTTATGCTCGTACAGTCGCAGACGGTGACCGAGAACATCCTTCTCGGCCTCGATGAGCCTCGTTTTTTCCTGCGGCTTGCCGCCTACCACCAACGCGTCGCTCGATTGGGCGAGCGCTTTGGGCTGCACGTGGATCCCAGGGCCCGGATCTGGCAGCTCTGTGTCGGTGAACAGCAGCGCGTAGAGATCCTCAAGATGCTCTACCGTGGGACCGACGTGCTGATCATGGATGAGCCGACAGCCGTTCTCGCCCCACCGGAGATTGAGGAGCTGTTTCGCACCCTCCGCTCGATGACCCGAGAGGGAAAATCGGTCATCTTTATCAGCCACAAACTGCGCGAGGTGATGCAGGTCGCTGATCGGGTTACCGTCTTGCGCAAGGGCCGCGTCACCGCGGCAGGGCTCGACAAGGATGCGACGAGTGCCGAAGAGCTGGCACGTCTGATGGTGGGCCGGTCGGTCCTGTTCCGCGTCGAAAAGGCCGCACAGAAACCCGGTCAAGTAGTGCTCGCAGTCGACGACATTCACGCAGACAACGACAAGGGCTTGCCTGCGCTGCGCGGTTTGTCTCTCCAGGTCAGGGCGGGCGAAGTCCTTGGCCTTGCTGGCATCGCTGGTAATGGCCAGCGGGAGCTGGCGGAAGTGATCACGGGACTGCGCCCGGCCACCTCTGGTCGCATCATGATCCAGGGACAGAAGATCGAGAACGGCCGCACGCTCACCGCGATCCAGCGTGGCGTTTCGCACGTGCCCGAAGACCGGACCGAGGTGGGTAGTGCACCCAACCTGAGCCTAACAGACAACCTGATCATGAAGCACTACCGCCGGGAGCCCATCGCCCAGGGCTGGGCGATCAGCCAGGCAGCGGCAAACGCCTGGGCAGGAGATCTGAAGCAGGCGTACGACATTGTCGCTCCCTCGATCGACGTACCAGCGCGACTGCTCTCGGGCGGCAACTTGCAGCGGCTGATCCTGGCCCGCGAGATCGCGACCCAACCTCGGCTGCTGGTCGCCGTCCAGCCAACGCGAGGCCTAGATGTGGGTGCTATCGAGGACGTCCAGCGCCTGTTGCTGGCGCAGCGGGAGAGCGGTGCAGCCATCCTTCTCATCTCGGAAGAGCTCGACGAGCTGTTTGCGCTCAGTGACCGGGTCGCCGTGATCTATGAGGGCCAGATCGCAGGCGAGATGCAGACCGAGGACCGTGAGGCAGTAGGTCTGATGATGACCGGCGAACGGCGCCAAAAGCGAAGGAGTGAGGGACAATGAGCACAGCGACCGTTCGCAAACGCCGCATCCGGATCCCATACCGCATCGCGATGGAGCCGCGCCTCGAACCGGTGCCGGCCTGGATGCCGCCTCTCGTTTCCCTGGCCGCCGTTGCTGCTGCCTTGGCAGTGGGTGCCGTGATCCTGGTGCTCGTCGGCGGCAACCCCTTTTCGACGTACGCGCACATTGCCCGCGCTTCCTTTGGCAGCCTCGGCGTCTTTTCCGACACGCTGGTCAAGGCGACGCCGATCATCCTGGTTGGGCTCGCGTGCTCCCTAGCCTTCCGCATGCGGCTGTGGAACATCGGGGCCGAGGGTCAGTTCATGATCGGCGCCTTTGGGGCGAGCACTGTCGTCCTGGCTCCCTTGCTGCCCGAGTCTACGCCACGCCCGCTCATGCTCCTGGCGATGATCGTCGCCGGAACGGCTGCGGGCGCGTTGTGGGGCCTGATCCCTGGCGTCTTGAAGGCCAAACTCAACGTCAACGAGATCATCACCACCCTCATGCTGAACTATATCGCCATCTCGTGGAACTATTTCTTTATCTTTGCCGTGTGGAGCGAGGGTGGGTTCGAGATGAGCAGGGTCTTTCCCAGAAATGCCTGGCTACCTCGCCTGGCGGACTATGCCCAGCAGGTACCGCTCTTCCGCGGGTTGACCACACATCTCGGCCTCGTCTTCGGCATCCTGGCTGCCGTGCTGGTCTGGTTCGTGATCTATCGCAGCCGGTGGGGCTACGAGATCCGTCTGATCGGTGACAATCCGCGGGCCGCACAGTATGCTGGCATCCCCATCGTCCGCAACACGATCCTGGTGATGATGTTCTCGGGCGGGCTGGCCGGACTTGCCGGCGTCTCTGAAATCTCCGGGGTGGTACACCGCTTCCAGGGCACCATCTCGCCCGGCTATGGCTTCACCGGCATCATTGTCGCCTGGCTGGCCAAGCTGAACCCCCTTGCCGTGGTCGTCGTCTCCCTTTTGTTCGGATCACTCATACTGGCCGGACGAGAGATCCAGCCTTCAGGGATCCCCAAGCTGATCCAGGGCATTATCCTCTTTGCAGTTATTGCTAGCGACGTGCTGTTACGCTATCGCATCCGCCTTTCGCACGTGCAGGAGGCATAGGCATGGACCCAAGCATCATCCTGCATTCGGGGATCGCGACGGGTACCGTCCTTCTCTTTGCCACCATCGGTGAGCTGCTGTGCGAGCGCTCTGGCATCCTCAACCTCGGCGTCGAGGGCATGATGCTGATGGGCGCCATGAGCGGCTTTGGCGTCGCCGTTTCTACTGGAAGCCCGTGGCTTGGACTGCTCGTGGCCATGCTGGTCGCTGGTCTGGTCAGCCTGCTGCACGGTTTCGTGACGATCCACCTCCAGGCCGATCAAGTCGTCAGTGGTCTCTCTCTAACGTTTCTGGGCACCGGGCTCAGCCTGATCTTTGGTGAGGGTCTCAGCAAAGCTGGCACAATCTCGCTCCTTCCGTCTTTCGGCATCCCGCTTCTGGCGCAGGTGCCATTTTTCGGCCCGATCCTGTTTGATAACCACAACGTGCTCGTGTACCTGGGCTACCTGTTTACGCCTCTCGTGTGGTTCTACATGAACCGCACCCGCCCGGGACTTCACCTCCGCGCTGTAGGCGAACATCCGGCCGCAGCAGACGCCCTGGGCATCCATGTCTACCGCTTGCGATACTTCTATGTCTGTGTGGGCGGCCTGCTCGCAGGCCTGGCCGGAGCCACGATCAGCCTCGCGGTCTCTCCTGGCTGGTTCAGCGAGATGACGACTTCGGGACAGGGCTGGATCGCGGTGGGGCTCGTCATCTTTGCGCAGTGGAACCCGCTGCGCGCTGCGGTCGGCGCCTACACCTTTGGCGCGTTGCGCAGGCTGATCCTCGATCTGCAAGGTCCCACCAGCTTGCTTGGGGTCCGCAACCCGTTCTTCTACAACCCCTACCTCGGCTTCTTCTTGCAGATGGTGCCGTATGCCTTTACTGTCATCGTCCTCATCCTTGGCTCTCGCGAAGCGGCCCGCAAGCGCATCGGCGCACCCGCCGCGCTGGGCCTGCCCTACGTCCGTGAGGAGCGGGGATGACCAATCACGCCGGCTCGCACTGCGTGCCCAGGAGAATGCGATGCAGTTGACAGTGCTTGGGGCTGGGCGCGTCGGCAGCGCGATCGCGCGGGACCTGTGCCGGGAGCCTGGCTTTGCGGTGCAGGTTGTCGACATCGATCCGGTACGCTTAACTGAGCTCGACCCCTGCCCCATCGAGACCGCCCTAACCGACCTTCGCACAAGCAAAGGCGTCGCCGCAGCGGTACGCGACGCCGACCTCGTCGTCTGCGCTGTGCCCGGTCATATGGGCTTCGAGACAATGCGGCGCGTTCTCCTTGCCCGGAAGGACGTGGTCGACATCTCCTTCTTCCCAGAAGATGCGTTCTTGCTCGACGACCTGGCGCGTGAGCTAGGCGTGATCGCCGTGGTTGACTGTGGAGTCGCGCCAGGGCTCTGCAACATCCTGGCAGGGCACGTTGCCTCCCAGTTGGACCACCTGGAGCAGTACGACTGTTACGTCGGGGGGCTGCCCGTGGTCCGCCGCTGGCCCTACGAGTACCAGGCTGTCTTTTCTCCGCTCGACGTGATCGAAGAGTACACGCGCCCTGCACGCTTGGTCGAGGACGGCAGGCAGGTCACCCGGCCCGCTCTCTCTGACATCGAGCTGATCGATGTGCCCGGCATAGGCACGCTCGAGGCCTTTAACAGCGACGGCCTGCGGACCCTGATCCGCACCCTCGACTGCCCGTCGATGAAAGAAAAAACGCTTCGCTACCCGGGCCATGCCGCGCTGATGCGTGTCCTGCGGGACAGTGGGTTCTTTTCACAGGAGCCGATCGCCGTGGGCGGCCAGCAGATCCGTCCGGTCGACCTCACGGTCAACCTGCTGGCTCAGCAGTGGTCCCTGGACGACGAGGGAGATCTGACCATCATGCAGGTCACCGTGCGCGGCAGGAAGAATGGCACGCCGTACACCTACAGCTATGACCTGCTCGACCGCTATGACCCGGTTTCGGGAACGACGTCGATGGCTCGGACGACGGGCTATACCTGCGCGATCGTCGCGCGGCAGATCGCGTCCGGCCTGTTCGTGGGAAGAGGAATCTGTCCACCCGAGTATATCGGCCGTGTGGAGGACTGCTATCGCCACCTGCTCGCTGGCTATGCCGAGAGGGGCATTGTACTCTCTGAGCAGATCGAACACGCATAACCGGAGCCCTAGGAGGAGAACAAGATGTCGTCGCACGATCCGGTCCGCTTTGCAGTAGTAGGCATCCAGGGCTACTCGCGCTCGCACCTGGGTATGGTCGCTGGCCTTGCCGAGGTCGGGCGAGGCCGCCTTGCGGCCTCGATGATCATCGACAAGGCGGATCATCCCGAGGTCGTTGCGCAGTTCGAACAGCAGGGCGTGCGCGTCTTTGGTGACTATGCCGACATGCTGCAGGCATGCCGGGATCAGGTAGACGTCGTGACCCTACCCGTACCGATCTACCTTCACGCCCCCATGGCGATCGCTGCCCTGCGCGCGGGCTATCACGTCCTCGTCGAGAAACCGGTAGCCGGCTCGCTCGCCGAGGTGGACGACATGATTGTCGCCCGCCAAGAGAGTGGCCGGCAGTGTGCGGTCGGCTTTCAGCAACTCTACTCACCCGTCTTTCAGACTCTCAAGGAATACATCGCGGCAGGGCGTCTGGGGCACGTGCGTCGCATCGCGATCGCTGCCTTGTGGCCTCGCCCTCGCGCCTACTATGCTCGCAACGAGTGGGCCGGCAAGCTCTTCTGCGAGGGGCATCCCGTGTATGACTCTCCGTTCAACAATGCCCTGGCGCACCAGATCATGAACATGCTCTATCTTGCCTCGCCACATCGAGGCCAGGCCGCATCAGTACAGCAGGTCGAGGCCGAGCTCTACCGTGCCTACGACATCGAGAGTTTTGACACCGGCTGCATGCGCGCGTGGACGGAAGGCGGCGTCGAAGTCCTTTTTGCTGCCACCCACGCTTGCGGTGAGCTAATGGACCCGGTGATGCACCTCGAGGCAGAACGAGGGCAGGTGGACTGGAAGATTGGGGGCGAGGCCACGATCACCTATGTCGATGGCAGTACAGAGAGCGTTCGTGAAAGCCCACCTCGTGCTTCGATGGCCGAGAACGTTGCCGATATGGCGCTCAGTCGGGTCGCCCGACCGTATTGCACGCTCGAGATCGGGCGTGCCCACGTGGCTTGTATCGCTGCCCTGCATCGCGCCGCCCCGATTCAGGATCTGCAACCGGCTTATGTGACCGAGAACAACCAGGGGCAGCGCATGATCACGGGCGTCGAGGATACGGTCCGCACCTTTTTCCACACCGGCCAGCTCTTTGCCGAGCAAAAAGCCCCGTTTGCCCAGGACGTGACATAGGTGAGTGCGCAGCAGGCACCTATGGACGGGCAGGCACGAGAGTCTTTGCTGGACCGGTTGTTCGAGCTGTTGGTTGACTATGACGGCGACGGCGCCTTCAACCAGTACCGCGATCTCGACCCCGAACTGGGCGTGCCAGGGGCACCGGCGATTCGTCGCAGCAACCTGCGCCGCTACCTGGAGTCCTTCTCAGGCGCATCCTACCTCCTGGTCGGCGAGGCTGCCGGTTACGCAGGGTGCCGCTTCTCTGGAATTCCCTTCACAGGCGAGGCGCAGATCGTAGGCCCAGAGTGCCTTTTATGGGCGCAGGGCCTCGGTCTGCAGCAGAGCAGCGTCGACGAGCTGTGGCATGAGCGCTCGGGGACAATCGTGTGGCAGGCGTTCGACGGCCGCCAGGACTGCGCGCTGTGGAACGCCTTTCCCTGGCATCCTTTTGACAGAGAGCCGCTCAGCAATCGCAAGCCCACACAGCACGAGCTGGACAGCGCTATCCCCATCCTGCGCTGTATTCTCAGCCTCTTTGGCCCGGCGCAGGTGTTCGCCATCGGCCGCGTCAGCGAGGCGCAACTGCGTAAGCTCGACGTCCGCGCGCCCTATATCCGGCACCCATCGCACGGCGGCAAATCGCGCTT
>Ga0307425_1002587_pt1 | contig 10138 bp, 8 predicted proteins | sample SalMarWE160330MG_FD_202152 | JGI IMG/M metagenome (GOLD analysis project Ga0307425, IMG submission 202152) | Salt marsh sediment microbial communities from the Plum Island Ecosystem LTER, Massachusetts, United States - WE1603-30 | ecosystem: Environmental > Aquatic > Marine > Intertidal zone >...
TTATCAGGAAACTGGAAAAGAAGAAGCAGACCGACGCGCAGCAAGAACAGGCCAGGGAAGCCATTCATATGTATTACGAACTGGTCAGATCAGAATCCGGTTATGAAGCAAGGGTCCCGGCCAAGCCTACGTCAAAACCAGGGAGTGTTAATGAGGCACAGAATTTATATCAGGTGACCCTTTCAAGATCAAGATTCCAGACGGGCGCCGGCAGGCGTGATTCGGCAAAAGACAAGGCAACTCGGGCAGGCGTGAAGGGAAAATGGGAATCAGCGTACCGGCAGTTATCAAATGAAATAGAAGTGAGGCACTATTCAGCCAAGACCCTTAAATCATATGCCACATGGGTTCGGAAAATGCAACATTTTAGTAAAAGCAAAGATCCGGCGCTGTTGTGAACTCTGGATGTAAAAGATTTTTTGACCTTTTTGGCTGTAAAACGGAGAGTATCGGCATCATCCCAAAACCAGGCCTTCAATGCGTTGCTCTTTTTTTCAGGCATGTCCTTAACCGTGAATTTGAAAAAGTTGACGGAGTGGCCCGGGCCAAACGCAAACCCTATATATATCCCCGTTGTCCTCTCACGGGGAGGGGTAAGGGCCTTTTTTTATGGCTTCTTGATCAGGATATAGAGCTCCCCATCGTGTTTCAGGTGGCCAGCGGCTATTTCGGCATAGGGGTCATTCCCCCAGAAAAGGTCAGCCCTGCCCGCTCCCCTTATTGCCCCTCCAGTGTCCTGGTTCAGGACAAAGCGGGAAAATTTACTCCATTCCTTTATCTGGCCGTTACAGTCCACTATTGGTTTTTGGCATGAAACAAACGCCAGTGCACCCTTTGGAAAAAGCCTGCTGTCCAGGGCCAGGGATCTTCCTGGTGTAAGGGGGACATTAATACTGCCAAGAGGTCCCTTTTCCAATACGCGGAAAAAGACATACGAGGGATTGTGGTTAAGTACTTCATCAATGATTTCAGGGTGCTCGGAAAGGTATCTCCGGATGTTCTGCATGGACATGTCTTCGCTGTTGAGAAGCCTATTTTCTATCATATATCGTCCAATGCTACGATAAGGCCTCCCATTGGATGTCTGGTAGCCCACGCAAATTATGCGGCCATCCGGTAACTCCAATCTGCCCGAGCCCTGTATGTGCAGGAAGGCTACATCTAATGGATCTTTTAGCCACGCAATTTCCAGGCCCTGTCCTTTTAGTACCTTGTCAATTTCTATATGGCGTCTGGAATAATAGGGTAGGACCGATTTTCCATCAATCCTTGCAATAATTCTCTCTCCTCTGAATTTTTCGTTGAAGAGAGATAAATTTATTTTAACCAGGTCATCGGGCTCGCGGTAAATGGGATACCTGAATGTTTCATTGCGTGTCAGGCTCGCTTCGAAAGTGGGCTCAAAGTAACCGGTAAAAAGGACCTTATTATTTCCTACTCGCCCTGTGGCCCTATATACCCGGAAAAGCGCCCTGATCTTTCTATCCAATTGATCCTGGTCAGGATTTTCCTTGATTATCCTGAGAAGCGTTTCCTGGCTTTCGCGGATCTGCTGGCACGTATACCTATCAGATCCGTATTGGAAAGTTTCTCCAGGGTCTATACGGTCTAGATATTCAAGGTTCCTTGTCACTGCAAGGATAAGGGAATCAAAATCCATATCATCATGGAAGGTGGGATAGAAGAAACGGATCTTTGAGAGGGCATCTTCTGGTCTTTGAGCCTCTTTCCTCAGCGCCGGGTAACAGCCGAAAAGAAAAATAATGGCTAAAAGTATGACAGATGCAGAAAGAATTCTGTTAAGACGCATCATAATATCCTATAGGTCACAACTCTTGTCCAAAAAGGGTTTTTGTTGGACAGCATTTTGCGTTAGAGTTTACCTGAAACAGTAGTAACTACTCAGGTGGATAGACTGAAGGTAGAAGGCTGAAGGAAAATTTGAGTTAGCTGAAAGGGAAGCTGTTTTCAACCTAAATACCTGGGTAGTCCCACACCGTACGCGAAGGATTTTGGCGTTAGGAATCCGTCCGGGTCCACCGAACTAATGTGCTGAGCCCTTGAACTGCGTACGCATGTCTATCCTTTTGGTCAGTACATAATATAAAAGGCATTTTTTTTCAAGGATACAGTGAATGTGGGTGTTGTCTTTTAACAATAGGCCTGTGTGTATTTTTTGCAACAGGCATGGGTAATTTGTCTGTTTCAATGTTACATTGGAAAAATATATATTGATAAAACCATATATTTCAATAATATAAGATGGAACATTTGTTTTTTTATGTTGCTCGTATGGTGGCATCCTATTTGCAGATAAAAAGCAAAAAGATAATATTCAAAGCGAGGATTGGATCTTGGATTTTAAACAACGGACATTAAGGGGCGAGGCTGGGTGTACGGGTATAGGCCTTCACACAGGTGAAAAGATCAAAATGAATATTAGGCCTGCCCCCTGCGATACCGGGATAAAGTTTGTAAGGACGGATTTGGCGGGGCAGCCAATGGTTGGGGCACGATTCGACAATGTGTCTGACACAACCCTTGCCACAACAATTGGTCTCAATGGTTGCAGGGTTTCTACGATTGAACATCTTATGGCTGCCTTTTTTGGATTGGGTATTGACAATGCCGTTGTAGAGCTTGATGGCCCGGAAGTCCCTATTATGGACGGCAGCGCAGCCCCCTTTGTCTACCTTCTCAAAAGTACCGGCATAAGGGAGCAGAAGGACCCAAAAAGCTTCATTATTATCAAAAGGCCTTTTAAAGTGGATGATGGTGATCGATCAGTCTCTATATATCCATCCAAAATGCTCAAGATCTCCTATGTAATTGATTTTCAGCATCCACTCTTGAGGAATCAGGCATACGAATTGAACTTTTTCGGCAGGGATTTTGTAAAAGAAATCAGCAGGGCCCGGACATTCGGCTTTCTAAAGGACGTGCAAATGCTTAAGGAGAATGGGCTTGCCAAGGGGGGATCGCTTGATAATGCCGTTGTAATAGATGATTTCAGGATCCTTAATGAAGACGGGCTCAGATTTAAAGATGAATTTGTCAGGCATAAGATACTCGATTTCGTCGGTGATCTTTCCATCATTGGGTCTCCCATTATCGGTCATTTTGTGGTTAAAAAATCCGGTCATTTTCTTAATCAGCTTATGTTAAAAAAACTGATGGAGTCAAAAAGGCATTGGAAGGTCTTGACCTTTAAGAATCGTGAGGAATGCACCCGGAACTCTGTAAAGATACCTAGCTTTGGTGCCTTTGATCCTATGCCTGCCTAGACATTTAGTGAACTTGAAGGAGTCAAAAGGGGTCGTTCCGCAGAAGTAGCCTGGGGAACGGCCCCTTATTATTCCTGCCCTTTCTCCAGACTTCAATTCGTCCTATTTCCTAGTGAGAAGTAATTGTCATCAGTTTGTTCGTAACGGCTTGTTGGCCGACTTCAAAGTATGGCCTCTGAAATATGTCCAGGAAAGAACCCTTGCACAAGGGGAGGTCGATGACTGGTGGGTAGAAGGGCTTCTGGCAAGGCAAAAAACTTGCATTTTTGGGGTCTTTAACATATTATATGTTTTGAGAATCCCTTGTATTTCGTGCCACGAGAATCACTTTTCCCTCTACAGGGTAAATCCTATGAGCCTTTCATCAATCGGCCGCAAAAGATTGAGATCAGGGTTTATGGCGCTAGTCCTGATCAGTTCGATTTTGGCGTCTATGAGCGTTGCGCAGGGTGCTGCCCTAAAAGATATTGCTATGAGTAATGCAGATGATAGTCTCCTGCTCTATCTGACTGTGACCGACTGTTTTTCAGGTGAAATGAGACAGGCCATTGATAATGGGATCCATACCACCTTTACGTTCTACATTAAGGTCTTTGAAGTCAAAAATTTTTGGGTGGATAAAGAGATTGCCGATTTGGAGGTAAATCATGAAATCCAATATGATAATCTGAAAAAGGTCTACATTGTGAGGCTTTCAGAGAAGGGTGATAGGCCAGTTTATGTCGAGACTTTCGATGAGGCCAAGGACTTGATAGCCAAGCTAGTGAGACTTAACGTCACCAAACTTGACAATCTTTATAAGGGCAGGCATTACCAGGTCCGCATGATGGCGGAGCTTGATAGAATAAGACTTCCCTTTCATCTCCACTATATCTTTTTCTTCCTCTCTTTGTGGGATTTTAAGACAGATTGGTATACACTGGATTTTACATACTGATATCCCATCATGAAAGATTATCAAAAGGACAAAACACATGACATCACAAGACGGCGCAGGGAAAGATTACTAATTGTCTTACTGTTTTTAGTGATCTCCTTTTTGACCTATTTGGGTTTACGCGTCTTTGACCTGGGCCTAGATCTCCCTTTTCCTAGCAGCATTTTTGTTTTCTCTCTAATAAATATCAATGTAATACTGCTCCTCCTTTTGCTATTTCTTACAGGCAGAAACCTTGTCAAACTGCTGTTTGAAAGAAGGAAGGGGATAATAGGGGCAAAGCTGAGGACTAAACTGGTCGTTGCATTTGTATCGCTTTCATTGTTACCGACAATTATCCTGTTCTTTGTTTCTGTTCAATTTATTTCCTCTTCCACCGAATACTGGTTCGACCTTCAAATTGAACAGTCTCTGGAGAAGTCCCTAGAGGTTGGTCAGGGGTATTATAATCGAATAACGGATGAAATTCTATCCCTGGGGAATAACTTGAGCCGGGTAATCTCCTATGAAGGATTTATGTTAGTTAGCAGGGAGGAAAGCCTCGAGAAATTTATTTATGAAAAACGCAAAGAATACCGTTTGGCTTCCCTAAAGGTTTTTTCAATAAAGCTGGTTCCAAAGACGGTCTCACTGAATCAGAACATTGATCTGAGTAATTTTAAAGGACCTGGCCCAGATGTCATGAACAAAAGTATCGATAATGGGGCCGATGGCCGGTATATTGAATCATTCGCCCATGGAGATCTCGTCAGTGGGATTGTCCCCATATTTTCGAGGACGGAGTCAAGGGCCGTGGTTGGCCTTATAGTCCTGGCAAAATTTATACCTGGCAGCTTTGTAAACAGGCTTAAATCTGTTTCAAGGGGGCTTCAAGAATACCGACAGCTTAAGATGCTAAAGAAGCCTATAAAGATAAGCAACATAATAACCCTATCTATTGTTACCCTCCTTATTATCTTCTCGTCTATATGGTTCGGCTTTTATCTTTCCCGCGAGATCACCGTCCCTATCCAGGAATTGGCCGAGGGAACGAATCGGATAGCTTCAGGAGACTATGATTTTTCTATTGATTTAGAGGCAAAGGATGAGATTGGGGCACTGGTCAATTCATTCAATAGGATGACCACGGATCTGAAGATAAGTAAGAATAAGCTTGAAGAGGCAAATAGAGAGCTGACGGAGAGCAATTTCGAATTAGAACAGCGGCGGCTTTACATGGAGATAATCCTGGCAAATGTGGCCGCAGGCGTGGTTTCGGCCGACGCGGATGGAAACATTCTCACTATAAACAAGTCAGCAGAGATGATGCTAAACATAAATGCGGATAGGATTATTGGGAAGAACTATAGAGAGATCCTTTCACGTGATTATACGGACATAGTAGATGATTTTTTAAGAGATGAGCGGTTGTTTAGGAGGGGTTTTTTGAAGAAACAAATCAGATTATCTTGGAAAAACAGGAGGCTGATTTTGCTTGTCTCTATGAATGTACTCAGGGATGAGCGGGATAAATACCTTGGTCTTGTGGCCGTGTTTGAAGACTTGAGTGAGATCGAAAAGGCCCAAAGGATGGCCGCGTGGCGTGAAGTAGCGAGACGTATAGCCCATGAGGTAAAGAATCCGTTGACGCCCATCCAGCTCTCTGCTCAGCGGCTTAAAAAGAGATATGGCAAAGAGCTTGATAGTAAGGAGGGAAAGATATTCCAGGGGTGTACAGAGATGATCATAAGCCAGGTCGAGGAATTGAAACGTCTGGTAAATGAGTTTTCAAATTTTGCACGCATGCCGGCGGCCAACCCGGTACCAACAGACATTCGAAAGATCATTAAAGAGGTATTGAGCCTGTATCAGGAGGCCCATAAAGACGTGAAATTCAGTTTTAAGGATTCCAAGGCAGTTCCGGTCTTCAATCTCGACGGGGAGCAGATGAGGAGGGTTATGATCAATCTCCTGGACAATGCAATTGAGGCAATTAATGGTGAGGGTCAGGTCTTAATTGACCTCAATTATGACAAGATCCTGCAGATGGTAAAGATCGAGGTAGCAGACAATGGAAAGGGTATATCTATGGAGCATAGGGCAAGACTGTTTGAGCCGTACTTTTCTACCAAAAAACAGGGGACAGGTTTAGGCCTCGCTATCGTAAACACCATAATCACTGACCATGACGGGTTTATCCGGATCCTGGACAACAAACCAAAGGGGACCAGGTTTGTCATAGAACTCCCGGTCAGGGTCTGAAAAAAATCCATATTGATATGTTCATCTTCTTTTATTATCTCATATGGACGCTTGCTATTATTTTTTGTATTCCTGTTATTCGTCTGCTGGGAAAGAAGCGATTCGCCGAAAGGATGGCGTTGGATTTACCCTCGTCCCCGATAGAGGGTGCCAGTATATGGATTCATGGCCTCTCTGTAGGAGAAGTGATTTCCGCACTTCCACTAGTAGATTGCCTTGGCCGGAGATACCCTAACAGGGGTATAGTGTTTACGGTCACTACCCGAGCGGGGATGGCCATTGCGCAGAATGAGTTGAAGGGCAAGGTCAGGGCACTGATAAACATGCCCCTTGATTTTTGGTGGTGCATTCGTAGAATCGTCAATTATATTAATCCCTCTATCTTTATCCTTGTCGAGACGGACATATGGCCTGGGCTACTCAATCATCTTAGAAGGAGAGGTATTAAAACTATCTTGGTCAATGGCCGCATTTCTCCCCGGACTTTCAGGCGGTATAGCAGGTTTGCTTTTTTTGCCAGAAAACTATTTGAACCTTTCGATTTATGCCTTATGGATACGGATCTGGACGCGGCAAGGTTATTCAAGGTTGGAATAGGCCCTGCGGAGAAGATCAGGACAGTAGGCAATATAAAGTTTGATCGTGAATGGGGCTCCATGAGTGAAGAAGAATATACGGGCTGGCTGAGCCTCTTCGATCTGAACCCCGATGATATGGTTTGGGTCGCGGGTAGTACACATCCAGGTGAGGACAGGGCCATCCTAAGGGTTTTCAAGAGACTTCATATATCCTTTGCTACCCTTCACCTTATCATTGCTCCAAGGGCAATAGAGCAATCCGGGGAGATATGCAAGCTGTCCCGGAAAATGGGGCTCAGAACGGTTTTAAAGACCGAGATATCTAACAACAAGGGGCCTTATGATGTCATTGTTGTCAACACATTGGGTGAGCTGGGGCGTATCTACGGCCTGGGTAATGTTAGTTTTGTGGGGGGAAGCCTGGAGCCAAATGGCGGACATAACTTACTCGAGCCCGCCAGCCTTGGCTGCCCTGTCCTTTTCGGTCCTCATACTGATGATTTTGATTTGATGTCAGAATTGTTGATTGAAGCGGGAGGAGGGTGGAGGGTCAACGATGGAGGGGAGCTTTTTGATGCTATAGAGATCCTTTTGCGCGATGGTGAAAAACGCACCAAGATGGGTAGGCTTGCAAAACAATTTGTGGAAGAAAACCGAGGTGCCTTGGATCGGATCATGTCATATGTCGGCGCATATATCGACGAACTCGGAGGTCTCAATTGACGGGTATTTCCAGGCCTGTCTGGTCGCGGATTCATCAAAGAAGACCCCTTAGATCCTGGTCGGTATTTTTAGCCCCTCTATCTGCCTTATATGGCCGCGGTATCAGTTTTCGTCTGTATGCCTATGGTCGTGGGCTTTTTAAACAGAAGTCCCTTCCCGGGTTTGTGGTGAGTATTGGAAACTTGACCACTGGAGGGACGGGGAAAACACCAGCCGTAGTGATGTTGGCAGAATGGGCCTCCCGCAAGGGGTTCCGAGTTGGAATCTTGTCCAGGGGCTATGGTGGTCAGTACAGGACAAAGGTGTTGGAGGTTTCGGATGGCATTCGCATAAAGGCCTATCCTGAAGAGTGTGGTGATGAGCCCTATCTCATGGCAAAAAGGCTTTCTGGAATCCCTGTAGTCATATCCAAAAAACGTTATCTGGCCGGATTGTTTGCCCATAAAGAATTTGGATGTGATTTTTTTATCCTTGATGATGGTTTTCAGCACCTTGGGCTCAACAGGGACCTAGACCTGGTCTTGATTGATGGTTCCAGACCCTTTGGCAATGGGCATGTCCTGCCCTGGGGACCATTGAGAGAGCCAATCGATCAACTATGCAGAGCTGATGCCTTTATCCTAACGCGCGTAAAGCGCCCGGGTGAAGCCGATAAGACCGTAGAGTTCTTAAAGGGCAGGTTTTCTTCAACGCCCATTTTTTTTGGTGATCACCTGCCAGAGGAGATAGTCTTCCCGTATTTGGAGGAGTCACACAATCCTGGCATCTTGAAGGGAAAGCGGGTAGTGGCATTTGCCGGCATTGCCAGGCCTGAGAATTTCAGGGAGACCCTGATTGCCCTTGGTACGGATACTGTCTTTTTCAAGGCCTTCAGGGATCATTATAGGTTTAAACAGGGAGAGATCGATGAATTGAGACATATGAAGGAGAGGACTGGCGCTGAATATATCCTTACAACGGAAAAGGATTGGGCGAGGATCTCCAGAATTGCCGCTCAATGTCATGATATGGGATATGTGCGCATAAAGTTTGGTTTTCTCTCCGAAGGAGAAGACTTTTTCAAGATGATTAGTTCTGCATTTTCAGATTATGTGCCTTTCAAATAAGTTCGGTCTAATGTAAAACCCCAATTGAGCGAAAACGCTCAATTGATAGTTGCCGGTTGCCAGTTGGCAGGAAACGGAATTACGGGTTCATCACTTATGATGGTAGCAAATAAACATCTTTCTTCAGTCGCTTATTGGCTGATTTATGTTTTTGTGTGGCTTATATCGCTTATTCCTTTTCCTGTTGCTCAATTTTTTGGACGTGTGCTTGGAAGGGCGTTTGCCATATTGGGTATGAGTCGGATAAACGTATCCCTGGATAACATTCGACATTCCTTCGGCGACAAGATGGGAGAGGCCGAAATAAAAAGGTTAAATAGGCGTGTCATGATTCATTTCGCCGAGATGCTGTTCGAGGTTCCACATATCCTAAGAATGAATCGGTCAAACCTGGGAAGATATGTCGTTTTTGAAGGCCAAGAGTATTTCCTTGAGGCCTTGAGAAAGGGAAAGGGTGTCTTTATACTTACCGGTCATTTTGGAAATTGGGAGCTGATGTCTGCTGCGGTGAGCCTCTGTTTTGTCCCCGATGCCCTAATTATTGCCAGGCCGCTTGATTTTGCTCCCGTTGAGCGGCTAGTAAATCTTCTGCGTTCCCGCTTTGGAGCTGAAGTAATACCCAAGAGTCGTGCCATGAAAAGTATGATAAAGGCCGCAAGAGATAACAGGGCTGTTGGTGTGCTCCTGGATCAAAATGTGGACTGGTATGAGGGAGTTTTCGTTCAATTCCTCGGGAGGCAGGCCTGCACCAACAAAGGATTGGCCTTAATAGCCCAGAGGACTGGTTCCCCCGTGGTTCCCACGTTTTCCGTCAGGCAGGGAGATGGGAGGTACCGTATTATCTTCGAAAAGGAAATTGAGCTGTCAAAGACAGGTGATAAGATCCGTGATTATGAAGACAACACGGCAATTTTTACAAATGTCATAGAAAAATACGTAAGAAAATATCCTGATCAATGGTTCTGGCTTCACAAGCGATGGAAGACAAAGTCTTATTGCCCACTTCCACAATATTTTGGTATTGAGCCGGGTTGTGGGAGGCAATAACATAAGATATGGCTAAAATAATGGGCAAAAGATTCGACAGATCCGTTGTCAGAAACATCTTGGTACGCGCCGATAATTGGGTTGGGGATGCAGTTATGGGCCTTCCTGCCCTGGAGGGACTAAGACATGTATTTCCCGGTAGTTCTATCTCAGTTTTGGCAAAACCATGGGTCGCTCCCTTGTTTGAAGGCCATCCGGCAGTAGACAAGGTTATTCCCTTCA
>Ga0307425_1002588_pt1 | contig 10138 bp, 4 predicted proteins | sample SalMarWE160330MG_FD_202152 | JGI IMG/M metagenome (GOLD analysis project Ga0307425, IMG submission 202152) | Salt marsh sediment microbial communities from the Plum Island Ecosystem LTER, Massachusetts, United States - WE1603-30 | ecosystem: Environmental > Aquatic > Marine > Intertidal zone >...
TGTATTTACGGTCGTCTTTTCCGAATCAGGTCTCTTGATCGGATTTTTCTTACCCGGCGACAGCCTGCTTTTCACAGCCGGTCTTCTGGCTTCTCCGGGATTTCATTTGTTTAGCATCTGGACATTAGCCATTGGTGCTAATATAGCCGCTGTGTTGGGCGACAATGTAGGATACGAATTCGGCAAGAGAGTAGGCAGGAAGTTGTTCAGGAGGGAGGAATCGCTGTTATTCAAACCAAAGAATGTTATAAAAGCCCAGGAATTCTACGAAAAGCACGGTGGTAAGGCTATAGTCATCGCCAGATTCATGCCTATTGTGAGAACTTTCGTACCGGTGGTGGCGGGCATAGGCAAGATGGACCATAAACGTTTTACTTTTTTTAATTTTTTAGGCGGGACCATGTGGACGTGGGGCATGAGTTGGTTGGGTTACTATTTGGGTAGCATAATACCTGATGTTGATAAATATCTCTTACCTATTGTACTGGTGATCATTATTATTTCCGTGTTGCCTCCCATTTGGCATGTTTATAAGGAAAATAAGGAATCCTGGCACGAAAAACTAAGGGAAAAGGTCAGGAATAAGATAAAATATGGTGCTTAATCGTACCTTCTGATAATACCCGTCACCTTACCCTGGACTTGCACTTCGCTGGCTTTGACTATGATGGGATCCATGTTCTGGTTGGCCGGCTGCAATCTTATCTTGCCGTTTTCCTCACGGTAGAACTTTTTCAAGGTAGCAAAGCCGTTATCCAATAAGGCCACCACTATATCACCGTTGTTAGCTGTGTCCTGGTGCTGAATGACCACATTATCGCCGTCAAAAATACCCTCATCGATCATCGAATCTCCTCTAACTTGCAGCACGTAGCACCTTTTTGTCTTGGAAACCAGGTCCGAAGACACCAAGACAGTATTTATGGGATTCTCAATAGCCTCAATAGGTTCGCCAGCGGCTATGTAGCCCACTACAGGCAGTTCTATGGCGTTCATGGATGTGCTGAAGGCATCGTCTATCACCTCAATGCCTCTGACAGCTCCCTCATACCTTTTTATAACACCTTTTTTACTGAGAGCCTGTAAATGTTCATGTACGGTAGCCAAAGAAGAAAGACTCATGGCATCGGCTATCTCCTGTAATGTGGGTGAGGTGCCGTTTAGCTGAATATACTGGGAAATATAATCTAGGATCTGTCTTTGTCTTTTATATAGTGTAATTGGGCTCATGTAGTGCCTTTCGTAAAAACTTTGTATTTTCTTTGGTAATTATATGCTACCGAACAAACACCAAACATGTCAACAACTTTCCATAGAAAACCCAAACATTGTGCTAAAATCTTTTTATGTTCAAATTGCAGGCAGACTTTGTGCCTACGGGCGATCAGCCCCAGGCTATAGACTTTCTCAAGCATAATCTGGAGCAGGGAGCGCGTCATCAGGTGTTGCTGGGGGTCACCGGCAGCGGCAAGACCTTTACCATGGCCAATGTCATCCAGGAAGTACAAAAGCCAACCTTAGTTCTATCTCACAACAAAACTCTGGCTGCCCAGCTCTATCAGGAGTTCAAAGAGTTTTTCCCCCATAACGCCGTCGAATATTTTGTGAGCTACTATGATTATTATCAGCCGGAGAGTTATTTGCCGGCCACCGATACCTATATTGAAAAGGATGCTGACATCAATGAACGCATTGATAGGCTGCGCTTGGCGGCTACCACATCTCTCATGACGCGGCAGGATGTGATCGTGGTGAGTTCTGTGTCCTGTATTTATAACCTTGGTTCGCCGGCTGAGTATTCCAAATTTGCTGTAGAGCTCAGAAAAGGCATGAAGATAAGGTTGCAGGATCTTCTCAAAAGACTCAATCAGATCTTTTATGAACGATCGGAATTTGATTTTAAAAGGGGAACTTACAGAGTCAGGGGTAATATTGTCGATGTCTATCCTGCCTATGTTGATTACGCTCTCAGGCTGGAAATATTTGATGATAATCTGATCGATATAGATTATTTTGACCCTCTTACAGGAACAAGTGTGGGGTTTGAGGATCTACCGCAAACAAGACGTGGCAGTTACATAAAAGCTCTCACTCAGAACGAGCTGCAGCACCTGAGAGATATGTTAAGAAGCCACAGTCCTATAAGCATCTTTCCCGCCAAGCACTATATTACGGCTGAAGAAAAAAGAGAAGGTGCTCTGCAGCAGATACGTCACGATCTGGACTTTAGGGTCAAAGAGCTGGAATCAGCGGGAAAGAACATTGAAGCCTATCGATTAAAACAGCGCACTAATTACGATCTGGAAATGATGCAGGAAATAGGTTATTGCAAAGGTATAGAGAATTATTCCAGATATTTTGATGGTAGAAAACCGGGCGAACCTCCGTATACACTAATGGATTTTTTCCCTGATGATTATTTGCTGGTGATCGATGAGTCTCACATCACGGTCCCCCAGGTCAGAGGCATGTACAATGGCGACAGGTCCCGCAAGGAGAATCTTATCAACTATGGTTTTAGGCTGCCCTCAGCATTGGATAATCGCCCCCTGAACTTTGAGGAATTCTTAAGAAAGATCAATCAGGCGGTTTATATAAGCGCTACGCCTGCAGAGTGGGAGCTAAGCATGTCCCAGGGTTTGGTAGCTGAACAGCTTATCAGGCCCACCGGCATTGTGGATCCACGAGTAACCATTTTGCCCTCCGAAAATCAGATCGAAGACCTGTTGCAAAGGATCCAGCAGCGGGTCAAGGACAGGCAAAGGGTGCTGGTGACAACCTTGACCAAGAGAATGGCGGAAGAGCTCTCCACTTATCTCAAGGAAAAAGGCATAAACGTCACTTATCTACATTCGGACATAGATACTTTGGAAAGGACCGACATTTTGGACGATCTGAGAAAAGGTAATTATGATGTTCTGGTTGGCATCAATCTCTTAAGAGAAGGTTTAGATTTACCGGAAGTGTCTCTAGTGGCCATCCTCGATGCCGATAAAGAGGGCTTTTTAAGATCGGACACCTCTTTGGTGCAGACCATGGGCAGAGCAGCCAGGCATATATTAGGAGAAGTGGTCATGTATGCCGATAAGGTCACCGGTAGCATGGAGAGAGCTATTAACGAAGTCGACAGGCGTCGTGAGATACAGGTAGCTTACAATAAGGAACATGACGTGACCCCGGTGCAGATCGAAAAACCCTTCCGAGACAAGCTCATAGACGAGGTCATCGAAGAACAGATCACTAAAAAAGACCATGACCGAGATACGGAGATCGATTATATGCAGTTGCCGCCACGGGAATTGAAAGCCGAGATCAAGAAAATGGAAAAGCTTATGAAGTTCGAAGCCGAAATGTTGAATTTTGAAGCTGCGGCTGAGCTTAGAGATAAAATAATTAGGATCAAGAAAAACTCCAATATTGACTAGTCTTATTTTGGTTTGTACAATCAATAAAACTTAGCTGTCTCAATTATGACAAATAAATATCTACGAAATGCTTCCGGACTATTAAAACATATCAAAAATATTCTTATTTTGATCGGGCAAGTTCTCATTTCCCTTTTTGATGAAATTATCATTTTAATTGGGAGACTGAGAAACAAAGCTAAAGAGATAAAAAAACAGCAGGACTTCTCATCACTAAAAAAAATATTGGACAAAAAGACTGCACTAAAAGCCCCAACTTTAAGCGTAAGAAAAAAAGTAAAAAAGAACTGGGTTCCCGGTTATAAGGAGGTAGAGTATAAACCCAGGAAAACGACACTCAGGATCTTGGTCAGAAGATTTTTGATCTTCTTTTCCGGTGTTTTGTTCGCTGTAATATTTTTGCTCATCCCTTCACATGTTCTGGTCTGGCTCCACGATCTGCCCAATCCTGACCTTTTAGTTACTCGGCAAATACCCACACCTACCAGGATATTGGATAGGAATGGCAGATTACTTTACGAGATCTTCATCGAAAAAAGATACGAGCCCGTAAAAATTAAGCAAATACCTCAGCATATGATCGATGCCACTATTGCTGTAGAGGATGCCCAGTTTTACACCCACGCGGGCTTTGAGCCTAAGAGCATGCTTAGGGCAGCCAAGTCAACCTTTGTCGATAATAACCTGCAAGGAGGTTCCACTATAACTCAGCAGTTGATAAAAAATGTTTTACTTTCTCCGGAGAGAACGATTTCCAGGAAATTGAAGGAACTGGTCCTATCCGTTGCCGCTGAGGCTAGGTATTCTAAGGCACAGATCTTGGAACTGTACTTGAACAATATATCCTACGGAGGATCCGCTTGGGGGATCCAATCAGCGGCGCAAAAGTTCTTTGCTAAAAATGTTTGGGAATTAGACCTGGCCGAAGCTGCTTTACTGGCAGGTTTGCCAACAGCGCCAACCACTTATTCTCCCCTGACGGGAAATTTCGAGGTGGCCAAGCAAAGACAAAAGTATGTATTGGATCGGATGAAGGACCTGGGTTATATCACCAAGCAGGAAGCTGAGGATGCTTATGCGGAGGAGTTGATCTTCGCTCCACAGACAGAATATATACGAGCACCGCACTTTGTGGCCTATGTACGCAAAGATCTGGAGGAAAGGTTCGGCAAGAATTTTGTTGATCTGGGCGGACTGACCGTGACCACTACTTTAGATCTGGACCTGCAGGAAGAAGTGCAGCGCATAGTTAAGGAGGAGGTGGAAAAGAACGCCCGGCTTAAGATCTCCAATGGAGCTGCCGTGGTCCTGGATTCGAAAACCGGGGAAATTCTGGCTTATGTTGGCTCTATAGATTATTTTAAAGAAAATTGGGGAGCTTTTGATGTCATAACTTCCTACCGTCAACCGGGGTCTTCCATAAAACCTGTGACCTACGCCTTGGCCCTGGAGAACGGATACACGGCCGCTTCTATTTTAAAAGATGAGCCGGTTAGTTATAAAATTAAAGGTCAGCCTGATTACACTCCCAGAAATTATGATGGAAAATACCACGGTAACGTGACTGTGAGACAAGCTTTGTCTAACTCCTATAATATACCGGCCGTGAGGTTAGCCAAAGCTTTAGGCCCGGACAATATTGTGGCTTTCGGGAAGAGGTTCGGATTGACTAATTGGGAAGTTGACGGTTCGTATGGCCTTTCGGTCACACTGGGCGGTAAGGAAGTAAGATTATTGGATCACACAAATCTTTATGCCGCGCTAGCCAGGCAGGGGAACTATTTAGAGCCAACTCCATATCTTTCTATTGTGGACGGCATGGGGTTTGATGTTTATAAGGATGAGAGGCAGCCCCAAAAAGTAATTAATGAAGGCACAGCCTATATTTTGTGGAGCATTTTATCGGATAGCGTTTCCAGGCTACCGGCCTTTGGTCCTAATAACTATTTGGACATTCCCGGTAAGACGGTAGCTGTAAAAACAGGCACCACGGATCAGATCAAGGATAATTTTACTTTGGGATTCACGCCAAGTTATACGACAGGTGTTTGGGTAGGCAACAATGACGGTACACCTCTGGATAGAAGCCTGGCCTCAGGCTTGAGTGGCGCAGCCCCCATGTGGAACAGGATCATGACTTTGGTGCTGAAAGATAAAGGAGATGAAAAAATGGTAATGCCGTCAAATGTTTTTATGAAATATGACGAAAGCTGTAAGAAAAGCGAGGTTTTCATTAAAGGTTCCAAAGTACCGGACCATTTGTGTGCCGTAAAAGATGATAAAAAGGACAAAAATGGTGAAAATAATTAAAAAGCTGATAATTTAAGTTCTTCACAAACCCAAAGAAATACCGTAGAATTTTCTATGTTATGGACAAGCCTTCAGCCTTGACACACATCGTTATAAAGGGTGCCAGACAACATAATTTAAAAAATATAGATCTTAGTATCCCTAAAAATAAGTTCATTGTCTTTACCGGAGTCTCAGGCTCAGGAAAATCGTCACTGGCTATGGACACTATATATGCGGACGGGCAAAGAAGATATGTGGAAAGCCTTTCCGCCTATGCCAGGCAATTTTTAGGCATTATGGACAAACCGGATGTTGATTCTGTGGAGGGACTGGCCCCGGCCATTGCCATAGATCAAAAGACTACTTCCAGGAATCCACGCTCTACCGTAGGTACAGTCACGGAGGTATACGACTATTTGAGGTTGCTGTTTGCCCGAGTCGGACATCCGCATTGCCCGGAGTGCGGAAGAGAGATCCAAAGACAGTCAGCGCAGGAGATCACGGAGCAAATAGTTTCCACTCTGGAGATGAGCGAAGATTTCAATACAGCTAAAGGAGTGAGATACTTTATTCTTTCTCCGATCATTAAAGACAGAAAAGGGGAGTACAGCAGTTTGTTCGAAAATCTGAGAAAACAAGGCCTGGTCAGAGCCAGGATAGATGGTGCGATCAGGGATCTCAGAGAAAGTCTGACCTTGATCAAGACCAACAAGCACTCCATTGAAGCGGTCATTTCTAGGGAAGTGATCAATAAAAAAAGATTATCCGAACCCAAGGCCAGGAAAGACTTTATAAGTAGCATAAATCAAATTGTGGAGACCGCCCTAAGGCTTAGTAATGGTAACGTGCTTTTAAGTATAGTTAAAGATAAGGAATTTGATTTTCCTGTATCTCCTAAGGAATTTGACGACCATCTCTATTCGGAGAACTTTGCCTGCCCTTTTTGCAATATATCTCTGCCTGATCTGGAACCAAGAACCTTTTCCTTTAACTCACCCCACGGTGCTTGCCCGGTGTGCGACGGGCTGGGCACACAGATGGAAATTGACGTTAACTTATTGTTCAATCCCAACCTTTCCGTCTTGGAAGGCGGTTTTTATCCCTGGACCAGAGTGTTCGAGCACAGCTCCTGGACAGCTAACATCGTCAATGCCGTGGCTGCAGAATACGGCATTCCTTTGAATGTTCCCATTAAAGAACTTAAAAAGTCGGCCATGGACATTTTGCTATATGGCGCCCCTCAACAGAGACGTTTTTGGGTGACTTATAAAAATAGAGAGGGATTTACACATAGATACAAAGCCAGGTTCGAAGGGCTCATCCCCAACCTTATGAGAAGGTACAAGGAAACACAGTCAGATTTCATGAGACGGGAGATAGAAAAATACATGGTGCGGGACAATTGCGAGGGCTGCGGCGGCACCAGGCTTAAAAAAGCCTCATTATCGGTAACGTTGGATAAATTTAATATTGCCGAAGTGTCCGAATTCTCCATTAGAAAGATACAGGCCTGGCTGGATGATCTGGAAAATAAGTTGACCAGCCGGGAGAAGCAAATTGCTGAGGCTCTGCTTAAAGAGATAGATTACCGTCTGCAATTTTTGATAGATGTGGGGATAGGTTACTTGACCCTGTCCAGGACCTCATCTCAGTTGTCGGGTGGAGAAGCGCAGAGGATCAGATTGGCATCACAAATAGGTTCAGGTCTGTCCGGTGTGCTCTATGTGCTGGATGAACCCTCCATCGGTTTGCACCAAAAAGATCAGGGTAAGTTGATAAGAACTCTTAAGCATTTGCGGGATCTGGGTAATACGGTCATTGTGGTAGAACATGATATGGAAACCATGCTGGAAGCTGATCATCTGGTTGATTTTGGGCCCGGAGCCGGCGAACATGGCGGAAAGATCGTGGCCGAAGGTACGCCTGAGGAGATCAAGCAGGCCAAAGATTCGTTAACGGGACAATATCTGTCCGGAAAAAAAGTTGTTGGGGCTAATGGCGTCAAGGAAGAGCACCAACTGCAGCAGTTGCTGGAAGACGAATCCAACCACAAAGTTATAAAAAGGCTCTCCGGCAAGACGGTCGTGCTCAAGGGAGCCAGAGGCAGGAATTTGAAGAACATCAACTTTGAGATCCCCTTGGGAAAATTCACCTGTGTCACGGGAGTCTCCGGCAGCGGCAAGTCGACTTTGGTCATGGACACATTTCATAAAGGATTAAGGCAGCACTTTGGTCTAAAAAATGATGAGAGACCGGAAGAGTTTGATAGTTTGGAAGGTGCGGAGAATCTGGATAAGGTCATAGCCATCGATCAAAGTCCTATCGGCAGGACGCCAAAATCAAATCCGGCTACCTACACTAAAACCTTCGATCATATCAGGGACCTTTTTGCCAAGACCGAAGAAGCCAGGATCAGAGGCTATAAACCCGGAAGATTTAGTTTTAATGTCAAGGGTGGACGATGCGAAGCCTGCCGGGGAGAAGGTCAGATCAAAATAGAAATGCAGTTCATGCCTGATGTCTACGTGAACTGCGAGGTCTGCCAGGGAAAAAGATACAACCGGGAAGCACAGGAAATATATTATAAGGGCAAGAATATCAGTGATGTGCTCAACATGACGGTGGAGGAAGCTCTGCGGTTCTTCGAAAATATACCGGCTATAAGAAGGAAGATACAAACTTTGCACGATGTCGGTTTGGGGTACATAAGACTGGGACAGCCGGCTCCTACTTTATCCGGAGGAGAAGCGCAAAGGGTTAAGTTGGCGCTGGAATTGTCCAAAAGACCTACCGGAAGCACGCTTTATATCCTTGACGAACCTACCACCGGCTTGCATTTTGCCGATCTGGAAAGACTGATCGTCATACTAAAAAGATTGTCTGCCAGGGGAAATACCGTTGTCATCATCGAACACAACCTGGATATTATTTCGAATTCCGATTACGTGGTAGACCTGGGACCCGAAGGCGGCTCTGAAGGTGGAGAGATAGTTTTTTCCGGTACCCTTTCACAACTAAGAAATAATAAGCAAAGCTACACAGCCCAAGCCCTAAGGCAATCGAAAAAATGATCTTCCAGGGATTTATAACGCTTTTTTTAGGATTTTTCTCGGCATATATAATTGACTGGGTGTGCAATTCTCCGTTCAGATCTTCGAACCGTAACGTATCTTGCTTTTTAGGCAAGCTGAGTGACCTGACCTCAAAAGGCAGCAAGGTTTTACCTTCCAGGTTATAAATGTAGGTTCCACCTTCGTTTTTCAAATAATATTTTTTATAACCGGCTAAGAGATAAAGAGGATTGAGAGTGAACCTTTTATAAAGGCTGACCAAATGGTCGAACTCCGCGTCGGCGGCATTTTCCGAGATAGCAACCTCCACTAGCTTTTTATTGTCCTCCAGACGGTAAAAACCGGCCGGCAGGGGTCTTTCCGAATCCGCACCCTTGATGACAAAAGCAAAGTGACTGTTGTCCAATTTAGAAAAGAAATCAAGTTGAGAAGTGTTGCCCCAGGTGGGGTCAACGGGCACCCAGCCGAAATTAGGATCATAATATTCAGGCCAGGCATGAAGTAAATCTCCGGATCTTAATTTTATGGACAGAGGCAAATTGACGTTTTGATAAACATTCACAGCGTACCCATTCAACTCTCTGGCGGGTATACCTAGCGCTCTGGCCAAAGTGATAAAGAGATCGGTGAATTCCATGCAGGCGGCCGGAACTTCTTTATTGAGGGCTTTTAGAGCTCCACCCCTTTGCAAATAATCATTATTTATGACATCAAAATCATAATTAAGTGCATTGACTGTAAATGTATAGACCAGTTGAGCGTTTTGTGACACGTTCAGTTCTTTATCTAAGATCTTGTTCTTTAAGTTTTGTATGAGCGGATCGTTGACCTCCCAGTATTTTTCCGCTCCGGTGTACCTTTCCACCAGATCTTTGGGTATGTCATTGAAGGCTCCTCCCAACTCACTATTTATCTGCTTGCCTATGAGCCTGACTGAACCCGTTAATACCACCTCAAGCTTTGATCTTGGCCTGAGGACATACTGGGCTATCAGATTACCGTCCTTGTCCTCATAGACTTTGACCGGCTCAGGTTCGATCTTTTTATGGTGCACTTGCTGCAAATTCCTGATATCAGGCGGCAGGGCAATTTCCTGAATGCCGGCAAAAAAGGAAGTATTTTCCAGCTGGTAGGTCAACTTGTAATTTAACACCTGATACTTCCCGAAACTGGCAGAAATGCCTTTATTTTCCAACCCCTCTTTAGTAAAGGTGTACTGGGTCTTGCTGCTTTCCGGGTTGATGAGCTTGGGTTCAGGTGTGATGAAAATATTTGGTCCAAAGGAGGTGGGTACTGAAAGTATCACTTCATATTCACGAATGACATCCAGATCGGCTATTTTGGGTATGC
>Ga0307425_1002589_pt1 | contig 10137 bp, 11 predicted proteins | sample SalMarWE160330MG_FD_202152 | JGI IMG/M metagenome (GOLD analysis project Ga0307425, IMG submission 202152) | Salt marsh sediment microbial communities from the Plum Island Ecosystem LTER, Massachusetts, United States - WE1603-30 | ecosystem: Environmental > Aquatic > Marine > Intertidal zone >...
CCTCGGCGAGGACATCCGCCAGCTCGTCGTCGGTGCGGCTGGTGAACTCGCTAATCACGATGTAGGCGATGTCGCCGCGCATCTCGTAGTCAACGCTGGGTATCAGGATATGCCCCCGGACGATGGTGATATCCACCGGCTCGGTCTCGCCGGCGTGGCGGACGCTGAGGGTGACATCCGTCCCCTGGGGGCCGCGGATGCTGACGATGGCCTTGGCCAGGCCGATGCCCTGGGTGGACTGGCCGTCGATGGCCAGGATGACATCGCCGGCCCGGATGCCGGCCGCCTCCGCCGGGGAGCCGGCGATGGGGGCGATGATGGTGATTTCCTCGTCCTCGGTGGCGGCCACGTAAGCGCCGATGCCGTCAAACTCGCCCTCCAGGCCGGTTATCCCCAGCTCGTAAAGCTCGGCCTCCAGATAGGAGGTGTAGGGGTCGTCGAGCGCCTCCAGCATCCCTTTGATGGCGCCCTGGGTGAGGGCCTCGGCGTCGAGACTGTCCGGGTCGAAGTAGTTGGCGTAGATGGTGTCCCAGGCCTGCCGGATGACGCCCAGCTCATCGCCGCCGGGGGAGGTATGCGAAGCCCCGAAGATGTAGCCGCCGCCGAAAGCGACGGCGGCGATAATAACTGCCAGCACCACCAGGCCCGCTCTGGAAATATTGGACATTGGTTTCTGCCTCCGAAGTATCTGTTTTCATCATACCACAAAAGCCGGGCGCCCCGGCGAAGATAATTCCTGCCGCCCGGCGGGCGCGCTGGCGTTTCCGGGAGCGGTGATGTAAAATGTGGCCGGGTGGCGGATGAAGGCAGCTATCGGACTAACGGAGGATGGTATGGTCAAGCGAGCGAAACCCGAAGTCTCCCGGGAAGCGGTGCTCAAGCGCCTGAGAAGGATTGAGGGGCAGCTGCGCGGCCTGCAGAAGATGGTGGCCGAGGAGCGAGAGTGCGAGAGCATCGTCACGCAGCTGGCGGCGGTTCGCTCGGCCATCGACAGCGTGGGGGCGCTGGTGCTGAACAACTACGTCAAGATATGCGCTCCGGGTAAAGGGATGGTCAAAGACCCCGACCTCTACGAGTCCATGGTGCGGGTGGTGGGCGTGTGGGGGCGGGTGCGGCTCGGCGAGTAGCCGACGCCGGATTATTTCTTCTTATCCGCAGTTTCCTTGTACCAGAGGCCGTAGTGGCTCTGGGCGTACTTGCGGGATACCTTGCCGTCCAGCATGGAGCGCAGCGATTCCGTCATCCGGGGGTGCAGGACGCCCAGGTAGACGTGCACCAGGAGCATCAGCAGGGCCAGGATAAAGGCGACGTCGTGGGCGATGACCGCCCACTGAAAGACCCCCGTCCCCAGGTTGTTAGACCACATGAGGACGCCGGAGACCAGAAAGATGACTCCGGTGACCACGACTATAAGCTGCCAGGCCTTCTGCCCGGTATTAATGTGCCCCTGCGGCAGCATCTTGTCCTCGGCGCCGCCGAAGTAGTAGTCCGGCGCCCGCATGACCCAGCGGTAGTCGTCGCTCCCCCAGGTAAAGGTCTCCTTGACGAAGTGCCAGGCCACTTTAGGGTTGAAGGCGGCGTAGGCCAGCGGCGCGACGACGAAGACGACGACGGCGATGCGGTGGATGAAGCGCGTGGCGCCCCCGGCGGCGGCCCCTCCCAGGCCGGGGAAAAAGAGGATGGCCCCGGTAATGAGCAGCACCAGAAAGGCGGCGGTGTGCACCCAGTGGAACCAGATGGTGCGTTTTCTAAAGCGGGCTACGGTGCGTGCTTCGGCCATTACTTCTCTCCCCGGGTCATCCTGATACGGCTGACCAGATAATTGAGTCCGAAACCGGCCAGGGCGGCGGCCACCAGGCCGGTGCCGACCCACCTGAAGACATCGCGCACGGTGACGGCGTCGGGCACTTGCGGGTCGGACGGGAGGCCGTACGTTTCCGGCGTATCGTCGAGGACGTACATCACGTGCAGGCCATTCAGCTCGTTGATGCCGTAGACCGAGGCCTGCGGCACGGTCGGCCGGAGCTCGGCGACGCGGTTCTCGGCGGTGGCAATCAGGTCGGCGCGCTTGCCGAACAGGATGGCCCCGGTGGTGCAGGCGGCCGAGCAGGCGGTGGGCAGCCCCTGGGCGACGCGGTCCTGGCAGAAGGTGCACTTGTTCATAATGGCCACGCCGTTGACCGTGCCCTGTTCCATCTGCGGTATGCCGAAGGGACAGAACTCGGCGCAGTAGCCGCAGCCGGTGCACTTGGTCTGGTCGTACTGGACGAAGCCGAGCCCGTTGTAGCTCAGGGCGCCCGAGGGGCAGACCTCGACGCAGGCGGCCTGGGTGCAGTGGTTGCAGGCCTGCTTGCGCGAGACCCAGGCATCGCCCTGTTTGACGGGCTTGAGCGTTGTCCAGACGGAGGCGGACAGCGGCGGCGGCTCGTTGAGGTCGGGCTGGCTAGTCTCCCCCAGCTGGTTGTATTCCTTGCAGGCGGCGTAGCACCACCAGCAGTTGACGCACCTGGTGACGTCCACCAGCATGGCCAGGCCGGCCTGCGTTGACTCGTCTTTGGCCAGGGCCCGGGCCGGCGACGCCAGCATGAGCAGGCCGGCGCCGGCGGCGCCGGCGGCGCCTTTGATAAATTCTTTACGCGTTATTTCCATTTTGGGTCATTCCCCCACGGGCTCCGGAAATTCGGTGATGATGACGCCCTCGTTGGCGGCCCGCTCCTCGGGACGGATATCGTCCTCGGTCAGGAAGATACCGATGTCGGTGTGGCAGGCGTCGCAGCTGGCGTTCTGGGGCGTGTCCAGCTGGATGTTGTGCGGGGTGGCGTACTTCCAGGTGGAGACGGCGTCGAAATCCGGGAGCAGGTTGGTGCCGTAGTAGTCGCAGGTGCCGGTACAGGTCGGCACGTGGCGCAGCACCACGAAATCGTAAGGCCGCTCCGCCGACTGTATCGGGTTGTAGCCGATTTCAAACTGGATGACCGAAGGCTCGCTGACGCGGCAGGGCTGGCCCTCCTCGTCGAGGGCGATGTGGCAGCTGTAGCAGTTCTTGTAAGCCACGGCGTGGCAGACCTGACAGGACAGGTCGTCCAGGTGCTGTTCGTGCTGGGGGTTATCGCTGGTGTCCGCCAGGACATCGGCGTGGCAGTCCTCGCACTGGATGACGGCCGGGTTATCGTAACGGTTGGTCGCCCCGGTGCTGCTGCCGTGGAGGGCGACGGAGTGGCAGTCGGTGCAGAGCATCGTCTCCTGCGTCCAGTGGACGTCGGCCGGCTGGCCTTCGTTCTGGCCCAGGTACTCGTCGCCGATGCGGGAGCCGTGGCAGGCGATGCAGTTATACTGCATGGACGGGGTCTGGCGGAACTCGTGGCCGGAGACCAGGCCGCTGCCCGATTCCTCGGGGCGGCTGACGTGGCACTGCCCGCAGGTGGTGTGGCAGCTGGAGCAGTGGTTCTGGAAGGCGGTGTAGAGCTCCGAGCCCTCCGACATATCGCCGCCGCGGGCCTCCAGGGCGGAAATCATGCCGGTGAGGTTGGTGTGGAGGCTCAGGTCGTTGACGTGGGCCACGTCGGAGTGGCAGGTAATGCAGCTGACATCCGAGGGGTCGCTCACCACGCCGGCGTGGGCGGTGTCTTTATCGGCGGCGGCGGAGTCGCCGCCGTGGCAGATGACGCAGCCGACCTCGCCATGGGTGGAATAGGCGAACTCGGCGTCGTCAACGAAAACCTTTTCCCAGACCTCCAACGGAGGCAGTTCTCCGCCTCAGCCCTCGCCGGTGGTCTCCGCCGAGGTGGTCGCCTCCGGCTCCGGCGAAGCCACCTCCTGGAGGGTCGCTTTGTCGGAGTGGCAGGTAACGCAGCTGCTGACGACGGTATCGTCCGCCCGGGGGGTGGGGCCGACCAGTCCCTTATTGGTGCACCCGAGGACGGCCAATGCCACGAAGAGGACTAAAGCGGGCAGGACTAATGCCAGTCTCTTCACAAGCGGTTCCTCTCCTTCGCCCTATTTGTAGCAGAAACGGCGTTTTTAATCAACCGGGTCTCTGGCTGCCCGGGAGACGAGGCCCGGACAGCCAGATTATATTATCACGTTGCTATTGTTCTACGGCGTAACCGGCTACCGTAGCGGGGTTGAAGCACTTGCCGGCGTTGATGGCCGGGTCGGAGCTCCAGGAGCACATGCCGAACTTGAGGCTGTAGGCGTCGTAGCCCAGCATCTGCAACAGGGCGGTTGCCTGGGCCGCCGAATGGCCGGTGTAGCAGTAGCAGTAGACCGGGGCATCCGGGTCTATCTGGCTGAGGTTATCGGCGAGGGCCGTCAGCCCGATGTTGATGGCGCCGGGGATGTGGCCGTTGGCGTAGTCGGCGGCGCTGCGGCAGCTGATGATGGTCATGTCCTCGCCCTCGGCAATCTTCAGGTTGAGGTCGGTGGCGGTGATATAACTGGGCGATACCGTCTGGGCGGCGGCCAGCAGAATCTCGGCCGGGTCGCTGGAGGCGGTGTTATCCAGGACGGGCAGGTCGTAGCTCCCGCCCGTGTTGGCCGTGGTCTCCACGGCGAAGTTGCCCTGGCTGGTGGCGGCATCAAAGCGCGTCACGTAGACAGCCGGGTCGTCCGACCAGGAGGACATGCCGTGCAGCAGGTTCTGGACGTCGTAGCCGAGGGTGCCGAGCATGGCAGCAGCAAACGAGGCCGACTGCCCGGTGTAGCAGTAGACGAGATAGCTGCCGGTTTTATCCAGGCTGGTGAGGTCGCCGAAGGCCATGTTGATGGCGCCGGGGATGTGTCCGTTGGCGTAGTCGGCGGCGCTGCGGAGACTGATGATGGTGGGCGCCGACCCATCGGCGATGGCCAATTGTAGGTTGGCGGCCGTGGTGTTCGCGGCGGTATGGGTCAGGTAGGTGGCGACGGCGTCGACGACGACATCGGACTCGCTTACCGCCGGTTCGGTCGTCGTCGGCGGCGCGGTGGTGGTTGGTTGAGTGGTAGTCGGTTGGGTGTTATCCGTCCCCCCGCAGGCGGTGAGCAGTGGCGTGGCGATAAGAAGAGCCAGCAGAAGGATAACGGTGGTGAGACTTTTCCATAGATTAACTCGCATCAATTCCCCTCCTTTTTGTTACGCGAATATCGAGCTTATCTAAACAACGGCACGCAGGCTGACAGCGGCAACCTGGCGCGTGCGCCGGCGGATGCCAGTTGAGAAAATAAAAAATGGAATGGTAGCAGGTAAAGAATCTGGTAAAGATATAGTACCGAAGGACATTTCAGAACTGAATATACCATACAGGGGTAGACTAAGTCAATAGCTTTGTTTGATACCTTTGTTGACCGCGGGGTAGCCTTGTTTGACACCTTTGTTGACCGCAGAGTAGACTTGAAAACAGGGGTAAACAGCGGTGCGAGCCGGAAGACGAAGACCATGAAGAAGCGCTACCTGATTGGCGGGGCCGTCCTGCTGGCGGCGGTGATACTGCTGGTCTACGCCGGGTTGCAGTGCTTCGGCGTTTATATGGTCTCCGTGGACGAGTTCCTGGCCGGCGATATTGATTACGATACCAGCGTGCGGGTGGCCGGCCAGGTGGCCGACGGCTCCCTCGCCTGGGACGCCGATGCCGTGGAATTGCGCTTTACCGTCACCTACGGGACGGCCAGCATGCCGGTGCTCTACCGGGGCGCGCGCCCCAGCGGCCTCCAGAACGGCTCCGGCGTGGTGCTGGAAGGCAAGTACCTCCCGGAAGGGGTATTTGAAGCCGACCAGATTATCCTCAAGTGCGCCTCCAAATACGAGGCCCTGGTAGAGTAGTTCAAAGAGATGACGCAAGCGGGTCATATCGCCTTAATCATCGCCATGCCGGTGGCCCTCTACGCGGCCGTCGCGGCGCTAACTGGCATTCGGCGCAACTCGGGGCGGCTGGCCGCCAGCGCCCGGGGGGCCGTCCTGGCCGTCTTCGGGCTTTACACGCTGGCGCTGGCGATACTGCTCTACGCCTTTATCGCCCATGATTTCAGCTTTAAGCTGGTCGTCGAGCAGACCAGCCGCGACCTGCCCGCCATCTATTCTTTGAGCGCCCTCTACGCCAGCAAGGGCGGCTCCATCTTCTTCTGGGGGTGGCTCATTTCCCTCTTTTCCGCCGTGCTGGTCTGGCGCCGGAAACCCGACGACGGGCCGGTTTCCCCCTACGCCCTGGCGGTGCTGGCCGTTATCCAGGTATTCTACCTGGCGCTGGTCAGTTTCGGCATCAACGTCTTCGCCGCCCAGCCGTCGCCCCCCGCCGACGGCTACGGCATGAACCCCCTGAACCAGAACTTCGGCATGCTGGTACACCCGCCGCTGCTTTACATCGGCTTCGCCGCCTTCGCCGTCTGCTTCGCGCTGGTCATCGGGGCGGTCGCCGCCGGTCGCCCGGCCGCCTGGTGGGTCCGGCGGGTGCAGCGCTGGACGCTGGTAGGCTGGTGCGCCCTGGGCATCGGCAACCTGGTGGGGATGTGGTGGTCTTACAACGAGTTCGGCTGGGGGGGCTACTGGGCCTGGGACCCGGTGGAGAACGCCGGGCTGATGCCCTGGCTGCTGGGGACGGCCCTGCTCCATTCCGTCGCCGCCGGCCGCCGCGGCGGCTACCTGAGCGGCTGGGCCAGATACCTGGCCGTCTTCACCTTTGTCTTTACTTTGCTCAGCCCCTTCATCACCCACGGCGGCATCGAGTCGCCCCTGCACGGCTTCTCCGGCTCGCCCTTCCCGCCCTACCTCCTGGCGGTCATGCTTATCGTCGTGGCCGGCTCGCTGCTGCTCTTTTACCTCCGCCGCAAAGATATAGATAAAGACAAAAAGATAACCTCGCCCGTCTCCGGGGGAGGCGCCTTTCTGCTGACCAATATAGTTCTGGTACTGCTCGTTTTTATAGTCCTGCTCGGGACGGTGCTGCCACGCCTGGTCGAGCTGTTCGGCAGCGAGCGGCTGGTGCTGGAGCGCGGCTTCTTCGACCGCACCGCCGGGCCGGTGCTGCTGCTGCTGGTCTTCCTCCTGGGGGTGTGCCCGCTGCTGGGCTGGGGCCGGGCCGTCGGGCGCGCCTGGCGGCGTTACCTATTATACTTTCTGGCGGCGGTGGCGGTTATCGCCGCCATCGTCCTGGCCACCGGCATCGGCAACTGGTACATCGTGGCCATCACCGCTGCAGGGCTGGGGCTCTTCGTCATCGGCCGCGAGCTGTGGCGGGGGACGGCAGCCCGCCGCCGCCAGGGTATGAATGTCGTCCGGGCCTTCTTTTCGCTGGTCGGCGGCAACCGGGGGCGCTACGGGGGCATGCTGGCGCACATCGGCATTATTTTAATCGCCCTGGGGATTATCGCCTCGTCTTTCTATAATATGGAGAAGACGGTGACGCTGGAGCCGGGCCAGTCGGTGAGTATCGGCGGCTACGAGCTTCGCTACGACGACCTGCTGCTGCGGCAGGACAGCGTTAAGGTAAGTGCCATCGCCAGCCTTGAGGTGAGCCGCGGCGGACATACCCTGGGGACGCTTGAGCCCAGCTACGATTACTGGTTCTCCTATCAGGACTTCTACTACGAGGTAAGCGTGCGCACCACCGCCGCCGAGGACCTCTTCGTGGCGCTGTACTGGCCGACCTTCGACCCCGACGACAAGACGGCCACCTTCCGGGTGCTGCTCAACCCGCTGATTGTCTGGATGTGGGTCGGCGGGGGGCTGTGGCTGGCCGGCGGCGTGCTGAGCTTCTCGGCGCGGGAGGAATACCCCAAAGGGGGTAAGGGCCGGTGAAGCGCGCTGTCATCGTTGCCGTTTTATTAGTGGCGCTGCTCCTGCCGGGGGCCGCCCTGGCGCAGGAAGGGGAGGCGGGGGCAATCACGGGGCAGGTCATCAACCATACCGCCGGCGGCGGCAGCGTGGCCGGCACCGAAGTTACCCTGATTACCTACGTTGACGGGGAGCTGGCGGATACGGAGACGGTGCTGGCCGGCGCCGACGGCGGCTTCGGCTTCGCCGATATCGACCTGGCCAACGAATACCTCATCGCCGTCAACTACCAGCTGGTTGATTATTATTACCCGGTGACCTTCGACGAGGGCGAAACGGAGGCCTACGTCGCCGCCGGCGTCTGCGAGGTTACCGGCGACGACGCCCTGATACACGTCGGTCTGGTGCACATCGCCATCATCCCCAACGAGGACGCCCTGGAGGTGACCCAGGTATACTGGCTGCTCAACGACGGCGACACCACCTTTATCAACGAGAACGGCGGGCTGGACTTTACCCTGCCCGAGGGGGCGACCGACTTCGCCACCCCCGAGACTTACTGGGCCGACTTCGTCCTGGCGGAGGACAACCTGGCCGTCTACCTGGTGCCCTTCCCCCCCGGCGAGCGGCAGCTCTACTTCAGCTACCGGCTGCCCTGGCCCGACGGGGCCGACTTTACGGTTGTCTTCTACCCCGACTACCCCACCGATACCCTTGACCTGATGGTGGGGGGAGACACGCTGGAGGTGGCCTCCGGCCAGCTGGCCCCGGCCGACCCGGTCGTCACCGACGACGGGACGCGCTACATCCACTTCCAGGGAGAGAACCTCCCCCGGGGCGGCACCGTCAATATTTACCTCACGGATACCTCGCGGGGCGGCTTCCCCTTGTATATCGTCTGGATTGTGCTGGCGGTGGTTGCCGCCGCAGTGGCCTACTGGGGCTGGCGGCGGCGCCGGCAGGAGAGACCGGGTGAATGACGGCGCGGGCATCGCGGCGCGGGGGCTGGCCAAGCGCTACGGGGAGCGGCCCGCCCTGCGCGGCATCGACCTCGACGTGGGGCGCGGCCAGACCCTGGTCTGCTTCGGGCCCAACGGGGCCGGCAAGACGACCCTGCTCAAGATACTGGCCACGCTGATTAAGCCCACCGCTGGCAATTTTGCCATCGGCGGGTGGGACGGCCGCCGGGACGCGGTAATGCTCCGCCGCCGGCTGACGCTGGCGGGCCATGCGACCTACCTCTACGACGACCTGACCGTGGCCGAGAACCTGCGCTTCTACGGGCGGATGTACGCCGTCCCCGACCTGGAGCAGCGCCTCGGCGAGGTGGCTGGCAGGCTGGGGCTGACGCCCCGCCTCCACGACCGGGTGGGTACTCTCTCCCACGGCCTGCAGCGGCGGGCGGCCCTGGCGCGGGCCGCTCTGCACGACCCGGAATTTTACTTCCTCGATGAGCCGGAGACCGGCCTCGACCCGGAGGCCGCCGCTATCGTCCGGGCGTGGCTGGTTGACATAAACAAGCAGGGGCGGACGATGGTCGTGGCCACCCACGACCTGGCGCGCGGGCTAGAGCTGGCCGATAGCGTCATTGTGCTGCACCGGGGCAAAATAGTTTTTCAAGCCCGCTGCGAGGAAATTAAACCGGCGGACTTTCCTAAAATTTATGCCGCCTGCCTCCGGGCGGGGGGAGGGCAAGGTGCTGGCTAGTCTCTGGGCGATTTTCCGCAAAGACCTCCTCCGCGAGCTGCGGACGAAAGAGACCATCGTCGCCGTGCTCGTCTTCGCCCTGCTGGTGGTGGTCATTTTCAGCTTCGCCACCGGCACCGGGGTAACCACCGACGTGGCCCCCGGCGTCCTCTGGGTGGCGCTGGCCTTCGGCGGGGTCATCGGCCTCAACCGCGCTTTCGTCGCCGAGAAGGAGAACGCCTGCCTGGAGGGCCTGCGGCTCTGCCCCGTCGACCATGCCGTCATCTACGCCGGCAAGCTGGCGGGGAGCCTGACCTTCCTGCTGGTGCTGGCGGTGGTGATAACGCCCATCTTCCTGGCCCTCTTCAACCTGCCCGTATTTTTGCCCCGGCTGGCTTTGATTATCGTCCTGGCGGTGCTGGGGTTCGCCGCGGTGGGCACGCTCTTCGCCGCCCTGGCGGTCAACACCCGGGCGCGCGATATTATGCTGCCCATCCTCTTCCTGCCGGTGGTGTCTCCGGTGGTTATCGCCGCCGTCAAGGCCACCGCCCCGGTGCTGGCGGGCGCCTCCTGGGGCGAACTGGCGACCTGGCTGGAGATTCTGGCCGCCTTCGACGTGATTTTTATCGTCGTCGGCGCCCTGGTCTTTGAGTTTGTCATCGAAGAATAGGTAAAATAGACGGGGGAGACAGCCGCATGAGCGGAAC
>Ga0307425_1002591_pt1 | contig 10131 bp, 8 predicted proteins | sample SalMarWE160330MG_FD_202152 | JGI IMG/M metagenome (GOLD analysis project Ga0307425, IMG submission 202152) | Salt marsh sediment microbial communities from the Plum Island Ecosystem LTER, Massachusetts, United States - WE1603-30 | ecosystem: Environmental > Aquatic > Marine > Intertidal zone >...
GGTCAACACACCACGGAAGAATGGAGCGATCACGCCGGCGTGATCGCTCCATTCTTCTAATGAGCTTCCTGACGCGCGTCAGCGCGTCAGGAAGCTCACGGCATGGCGCGCTCGGTCAGCTCCGCTTGATACCGCTCGCGGTATCTCGGGTGGATGACCGGGTCGCAGATTCGCGCGTATTCCTCGGCGTAGGCGTCAACCTGATCCGCCAGGATCGTCGTGATGCTGTCGGCGCCCGGATGCGTCGGGGCCGCGCCCGTGTGCGCGACGTGCTCGCGCAGCACGTCCGGATGGTCGACGAGCATGCACGGGCGCGCCAGGTTGCCGTCATACGGGATCTTCGAGCGGATCCGCTCGAACAGCGGCGACTTGAGACACTCGACCAGAGACTTCTCCTTGATGTTGTCGACGGCGAAGTGCACGAACACGCACGGCTCGACGTCGCCCTTCGAGTTGATATGCAGGTAGAGGCGGCCGCCCGCCATGCACCCGCCGGTCAGGATGCCGTCGTTCCAGAAGTCGGCCATGAGCATCGGCACTTCGGCCCGCACGCGGTCGAACTCGCGCCGCCGCCACCGCCGCTGCTCGGCCGTCGGCATGAGCGACATGTCGGGCTCGAGGCCGATCGGCACGTAGTTGAAATACCACGCGAGCCACGCGCCCTGGTCGCACCAGAACCGCACAAACTCGTCACTCACGACGAACTCGTTGTTCTCGCGCGTCACCGTAACCGAAATGCCGAACGGCACGCCGCGCTCGCGCAGGTTGCGCATCGCGGCCAGCACCTTGCGGTACGTGCCCGGGCCGCGCCGCTTGTCGGTCCACTCCTCGAACCCCTCGACGCTGATCACGGGCACCGCGTTGCCGACGCGGGCGAGCTCATCGGCCATTGCCTCGTCGATGAGCGTCCCGTTCGTGTAGATTTGGAAGTAGACGTCGTGCTGACGCTCGAACATCGGCAGCAGGTCGGGGCTGATGAACGGCTCGCCGCCGGAGATGACGATGAAGTATATGCCCATCTCCTTGCCCTCGTCGATGGCGCGGTTCAGCACGTCGAACGGGAGATCATCCTTTTTCATGTAGCAGGCCGCGTAGCAGCCGTAGCAGCGCAGGTTGCACCGCATCGTCGGGCTGATCACCATGAACTGCGGCGGACGGAAGCCGTGCTTTTCCTCGAACACCTTCGCCGTCTCGTGGCGCAGGAAGATGTGTCTGATGATGAAGTTCTCGACCGCCCGTTTGCGGCAGTTCTTCGACGACTCCTGGATCGTGCGGATCCCGTGCGTCATGAGCCGCTTCAGGAAGTCGCCCGAGGGCGTGGGCAGCTTGGCGATCTCTTTGCTGATGTGCTTATCCAGTGCGCTCCGGGTGAACCGCTGGACCATCGGGCTCCCGCTCGAGAGCGCCTGTCTCAGCACGAACTCGACGACCGGCCTCGCAACACTCATGGCTTGTCCTCCTCCGGACGGACTCGTCCAAAAACCCGGGCCAGTACGCTGGCTCGCCGAAGACGCGCAGGGGAGTGGACACGGCAGGGCAGAGGCTTCCAAGGTAGGGAACGACTCGTGCGGGCAAATGCCTCACTGCACATCGGACACCCCCAACCCCAGGGGAGTCTCTCCAGCGGCGGCACCGTCGCAGGCCGCGCGCTGGAAGGGCTTCAGAACCAACACACGAACCAGCAATAGCGTACCGCTACGAGCCGCGGATTTCAACCAAAATCTGCGATTTTTCTCTGTCCGGGAACACGTCGTGAGACGCACCCGGCCGGCGTAGCGCCGTTTTCTCCTTGAGCGGGAGCGTCCGCGCCGCTATCGTCACGCACGAATCGTCCAACCCATCATGGGGAGGCAACCGGTGGCCTCGACGTTCTCAGACAAGCTCGCCCAGGGCATCGTGCTCTTCGACGGCGCGATGGGCACGATGATCTATAGCAAGGGCATCTATATCAATCGCTGCTTCGATGAGCTCAACCTGAGCGATCCGGGGTTGATCGCCGAGGTGCATCGTGGCTACGTTGAGGCCGGCGCCGATGTGCTCGAGACGAACACCTTCGGCGCCAATCGCTATAAGCTGCGCCGATTCGGGTTCGAAGACCGGATCGCCGAGATCAACGCCCGCGCCGTCGAGCTTGCGCGCGAGGCGATCGGCTCGGCCGACGTGCTCGTGGCCGGCTCCATCGGCCCGCTCGGCATGCCGATCGATCCCAACGCCGAGGACGAGGCGATCGCGATCTTTGCCGAACAGGCCCGCTGCCTTGCCGAGGGCCGCCCCGACCTGCTCATCATCGAGACGTTCGCCACCGTGCGCGAACTCGAGCTCGCCGTGCGTGCGGCCCGGAAGGCGGCCGGTGACCTGCCGATCGTGGGCCAGCTCACCTTCACCGAGGAGCTGCTCGACGCGGCCAATGAGACGCCCGAGGCGCTCGCGAAGCTCGGCCAGCGCTACGGCCTGGCGGCCATCGGCGCCAATTGCTCCATGGGCCCTCAGGGGATGCTCGAGGTGGTGCGCTGTCTCGCGCCGGTGACCGATCTGCCGATCAGCGCCCAGCCGAACGCCGGCGAACCGAAGTACATCGAAGAGCGCCACCTGTATTTGGCCACGCCCGAGTACTTCGCCGAGTACGCCCGGCGCTTCATCCGCGCGGGCGCGCGCATCGTGGGCGGCTGCTGCGGCACGATGCCGGCGCACATCAGCGCCATGCGCAACGCGATCACGGCCGAGGCGCCGATCACGGTGGCCAAACCGAAGATACAGCTCCCCGAAACGAAAGCTGAGACCCCCACGATCGAGCCGGTCCCGACCGCCCAGAAGAGCCCGCTCGGCGCGAAGCTCGGCCGGAAATTCGTTGTCAGCGTCGAGCTCGACCCGCCGCGCGGCGTCAACATCCGCAAGGTGCTCGACGCCGCCCGGGCGCTCGCCGACCACGGCGTCGATGCGATCAACATCGCCGACGGCCCGCGCGCGACCGCGCGCATGAACCCGGTCGCGATGGCCGTCGCCATCGGGCGCGAGACCGAGATCGAGGCCATTGTCCACTACGCGTGCCGCGACCGGAACGTGCTGGCGATGCAGGCCGACCTGATCGGCTGCCACGCGCTCGGGCTCAAGAACATCTTGTGCGTCACGGGCGATCCGCCGAAGCTGGGCAACTACCCGTTCGCCACCGGCGTCTACGACGTCGACAGCATCGGCTTGCTCAGGATCGGCTCGAACCTCAACCGGGGCCTCGACCTGGCCGGCAACCCGCTCAAGAGCGCCGCCTCGCTCGTGCTCGGCTGCGGCGCCAACCCCGCCAGCGAGGAGCTCGACACCGAGATCGATCGCTACCGCCGGAAGGTTGAAGCAGGCGCCGAGTTCGTCATGACGCAGCCGGTGTTCAAGGCCGAGTTGCTGTTCGAGTTCCTCGAGCGGACCAAGGCGTGGCGTGTCCCCGTGCTCGTCGGCATCCTGCCGCTCGCGAGCTACAAGAACGCCGAGTTCCTCAACAACGAGGTGCCCGGCATCGAGATCCCCCCGGAGATCATGAAGCGGATGGCCGACGCCCCGAGCGGCGACGCTGCCCGCGAGGAAGGCATCAAGATCGCCCAGGAGACGTTGCTCGAAACCCGAGACGCCGTCGATGGCGTGTACATCATGCCGCCGTTCAACCGGCACGAGGTCGCGCTCCGCATCCTCGAGGCGCTCTGACAGCGCGGCCGTGGCAGAAGAACACGGCCATCGCGCGTTCTGCACGATGGCCGTTATCCTGTCGATCCTGTGATCGTGCCAGACCTGCCTAGAAGCCGATCTCGATGCCGACGAGGAAGGCGAATCCGGTCACCTCCACGTCGCCGATCTCGACCGTCGTCAGATCCACGTTGATGCTCGTGTCGAAGTAGCGCCCCTCGATGACGACCGAGATGTTGTCGCTCAGCGCAATGTCGACACCGAGGCCCGCGTGCCAGCCGAGCGAATCGTCCACGCCCGCCGCGGCGAACGCGCCGGCATCGGCCCCGCCGAAGTCGTCGTCGATGAAGAAATAGTCGAGCCCGGCCGTTATGTACGGGTTGATCGTGTCCGAGTAGCCGATGTAGAAGATCAGCCCGGCCGACAGATCGCTGATGCTCCAGTCGGTGAAGGCGTCGAGCGTCGCCGACAGGTCCTCGCCTTCGAAGCTCCAGAAGTCGATCGCGCCCACGAGCCCGAACCAGTTGCTGAGCATGATCTCGACCGCAGCGCCGTAGCCGATCGCGTTGTCCGCGTCGTCGGGCAGCCAGTACGAGAGTCGGGGTTCGATCGTCAGGCGCCTCCCTTGCTGGGCGAACGCATCGGTCGCCACGAGCGCCACGAGCCCGAGCACAAGCACCAAAGCCAGCGTCCTTTTCATGCCTCGTCCCTCCGTGGTGGGTTACCGTTCCGAAGTGACTATACCTGGGACTCACCGGCTGTCAACCAGGCAAAACAGGAACCGCCCTTGTTTCCGCCGGTTACCTTTCCCCGGCCGAGCGCGTATAATACAGGTGACGGCACGGAGGCAGCCATGACGCGCCTGCTCGAAGTCATACGGCTCGGGATCCGCAACATCATCCTGCACAAGCTGCGGTCGTTTCTGACGATGCTCGGCATCATCTTCGGCGTTGCCGCCGTGATCAGCATGCTGGCCATCGGCGAGGGGGCCAAGTGGGAGGCCCTCCAGCAAATCGAGCTTCTCGGCGTCCAGAACATCACCGTGCGCAGCGTCAAGCCGCCCGAAGCGAGCCAGCGAGCCGCCTCGGCCGAGAGCTCCATGGCCTACGGCCTGACGGATGCCGATCACCGGCATCTCGAAAGCACGATCACGCTCGCCGAGCAGATCGTCCCGATCAAGGAGGTCCGAAAACCCGTTTTCTACAGCGGCCAGACGATGGACGCCCGCGTCGTGGGCACGGTGCCCGAGTACACCGGCATCATCAACTTCCACGTCGGCGAGGGCCGCTTCATCACCGACCTCGACAACGCCGAGCTCAAGAACGTGTGCGTTATCGGCGCCGACGTTGGGCGCGAGCTGTTCGGCTACGAGCACCCGATCGGCAAGATGATCCGTATCGGCACGCTCTGGTTCGAGGTCGTCGGCATCATGGAAGACAAGGCCATCAGCGGCACGAGCGGCACGATCAAAGTCCACAATCTCGACCGCGACGTCTACATCCCGTACCAGACGGCACGCAAACGCTTCGGCGATTGGGTCATTGTCACGTCGACCGGGAGCTGGGAAGGCGAGATGGTCCAGATCAGCGAACTCATCATCCGGATCGCCGACGCGGCGTTGATCCCGCGCGCCGCCTGGATGGTTCAGCGCGTGCTCGCCACACAGCATCGGCGCAGCGACTACGACGTGATCATCCCTCAGGCGCTGCTGCAGCAGCGTAAGCGCACGATCCGCGCCTACAACAACGTGCTCGTGCTCATCGGCTCCATCTCGCTGCTGGTGGGCGGCATCGGCATCATGAACATCATGCTCGCCACCGTCACCGAGCGCACCCGCGAGATCGGCGTGCGCCGCGCCATGGGGGCCCGGCGGCGCGACATCGTCCAGCAGTTCCTTCTCGAGACCATCGTTCTGGCCGGCATCGGCGGCCTCGCCGGCATCGTCACGGGCGTCGTCATCGCCCACCTCGTCCAGATGTTCGCCGCCCAGAAGACCATCGTCACCGCGGTCGCGATCGTCATCTCGGCCGGCATCTCGATCGCCGTCGGCATCCTGTTCGGCCTGCACCCCGCCATCAAGGCCGCCCGCATGGACCCGATCGAGGCACTCCGCTACGAATGACGCCGTGGCCGCGCGTGCCCGACGAGCCCGTCCACCCGCCCCGCCTCACAGGCGGATGAGAACCGAGCTCTCCCCGAACCCCTGCACCACGAAGCCCATAGCCCCGACGGCAGGTGCGCAGGGGCGCGACTCCTGGTCTTGGCTGCCGCGCCCTACCACGCCGGCGCGACTGAGGGGGCTCCTGGACGGCGCGTTGAGCTTGCGGTTTGGTTGACACGGCATCCGCGGGCGCGGAGAATGGCGGGCCGTGACGTGAAGCGAGGATGGCGGCAGTGTTCAAGCCGAGGCAGAAGGTCGGGAAGTACGTGATCGAGCGGCGGCTCGACGAGGGCGGTTTCGCCGTGGTGTATCGCGCGCTCGACACGGTCGAGGGGCGGCGGGTGGCGCTCAAGGTGCCGCACGCGCACCTGGTGACGGCCAACCTGCTCGAGGACTTCCGGCGCGAGGTGCGGCTGGCGGCGACGCTCGATCACCCGAACATCCTGCCGGTCAAGGACGCGAGCATGATCGACGGCCGGTTCGTCATCGTCTTTCCGCTCGGCGAGGGGACGCTGACGGCCCGACTCCGCGCGCGGCTGTCACGGCGGGTGGCGCTCGATTTCTGCCAACAGATGCTCGAGGGGGTCGCCTACGCGCACCGGCACCGGATCATCCATTGCGACATCAAGCCGGACAACTTCGTCGTCGACAGCCACGGCCGGCTGCGGCTCACCGACTTCGGCGTGGCGCGCGTGGCGCAGCGAACGGTGAAAGGCTCCGGCACGGGGACGGTCGGCTACATCGCGCCCGAGCAGGCGATGGGGAAGCCGTCGCTGCGCTCGGACGTCTTTTCAGTAGGGCTCGTCCTGTGGCGGATGCTTTCCGGACGCTTGCCGGAGTGGCCGTTCGAGTGGCCGCTGGCGGGGCACGAGCGGCTGCGCGGCCGCCTGCACCCGGACATGATCGCCCTGCTCCGGCGCGCGATCCAGGTCGATCCACGCAAGCGCTTCCGGGACGCGGAGCAGATGCTGGCCGCCTTCCTCCGGGTCAAGCCGAAGGTTTTCCGCGCAATCGGCGCGCAGCGGCGTCGCAGGCAGCCCCCGAAGACGCGCGACTGGCGCGAGGTCCGCACGAAGGAGTTCCAGCGCACGTTCGGCAAGGTGCTCGGCACGCGCTTCGAGTGCGCGAAATGCGGCGGGCCGGTCTCGGAGGTGATGGGCCACTGCCCGTGGTGCGGCACGCGGCGCACGACGCACCGCGACACGACAAGCTTCCCGGCCCGATGCCCACGGTGCAAGCGCGGCGTGAAGGCCGACTGGACCTACTGCCCGTGGTGCTGGGGCGGGCGGATCGGACCGAAGAGCGACCGCGAATACCCGGACGTCCGCTACGAGGCGCGCTGCTCGAACGGGCGCTGCTCACGGAAGAGCCTCATGCCGTTCATGCGCTACTGCCCGTGGTGCCACCGGCGCGTGACGAAGGCGTGGCGCGTACCTGGCTCGAAAGCGAAGTGCCCGTCGTGCGGCTGGGGGATCGCCGACAGCTTCTGGTCGTACTGCCCGTGGTGCGGGAAGGCGATCAGCAAGAAGTGAAGGCGCCCAGGACAGGCTGATGTAGGGCGGGTCGCCCCCGGCCCGCCGCACCCCGGTGAGCGGCAAAGGAAGACGGCGGGCCGAGGGCGACCCGCCCTACATGGCTGGCGCGGCTAAGGCAACCCGCACTGCGGCTATTCCCGTTCCCATTCGGCGGTCGGGAGTTCCTCGTAGAGGCGCTGATAGGACGTGTAGCGGGATTCGGCAATAGCGCCCGCTTCGAGCGCGGCCTTGACGGCGCAGCCGGGCTCGTCGAGGTGGACGCAGTTGTGGAACCGGCATTGGCCTTGGTGACGGACGAACTCGGGGAAGTAGTGCCAGAGCTGGCTGCGAATCAAGCCCATCAGACCGAACACGCGGATCCCTGGCGTGTCAACGATGTACCCGGCGACGCTTCGCGTCGCTTGGACGAAGCCTCCGGCTTCGTCGAAGCTTTGCCCCGCGGCGCGGGGCAAAGCCAGCATGGTGGCGGCGCTGGTGACGTGGCGGCCCTTGCCGGTGACGTCGCTGACTTCCTTGGTCGCAAGATCGACGCCAGGGATCAGGCAGTTGATGAGCGACGATTTCCCGACGCCGCTGTGGCCGGAGAGGACGGAGACCTTTCCGCTAAGCTGCGCACGGAGCTCGTCGAGGCCCGTGCCGTCGACGGCGCTCGTGTAGAGGACCGGATAGCCGATGCCGGCATAGAAGCTGAGTGCTTCCTCAATCGTCGCCCGGTCAGCGAGGTCGATCTTGTTGACGCAGACGACGGCGGGGAAGCCGGACCGCTCGGCGATGACCAGGTAGCGGTCGATCAGGCCGGTCTTGTACTCGGGATCGGCGGCGGCGGTGACGACAACGAGCTCGTCGACGTTGGCGACGATGACGCGCTCGATCCGGCCGCGGAAGTCCGGCCGCCCGAGCTGCGAGCGTCGCTCGAGCACCTCGGCGATGACCCACTCGCCGCGGTCGGTCTGCTCGATGGCGACGCGGTCGCCGACGACGATCGTCTTGGTTCCCTTGGCGAACTTGACGAGCTTGCGCCGGACCGTGCAGTCGACGAGCTCGTCGCCCACCCGCACGCGGCTCAGCGTCGCATCGACGCGCTCGATGATGCCCTGCCGAACAGGATCTTCCACCTAGTCCGTCTCCATTACTCCGTGCTCTCCGTGCCCTCCGTGGTTAAGACAGGAAAAGGCAACCACGGAGGGCACGGAGAGCACGGAGAAGAACGTCAGATCGGTTCTCATCGTCCCGCGTGTCCTTCCTTGATCTCGCGCATGATGGCGACAGCGGCGCTGGTGCCGATGCGGTTGGCGCCGGCGCGGACCATGGTCCAAAAGGTGTCGGCATCGCGGATGCCGCCGGCGGCCTTGACGCCGAACTCGGGGCCGACGGCCTCGCGCATGAGACGGATGTCGTAGGGCGTCGCCTTGCCGGGGCCGAAGCCGGTGCACGTCTTGACAAAGTCGGCGCCCTCGGCCATGGCGATCCGGCAGGCGGCACGCTTCCGGGCATCGTCGAGGTAACCGGTCTCGATGATAGTCTTCAGCACGATGCCGAGCGCGCACGCGTCCCGCACAGCACGGATGTCAGCGGCAACACGCTTGTCGTCGCCGTCGAGCAGCGCGCCGATGTTGATGACCATGTCGATCTCGCGCGCGCCGAGCTGCACGGCGCGCTTCGCCTCGAACGCCTTCGCCTCGGGCAACGCGGCGCCGAGAGGAAAGCCTGCAACGGTCGCGACGCGTACGTCGGCCTTTTCGAGCAGCTTCACGCAGTGCTCGACGTGGATCGGCTGAACGCATACGGCCCAGAAGCCGTACGCGGCTGCGTCCTCGCAGAGGCGTTCGACGTCGGCCGTCGTCGCGTCGGGCCGCAGGAGCGTGTGGTCAATGAGTCGTTCTGGCGCTGGTCCGATTGTCATTGCCTGTCAGATTCAAGCACGTGTGTGACCAAGCGTGGTGCCAGGAGGATACTTCGTCGCCGCCGCCGCGCGCAAGGGTACCAACGCACACCCGAATCGGTGAATGAAGGGTGCTGCTCCTCAAGCGGCCGTTCACCCGAAAGGTCCCACCGGCAGGCGTGCTCAGTGAACTGGCCGACCGAGGGTAGCGCCATCGGCGCGCAAGGCGGTAGCCTGGGCCGTCAGGCCCAGGTAAGAGGTGACCCTCAATGTAGAGAGCCCCGTAGGGGCGGCAGACGCTCGTCGAGGAAAGGGCGCCACCGCTCGTGCCGCTCCTGGCGCGCCGATAGCGCTCATCAGGCTGTGTTGCGCATTCGACCCCTGGGCCTGACGGCCCAGGCTACCACCTATCGCCGCTCTGCGGCTGCGGCGAGGCAGAGCGAGACATTGTCCGCGGATTTGGGAGGTACACAGAGCCGGAAGAACAGAGTTGGCCGGCGCCCACCGGCAGCAGTAGTATACACGAGCACACAGGCGAGTCCGTCGCCTATTACCGAACCGCAACGCGGGCGTAAAGATCATCACATGCGGATAGCCATCCTGCCGATGCGGACCGCGCTTCCACTCATCCTGCTTGCGTGTGTCCTCGGCGTATCGTCGAGCGCAACGGCGGCCGAAGACTTGTGGCAGCTCCTCGACTACGAAGACATGGAGGTGCTCGCCAAGATCGGCGTCACAAAAGAGACGGTGCACCAGAGGGCTGTTACCGCCATACAGAATGCGCTCACGCACCACGGCGACCCAAACGTGCGGGCGACGTGCGCCAAGGTCCTGGGCCGATTCGACGTCAAGACGGCGGCACCGTTGCTGATCCAGGCGTTGCG
>Ga0307425_1002593_pt1 | contig 10126 bp, 8 predicted proteins | sample SalMarWE160330MG_FD_202152 | JGI IMG/M metagenome (GOLD analysis project Ga0307425, IMG submission 202152) | Salt marsh sediment microbial communities from the Plum Island Ecosystem LTER, Massachusetts, United States - WE1603-30 | ecosystem: Environmental > Aquatic > Marine > Intertidal zone >...
CCGCAGTTGATTGTGACAAGGGGTCCATTTTTCCTCGGACTCAAGGAATGGATTGCCCGCGCGAATAATTCCTTGCCGGTGCCGCTTTCTCCCTGCAGCAGGACCGTGCTGTTACTTCCGGCAACCTGCTCGAGCACCTGGAACAACCGGTGCATTTCTTCATTCTTACTGATAATATCAAAAAACGAATGGCGTTCATTGAGCGCCTTCCGAAGCTCCTCTACCACGCTCAGATCGCGAAAGGATTCAACCCCTCCGATGACCGTTCCCTCTGGTTTCTGCAGGAGCGCTGTTGAAATACTAACCGGGACTCGTTCTCCTTCAGAATTGACAATAAAGATCGCCTCGTCCACGACCGGATCCCCTGACTCCATAGTCTGCTTCAGTGAACAATTTGCTTCGCAGATACTGGCGCGGAATACATCCCAGCAATGACGGCCTATGGCCTCATCTTTCTTGATGCCCGTTATTTTTTCAGCGGCCTTATTGAAAGAGGTAATTCTCCAGTCAAGATCGACAGTGAAAACCCCGTCGGCGATGCTGTCCAGTATAATCTGAGTCTGTTTCTCAGGATCTAGCGTCATAGCATTCTCCTGGCTGCTTTCGCGGGAAGCCAGTTGCCTATAAAGATGGTAATGATTAGAGGCAATGTCAATAGAAATGAGCCAGTTCCAAAATGCCCAATTTTAGAACTGGCTCAAAAGATTTCCCGTTTGCGAAAGGGCAGAGACTAACAGGTTCACTGCACAGATGAACTTGACTTGCGCATGGTGGAGCGATATAAACTTTTTGGAGGAGAGGCGGAAGCCTTTTCACGGTTGTCGGTTTACAGTTCACAGTCTTTAGCTCGTCTTGCCCAAGAACAATTTGGGTTATTAGCCATGAACCGTGAACCATGAACGGTTGCCTTACACTTAACGGAGATGTGACATGTCCAAGAAAATATTGATTGTGGATGATGATCCCGATGTCGTTCTTTTTTTGACCACGGTGCTCCAGGATCACGGATTCGAGGCCCTTGAGGCCCAAAACGGCCAGGAAGGACTTGAAAAAACCCTTTCGGAACGACCGGACTTGATCCTGCTGGACTTGATGATGCCGGAGAAAAGCGGCATTTCTCTCCTTCATGACCTGAAAACTAATGAAGAGCTGGCAAAGATACCAGTGATCATGGTGACGGGTGTTTCGGGCGAAACAGGGATAGATCTTGAACATTTTTTCAAGAAGGCGGGCCCGGGCGATGGTGGTGATACCGTGCCAAAACCTGATGGATACCTGGAAAAGCCCGTGGATCCCCAGCGCCTTCTGAAGCTTATGCAGGGGCTTCTGTAGTTGCTGAAAATCGACGGTGCACGTGCAATCCTGAGCCCTGAGCTATAAAACCTGACAACCCCAGTATTTGCCATATGAACGCATTAAATGTCGCAATTGTCGGAGGAGGTCCGGGTTGCCTAGCCATCCTTGACATGATTTCCAGTGATCGGCTCCGGCAGCTTCAAATGAACCTCGTCGGCATCGCTGATAGTAACCCCGAAGCTCCAGCCTTAAAAAAGGCCCAAACACTCAATATTTATACCACCCAAGACTACCATGAATTATTCAGCCTGGAAGATCTCAATCTCATTATCGAATTAACAGGGAATCCTGCCGTCAGCCAAGCACTCCGGAGAGAAACACCTTCCGAGGTCCAGGTGATGGATCATACCGTTGCCCGGCTCTTCTGGGATGTGCTCCGCCTTGAGGAAGAAAAAATCAAGACCCGGAAAGAGGGAGGAAAACGCCTCAAAGCGGAAAGAGATCAAACAGCCGCGATCCTTGATAATCTCGGTGACGGGGTCCTGCTCATCACAGAAGACTTTTGCATTGAAAATGTGAATAAAACATGTCTTTCCCAGTTCCATGTGACCCGGGAAGAAGTGATCGGACAAAAGTGTTTTGAGATGTTCTTCTGCCGGAGCAAACCCTGTGACAAAAGGTTTTGCCCCCTGGCTGATCTGTCTCCTGAACATACTCCCACCAGGCACAAGGAATATTCTTTCTTGCGGCAGGGAAAACTTGTTTATTACGAGGCCGATTACAATCGCCTTGATAATGTTCGGGGCGATGGGTCTCGCTGGCTCATTACCCTTCGTGATGTCACGAACCGCAAAAGGCTTGAACTTGATCTCGAAAAATCCCGAAAAAGATACAAGGACCTCTTTAAAAACGCTCGAGAGGGTCTGGCTTTCTTTAACGATCAGGGAAAAATCCTGGAGGTGAATTTTTCGCTCGGGCAGATGCTTGGATACACGACCCAGGAACTTGAAACCATGATAATTTCAGACCTTGCTGTTGGCTCTTCCCGGTCTATCCTGCAAGAACACCTCAATGGACTCAAGGTCCTTGGGTTTGTCCCCGTGGAAATGGAATTTACCACAAAAGACGGGGTCACTCTCCCGGTGGAGTGCCAGATACGGTGGGTAAAGGATGATAAACTCTTCCAGATGATGACACGTGACCTGTCATTGAAGAAGAAACTGGAAGAATCCATGAGGATCTATTCGGAAAAATTGGAAAAGGAGGTTGAAGAGAGAACCAGGGAACTCAGAAAATCTGAAAAAGAGGCCACCCGACAGAGAAAGACGGCGGAGGGTATCCTCCAGGGGACGCCGATTCCCATGTTTGTTCTCAATAGGGATCACAAAATCGCTTACTGGAATAAGGCATGTGAAAATCTGACTGGCTTCTCTGCGGATGAAATGATCGGGACCGATCGTCACTGGAAACCCTTTTTCCCCCACAAGAGACCCCTTCTTGCGGATCTCATTATTGACGAAGACCTCCAGAAGATAGAGGAACTCTACCGGGGGATGCATTTAAGGGAGTCTTCAGTCATCGATGGAGCCTTTGAGGCCGAGCACTTCTTTTCTCACTTGGGGAAAAAAGGGACCCACCTCTATTTCAACGCGGCACCCATAAAGGACGATTCAGGGGCGGTACAGGGTGCCATTGTCACGTACCAGGATTTCTCGGAACGAGTCAGGATGACCGAGGAAATTAAGAGGCGCGAAGCCTTCGTACAAAATCTCATCCAGAACTCCATTGACGGTATCATCGCCACGAACGAAAAAGGAAACATTGCTATTTTCAATCACGGCGCAGCTCAGATCCTTGGCTATGCGCCTGAAGAGATCATCGGGAAGATGAGCTATCAGAAAATCCTTTCCCCGGGCACGGCAAAGCTAATTCGCGCTGCTTTTTACGGCCATGATTATGGGCCGGTGGGCAAGATCATCAACATGGAAGCCCAGGGCAAGAACAAGGACGGAGATGCCATACCACTGCGGTTTTCAGGAACGCTCCTCTATGAAACTGGACAAGAAGTGGGAAGTGTCGTTTTTATCCAGGATCTCCGTGAAATTCACCGTCTCCAGAAGGAGAAAGAGCAGGCCCAGCGAATGGCGGCTATCGGGCGGACTGTCGCCGGCCTGGCCCACTATATCAAGAATATCCTGAACGGGCTTCGAGGAGGTGCCTATGTGATTGACTCGGCCATGGCAAAACAGGATTTTGAACTGGTAAGGAAGGGCTGGGACATGGTGGAAAGAAATATAAACCAGATCAGCAATATCGTCATAGATATGCTCATCTATTCCAGTGAAAAGAAACCCCACTATGAATGGGTTGATCCCAATGGGATCGTCAAGGAAATTCTTGAGCTTATGGCAGACCGCGCCGGGCTTTCCCGGGTGGACCTGGTATCGGAACAGGGTCAGCAGATTGGAAAGGTGGCCATGGACAGGACGGCGATACATCGCTGTCTTCTCAACCTGGTCAGCAATGCTATTGACGCGTGTACCCTCGAAGGAATTGTAAAGGGAAATGCCCGGGTAGAAATCAGGACCGACAAACCTCCCGGTTGGGGCGTTAGATTCAGGGTTAGAGACAACGGGACCGGGATTGACCCTGAAACCCAGGAAAGGCTTTTCAAAGATTTTTACACGACAAAGGGATACAAGGGTACAGGCCTGGGCCTGCCGGTGACGCACAAAATCGTCAAGGAGCACGCGGGCGAACTTTTTTTCGAGACCGAACCGGGAAAAGGTACCACATTCACCCTCCTGCTCCCTGAAAGAAACCCCCGAACATTTGATGCGTGACCTGATGCAGGTTGAATAACCACGGAAGAGCCTGTTCCTTCCTGACGGGAATACCCTTCTTAAAGCCTCAGGTTGATATGAATGAAACAGAGGGAGGACCAGGGGAATCCTTTCTGGCGGGAATATACCTTTTCTGCGGTTATGGAACGGTGCCAATATTCTGCGAGGATGCCTGAGTAATAGTAATAGAGGAGACAATGGTCAGGGAGGCCGTCCGATGCGCCTGCCTGGACCGTAATCATTTTACGATAGCAGGTTCTAAGACACCCCGGTATCCCTGATATTGCCCTTTCAGAAACGAACCCCCTGTCCCTCCCTGGTGCACTAAAATGCCCCCCTTTTTCTAACCAGAATATGGTGGGTGGCGGAGAAGGGACACGGGGATCTTTTTGCAGGGCACGAAACCTTTTCTTTGCAGGGAAGACGCATATCTCCTGGGCAAAGGCGTTCCGGCCCGCTTGCATGGCCTTCACTGAACAATTTTGGGAAGTAATGCAAGGACAAAGGATCCCCCGGACGCCTTGATCGGCAACGCAGGTCAACGCGAGGGTGACACGACCCTCGTGCCTCGCAAAAAGATTGCTGTGACCCTTCATGAGGTCTGTTTAAAGATCAAACAGGAACCCGGGTTAGATATAGTGGTGGGCATAAGACCTGACGGGATGGCCGTCCAGGACATGAAACTGCCGGATTTTCTTCAGGGTGACCGGGGAAAACATGCCGATGGGAAGATAGATGATCTTCTTACCCAGCCGCGCCGCTATACTCCGGCACCAACCGGAAGGAGGCGCGGCCGAAACATAGACAACGTGTTTCTCAACACTGTAATCCAAGGCCGCGATCAGGAGCCTTTCCGGCTTGTTCCGGGCAAAATCAAAGTAGGGATCTTTCCAGATATCGTACACCCGCAGGGGTGGGTAGGTAAGCATAAAGCCCCCATACTGGCATCTGGATATGCCCGGGCCGTCCATAACTTCTCCAGCCGGAGTGCTGTAAAAGGCCATATCTGATTCCTGTTCGTGCTCACCGAGCCAGGTCACGCACCATGGAAACTGTTCTTTTCCTTCCTCGTCCGGAAGATCAGGATCGAAAATCACCACTATGGAGCCCACTTTTCCCCGCAATGGCTTCTCTACCTTCACATATATCTTCTGTCGGGCCCAGTCACGGATGGTTTCCCTGATATCAATACCATCAGACATGGAGCAGGTAAAAGGCTCGATGTGGGTGTTTTCCGCTGTCTTTATCTGGAGAGCCCTTTTTTGCAGATATCGTCCATACCCTTCGATAACCACATCCTCCGGTGGGTACGAGCAGATGCTCCGGGCCTTGAATTCCCGCTTCCATTCCCCGGGCTTTCGCTCCCTCTTTTTTTTTCTGACCGGAACAGGCACAAGGCGTCTCCGCATGGTCTTCAGTCGACGGTGAAACCTGATGCGCTTCCGGTCCAGGTAGAGGTCTTCACCACGAAGCCTGAGAACGGGTAACCCGGGCGCTTCCTCCTGCCAGGGATACCGGCTCCCCAGATCCCACACTTCATAGGCGAAATCATCATCGGCAACCCCTCTTGTTGCTACCACCAGCTGATAAAAATCCGGTACCAGAGACCCGGTGAGGAGAGCGTAATTTCTGCTGAATGTATACAGGGTTTTCAATTGGGTCCTGGACAGTTCTTCCTTGTTGTGCTTCCAGTAATTCTCTCTTGCACGGTCGATAAGTCGACTGTTTATCTCAAGGCGGTCCAGGGCAATACGTTTTTCCGATCTTTCGCGCTCATAAGCGGCAGCGAGGAATGGCATTTCCGTCATGATCTCGCGACTCGATTCCTCATGGAGATGCGCGATACCCACACCTTCCCTTTCCAGCCGTCCGATTACCTGGGCCTGGGAATGATCAAGGTGCTGAAGGATCCCGGGCAGATGAGAAAGCCCCCCCACAAAAAGGACACGCTTTCCTTCCCTGTTCAGTTGCTGCAGGTGATAGGCCATGGTTTTCTCCCGGAGGAGGTCCTCAGGCGGCCGCTCATCTCCATGATGGATGTGGAGGTAGGCCTGTGCGTAGAGAAAATGACCAATTCTTGCAGCGGCATACGGGTCGGGCATGGGTGAAAAATCCAAGGGGTACCCTTCGGTATCCCGATCAACAAACCGGATGGGGATCCCCGCCATTCGAGCCAGCCGCATTGCTTCCACCTGTCCGTCGGTGGGCTCCAGGAGAAGATAGGTAAATGTTCCATCCTGTTCTTCATAATAAACGACCGACAGGAGTGGGAGACGCTCAACCCCTTGAAGGATCTTCTTCTTCAGCGTGACCGGGAATTCCACTGCAACCACGTCCGGCCGAAAGTTCTTAAACTGCCGCCGCACCTCGAGGGCGAATTCAATCCTGTTGTGCAGGACGGGAACAAGGCGAATGTTTTTCCACGTGAAATTATTGTTCAAATTCCCGGTCATCTACAATTTCCCCGAAATAGTCTGACGCGGTCTTGTCCAGGATCATTGAGGCCGCCTCTTTGAGAAGGAAAAGAGTTCTTGTCTGCTTCTCTGTTTCGGTTAACTGTTCACGGCTATCTTCGAGACGTTTCAGGGCGTAGCGGGCGATGTTGATTCCGTCTCTTGCCGAATACCGCTCGTCCGCCTCGTGGGCGGTTTGAAGGAACTCGACCACATACTGCAGGATTTCTATGTCGGCGAACGGGAGATTCTTGCGGAGAATCTCCAGCTCGTCATCCTTTTCCGGGAAATCGATATAGATCTGGGGCTGCAGCCTTGAGTGGATATACTCCGGGAGTTCAAATGTACTGGCATCGTCATTCAACGTTGTGCAGAAACGAAAATCCGGGTGTGCTGCGATCTTGATCCCTGCCACCACCGATTCCACGTAGCGTCGACTGTCCAGCAGGGGGGCCAGGGAGGCCCAGCTTTTCTCACTCATCCTGTTTCCTTCATCGATAATGGCGATTCCACCCTTGATCATGGCGGACACCACCGAACTGGCCATGTATTTTATCTTTCCTTCCTCTGATATGACGGGGGTGACAATGAGATCCTCAGGCCTGGTATCCATGGTCGCCTGAAAAAGATATACGGGCCTGCTAAGGCTCTTCCCGGCATGATAGGCAAGGGTTGTCTTGCCGACTCCCGGTTTCCCGACAAGCCTGGGATTAAGGGGAAAATCATTCTCTCCTATAACCAGCCAGGCCGCGAGGACCTGGGTCACAAGCTCCGGTTGACCTACCCAGGACATGGGCAACTCGTCCGGCTGGCATAAATAGAGATCAACCCCATCAATTTGCACTTTTTCCATTTTTGTGTAGTCCTCCTCCCGCTGTGCTTGTCCGAATGCCTTGAACAGAGTGCAGGAATCATTGTAATACAAGTACAGGGAATTGCAATCATCCATCACGCTTTTTTTGAGGAATCGAAGTAGTATTCCAAATGCATTTTTTTTTGCAAATCATCCCCATCTGTGATAAACAAAGTAATCAGCATTGCGTGTAAATATTTCGTTATGATTGTCTTACCACGAAAATCACGAAGGCCACGAAGAATTCCAACAAAAACAAAGGCTTTGTATCCTTCGTGGTGGATAAGCCTATGCTGAGTCAAAACCAATCCAAAATTATTAACTCTCTAATAAGGAGGTCTATGATGGCTGGAAAAATGTGTACCATGAGGCAAAGGGGTTTACTGACAGGATGTATCCTGGCGTTGAGCTTTGTCGTCCTGTCATTGATTCTGCTGCCGGCTCACGCCGATGCCCGTAACATCAAGGTGGGTATCATAGATTGCTATAGCGGGCCCCCGGCGGTGTATGCGAGGGATGCGCTCAACGGATTCAAGCTGGCCCTGAAAGAGATCAATAAGAAGGGTGTATTGGGGCGAAAGATAGAATACACCACCCGCGACACCAAGTTCAAGGTGGGCATCGCCCTGAATATGGCCAAGGAACTGGTGATGCGAGATCATGTGGACGTCCTGGCGGGCACCATTAACAGCGGGGCCGCATTGGCCGTATCCGAGAACGTGGCCATGCCGAACAAAGTGCCCTTCATGGTCTGGATTTCCAAGAGCGAGAATATCACCGGCAAGAAGGGCAATCGCTATGCCTTTTCGACGGGTGAAAATACGGCGATGGCAGGCAAGGCGGGCGGCGTTGCCCTTGCCAAAAGACCCTACGTCAAATACTGGATTGCCGGAGATGACTATGAATATGGCCATGCCATCGGCCGGGCGGCGTGGCAGAACCTCAAGGCACTGAAACCGGATGTGAAGGTGATCGGAGAATCCTGGTGGAAGCCCGGGGAACCGAATCTCACCCCCTATATCACCGCTATCCTTTCGGCAAAACCGGATGCTGTGATCTTCTGCACCGGGGGGCGGAGCATGACCAATATCATGAAGGAGATCAAGGCCACCGGCATGGCAAAGAAAGTCCCCATCTGGATTCATACCGGCATTGATTACGGTGTTGACAAGCCCCTGGGCCTGCATGGCCCGGTTGGGGTGATGGGCACTACGGACTATCTCTTCTACTATCCTGAAAGCCCTGAGAACAAAGCCTTTGACAAGGCCTATGAAGCCGCCTACGGAGATCATCCCGGTTTTGCCTCCTTTCACGGTTACATCACCGCCCGGTTCATAGCCCGGGCTTTCACGAAAGCGGGTTCCCTGGATAAGGAGAAATTCATTGACGCCCTGGAAGGTCTGAAGGTCAAGAGCCCTGTGGGCGGGGAGATTGAAATGAGGGCCTGTGATCATCAAGCCGTTCTTCCCGAGTATTTCGGCATAACCGCGATGTCCCCCAAGCATAAGTTCCTCATCGCCAAGGATATTACTACACTGACCGGTGCTGAAGTCATGCCCTCGTGCGCTGAGATCATGAAGGTAAGGGGAAAATAGGCCGTCCGTAGCTCCTTTTCTGTTCCGGACCGCATCCGATATCAAGGCAACGCTATGGGACTCGCACAAGGATTTTCAACCACCGCCCTGGGCAGCCAGCTGCTTGTGGGACTCAGCCTGGCGATGATCCTGTTCATCGTCACGTCGGGACTCAGCTTTATCCTGGGGGTCCTCAGGATCCCCAACATCGCTCACGGCTCGCTATACATGATCGGGGCGTTTTCGGCCTTCAGTATCTCCAGGCTGTTGGGCGGCGGCGCCCTGGGCTTCTGGCTGGCGCTCCTGCTGGCCCCGCTGGTGGTGGCCCTGGTAAGCTTCATAGCGGAAAGGACCCTGTTCTGCCACTTGTACGAGAGGGAACACCTCATGTTGCTCTTGTTCACCTTTGCCCTGATGCTCGTGCTGGGGGACTTGGTCAAGATGTTCTGGGGAGCGAATTACAGGTCCATTACCGCACCTGTGTCATTCCAGGGGTCGGTGAACCTGTTCGGAGCTCCTTCTCCGCGCTATAACCTGTTTCTCCTTCTCCTGGGGCCCCTGGTGGCGGTCGGGCTCTGGCTCTTTTCCAACAAGACCAAGATCGGAAAGATCGCCCGGGCGGCCGCGGTGGACAGGGAAATGGTCGGGGCAATCGGCATCAATGTGAGCTGGGTCTTTGCCTTTGCCTTCGTGTTCGGATGCTTTCTGGCAGGCCTGGGCGGGGCGCTGGTGGCTCCCACCATCAGCATAACGCTGGGAATGGACCATGACATCATCATGGAGGCCTTTCTCATTGTGACCATCGGGGGGCTGGGCAATATGTGGGGTGCCCTGGTCGGGTCCCTCATCTTCGGATTGACCCAGTCGTTCGGTATCCTTTTCCTCCCACAATTCGCCATTGTTTTCCCCTATGCCGCGGTGGTGATCGTGTTGATCTGGCGCCCGAAGGGGCTGCTCAAGTCCGTCTGGTAGACAGGAGCCGAATTTGACCACGGGGATTTCCAGTTCAAAGTCCATCGGGTTCTCAGCCGCATGCCTGGCCATTCTGCTGGTCCTGCCCTTGATCGTCCCACAATTCTACATCTATACCCTTGCGCTTATTTTTGT
>Ga0307425_1002594_pt1 | contig 10126 bp, 11 predicted proteins | sample SalMarWE160330MG_FD_202152 | JGI IMG/M metagenome (GOLD analysis project Ga0307425, IMG submission 202152) | Salt marsh sediment microbial communities from the Plum Island Ecosystem LTER, Massachusetts, United States - WE1603-30 | ecosystem: Environmental > Aquatic > Marine > Intertidal zone >...
GCCATCCGCTTGTCGCCCGTTTTCAGGGCCTCCGCCCGTTTGGTCTTGATGGAGAAGATGATCTTTTTCAGCTCCTTGACGCCCAGGTCCTTTTTCTTCGCCTTCTTTTTGACGACCTTGTGGGGGCGTATCTCAGCGATCCCCTCGCTCTTACGGATGAATTCCAGGAGATCCTCCTTCTTCATCCCGCTGACGCCCTCGGCCCCCAACTCTTTGGCCAGGGCACGAAGCTCTTTGACGGTCATCTTCGGCAACTGTTTTTCTAGATCCTCCATATCCGTTCCCCTTTACTGTGCTCTGATTGAGAATCAATCCATATCAGAGATCGAGGGAAAAATCAAGGCCAGTGAGAGGGGGTTGACTTTGCCGCTCTGCTGCATTAGTAAGGATATGAGGGTAGATAGCGCGAGGGGTTCCCAAGGTTCATATACGAGGTGGCCGTGGCCCAGATCGTCGCCAAAAGGTGGTTTCGACAAAAAAGACGTGCATGCATACTGGCACTGCTCACCTTCTGTCTCTTCCTGGTCGCCGTGCCTGTCGAGGCGGCGACCCTGCGGATGATCGGCCCGGAGGACGTGGGGGGCGCGTGGGGGGAGGTCATCAGGCGATTCCAGGCCCGCAACCCCGCAATCCGCATCCACTACATCTCAGGCCCCTGGTCCACCGACGAGCGGCAGAATATGTACATCCGCTCCTTTCTCAGCGGCGACCCCATCGAGCTTGTGTACATGGATGTGATCTGGACCGCCAAGTTCGCCGAGGCGGGCTGGCTCATGCCCCTCGATGAGTGGTACACGTCCCGGATGCAGGAGGCGTTTCTCCCCGGCGCCGTGGAGGCAGGCAAATACCGGGGCAAGAGCTACCGGGTCCCGGTCAGGGGGGATGTGGGGATGCTCTATTATAGAAAGGACCTGGTGCCACAGCCGCCACGGACCTGGAAAGAGTTCGAGCGGATCTGCCGGCGACATCCGCGTTCCCCCGGCCAATCCTGCATCGTCTTTCAGGGGATGCAGTACGAAGGGCTCGTGTGCGACTTTCTCGAATATCTCTGGGGGGCAGGGGGGGAGGTGATCGATGCCGAGGGCAACGTAGTCCTCGATTCCCCCCAGGCCCGTGAGGCCCTGCGCTTCATGCGCAGGCTCATTGATGAGGGGTGGGCCCCCAAGGCGGTCCTCACCTATCAGGAGCAGCACTCCCTCAGCGCCTTTGCCGAGGGGAAGGCCATCTTTATGCGCAACTGGCCCTATGCCTGGACCATCCTGAATAGGCCCGGCTCCCCCCTGCGGGGCCGGGTCGGTATCGTGCCCTTTATACACAAGGAGGGATATGAATCAGCCGGTACCCTCGGCGGGTGGGGGTTGGGCATCGCTCACGGTATCGAGGATCCAGAAGCGGCCTGGCGTTTTATCGCCTTTGCCACCTCCCTTGAGGCCCAACGGATCCTGCACCTGAGGCGGGGCGCGGTCCCTGCCAGAAAGGCCCTCTTCGCCGATCCCGAGATCCTGCGAACAAGCCCCCACTATAAGGACCTCTACGCGATCGTCATGCGGGCGAGGCCCCGGCCCATGCACCCGGACTACCCCCGCATCAGCGATACCCTCCAGAAGCACGTGAGCGCGGTCCTGGCAGGGGTGGAGACCCCTGATGAGGCCGTCACTATTATGGCCCGCTCCATCGAGGGGACGGTCCGGGGTGAACAAGAGGGCTTGTTCAAACGCCTGGGTATCGACTACGACCTGCGCAGAACGGTGCGCAATACCGCCGTCTTTACCGGGATCTCCGTGCCCATCGAGTTTCTCCTGGGGCTTCTGATCGCCCTGCTCGTGCATGCGCGCTTCAGGGGGAGGGCGCTGGTGCGCCTTGCCGTGCTCATACCGTGGGCCCTGCCCACGGCGGTGATGGCCATGTCGTGGCAGTGGATGTTCAATAACCCCTTCGGCGTGATCAATGATCTCCTCGTCAAGGCAGGCATTTTGTCGGCGCCCCTGGACTGGCTCGCAAGCCCCGGCGGGGGGATGTTCGCCGCCGTTGCCGCCGATGTGTGGAAGACCACCCCCTTTGTGGTGATTATCCTGCTGGCGGGGCTGCAGTCCATACCCCGGGAGTTGGCCGAGAGCATCGCCATCGACGGGGCGGGGGCAATCGAGAGGTTCTTCAACCTCACCTTCCCCCTCCTTTTGCCCTTTGTGCGGGTGGCCTTGATCTTTCGCATCATCCACGCAGCCGGGATCTTCGACCTCATCTGGGTCCTGACCAAGGGGGGTCCTGCCGACAGCACCAGGACCTTGGGGATTTATATCTACGACGTCGCTTTTCGATACGACGAGATCGGCTACGCGATCTTTTTGACGGTGCTGTTTCTCCTGACCCTCATCGGGGCGAGCTTTGTGATAGTGCGGCTCACCAGTCTGGGATACGAGCGGGTGCGATGAAGCGGGTCTTGCTCATCATAGGGATCATCACCGGCCTGTACTGTCTTGCCCCCTTCCTGTGGACCGTGATCACCGCCTTCAAGCCCCCCGGGGAGGTCTTCTCCCTCCCCATACGCTATCTGCCACGGAGCCTTTCTCTAGAGAACTTCATCGATGTCTTTGCCAAACGCCCCTTTGGCCGCTACGTCATGAACAGCGTGATCGTCGCCACCGGCGGGACGCTGTTGGCCCTGGCCATCGCCTCTGCCGTGGCCTTTCGGCTGCGCAATCTGCCGGCCTATAAGGCCCTGGCCCTGCAGCGCTGGATCCTGATTGGGGCCATCGTACCGCCCACGCTGCTCGTCATCCCGGTCTTTATCTGTATCAAGGCCCTGGGCCTGATCAACAACCCCCTGGGGCTGATCATCAGCTATGCCTTTTTAAATGTGCCCTTCGGGATATGGATGCTCTATGCGGCCTTCACCCGCATCCCCAAGGAGCTGGACGAGGCCGCCCTGATCGACGGCTTCTCGCGGCCCGGGATCCTGGCACGGGTCATTCTGCCCCTGGCCAGGCCCGCGGTGGCCGTGGCCGCGGCCCTCATTTTCATTTTCTGCTGGAACGAGTTCCTCATCGCCCTGACCCTGATGCCCGATCAGGGGCATTACACCGTGCCCGTGGGGATCTCCATGCTGAGCGGGGCGTCTCTGTACGAGGTCCCCTGGGGGCAGATCAACGCGGCGGTAACTATTACTACCGTCCCGGTGATCCTCATCGTGGCGCTGCTGCAGCGCTGGATTGTGGAGGGGCTCACCGCAGGGGCAGTGAAAGGATAAGGAATGGCGCAGGTAGTTTTCGCAAAGGTAACCAAGACCTTTCTCAAGGGGAGGGTGGTCGCCCTCAATAAGGTGACGCTCACCGTACCCCATCGGCGATTCGTTACGGTGCTTGGCCCCTCAGGGTGCGGCAAGAGCACGCTGTTGAGGGTCGTGGCAGGGCTGGAGCACCCCGACAGCGGTGAGATAAAGATCGGCAAGGAGGAGGTCACCTTCATCCCGCCGGGGAAGCGCAACGTGGCCATGGTCTTTCAGAACTACGCCCTGTACCCGCATATGCGGGTATTCGACAACATCGCCGTCGGCCTGCGCTTGCACCACTACCCCCGCGGAGAGATCAGGAAGCAAGTGGGTAAGGTCACCGAGATGCTGGGGATTGCGGACCTGCTGAAGCGCTATCCCCGCCAGCTCTCCGGCGGGCAGCAGCAGCGGGTGGCCCTGGCAAGGGCGCTGGTGCGGGAGCCGCAGGTCTTTTTGCTCGATGAGCCCCTGAGCAACCTCGACGCCCAGATCAGGGAGCAGACCAGGGCGGAGCTAAAGAGGCTTTTTCGTGACCTGGGTGCCACAGTAATCTACGTGACCCACGACCAGGCCGAGGCCATGAGCATGAGCGATATCGTGGTGGTGATGGAAGGGGGGGAGATCCGCCAGATCGGCGATCCCGAGACGATTTATAGAGATCCCCAACACCGTTTTGTGGCGGAGTTCGTGGGGATCAACAGGATCAACATCATCGAGGGGGAGATCAAAGGGAAGACCTTTGCCAGTCGGGATGGGGCTGTCAAGATACCCTTGGGAAAATCCTACAAGGGAGGGGTTGCCCTGGGCATCAGGCCCGAGGCCATCAGGATCGGACGGAAACAAAGGGTCGCACTGAGCGCCCAGGTGACCCTTATCGAGCCCCTTGGGGCTCACAAGCGGGTCTTTTGCAGGGTGGGGGAGAACGAGCTGAGGATCGTAGTAGAGGCGGATGCCAAGGTAAAGATCGGCGATAAGGTCGCCATTACTTTCTCACCAAAGGATTCCTTTCTCTTTGATGCCCAAACCGGAAGGCGGATGAATTAAAAAGGGAAGATTTATAACTTTGAGTTTCATTTTAAATGTCTTAGAGGGCTTAAACATTCATTGCGACATTTATACTAGAATTTAGTATTTAAAAGGGATATAATTTTGTTATAATAAATGCTAAAAAAGTTAGAGGATAAAATTGAAGAACAATATTGTTTTTCCAAATGCTCCAATAACTGAAGCCCTGTTGGACATCAGAGTACAGTTACCTAAAGAAATTACTCTTAAGAATTTAGAGTCATTCCAAGAGGGCATAAAAGGACGTTTTCCCGAAAAGAAGACTCGGGTTTTTTTCAAAGCCCAAATACCAACTTCAGCTGCGCCACCGACTTCTATTCCCACCACCGGTGGGCCTGATGGATATATGTTTCGTTCACCTAATGAACAAAAGATAGTTCAAGCAAGGCTTGACGGATTTACTTTTAATAAATTAAAGCCTTATGAAAAATGGGTAGTATTTCGTGATGAAGCTCAAAGCCTGTGGAAGCGATACTATGAAATTGCCAATCCTGTTAGAATTACGCGTATTGCCTTACGCTACATAAACCGCATAGAAATTCCTTCACCTTTGAAGGATTTTAAAGATTACATTTTGACCACCCCAGAAATTGCACCTGGGTTGCCACAAGGGGTTGGTCATTTTTTCATGCGACTCGTTATTCCGTTTCCAGATGATCAGACAACGGCCGTCATTACTCAGACAATGGAAAAACCTACCGATGATGAAAGACTGCCGTTGATACTCGATATAGATGTTTGGCAAAAAGTAAATTATGAGGCACAAACTGAGGAAATGTGGAAAAAATTTGAAAAATTACGTGAGATAAAAAATGATATTTTTTTAAAAAGCATAACTGAAAAAACAAAGGAGCTATTTAAATGAGTCGACCAGCACCATTAATAGACATTAGAATTGTTGACACAACAGGTGTAGGCACCGGAGAAGATTCGAATTCCTTACATGCTGAATACGAACGACAGTTTGAACATTACTATTTACCAGTTTCAAGACAATGGTCTCGTCCTGATATAAAATTCAATGCGCTCAAGACGGAATGGAAAACTAATACCGCCCATTTGTCCTCCATCACCGAAATCTGCATGCACCCTGCCTATCAACAAATAATTGGTATGGGACCTTTGGCACTTCCTTACATTTTTGCAGCGATGAGGGAAAAACCGGACCACTGGTTTTGGGCTTTGAAAGCCATAAATAGCGAAGATCCCATTTTGCCGGAACAAAGAGGGAAAATTAAGGAGATGACGAAAGCTTGGCTTCGTTGGGCCAAGGAGCAAGGGTATTAGTATTGAGTAAAGAACGAATTGAATCTGTGTTTCCTCATATTGTTGATAGCGGTTACTCTATTAGCAGCCCTGAGTCAAGTGAATATAACTGCATTGCTTGGGCAGCTGAAGATACCGAAAAATTCTGGTGGCCTGACAATCTAAATATAAGCTACTGGCCTCTTGAAATACCGAGGGAGGAAACCACAGAGGCATTTGTGAGGGCCTTTGAAATGCTAGGGTACAGTTGTTGCGAAGACGCTTCTTGCGAGGAAGGTTATGAGAAAATAGCTATTTATGCTGATTCCAGTAGTAAACCAACTCATATGGCACGGCAATTAAATTCAGGGCACTGGACTAGCAAATTAGGAGAACTGGAGGATGTGGAACATGATTTAGATGCGTTTAAAAATTCAGATTATGGTGATGTCCATATGATAATGAAGAGGCCTAAAGAACCAAAGCAATAATTTTTCGTAATTCTCACAAAATTCCCCTCTCCCTTCCCAGCCCCTCAAAGGGGCCTTTTTATTGCCCTGAGAGTAGGGATGTGGTAGGTTAGGGGCCAGGAACGGGGTTTTTGTTCACAAGATACAATAAGGAAGGGGTCATGGGTTACTGGAGCGACCTCCTCAATAGCATCGTTAATGGAACCGCACAGCCTCCGCCGTACGTTCGTACCCTTGGCACTACGCGCATGAAACGGTGGGAGCCGGGGCGGGTCTGGTGCGAGTGGGAGGTTAATCCTGCCCTGTTTCAAGACCTGAACTCGTTGTTCGGCGGGTTCGTCGCCGCCCTGGCGGATGAGGTGCTCGGATTTGCGACCATGACCATACTCGATGAAGGCGAGGTGTTTATTACCACCGATCTTCATGTAAGCTTTCACCGATCCATCAAAGATGGTGTCTTGTGTTTCGAGGGAAAAATCGTTCAGCGTGAAAAGCGATTTGCTCATGCGGAGGTTGTGATAACGAGTCAGGACGGCACTGTTGTAGCGAAGGCTACCGCCACGGAAATTATTCGGCGGGTCAGACAAAGGACATAGGGTGTCCCCGTAAAACAACTTACGGGGGTGGAATCGTTATTCCTGAAAGGGTGACGGAACGGGTTGGAGGCCATCCCGTGACAGGCGCTCCGCATTTTTTAAAGAAACCAGCCTCCCTCACCCCTCTTAAATCCCCTCTCCCATACCAGCCCCTCAAAGGGGGCTTTTTATTGCCTGAAACAGGTAACTGCGGTAGAATAGCCGAGAAGGAACACTGATCATGAGACCCTATGAAAATAAGAAATGGTTGGTTTCCCTTGTGATTGTGTGCTTGGGTGCGGTGGCCACCGTGAGTTATGCAGGTGATTGGGAATTCTATCATTACTATGAGCTGTTCGGGATGCCCAAGCAAAAAGACATAAAGGTTTATCTCAAGGTTGGAAAACATCAGAAGGGTGGGATAATACCGTTGCTCGTGAAAGATGTTGCCCTGGGTAAGGACTCCGAGGGCTGCCAATGGCTGACCACGCTCAGAGAGTATTGCATGGATAAGACCTGTACCGGCGATTATCAAGGCAGCAAGAAGAAAGGCGTTCCAGTCAAAGAGCGAATAACGTCGTATATTATCGATTGTGCACAGGGGAAATATTCGACGCTTGGGACAGCATGGTATGGCTTTGATGGTTCCAGCTTAGGCCGCTCTTATTGGAACCCTCCTCCAGAGAAGCCTGGCTCTGACTTTCCATCAGAGCAGGATAAAACCGAAGCACAGTTGAGGAAGATACTGACCTATGTCTGCAATCAATATAATCAATAACAAAAGTTGCGTAACGGCGTACATATATTAAGGGCACAATGCAAGGCGCGGCAGAGATCAGCTCCTTACTGTCAGTGACGGCAGCAAAAAAATATTTTCGGGATATCTATATTCGACTCTGTAAACCACGGGCCTATTGGCACAATCGAAAATTCCATCCTTCGTTGGATATCATTCATGAAGCGCCAGAGGTGTATTCAATTTTCTGGAAGCGCAAACGTCTTGCTCAGGCTGCAGCCGTATCCGCTATTACAATAAACGAAAGGGTTTGTAATATTATCGCCTCCGGTCCCTCTATCAATGAAATAAAAAATAAACGATTACTTTTTAACGACAGGACCATCTGCGTCAATGGATCTTTTATTGTTGCCAGGGAGGTTGGCGCCAACCCGGATTATTATATAGTATGCGACAGTGGATTTATTCGCCACCAATTTGATTTATTTGCATCGGCTGCGTTGAATTCCAAGAACGTAGTATTAGATGCAACGACAATTAACGCTTTGTGCGAAATGGCTCCCTCCCTTTTATCGGCGTTACATATTATTTATTGTGAAGATCTTAAACATCCATTTAAGAAGCTCAGATTGAAAAAGGCGCGGGATAGAGAGCAAAAAAAATTTGAGGGGTCCTTGATCAATCACAGCAGCTATAATGTAGCCTTCTCAAAAGATTTGTCCTTAGGCATATTCCCATCGGGAACTGTCGTGTATAATGCCGTACAATTTGCGTATGGTATCGGATTTAAAGAATTACGTATTTTTGGCATGGATTTAAGTGCGACCGGGAGATTTTATCCAGAAGATGTCCCGGAACCGAGCGTCTTGTGTGAGTCGTATGAATCGGGTATCGAGCCTGGCTTTGAACTTGTTAAACAATATGCGGTTGAAAAGTACCTCACGATTTATAATTGTTCTCCACATAGCCGTTTGCCAGATACAATAATAAAAAAGCTAGATCCGAATACTATGCTGGAGCGGGTCAACAAACCCCTTTCCAGCATAGAGCTGCAGAGTATTGTGTGACACGTTTCGAGATTTTAGAAATCTCAACTTCATGTCCAGTAAACCCTCTCTTACTTTCCCGTCCCTCTATGCGGCCTTTTTATTGCCCATGAATGGTTCTTGTGGTATAGTTATTACTGTACGAGTCCTACATCATACGAGACAATTACGAGGGGTTAATTAGCATCGATTGATCAGTGGCGGGTTTAGTTTGTTATAAAGGGAGATCGGAGCGATGTCAGTCAAGGAACACATGAAGCACGTAGATGGCGCGAAGAAGCGGAATATCATTCTCTATGCCCTCAGCACCTGCGGGTGGTGCAAAAAGACTAAGGGCCTGCTCAATAAATTGAAGGCCGACTACGACTATGTGGATGTGGATCTGCTCGGCGATGCCGACAAGGAAGAGGCCGTCACAGAAATACGCAAATGGAACCCGGAGTGCTCATTCCCCACCCTGGTGGTCGATAACAAGAGTTGTATCGTCGGTTTCGATGTAGAAAAGATTAAAGGGTTGATAAAACATGCCGATTAGCGAGATATCCAAAGAGGCGGTGGAGTCTGCGTATCAGCGTCTCACGGGCGAGGCGGAATCAGGCGGATATCATCTGAATCCGGACGTCGCATTCACCAAGGATCTGATCCGAGGCTTGTTGGCGAACGAGGCGAGATACGGCTATTGGGCGTGCCCCTGTAGACTGGCTTCGGGGACCAAGGATGATGACCTTGACATCATCTGCCCCTGCGACTACCGAGACCCGGACCTGACCGAGCATGGATCGTGTTACTGTGCCCTGTATGTATCAGGGCCGATTTCCAGGGGAGAGCGGGAGGCTCAAGCGATACCGGAACGGCGTCCCCCCGCATCCGAGAGGAAAAAGATGAAGGCGAAGGGTTCACAGGGGCATTTTGAGGGGGGGGAAACATCCCTTCCGTATCCGGTGTGGCGATGCCGGGTGTGCGGCTATCTGTGCGCCAGGGAAGAGCCGCCGGAGCAATGCCCCATATGCAAGGCGAAAAAAGAACGGTTCGAACGGTTCATGTAGAGGTATGCTTGAGGGAGGAATATCCTAGAATAATCCGTCACGGGCTTTCTTCTCATCTGGTACGACTTTTTTCCTTGACTTCATTCCCCGAAAAGTGTAAAAAGAAACTGTAAGTTTTGAGCAAAATCAGGTGCATCGGAGGGCAGAGAGTGCGCGTTGCCGCCGTGATGGGGATTTTACTGTTCGTAGTGATGGCCAATACCCCTGCGCTGGCCGATATCTTCGTCTATATCGACAAAGAGGGGGTGATGCACTTCTCCAATGCCCCCACCCATACCCGTTACCGCGTCTATATGAAAGAAAAATCCAGCGCCCCCGCCCAGGTAGTAAGCAGAGTAAAACCCGACACCGATAAATACGATCACCTCATCGCTGAATCCTGCCGCCTGCATGGGGTCGATTTTGCCCTGGTAAAGGCGGTCATCAGGGCCGAATCGTGCTTTGATCCCTACGCCATCTCATCCAAGGGGGCGGAGGGCCTCATGCAGCTCATGCCGGAGACCTCGCAGAGGCTCAACGTCGCCAACCCCTTCGATCCCCATGAAAACATCAAAGGCGGGGTGCGGTACCTGAAACACCTCCTGAATCGCTTCAATTCCGACCTGAAGCTTTCCCTGGCCGCCTATAACGCCGGGGAGACCACCGTCGCTCAAGTCAACGGGATCCCCAACTACC
>Ga0307425_1002595_pt1 | contig 10125 bp, 4 predicted proteins | sample SalMarWE160330MG_FD_202152 | JGI IMG/M metagenome (GOLD analysis project Ga0307425, IMG submission 202152) | Salt marsh sediment microbial communities from the Plum Island Ecosystem LTER, Massachusetts, United States - WE1603-30 | ecosystem: Environmental > Aquatic > Marine > Intertidal zone >...
TTTTTAAAACATATGTTTATCATTTGCCCAGGAACTTTTCCTATAAAAGTAGAAGATTTTTAACTAAACTTCGCAAGAAGATCACCGAACGAATAGGGTGAAATTGTGATAGGATCGTTTCATCTCAGTTATCTATGAAGTATTTTCATTTGTTAAAACTGGACTGATGATGAGTCTCAGCTATAGTATAAATTTCCATTGATTGTTTATTTCCTTAATATAATCCTCCTTTAATTGAATCGTTAATGTAAAAAGGAGTAATTGGAGTGCAGACGAAAAATACGATTAATATTTCAGTTATCATTCCTGTCTATCAGGACAAAGATGGATTAATCGATACGATAAACGCTCTGATTGCTCAGGATTTTCCACAGGATCGATATGAGATCATTATTGCGGATAATAATTCCAAAGATAGCACAAAGCAGGTTGCGACAGAATTTCAGGAAAAATATCCCGGATTAATAAAAGTTATCCATCAGGATCAAATTCAAAGTTCTTATGCAACCAGGAATGCCGGGGTGAAAATTGCTCGTGGTGAAATTTGTTGTTTTATCGATGCTGATATGACTGCAAACAGAGATTACTTAAAGAGGATTTATATCTATTTTAGTCAGAATGATGTGGATTATTTAGGGTGTAATATAAGAATTAACGGAACACACAAGACTCTTGTTGAAAAATTTAATCATCTGTTTGCGTTTCCGATGAAGAAATATCTTGAAGAAAATCACTTTGCGGTCACTGCCTGTTTGTCTGTAAAAAGAAGTATTTTTGAGACAGTGGGCCTGTTTGATTGCCGTTTGGAATCTGGAGGTGATCAAGAATTTGGGCACCGTGTGTGGAAAGCTGGCCTTAAGCAATTGTATTGTCACGACATAGTATTGTACCATCCTCCTCGTACCAGTGTCTTATCTCTTCTTAAAAAAGAACTAAGGAAAACAAGAGGCAAAATTCAGATGGCACATTTCTACCCTGCCAGATATCAACATCATATTGAAAGCTTCTTTAGAATAAGTAGTTATAAGCCGCCCAGACTGTCTACTGTTAAAAAACGAGGCCATGAGAAAGGAATAGACTTATCAAACATCGAATGTTTTTTATTATCTTTCTTGCATGGTTTTATAATATGTGTTCGTTTTTTCGAACTAATAAAACAAAAGTATATTTTAAGAAGTCGTTGTTTGAAGTTACAAGGTACTTGTTCGTCTATAAAGCAGGATCAAAAGCTTAATATATATTTCATCGTATTTCATCCTAATTTTAATAATTACAGAATGAGGTTGATATACAGCTTGAAAGAGCATTATACCAAAATTCTTTTAGTCTCAACTAATCACAAAGGAGGCAACGATCAAGGTATTACAATACCGGGCATATACCACAACCCTTTGGGGATACTCAATAAAATCGGCTTGGGTAGAGTCGAAATAGTGCTTAATAAATATATATATTTCCCCTCACCAAGAATAAGGTATATAAAGGCAGCACAAAAAAAACTTGCTAAAATCATACAACGTGATATTGATCAAGGCTGCCGGGTATGTGTTATCAATAGTCTGCCTCATCACGACCTCGGGCTTGTCGGCCTTTATCTAAAAAAGAGATTCCCTTCTGTCAAGTGGATCGTAGACTGGCGTGACCTGTGGAGTTATGATGACAACTATTTCAAATCGGTCGCCCCCGTTTATCGCAACAAATTAATCTATCTCGAAAGAGAGATTTTTGATAATTGTGATTTGAACGTGACAACTAATAATTATGCAAAAGAGGTTTTGGTAACGAAGTATAATGTTCCCTCTAACAATATAGTGTCAATTGAGCACGCATTTTCAAGAGAAGATATAGAATGCCAATCCGACAGTACGGCTGATTCTAAATATCAACCTGGCGCTACAATAAACGTAGGTTTTCTTGGCGGTCTATCAAAGCCTCCAAGAGTTTCTGGCATCAAAGTATTAAATGTAATTAAATCAGTTAAAATGTCCGGGATAGATGTTGTTCTTAATGTATACGGTGACAGCATACCGGAAATCAGGGCAATTATAAATAAATCTTTTTCCGATGTTGCTGTTTTGCATGGGAGACGGTCTCACAGGGAAAGTCTAAAAAAAGTTGCTTGCTCTGATTTCCTGCTGTTGGCTTTAGAGGACCTTCCGAATTGTCATATTGTGAATCCTGCAAAACTCCCTCATTATTTAATGCTCGGCAAGCCGATACTTGCCATGGTTCCGGAAAAATCGTTTGTCGCTAATGTCATCAGGGAGACGAATACAGGATTCGTTATTCCTCCAGATGAAAACGCGGCGAAAAAAATAGCAAGTATTTTAAGTAAGTATAAAGAGAGCGGAATATATCTGAAGATAAACGAGGATGTTGTTGAAAGATACAGTTGGACAAGAATTTCTCAAAAATGGATCGATACCATCAGTGGTATATGTTTCGACTAAGATACTGAGTGACCGGGAATTGGCGGACCAGTTGACAAGTAAGGCATTTGCTGACTTAACTGAAAAATATACATAGTCTAAGCGAGCAGAGAACTTGCTTGCCTTCGTAAAGTCCAGGTTGTAATAGTGTATGATCTTCTCTGTAAATTTGTGTGACGAACTCAAAGTAATCGCTATGCACTACTATAAAAAAGAGCGGTTGGGCTTTAGCAACGATCGAGTGAATCATATATTCTTTTGTAAGCCGGCAGCAGGGCAGGTGTAATTTTGCAATCCCGGCAGGCCCAGTGGAACAGGATTTTCTGCTCCTGTTCCGTCAGATTGTTCGGAGCGTAGGGCTTGCGGATATAGTGGTTTACGCAGCAGGGCGGGTAACCGAAGAGGAAGCCCTCAAACCGCTGTGTCCGGGCGGATTTGTCTATCGGAGTATTACCGAAGGTCTGTTCGTACATTTGAATGTAGGCGGGCGTTCGGCTGAAGATGGTCTCGACGATTTCCTTGCCGGTCTTGACGGTTCGCCGGACTTGCTTTGTCAGCAGGCCCATTTGCTGCAATAATTCGAGGCCTTCATCGACCAGGGGCTTTTCCCATCTGCTTAGCGGTTTTATCCCTTCACGCGTCAGAGCTGCCAGATATGCCAATTCGAAGTCGATTTTCTTAAGGGAGTGCAGATATCCTTGAAATTCAGGTGAGTCGGGACGCAAATCACCTTCACGGCACTGTTTGCTCATCTTATTCGCCCTGGTTCGAATTGATGCTTTGCAGCCATTGCTCTGTAAAAATAGCGAAGTCGTCGGAATCGACCTGGCAGTCCCTGTTCAAATCCGCGGGTCGATAGATAGTCCCCAGATCCCCGCACCGGCGTGGCATCTCCAGAATCTTTACCAAACCGGGCAGATCAATTCTGCTTTTTTCGTGAACGTTACCCGAGTAGCTGAACGAACCGTGCTCCATATAGTGAAGTGCCAGTACCGGAACCTTCATAGAAATCCCGAGCCTGAGGTTCGTAATCTCCCAGTAACCCATATTGACCGCCAGGCCGCAAGTGTCACAATTCTCAAGACCTCGCTGTAGATAGTTTACCTTATATATAGCATTCACTTCGGGTCCGTTCGGGTCGAATACCGGCAGGGCATCCACCACCTCCGCACATTGCCTGGCCAGCTCGATGCCGTCGTCGGTCAGATCATCGTCCTGGTCGGCGTCGTACAGGTTGAAGCCCGCAGATAATTCTTCGCTATCCGTCATTAAATCGCCGTCGAGGTCACCGGTGACAGCCAACTGATGCTCATTCGGATCTTTGGGATACAGCAGTTCGAGGGTTCTCAGTAAACGTGCGATATCGACTCTGCCGGCGTGAACGTCGCCGAAGCAATCGAATGAGCCGTGTTCCATATAGTGCAGCGCCAGTTCGGGCAGGAGCGTCCCATCTAAAGGATCATTGGGATCGGGATACGACAAACCGAGATTTGGATTGACAATCTCAATACCACCCATGTTGACCTCCTGGCCGCAAATGTCACATCGTTCAATACCGAAAAGTGCATGTGTGATTTTATACGTTTGGTTCGGTATCGGCATCATAGTACCGGGGAAATAGTACGGCAGCTCATTTATCACGGCAGCACAGTGCTGGGCCAGATCCACGCCGTCCGCGACCTGGTTGCGATTCTGGTCGGTAATGAAAGGACGATATCCGATTGCGGTTTCTTCCGCGTCGGCGAGTAAATCCGCATCCGCATCTTTGCTGACCGGCTGGTGGTGTGTAATTGTATCTGGCTTATCTTTGGCGAGAGCCTTATTCAAACCTGCTCCCGCCCCAAGAGTGATTGCCGCCGCGGCTCCGGCGGCGATTGCCCGTTGCCGGAACTTGCTGCGTTTGCTGTTTTGCCTCTGGTAAGCTCTTCTCAATCTTTTCATTTTTTCCTCCAATTTTAAGCCTGCCGCTTCTGAGCAGAATATCCTTATTATCCTTTAAATTATACCAGATAAACCGAATTTTGTCCAGAAATATCACCCTGTATCAGGCATTCTATTATCAAACCGCTGATGGATGCTGATAAACATGGTTATTAGTTGCCGGCGGCAAGCATGTTTGTCCAGGCAATTTCGGAACTCCAGGTCAGGTTGAAGTCACCAGCGCAAACAGAGAGTCTTCATGTAGCGGCATGTACGCAGAGACATGCCTGTGCAGTGACGAAACAGCATAAGACGTTCATGGGGCATGAAACTCATCCGCGCCGATGTCCACACGGCCGTCGATGATGCGTAGCTGGCCGTCGATATCGGTCTCATTCTCGGCGGGTACGAAAGCAGGATCTCCCGTATCCCGGCATGGGGAATCCGCCCGAATATGGTAGTCGTTGTCCTGCCATGTTGCAGGATTATTGTCCGGGCCGTCGGGATCGATGAAGAACGGATCGATACTTATGTTGTCGGTGTTCGTGTGAGAGGGCGGCAAGCCGCCCTGCACGTCGCAGAAGCTTACGGTGGGTGAGGCCGCCGAGAGGTGGATCTGAGCGGGGCTGTTGCCCCATAGGATGCAGTTGCTGATGGCTGGACTGCTGTTCTCGCAATAAATGGCGCCGCCAACGTTGCCTGCTATATTGCCAACAATTGTGTTGTGACTGACTGTCGCCTGGGAGTGATTGCGCAGCGAAATGCCAGCTCCCAGGCTGGCAGAGTTCGCGCAGATCAGATTATCTCGAATTTGGGCCGTGGAGTTCCAGAGATCGATCCCGCCGCCCAGGCCGCTCGTTCCATTCCCAGCGATCATGTTGCCGCTGATGGTGCCCTCTGAGTTGCTTGTGAAATGGATCGCAGCAACGTCAGAGCCCGAAGTGTTCTCGGTAAATCGGTTTGCGGAGAGAACGACCTGACGGGATGACGTCGCGAACAGAGCGCCGCCCCAGCGATCTGCTCGGTTGCCCGAGATGTCGCTTTCGGATATCGTAGCAGCCGCCACATCCTGTAGATAGATGCCGCCGCCATCGACCTTCGCACGGTTGTTGAACAAGTCGTTCTGTGTGGCGGTGATCTGCCCTATACCGCTTACCACCAATGCTCCGCCAAGAGAATCCGCGACATTCGAGCGAAAGGTGTTGCCGGACAGGCGCAGTGAACAATTGGGTGCATTCCAGATGTTGACGCCGCCGCCGTTGCCGCAAGTGATATTTGAGTTGAATGCGTTTTCGGTTATCGTGACATTATTGCAGACCTGGATAGCCACGGCGCCTCCGAGACCGTCTGCCATGTTGGCCTGGAACTCATTTCTCTCGATGACGACAGACGCGACATTCTGGCAGTAGATAGCTCCTCCATCTTGGGCTCTACCGTTTCTGAGGGTGAAACCACGGATGGTGAAGTCTCCGGCGTCGGTCACTCTCAAGCACGAGCCGTTTTCACTGCCGTAAATCACGGTAGCATCGGCGCCCGCTCCCTCAAGGGTCAGTCCTGAATCGCTCGCGGTGATCACGATGTTCTCGACGTAGATACCTGCCGAAACGTGGATGGTCGCGATGTTGTCGTACCGGTCAACGATTTGTTGAATATGCCGTACCGGAGTTGCCGGCGTCATGCCGTCGTTGTCATCATCGTCCCCAGGCGCGAAGCCGTTCTCTGCTGTCTCATCATTGACATAGTAGTCGTGCGTCTCTCCCGCCGGCACATAATGTGCGGTCACGGTCTTGTTGCCATGCGCAACGAACTCGAGTGTGGTGCTGCGTGTCAGCCTGTCGCCATTTACGTCCAGCCAGCCCATGAAGCCGTAGCCGTCAATAGCGTCCCGGTTGGCCCAGGGGGCCAAGGTCGCGGTCAGCGACACATCCACTCCCGGTATCATGGTGAAGGTGTAGTCTGTCTGGTTCCCATGTGTTCCGCTGATCCAGAAATGCGGCTCATCAAGGGTTGAACGCACCGTCAGGATTCTAAGAGGAGTCACCGTGAAATCGCGGCCGGAGGCGCTGCTCACCGAGGGATCTGATATCGAGACCACCCGCATACGGTATTGCGATCCTGCTGAAAGACTTGGATTCTTCCAGAGAAAGAGTCGGCCATTGAACGGACGCGCCCCGGCACCCGTCACGACCTGCCAAGAGTCACCTCCATCGGCAGAGTACTCCAGCCTGACTGTCTCGCCCTCCTGAAAACTAGTTCCCGAAGCATTCCAGCGAATGGTGATGTCAGAGTCCGCGTCGATTACCTCACAGCCCTTGGGAGAGAGCATCTGCAAGGCACGTCCACCCGATTGCCCAAGAAATGGAGTGGCCGGATCTCCGTGAAGGTTAAACACCCATTGGTTGCCACGGTCGCGCCCGTCTTCCGCACTCCAAGGGACAAAGACCATCTTGCTTCTGGCAAGTGCCTCACCAAAGGTCTCTCGTTTGTTGGCAAAGACCTCGGTGTAGAAGACCTGTGCCGGATACGTGCTGATTTCCGGGAATCGCGAGGCGCCTATGTAGGCGACACCCCCACCCCCAGGGCAGCGAATCAAGGCTTCGCTGAGAGAAGGCTCTTCCTCGTCAATGGCGGCAGTGGAGCAACTCATCACGAAGAAGATACTGGGTCGGGTAGCATTCCCGAGAGCATCGACCATCGTTCGGTCCAGCCCAGCTCCCGCTGCAGGGTAACCATGGCCCGATAGGTATACGTGGTGGTATCCGTTGTTCAGAACCGAGATCATATGGTCATACGTGGGCTTATAGTCGCCGCAATGGTGTTCATCCCATGAGGAGAAGGTGCTGAACAACTCTCGCAAAGGGGTAGCTTGCCAGTGGGGTTGGATGATCTTGCGATAGACGTCTCGCGTCTCCCATTCGCCTTCGCTCACGGGATCGTGATCCCAGTAGTCAGTCGGACGGTTCAAGCCGGACATATACCAGTCAAAAGTGCTGCCGATCAACATCGTGTTGGCGAATCCATCGGACGGGGCCGTCTCGTAGCGGACGAGCTTGTCGATGTAGGCAACAGCCTGGTCCGGTGTCCGCACCGGGATGCGTCCGATCCAGACTTCCGGCAGAAGGTCGGCGTCATCCTCCAATGCTTCACCGTAAAGCCCGTCGCCGTCTTCGTCATACGTCCCATCCAGGCAGGCGTAGTACATGTCCGTTGGGTTGTCATGGACTATAGAGGCATAGGTATAGCGCATGGGTACGATCGTGTCGTCACCGGCCAGGCAGACCCATATCGTCCCGTGGTTCTGGTAGTGGTCGATGATACAGTTGCGGATCTGGGTCTGCTCGTCTGTGCCGCCATCCGGGCGGGCGCCGTCGTAGTTGGCGTAGATCCATTCAGTTGTTACGAGCATGCCTTGTTTACCCTGGCCGGTCCTTCGATCAACCAAGGACTGAAATGCCGGCGCCAGGGCCTCGCTCGTGATTAAGAGATACACTGCCGTATCGTCGCCGGCTGCCTTTATGTCCTCGTTCATGACCTGAAAACCATGCGATGGATACTTCACACCTATCGGCTCGAAGCGGTCTATGTCTCGGGGATTGGTGACAAGGTCCATTATCGCAGAGCGGCTACGCGACGCAGGGCGTCCAGGTGAACGCATCGTTTCGGCTGGGATCTCATAGGACAGTTCAACCTCGATATGCGTAGCAAAGTACAATGCCTGCTGACTGGCCAGGTACCGAATCGGGTTCAGCCGCAAGGCGGCTAGTGTACGGCCATGCCACCGATGTGTGCCGAGGACAGATGCCACGTCTGCGGGTGTCTTCTCGATCGAGGAATACGCGACCGGGTCCGGTAGGGTCAAGGGGGCAGGCGGATCGTTGGTAGTACGCGCGGGCTGCGCTGGATAGACGAGCACATCCTCCATCAGGATCGATTCGGGAGCCTCTGCTTGTATGCCCAAAATGCTCGCGCCCGACGGGAGCAGAACGTAGACACACATGACTGGGAGGCATGGCTTGCCAGGCTCGACTTCCGGGGTGAACCCGTTCTTGAGAGCGACGCGTGTGTACTCGCCTTCCGCCTCGAACTCAAGACTCTCGGGGTCAAGAGTCCAGGTCAGTGGGATCGTGTCCGTGTTTCCTGTTGGACCTGCGGCACCGATCTGGTACGGGTCGTTAGGTTCTCCCGTGCCACCGCTATATTGGGCATAGGCAGGAAAGCTTAAAGAGAAGATTGTTATTAGTAATGTGATAGTCCTCGAAAATCGTGAATTGACCAAAGCCACCATTTTATCCTCCTGCCTCCATGTTCAGAATTACAGGGTCACAAACGGCTTTTTTCCCATTTCGCTAATATTTAGTGTACAAAAGGAGATAGCTATCGTCAAGAACAAAACAAGCCGGGCTTTATTAAAAGCCCGGCCTGTTGGGTGTGCTTCGGTTATATGTTCAAGCTCAATCAGTTATCGCTGTTTACTTCCAGCGTAAAATCGGCTGGGATCTCGGGAATGAATGTCTCTGCGGGCAGCTCCGGGTCCCATTCGAATTGGTCCATGACCATTTTCCTCGGCCCATCAGCTTGAAGCCAATCGAATTCCATCTTTACCGGGAGCATCGTCCCGGCATCAAACCAGAGCGTGTGTATGTGTGTGTCGGGATTTGAGCCGTACTTTTTGGCGCTTAGCTCGAATCCGAAACATTCGATGCCGTCTATCAGTTCGCTTTCGAAAAACCGGTCCGCCCTGTCAATGTATCCTGTCAGAAAGAAGATGTTATCCATTGGATTATCAGGATGCGATTTGCTGCCGTACGTAATTTCCTTGTAGGAACGGCCGGCGAAATCCACGGTTGTCTGAATCAGTCTGAAATTTTTGTCGTTGAAGTCGAAGCTTGTCCTGCCCCAGTCTTCTTTGTCCGTGACGTACCATTCTGACTTGTTCAGTTCTTCGCCGGAATAGGAGTCTTTTCGCCAGTCGTACTCGGATATGTATATCCATTCTCCATCGCCAAATAACCAATTGTCATCCCGCAAAACGCCAAAACGCTGCCGATAAACGGCGGTTTTCACGCCCTTTAAGGCGGCGGCAATTTCATCTTTCAGTCCTGCAGGTACATCGGCATAAAGCATCAGTCCCTTCTCCTGTTCTATCTTGGCGGCCTGAACTTCGCTTGGCTCGGCGTTAATGAAACCGGCCGGAATTTCAGGCTCGAACATTTCAGCGGGAATCTGTGCGTAGTATTCAAATTGGTCTTGTATAAATGTAAGCGTTTCCCCCGGACGGCTGTTAATCGGCTGGCCGTGCTTTTCTATACGGACAGGTAGCTTCGTCTCAACGTCGAACCAGATACGGTCAATCCGTCCCACTGGATTATCTCCATATTTGCTGGTGTCTATTTCGAAGCCAACGCATTCTCGATCTTCGAATACTGCTGTATCAAGCATTCGGTCGGCTTTGTCCAGCAGATTGACATAAAATCGCAAGTTTTCCATCGGGTCAAGCTCGTAAGCGCCGCCTTCGAGTATCCTGATTGTGTAGCATTGATGCTCGTATGATACACCATACTGTACCAGGTCTTGTCCGTCGGGAACTTTGTATGTTACGTGCTGCAGCACGCTGTCCGGATTGCTATCACCGTATGTATCCTCGTCAGTATTCTCATAGTAACGATCTTCACGAGACCTGTCTTTGGCCTCGTAGTTCCTGCTCCACGTGCCGGAAACATGTGTTGAGCCGTATCGGCCGACAAATACTGTTTGATCTCGATAAACTAGTGCTTCG
>Ga0307425_1002598_pt1 | contig 10116 bp, 8 predicted proteins | sample SalMarWE160330MG_FD_202152 | JGI IMG/M metagenome (GOLD analysis project Ga0307425, IMG submission 202152) | Salt marsh sediment microbial communities from the Plum Island Ecosystem LTER, Massachusetts, United States - WE1603-30 | ecosystem: Environmental > Aquatic > Marine > Intertidal zone >...
CGGCACCTTCGGCGTCGTTTTGGCGGCAATCTACTTGCTGCTGATGATGAAGAAGATGTTCCACGGCGAGTGCACCAACCCCAAGAACCTGGGGCTGCCGGACTTGAACCTGCGGGAGTATGTGTACATCATCCCGCTGGTAGTGCTGATGTTCGCCATCGGGCTGTACCCGAAGCCGTACCTTGATGTCATCACGCCGGCAGCCGACCGAGTGGTGCGCGGCATCAACAACTACCTGCCGGAGCAACTGCGGGCCGACCGCTCGGGCGAGAAGGCCGCAGCCATTCTGGCTGAACTGGGCGTGGCGGCGAAGCCGGAGGGAGGTGAGCGCTGATGCAGCCCTTTACGGTGAATCTGGGCAACCTGCTGGCGCTGCTTCCCATCTGGATTCTCATCATCGCCGCCCTGCTGCTCATACTGCTGGACGTAGTCGCGCCGCGGGCGAACCGGCTGCAGGCCGGTTTCGGGCTGGCGTCAGTGGCCGCAGCCGCGCTCGCACTCATCCTGCTCTTCCCGTTCAAGCCGGTGCGGCTGGTCAGCGGCGCGCTGCTCTATGACGGCTTCGGGGCCACGGTGGGCGTGGCTGTGCTGCTAGTGCTCGCACTCACGCTGGTGTTCTCACCCCACTACATGCAGAAGATGGGGTTGCGCGGCCTGGAATACTACCCGCTGCTGTTCATCTCATCCGTGGGGATGATGCTGCTGCCGCTCTGCCGGGACCTGCTGAGCATCATCGTCAGCATTGAGCTTCTCTCTATCCCGCTGTATGTGCTGGCGGGCTACAACCGGCGGCTGGAAACCAGCAAGGAAGCCGGGTTCAAGTACTTCATTCTCGGCGCCTTCGCCAGCGCGTTCATGATCTACGGCGCGGCGTTCATCTACGGGACCACGGGTACGCTCTGGCTGAGCTCCATCTCCGAAGCCCTGCCGTTCCCCGAGAATAGGCTGCTGCTGCTGCTGGGCCTGGGCCTGCTGCTGGTGGGCTTTGCCTTCAAGGCGGCTATCGCGCCCTTCCAATGGTGGGTGCCCGATGTGTATGAGGGCAGCCCCAGCCCGGTGACCGGCTTTATGGCGGCCGGAGTAAAGCTGGCCATCTTCGCGGTTTTCCTGCGGCTGCTGATTGACGGGTTCATGCCGCTAGCCAACGACTGGCGGATTGCGCTTTCAGTGCTGGCGGTCACCGGGATGATTCTGGGCAACTTGCTGGCGTTGCACCAGATGAGCCTTAAGCGCCTGCTGGCGTACTCGTCCATCACCCACGCGGGCTACCTGGTGCTTGGCCTGGTTGCGGCCAACCGCGAGGCAGTCTCGGCGACGCTTTTCTACCTCATTGCTTATGCCGCGACCATCGTGGGCGTGATGGCGCTCATCTCCGGTTGGGCGCGGGAGGACCAGGACGACGTTTACATGTCCGACCTGCGGGGGATGGCTGCCAGCCAGCCGCTGGCGGCGCTGCTGGTGACCATCTTCATGCTCTCGCTCATCGGCTTCCCGCTGACCGCCGGCTTCATCGGCAAGCTGATGCTCTTCTACGCGGTGTACAAGGCGGGCTTCATCGCGCTGCTGGTAATCGCGGTGATCAACACGATGGTCTCGGTGTACTACTACCTGCGCGTTATCCAGGCCATGTATTTGGTGGCAGACGAGGAAAGGGCGGCGGACGGCGCACGCCAGCCGGTGGCGCTCGCTCCGGTCTATGCTCTGGTAGGCGGAGTATCGGTTTTGATCGTCCTTTTCCTCGGTATTGTGCCCCGGTGGCTGCTGACCTTGTTGAACTTCTACCGTTTTGGCGGCTAGGCGGGATTCGGGGCTGGGAAATATGACAGCCGCTTGATGCTTGACATGCGAATCCCTGTTTGCTAGACTCTTTACCTGAGTCCTGGCGTGGCGGGGGATAAACGATGGGCCGGGACGAAATCTGGTGTGGAAGAGGCAACGTCCTAATTCACGAAATCCTCACCATCTAATTCATTTAGAAGGAGTAGGTATTATGAGAAAGTACTCTGGACTGCTGGCATTTGCGGCGCTGCTTCTTGCAGTGTTGCTACTTGCTAGCTGCCATGGCAGTGGCAGCCGTGCGCTTATCGGTATTGCTACGCCGGGCAACACCTACCTCCCGTTGATGGGCTCCGCTGACATCGGCCCCGTCTATCTGTCGTACAACGACGTGACCAAGCGCTGGGCGTGGTACAACTCCGTTGACGCCATTGGTTGCTGGGAAGAGATCGCCGGCGGCGGCATCGCCATTCCCGGGGGCGCCTATGTAACTAGCTGTCCCGCCTGGTTTGACGACAACGAGGACGGTTGGGCGGATTTCTTCAATGTCGGCGTACGCCCGCTGAGCCAGCTTGCTGCCGGCAGCGACGTGTACCAGGGCGGCTTTATGGCCAACCCGACCAAGATCGGTGGCGCATTGTTCCTCTACGATGCGTTCGTATTTGAGCCCTATGCCGTGCTGTACATCCCGATCTCGGCCAACCTGGCGAACGGCACCAGTGTGGCGGTTTACCGCTGGGTCACTTCGGGCGCGTTTGCTGCTGACCAGAGCGCGGGCTACTGGTCGTTATGCCCCGGCTACGGCCAGGTGGATGACGACGTTCTCGGGCTCGGCCGGAAGGTTGTTGTGTTCAACTGGAACGGCAATCTCGGCGAGTTCGCCGCGGTGATTTCTCAGCACTACAGCGGCGGCGGCAGCGGCGGGTAGGTAGTACCACCCGGTACAACTGTATATCGATAGCCTATGCAAATGGGCGGGGCTAGCCCCGCCCATTTGCCGTTTGATTGCTGCCAGATACGGGCCCCGGCATGTGTTATAATCACGCTGGTGGCACCGGTAATCCGCTATATGCTTTCCGTTTTGCTTGGCGCAGTTGTGGGGCTTGGCTTCGCGGGTGCCGCTTTTCTCTACCTGAGATTACTTCCCAAGTAGGAGGCTCCATCGTGAACACCTCGCGTGTTGTTCTGTCATTCAGCCCGGACGCGATCCGCAAGCCGGTGACCTACTTGCTTGTCAGCAACTACAAGCTGCGCCTCAACATCCTGCGCGCCAAGGTGATGCCTGGCGAGGAAGGCAGGCTGCTGCTGGAGCTTTCAGGGGATGGGGACCGCATAGTTGAGGGCCTTGACTACCTGAAGTCGCTTAACGTGAAGGTTGACCCCGTAGAGGCCTTCTACAGGCTCGATTACGACAAGTGCCAGCAGTCCAAGAAGTGCTTCCATGTATGCCCCGCGGAGGCGATAGTGCTCTTGCCCGAGGACGGGAAACTGGTGGACATCATTCCAGAGAACTGCATTCTCTGTGAGAAGTGCGCCCACATCTGCCCCAACGGCGTGTTTGCCTTCACCTTTTAGCCGCCGGCACTGGAAACGCTATTCAGGACCCGGTGGCTTGCGTGCCTACACTCCGCGGTAGCGCCCCCAGACCTTCTCCATCGCGCCCACTATCTCGCCTTCGGTTGAGCCCGTGCGCACGCAGTCAACCATGCACTCGCTCATCCGGCTGCGGCTCTCGCACGCCACCGTCAGCGCGTCAAGGGCCTGAATGCGGGCGTTTTCGCTGAAGCCCTGGATGGACTCCCTGCGGTGGGCCTTGTAGTGCGCGAGCCGGTCCCGCTGCCCCAGCTCTGCTGCGTCGTCGTGGGGCATGCTGCTGATACGGTGCTCCTTTTCACCCTCATGCTTGTTCACGCCGACGATCACGCGCGACTTTGCATCGACCTGCTGCTGCCACTCGTAGGCCTTCTCCTGGATCTCCGCCTGCGGATAGCCTTTCTCAATCGCCGTCTTCATCCCGCCCATCTCGTCAATGCGCCGGATGTAGTCTTCGGCGGCGGCTTCCAACTCGTCGGTCAGATGCTCCACGAAATAGCTGCCGCCGAGCGGGTCCACCGTCTCGGTGACGCCGGATTCGTTGGCGATCATCTGCTGGGTGCGCAGCGCGACGGTCACGCTCTCGGCGGTCGGCAGGTTCAGCGCCTCGTCAAAGCTGTTGGTGTGCAGCGACTGGGTGCCGCCGAGCACGCCCGCCAGCGCCTGCAAGGCGACGCGCACAATGTTGTTGAGCGGCTGCTGGGCGGTGAGCATACTGCCAGCGGTCTGGGTGTGGAAGCGCAGCAGCATGCTGCGGGGGTTCTTCGCGCCGAAGCGCTCTTTCATTATGCGCGCCCACAGCCGGCGTGCCGCGCGGAACTTCGCGACCTCTTCCAGCAGGTTATTGTGCGCGTTGAAGAAGAAAGAGAGCCGGGCGGCGAAGCGGTCAATATCCAGCCCCGACCTGACCGCCGCCGTGCAGTACTCAATGGCGTCCGCCAGGGTGAAAGCAATCTCCTGCGCGGCGGTGCAGCCGGCCTCGCGGATGTGGTAGCCGGAGACACTGATCATATTCCATTGCGGCAGATTCTCGGTGCAGAAGCGGAAGGTGTCCACCGTCAGCGCCAGGCTGGGATCGGGTGGGAAGATGTAGGTGCCCCGCGCCATATACTCCTTCAAGACGTCGTTCTGGATGGTGCCGCCGAGCTTGCTCCAGGCCACTCCCTGCCCCTCCGCCAGTACGATGTACTGGGCGAGCAGCACCATGGCGGGCGCGTTTATCGTCATTGAGGTGGTCACGCCGTCCAGCGGTATGCCGCGGAAGAGGATGCGCAAGTCCTCCAGCATGTCAACCGGAACTCCCACTCGGCCGACCTCGCCGGCGGCCAGCTCGTGGTCGCTGTCGTATCCCATCTGGGTGGGGAGGTCAAAGGCCACCGAGAGGCCGGTCTGGCCGGACTCCAACAGGTAGCGGTAACGCTTGTTGGTCTCCTCGGCGGTGCGGAAGCCCGCGTACTGGCGCATAGTCCAAAAGCGCCCACGGTACATCGTGGGGAGCACGCCGCGGGTGAAGGGGTATTCGCCGGGGAAGCCCTGCTTGCGCCGGTAGTCATCCCATCCCTCCTCCGACAGGTGGCCCTCGGAGGGCAATCCCACCCGTGGGAACTCAAACCCGCTGGTAGAGGTAAACTCCGGCTGTCTCTCCGGAGCTTTCCCGGTGAATGGCTTCAGTGTCTCTCGTTCCCAGTTTTCAAGCCCGCTGGATGATTTACCGCCCATTTTCAGACTCCTGGAACAAAGCAGTGCGCGGGAAGTCTAACATAACGGACACTGTTTAATGGTAGAATCCAAGGCGAAACCACTTGGAACACAAACGTAAAAACGACCGCAATGTGAGCTTCAGGCTTGACGTCACCGAGGACTATGAGTTCCTGCCGCAAGTGCCTGAGCAGTTTTTCGTGCGCGCGATGAACTCCGGCGTGCCCGTTTACCTCACCGAGGACTTGCTGGCGCGCGTCAGCCGGGTGAATCCCGACGAGCTGGTGGACCGCATTATTGACGACCTGCACAAGAGCAATGAAGAGACTGACCCGCTGCTGCGCTGGTTCTACCTGATGATGGACTTCCAGGACGATTTTCCGCGCCTGATGCAGATGCTGGCGCAGCGCGACGACAAGAAGCCCTACAGCGAGTCCTAGCCTGGACTCGGCTTTCTATTTCTACCCTTCTTTCAGCCCGTAGCTGTCCATGAACTGCGTGAGCAGGCGGCGCGCCTCCGGCTCGCACTGGCCGCAGCCGGTGGATATCTTCGTGCGGTGCTGAAGCTGCTCGAAGTTGCGCGCGCCGTGCAGCACCGCTTCCTCAATATCGGCCTCGGTGACCTGCAGGCAGTGGCACACCGTGCGCTCCGGCTCTGCGGGAATGCGTTCCTCCTGGCCGGTCTTCACCAGGTAGTCGCGTAGCGCCTCCCGCAGCGCCTTGTCGCCCAGCACGGAGCAGTGGATCTTGCGCTCCGGCAGCCCCCCCAGCTTCGCCAGAATGTCCTGGGGACGTAACTTGAACGCTTCTTCTACGGTGATGCCGCCGTCCGTGAGCACCATTTCCGACAGCATTGAGGTGGAGGCGATGGCGCTGGCGCAGCCGAAGGTCTTCCACTTGAAACCCACTATCCGGTCGGCTTTGGCGTCAACCACGATGTATACCTTCATCATATCGCCGCAAACCGGGCTGCCCACCACCCCGACGCCGTTCGCCTCCTTCAGCACCTCGGCGTCGTCACCGAAAACAACATTGCGGGGGTTGGTGAAGTGGTCCTTCACTATGTCCGAGTAGAGCCACTCGGTAAAGGCGTCAGTTTCGCTTTTCTGCTGGTTGTCCATAGTCGGGTTCCTCGCACGCAGCGCAAGGGCGCGATGCTCCGCGCCCAACAGATTATACACGAGCAAGGCGCGGATTATCGTCTGCGCGCGCCTGCAACGCCTCCTTGACTTAGCCCAACGCACAGTGTAATGTATCCGAACCTCGAGGGAGGTATGGGTAGAAACCACTTTTCCCTTCTTGACGATAACTTGCGCGAATTCGCCCTGCTGCTGAGGCGGAATCTGCGCTTTCTTCTGCTATACGCGCTGGTGGTGGGCGTCCTTGCAGGCGTCATTACCGTCTGCCTGCCCCGGGAGTGGCGGATGATCGCCACGGTGCAGGTGAAGGGCGGCTACGACTCCTCGCTGGGCGCCATGCTGAGCACGATGAGCAACTTCCAGATGACCTCGCCCGCGACCAACACCGAGATGCAGATTTTGCGGGCACGGTTTCTGCGCGAGCAGGCCATCGCCACCACGGCGATGCAGCTGCAGGACTCCAACCTGGCGTGGGACACCGTTTGGGGAAGAATCCTCTACTTCGTCCGCGACAAGCTGCCGCTGGTGCGCGATGTACCGACGGAGTACCTGCTACTCTCCGATGCGTCCATCGATTCGTCGTGGAACGGCAAGGTGCTGCAAGCGCAGGTTCGGGACGGCGGCAAGCTGTCCGTGCGGCTGCCCGACGGGAATGAGATGGTGGCGGGCCCGGGAGAGTACGTGCGGGCGGATGGCCTGTCCTTCCGCGTTGACGAAGTGCACGCCCCGGCAGGCAGGAAGTTCAAGCTGACGGTGTACCCCCTGCGGGAAACGCTACGCCTAGTGGCGGAGCACTCCGGCGTGTTTGAGGCCGGCGTCAATTCCGGTGTGGTGGCAGCGGCATTCATCTGGCACGACCCGCACCGGGGCGCGGAATACCTGAATGCGCTCATCACCGCCTATCTGGAGGATAACGAGAACTACGCCCGTACTGTCGGTGGTAGCCGCCTGGATTATCTGAAGGAGCAGATTTCCCGCGTGGAGAAGGCGCTGCGCGCGTCGGAAGTATCGCTGGCGGAGTTCAAGAAGGCTGAATCCACCATCGCGCTTTCGGAGGAGAGCAAGGCGCTGATTCAGAACTACTCCACGCGCAAGCTGGACCTGGAAAAGGCCAGGATGGACCTCGGCGAAGCGAAATCGCTGTTAGCGGTACTGCGTAAGGGCAAGACCGATGATTTCCTGCTGCACAGCACCGCGCTCACACAAGATCCGGTGCAGGTGTCGCTGGTGCAGCAGTTGGCCGACCGGGAGTACCGCCGCTCGGTGATGCTGGAGGAGATGACGGAGCAGCATCCGGACGTTCAGAAGGTGAATGCGTCGATTGCGGAGCTGAAAGGCTCCATAATAGCCAACCTGGAAAGCAAGGTGCATACGCTAGAGCAACGCGATTCGTCGTTGAGCCAGTCGCTTGTTGAGTATGAGGGGGAGATTCTTGCCGTGCCCGGCAAGGAGCGTGACCTGGCCGTTCTCATGCGGGACAACAAGGTGAACGAGAACCTGTACTACTTCCTGGTGAGCAAGCTCCAGGAAACGCAGGTGTTCGTGGAGGCCCAGGGGACGACCATCCGCAGGCTTGATGCTGCGGTAGTCCCCGACTTCCCGCAACGGCCATCGGTGAAGGTGAACGGCGTGCTGGGGCTCATTATGGGCTTCATCGCCGCGCTTCTGCTCGTCACCTGGCGCGCATACGGCTCCGGGAGTGTGCGGAATCTGCGCCATGCGCGGATGCTGGTGGCAGGCCGGTGCATCGCCTTGGCGACGACACGGGCAGGCGAGGCGGATAGAGCCTGCGGGTTGATTGCTGCGGAACTGCCAGTGTTGGCACCGGACGGCGGGACGGTGGCGTTCGTCGACCTTACCGCGGGACGCGGCGCCGAGCTGGTTGAGAAAGTGGCTGCGCGGGCATCGGCGCAGGGCAAGCCGGTGCGCACCGGCCAGCCCGGAGCGTCGGCGCAAAGCGGATGGACGCTCGTGCGGACGCCCGATCTGGTTGCCGCGCCGGAAATGCGCGAGCATGCAGCGGCCGCCGCCGCCCGCATTCTGCTCGTGGAAGGTGGAATGACTTCGATAGAAGCCTTGCAGGCAAATGCGGCGCTGGTGGGGACGGAAGGACTGCTCTACGCGTTTGTCGCGGGCGAGCTGGAAACCGAGAGCCTTTACAGCGCGCTGGCGCTTGAGGGGGTGAGGCAGTGAGAGTGAGCTTGCTCAACTTGCGGCTGGCGGTTTTGCTGCTGGTACTGCTGATGTCTGGCTTCGGCGCTGCTGCGCAGACTACGGGCGGCGGTGCGGAAACGGGCGCTGATGGCGCGGGACTGGCGGCGGGGCTGGAGGACTTTCTCCCAGCGTACCCTCTGTCTGTCGGCGATGTTGTTTTTGTGAAGGAGTACACGCCCACCTACCAGGGCATCCGCGCGACCATAGACGGGAACGGCGACATTGTGGTGCCTCCCCTGGGGCGGGTGCAGGTGCTGGGCCTGACGCTGGAGGAGGCCGCGGAGCGAATAGAACGCGAGCTTGCTCCCTACTACAAGAGCATCACGGTTACGCTGGAGCTGGTCAGGCTGTCGGCGGTGAGGGTGTTTGTTTTCGGCACGACGGACAAAGCCGGCGTGTTCACGTTGAAGGGCGGCACAACTGCGCTGGAGTTTCTCCAGCAACTCAAGCTGCCGAGCTGGGGGCAGAACCGGCGCATCCACCACTTCCGCTTCACCTCGTTCTTCCTCGGGCGCGAGGGTGAACTCGGCGGGAAGAACAGCGGTTTCCGGCTCAACTCGCAGCCGGAGGCCGAGGAGGAAATCTCCCACGAGATCGCATCGTCGCTGGGCAGCAGCGTCAAGCTGCTGAAGCTGGTGGAACAGACCGGGGCGGAGACAACCGTGATTGACCCCACGGATTTCGTCGCGGAGGGAGAGCTCAAGAGCAAGAATTTCCTGCTGCGCGACGGCGACGTTATCTACTTCCCGCCGCCCGGCAAGTCGGTGGAAGTGTTCGGGACGATGCGCCCGGGAGTCTACGAAGTCCTGCCCGACGAAGGATTGCTGGAAGTGATGCACCGGGCGGGTGACGTGGCGCCGGAAAAGAACCTCGCGCGCACGGTGATTGAGCGCCGGGGAGAAGAAGGCGGCCTGGCCTTCGTCATCGTGGACCTGGACAAGTACTACTTCTCCACCGAGGAGGGGAAAAAGATACCGCTGGAAAACGGCGACCGCATCAAGCTCTTCCCGCGCGAGCAGTTCGTCACGATTATCGGCGCGGTTAACGCTGCAGGCCGCTATCCGTTTGAGCCGGACCTCTCAGTCTCTGAATATCTGGCGCTCGCGGGAGGCATCCAGCCAGAAGCGCACACGGGCAAGGTGTTCCTCGCCCGCGGGCGGTGGAACGCCGCCGGGTCCTTTGAGACTACGGCGACCTTCGAGATTAACCTGGACGATTTCATCGCCGGGCGCGGCGGCACCATTCCGCCCATCATGCCGGGGGACGTGCTGTTTGTACCGCAGCGCGACCAGCTGAGGAAGCGCGATATCGTTGGCGCGATTACCAGCCTCACCATCAGCGCGCTGGCGCTGTTCAAGTAGGCTTGCGCCCGGTCATTTCGCCCGCAGCCGCAGATGCGGTAGAATATGCGCCGTCAGGAGGTGTACTGATGAAACTGCGAATACTCGTATCCGCCGGGATACTTGCGCTGATATTGCTGGGCGTGTGTGTGCTGTCGGTGGCCGGGCGCGCCGCAGACGATGAGAAAGAAAGCAAAGCGCCCAACACCTACTTCAAGACCGTGGGCGTCTACGTCTTTGACAACGCCACCCGGCGCCGGAACGCCGGCGAGGAGTTCTCCAAGGTTTTGTTTGAGCGCTTCGAGCGCAAGTTCCCCGACGTGAAGTTCGTCTACATCACGCCGGAGGATTCGGGC
>Ga0307425_1002599_pt1 | contig 10111 bp, 13 predicted proteins | sample SalMarWE160330MG_FD_202152 | JGI IMG/M metagenome (GOLD analysis project Ga0307425, IMG submission 202152) | Salt marsh sediment microbial communities from the Plum Island Ecosystem LTER, Massachusetts, United States - WE1603-30 | ecosystem: Environmental > Aquatic > Marine > Intertidal zone >...
TTGCCAGGATGCTGAGCGCCTGGATCTTCACAAGATAACGCATCTGGATAAGCAGGGTACCGGCAGCCAGCAGATGGAAGAAAAACATGAAAAGAAAACTCAACCAGATGAAACTGCTCAACTTTTTAAGCTCACCCAGGTCTTTAAACTGAAGCACAAGCGGTTGGAGGCGGTCATACAGGACGTAATCGAAGATCAGCCAGAGAAGGGTCAGTACACCCAGTATCCCGGTTACCAGGGTCAGGGCACGGACGGTTCGTTTATGAAGTTTGGCCATGATGCTGATCACCGGTTATCGTTGGCCAGGAAAAAAACATCTTCCACCCGCACCTCGAAAAACCTGGCCAGCTTAAAGGCCAGGAGGGTCGATGGAATGAACTTCCCCTTTTCAATGGAATGAATAGTCTGGCGTGTCACCCCCACTTCCCCTGCAAGGGTTTCCTGTGAGATATCCCCATTTTCAAACCTCAGACGCCGGATATTATTCTTAAGTTCCATTACTATGTAAAGTTTACATTAACAAATGTAATATATACTTTACTATTTGTCAAGTATAATTTACATTATTTATAAAAATTCCTTGAATAATTGGAACCGGGGGTGAAACGACTCTGCTAAACGGGAAGGCTATGCGGTTTTGCCCGGGTAGACCGGGCTCAGCCATTTGGGCAGGGGTTTGTATTTGCTCTTGCTGGCCCAGCGTATCCCCCGCTTCATGATCTCCAGGGCTTCGGGGACCTGAAAATCCGATGCCACATGGCCCAGGGTGGAATAAAAAACCCTCCCCTTTCCGTATACTTTTTTCCAAACCACCGGCATGGTGGCCCCGTCGATCCATTCGGCATGATCACCGTTGAAGGTTGTGGTGGCGAGTACTTTAACGTTCGGATCCACATGCATGAAGTACTGCTCGGAATGCATTTTAAAATCGGAAAGGCCCTTGGTGACCCCGTCATTATGATCGATAATATTCACTTCATAATCGATCACGCCCCCGGGATGCGCCACCCATTGTCCCCCGACCATGAACTGGTACTCCACGTTCTGCCGGAATGCATCTCCCAGTCCCCCGTGCCAGCCTGCAAGTCCCACTCCGCCCTTCACCGCTTCGAGCAGACCCTTTTCCTGTTCCGGCTCAATGCTCGACATGGTGAATATCTGTATGATCAGGTCAAGGTTATTCATAAGGGACCTGTCGGCATAAGTGTCAAGGGAAGTGGAAAGCGTCACAGCGGCACCTTCGCTTTCCATCCAGGGAACGAATATGTCACGGCATTTTTCCGGCTCATGTCCCTCCCATCCCCCGTAAATGAAAAGTACTTTTTTACCTGCCAGAGCCGATTCCGTCTGCCGGCCTGATGCCTTCAGGGGCAGCAGTCCTGGAATCAGGGCTGCCCCCGTCCCGGCAATTGCAGTATGTTTTAGAAAAGTACGTCGGTTCAAGGTTTGTCGATGCATTCTTTGTAAATTTATTTGGTCCCTGTTCAGTCCATAAATGTAACTAATTCCTTGAAAAATCCATACGATATGGTACAAGATATCATTCCACTGAAAATGAAGATCACCAATTGCTACCTCATCAGGGGTTCGGACGGATTCCTTATGGTGGATGCGGGTCCCCCGAAATCTTCCGGGATTTTCATAAAAGCAATGAAGGAACGTTCCATCGACCCCCATGACATTAAAATGATCTTTATTACACACGGGCACTGGGACCACCGGGGTTCCCTGAAGGACATACAGGAACTGACCGGTGCCCGGATTGCAATCAATCACAGGGAGGCTGCCTGGCTGGAGGATAATAAAGAACCTTTCCCGGGGGGAATCGGCGTATGGGGGAAATTCCTTGTCGTCTTTATACCGCTTATGGCACCATCCATCCGATCAAATCTGAAACCCGTATCAGCCGACATCCGCCTGGAGGATGAGGGACTCGCACTGGAAAACTATGGCATAAGCGGCAGGTTGCTTCATACTCCCGGTCATACCGGGGGCAGCATGTCACTCCTCCTCGAAAGCGGCGAGGCATTCGTGGGCGACCTTGCCATGAGCGGATTCCCAAGGATCACCGGTCCGGGACCCTTTGTCCTCGGAGAGGACATCCATGCCATGAAACGCAGCTGGCAGATCCTGCTGGACGCAGGCGCCGTCAAGATCTATCCCGGCCACGGCAAACCTTTCTCAGCCAGGGTTTTCGACGAATATTACAGCAACGGGGAATGAGCACCGCAGCCTGGATAACCCTTGCCGTTCTGACCCTGGCAAACCTCTGGTTCAACTGGTGGATATCCCTCAGGCAAAAACGGTATCACGGGATCTTCCGGCTGGTTTCCTTCGAATGCATCATCCTGCTGGTCATCCTGCAAATTCCGGTCTGGTTCAGGGATCCCTTCATCTGGTACCAGGTATTCTCCTGGATCCTGCTCACCGGTTCACTCCTGGTTGCCTGCCTGGGATTTTATACCTTTTACGGGAAAGGGAAACCCAGTGACCGGATGGAAGAGACGACGAGGCTGATTAAAACGGGACTTTACCGCTACATCCGCCACCCATTATACCTCTCGCTGGTCCTTCTTGGTTTCGGCGTCCTGATGAAAGACCCGGAAGGGATCCAGATCGGATTGTCTATCCTCAATTTCATTGCTCTTTACCTCACTGCCAGGATTGAAGAAGGGGAAATGAACAGGAAATTCGGGCAGGAATATGCCGATTACATGCGGGAATCCAAAATGTTTATTCCTTTTATCCTCTGAAACCGGAACCCTGGTCCCCCGTATGACGTATAAAGCCATGCAGTCCGATCCTCATCATGAGAGGCATCCTGAAATACTTCATCTTTACTTTCCTGGTGGTTGCGGCCGGTTGTGAACGGACAGGCCGTTTCAGCGAATTTTTAAGGCCGGTCCCGGTTGAGCCGCTTACGGAGCTTATCCGGACCGCACTCCCGGTGGGGAACTGCGCCATGATTGCCATGGCGGACCAGATGGGTTTCCAGGTTCCCGGAGAAAAGATCCCTGCCGGTAGCGGTTTTTCCATCATCCGGATCATTCCCACAGATGAATATCCCCTGTTATACCTGGATGAGTCCTGCACCGAGATCATGATCCTGAGCTTCCCCGCCGATGATGATTTTGCCGTCCTCAGCATATTTTTCATCCTTCATGATCCCGACAACCCGCAAAAACGGATCCTGGAGGTTCACACCATACCTGCCATGGTCGAAGATGGTAACATCAAGGCCGTATTTGCCAGCCAGGATATCTATGTCCGCGACAGTGTCGAGCTGAACCTTCAGATGGGTCCGGCAAACATCCGGATCGAACTGGACCGGCTGGAAACCCCCAGGCCTGAAACCAGCGAGGCTGCTGTCAGGCAGAATGCCTGGATCATTGAAGTGGATCCTGCCGGCACATGGGACGACTTTACCGATGACCGCTATACCCTGACGGGAGGTGAACAGGATGTCTCCGTCCTGACCGGCCGGGAAACCAGTGAGACCGGCGTCATTCAGCTGGCCATGATCGGAACTCTCATGCGGCCGGATTGCATTCTGGCCCCGGTGGAAGGATTCGCCGTACTGCGGCAGATCGGTGTTAATACCGGGCCGGAAGAATCCCTGGAAGATCTGGTCCTTGGCACAGTTTTATACCGTTTCAATGCATCCTGCACAGGGAAAGTGGATATTCAGCTGGCAACAGGTAATTTCATCAGCTCAACCGGGAAAAAAATTGACCTCGAACTGCTGAAGTGATCTTCCGGGTGACCGCAATGATTATCTTTGTCCATCCTTATTTACCTTATTCCATTATGAACTTTCAGCAAAAAACAACCCTCGGGAGGACGGGACTCGAGGTTGGCAGGCTTGGGATTGCTTCCAGTTACGGCGCGCCGGCGGAAGCCTACGAGGAAGCATTCGAAAAGGGATGCAACTACTTTACCATCGGCAGTTTCATACAGGGTCGTAAGAAGGGAATGGTCGAAGCCATCCGGAACATTACTTCCAGCGGCAGGCGTGACCGGCTTGTGGTTTCCATGGCGGAATACACGCACAGCCGGGCACTTGGCAATCCCCGTTTCAGAGGGGGACTGAAACAGCTCGGGCTCGAGTACTTCGATGTTCTCTTCCTCGGTTACTACATCAAAAAACCCCGTAAAAGAATACTGGAGTGGGTCCTGGAGCTTAAGGAAAGGGGACTGGTGCGTTTCATCGGGATATCGTCGCATAACCGTTTATTATTCCCCCTGCTTGCCGCTGACGGGGAGATCGATGTGTTCCACCTCCGTTACAATGCTGTCAACAGCGGAGCGGAAAAAGACGTCTTCCCCCTTCTACCGGCTGAAAACAGGCCCGGCATAGTTGCATATACAGCCACCCGCTGGGGCCAGCTGCTGAAAGAAAGTAAAATGCCACCCGGTGAGAAACCCCTTTCGGCCAGCGATTGCTACCGTTTTGTCCTGAGCAATCCCTCGGTCGATGTCTGCCTGACCGGAACCCGCAGCGTCGAAATGATGCGTGAAAACCTGAGGACCCTGGAACTGGGACCGCTCAGCGATGAGGAAATAAACAGGGTCCGCCGGATCGGCGACCATGTTTACGGAAAACCGCGGACCTGAATGGTTCTGGAAAACGGTCCCGGACCTGAATGGTTCTGGTCCCCCCCGGCCAGGGGGACCGGGAATTCATGCGAATATGCTGAGGATGATCCAGATGATCACGAGGATCAGGGCTATCCAGAGCGGGATGGCAAAATGATAAACCAGGGGACCCGTTTTGCCGGTTTCTTTCCTTGTCAGGTCCTCATAAACGGAAATGTAACGGAAGAAAAGAATGGTGATGAGAAGAAACCGGACCCTGATCCCGCTTCTCGAAACCTTCCCCGAAATCAGCATCAGCGCCGTTACCGACCAGACGATGCAAGCCAGGGCGATGAACATCAATATGTCCCGGACAGCCATAATGAACTACCTTTTTTGATCAGACGTTTTAAACGCCTGCACCAAATTTAAACTATTTACCCAGGAAAATTAGAAGTTTATTGCCTAATTTTCCAGCATTATAATTCAAAATTTCATCACACATGACAAAGGAAGCAGCAGGTAAGCTGTTCAGCAGTGGATTGAACTGCGCCCAATCCGTCCTGGCCTCCAAATCAGATTTTACCGGTATACCCGTTCCGGATTCCCTCAGGATCGCAACCGGATTCGGCGCAGGCATGGCCCAGATGCAGAAAACCTGCGGGGCCGTCACCGGAGCCTACATGGTGATCGGGGCAAGGTACGGCAGAATTGATCCGGAGGATCAGGCTGCACGGGACAAAACCTACTCCCTGATGGAAGCTTTTAACAGGCGTTTCCTTGAAATGCACGGCAGCCTGAGCTGCAGGGAATTGCTCGGGGTGGATCTGAAAACCCGTGAAGGTGCAGAGGAGGCCGATAAAGGTGCATATTTTGAAAAAAAATGCAAAAAATACGTTGAAGATGCAGCGGGCATACTTGATGAAATCCTGAGGTAATGTCACCCGATCCACGAATCGTATACCAGTCAAAAGCAGATACAGCGAAACTGGAATCGAACAGGATCAGGAAGCTGTTGAACCTTTATTCACTGGTCCGGCTGGTCCTTTTCGCTCTGGCCATTTTCCTCCTGGTTCACTGGCACAGGACAGGCCCGGTGTTTGCGGTTCTTTCATCCCTGTCCGCATTTGTCCTCTTCCTGGTGGCTGTGAAGCTGGGATCCGGATTATCATCCAGAAATAAATTACTCGGCCAGCTGATCATGATCAACGAAGAGGAGATCCGGGCACTTGCCGGGGATTATAAAGGTTTCCAACCCGGTACCGAGTATTCGGATCAGGAACACGGCTATTCATCCGACCTGGATGTATTCGGTGAATACTCCCTATTCCAGTACCTGAACCGGACCGGCACCAGCAGGGGAAGGGATCAGCTTGCCGGGTGGCTCGGCAGGGCATCCCCGTCAGACGAAATAATCAGCCGTCAGGCGGCCGTCAGCGAACTGGCTGAGAAGAACGACTGGAGACAGGTTTTCCTGGCCACCGGAAGAATGTCAGGCGAAGCCGGTGAAGATTATGCCCGGCTGCAAGAATGGATGGATGAAAAACCCTTCCTGAGGCAAAGCCGGATATACCTTGTCCTGCTGTGGTCCCTGCCTCCACTGACCATACTCTGCACCTTCCTGTCCTTCCGCTGGATCCCCTATAATGTACCCGTATTCCTGGTTCTTGTGCAGCTGGGTATAGTGGGACTGAACCTGAGGCGGATCAATCATCATCACAACCAGCTCAGCAGAAAATATAATCTGATCGACAGGTTCTCCAGCCTCATCTTCCTGATTGAGCAGGAAGAATTCCAGGCAGAATATCTGAAGCGGCTCCTGTCAGATCTTGCATCCTCGGGCATCAGGGCCGGTAAACAGTTGAAGTACCTCGCCCGCCTGGTGATGCAGTTCGACAGGAGGCTTAATATGATCATGGGCGTAGTTCTGAACGGTCTGCTGATGTGGGACCTCCAATGCATGCTCCGGCTTGAAAAATGGAAAGCTGCAAACGCAGTAGAAGTACCGGGATGGTTTGGCATCCTGGGTAAATTCGAAGCCCTGAACAGCCTGGCAAATTTTAAGTTCAACCATCCGGATGCGGTTTTCCCCGAACCCGGGAGCGGGAATGTGATCATACAGGCTGAATCTCTCGGACATCCGCTGATCCCTCCTGCCGAAAACATCCGGAACGACCTGAAGATCAGCAAACCGGGCGAATTCATGCTAATCACAGGATCGAATATGGCGGGAAAAAGCACCTTTCTCCGAACCGTCGGGGTGAATGTGGTCCTTGCCGGTGCCGGAGCCCCGGTAATCGCTTCAAAAATGACATGGAGTCCGTTAAGGATGCTTACCAGCATGCGGGTCAGGGATTCACTGAACAGCCGGGAATCGACATTTTATGCAGAGTTGAAAAGGCTGAGGATGATCCTTGATGTGCTGAAGACCGGGGAAAAAGTCCTGGTGATACTGGATGAGATTTTAAAGGGGACCAATTCGAGGGACAAGCACTTCGGATCCGAAATGTTCATCCGGCAACTTATCCGGGAGGGCAGCATGGGACTCATAGCCACACATGACCTGGAACTCAGCATGCTGGAAGAGGAATTTCCCGGTAAGGTTTTAAATTACTGTTTCGAAGTTCAGATCGAAGAGGAGGAATTTATTTATGATTACAAACTCAGAAGAGGTGTCTGCCAGACCCTGAACGCCACTGAGCTGATGAAAAAGATGGGGATCTCCGTCAATGGGAAAAACTGACCGGACATGCACAGGGTAAAAGTGAAACTGGACCGCTACGGCAGAAAGGAGCTCATCGGACACATCCAGGGTCCCGTGTTCACAGGTGCAATTTTTTTCCTGTTTGCCGGAAGGATTGACCTCTGTCGTGCCTGGATATGGGCCCTTCTGAACATGATCTATTACCTTGCCGGCTTGCTTGTGATCCTGAAGGTGAATCCACAATTGCTGAACGAACGGGGGGGCTGGAACAGAAAAAAAGATGCCAAGTCATGGGATAAGATCCTTCTCATCGTATTCGGGACGATCGGCCTGTATGGGCATACCATCCTGATGTCACTCGATGTGGGCAGGTTCGGCTGGTCCGGACTCAGTCCCTGGTTCATCCTTCCTGGAATAATCCTGTTTACAGGATCATTCAACCTGGTTTACTGGTCCATGGCCGTGAACACCCATTTTGAAACGACCGTCAGGATCCAGCATGATCGAAATCATAAGGTGGTGAGCCGGGGACCTTACCAGATCGTCCGGCATCCGGGTTACCTGGGACTTTCCCTGGCCAATTTTGCCTCAGCCATGATCGTAGGCTCCCTTTACGGATTCATTACGGCCACCGCAACGCTGGTGATACTTGTCATCCGTACATACCTGGAGGACCGTACCCTGGTGGCTGAACTGGATGGATACCGGGACTACGCATCAAAAACCCGCTACCGGCTTATCCCGTTTGTCTGGTAATCCTGTCAGAAGGAATAGGTCAGGCCTATCCCGAGGACTTCCTTGAACTGTACGGCCGAATTATAGGATTGTCCCGCATCATTCACAAAATTGACATCCTGGTCGTAGATCATCTGGGTTGAAATGTTCGCAGAGAAGAATTCATTGATCTTGAACCAGAGGGCCAGATCCCAGTTAACATCCGTCACTCCCATGTCCTCATACGGGGTGAACAGAGAGAGAGTCGTGTTCAGGGTGATGTTCTTGATCAACTCCTTTTTCAGGGTTATCATGAGGTCCAGACCGCCCCGGAACCTGACCTTTTTACCGGGCTCAACCCCGTATTCCCCCCTGGAGGAAAGGCTATCATCCAGTACGAATGTTGTCTTGCCGTTCAGCGGTGAAAAGGTGAATGAGAAGGATTCGCTGTCGGAGAATTTATGGTTGTAGGTGACCCCCAGACCAACCTTGGAGTAAGCCGGAGACATGAAGCCGGATAAGAAAATGGCTGAATCCTCCTCGTATTTAAAACCATCGAAAAATTGTGTCCTGAAACTCCCGATGGCTGAAGCGTACCATTTTTTACCGATCCGGTAACCGTACCGTGTGATAAATACCAGGTTATCATCGGTCTTTTTAAAGGATTTACCTGAATTGCCGATCCGTTGTGTCCCGTAACCTGCATCCAGCAAGGTTTGCCAGAGGTGGGGGGACTTTTCATATTTGAAACTGTAATTCAGTATGCCGTTGAAGGAAACCGAGGGATCACCGCCGGACGCCCAGTTCGATAAACCCACCTGGGAAAAAGTCAGTCCGACCTTACCGGATTGGCTCCAGTAGCTTGTATCCGGATTTTCCTGTGCTCCTGCCGTCAACACATCGGCCAGCAGCACGGTCATTAAAGCTACTTTCTGCAGTGTTTTCATTTCAGAGTGAATTGTCTAAGGCGCGAAATTAAATATACGGAATGAAACACAGAAAATATTTTGGCAAAATGTATCATTCCAGTGACGGGTTGCTCCACCTATGGGCGCAGAAAGGATTCGCGCCGGCAATCCCCGGCATTCCAGGCCCGTTTACCGCACATGCAGAAAACCGGGCCGGAGCAATCATTTCCAAATAATTCCGCAAATATTTTTGTTTTCGGCAGCCTTCTCCATAAATTTATGCATCCACCTCTAAATTGTATCCAATGAAGACCGATCTTTCCCGCCGTTCATTTATTGCACAGGGTTCCAGGGCCTGTGCTGCCTGTTGCCTGTTGCTTTCAGGCAGCAAGCTGATTGCAGCTGCCGCAGGAGATGATGACACACCCGATCCGGAGAAGTTTACCTATTGCGGATACAGGTGCACCCCGGAATGCACCCTCCTGAAGGCAACACTGGAAAATGATCCGGAGCTGAAAAAGAAAACTTTTGAGGACTGGAAAATGGCAGAAAGACGCGGGATCGAATTCGACCCGGAGGCATTTTTCTGCTACGGCTGCAAGAACGAGGAAAAGCCAAAGGGAATCATCGTTCAGAAATGCACCATCATCCCCTGTGCACGGGAGAAGGGATTCGATTGCTGCTTCCAGTGCAAGGACCTGGCTGAATGCGATAAGGAACTCTGGGTGAATTTTCCGCAGCACAGGGACTATGTGCTCAACCTTCAAAAATCCTATTTCGCAACCCTGGAATAGAAGGTTGCCTGATGAGACAACGCATTCACATTCCTATCCCGCGTGACAGTATTTCCTGTTCAGAAATTCTTTTTCCTGATCTCCGAATATCCCCGCCGGCCAGAGGTTATTTATTATTTTAATTTCTTCAAGCACCCTTTTCGTCCAGAAATACACAAAACCCTTAAATCCAGTAAAATGAAAAACACCGCACGATTCATCCTGCAAGGTATGTTGCAAATGCTGCTCCTCACATGCCTGATTATCCCTGCGCAGGCTCAGAAACCCGATAAAAAGCTGGACGCCATGATCCTCGGGCAGTACCCTGCCGGCGAACCGGGCGCAACGGTCCTGGTGGCCAGAAACGGTGAAGTTATTTTCCGCAAGGCATACGGCATGGCAAACCTGGAGCTCGATGTTCCGATGAAACCCGAGAT
>Ga0307425_1002600_pt1 | contig 10110 bp, 6 predicted proteins | sample SalMarWE160330MG_FD_202152 | JGI IMG/M metagenome (GOLD analysis project Ga0307425, IMG submission 202152) | Salt marsh sediment microbial communities from the Plum Island Ecosystem LTER, Massachusetts, United States - WE1603-30 | ecosystem: Environmental > Aquatic > Marine > Intertidal zone >...
CCTGCCGTTTTGCAAATGTGCTAAGAAGTCTTGGGGTTAAAAAGGGAGACAGAGTTACAATTTATATGGGAAGAATTCCTGAAATAGTTACAGCAATGCTTGCCTGCGCTAGAATTGGTGCTATTCATTCGGTTGTCTACGGTGGCTTTTCTGTTGAAGCTCTTCATGAAAGATTAGAAGACAGTCAATCTAAAGTTTTAATTGTTGCCGATGGCGCTTATCAAAGAGGGAAGATTGTCGAGTTAAAAAGGATTGCTGATGAAGCACTTCAAAGAGCAGCAACTGTTGAAAGTGTTTTAGTTGTAAAGAGAACTGGTCACGAAGTGAATATGGAATTCGGACGAGATATGTGGTATCATGACCTTATGTCTCTGCCTATTGCAAGTAACTCTTGCGACATTGAAATAATGGATGCGGAAGATCCGCTTTATCTTCTTTACACTTCCGGAACAACAGGTAAACCTAAAGCAATACTTCATACTCACGGTGGTTATATGGTCGGCACGTATACAAGTTTAAAGTATGTTTTTGACATTCACGAGGAAGATCGTTTTTGGTGTGCAGCTGATCCCGGTTGGGTGACAGGGCATAGCTATATTGTTTACGGACCGCTTTTAAATGGAGCAACTTCGTTTATGTATGAAGGCGCACCAACTTATCCGTATCCAAGCCGCTGGTGGGGAATGATTGAGAAGTACGGAATCAACATTCTTTACACCGCACCAACTGCAATAAGAGGATTTATGAGATTCGGTGATGCCTGGGTTAAAAGACATAATCTTTCTTCTTTAAGACTTTTAGGAAGTGTAGGTGAGCCAATAAATCCTGAAGCATGGAGATGGTATCACAAAGTAATCGGCGGTGAGCGATGTCCGATTATGGATACATGGTGGCAAACGGAAACAGGTATGTTTATGATAACACCAATGCCGTGCACTCCTCTTAAACCTGGTTCAGGTACTAAACCTTTCCCCGGTCTTAAAATGGACGTAGTCGATGAAGAAGGGAAATCTGTTAAAGCTAATGACGAAGGTTATCTTGTAATCAAAACTCCATGGCCTTCAATGCTAAGAACAATCTGGAACGATCCTGACAGATATGAACAACAATACTGGAGCAGATTCCCCGGAATGTATATGACAGGTGATTCAGCCAGAAGAGATGAGGACGGTTACTACTGGGTGATCGGCAGAGTAGATGATGTAATTAAAGTTTCGGGTTATCGATTGGGAACAGCAGAAATCGAAAGTGCATTAGTAAGCCATCCTGCTGTTGCAGAGGCTGCAGCTATTGGACTACCTCATGAAGTGAAAGGTAATGCAATTCATACTTTTGTTATTCTGAAAACAGGTTATCAAAAAAGTGATCAACTTATTGAAGAATTAAGACAGCACGTTGGGCATGAAGTTGGTCCGATTGCAAAACCGGAACACATTGAAATAGTGGATTCTTTGCCAAAAACCAGAAGTGGAAAAATTATGAGGAGAGTTTTGAAAGCAAAAGCCCTCGGAATAGATCCCGGAAATCTTTCTACTTTAGAGGAATAAAACAGAACCTTTCAGGGCTGTAAATTGTTTATTAATAAGTGTTAACCAGATCACGTACAGTTTCTTTTAGCGAAACACTTTTTTAAGTTTTTCAGATAAATTTCAAATTTTAATTATGGATTCAAAAAACGCCGATCTGTCTTCTTTGAAGATAGATCGTTCAAATAATAACCCAAAGAGCAGTTTAAAGTTCGTTATTTACGGACTTGTACTAATTATCATAATCATTGCCGGTTACTTTATCATTAGTTCGTTTACCAACTCAGCAATTGAGGTGAAATTGACGACTGTAGTAAAACAATCTCCTGCAAAATCGAATGCAATTCTAACAGCAAGCGGTTATGTTGTTGCACAAAGAAAAGCTGCCATCGCATCAAAAGGCACAGGCAGACTTATTTACTTAGGTGTTGTTGAAGGTGATAAGGTCAAAAAAGATCAAGTCATCGGAAGACTTGAAGATAACGATATAAGAGCCCAATTGGAGCAGGCTAAGGCTAATGTTCAACTGCAGCAAGCTGATTTTAATGATGCAAAAAATACTTTCGACAGAGTAAAAGAATTATTTGAGAAGGGATTGTCCTCTCAGCAGGAATACGATCAGGCAGAAGCAAATTATAATAGAATTCTTGCATCAATAGAAGTTGCTAGAGCTGGAGTGCAGGTGACTGAAGTTGCTTTAGAGAACACACTTATCCGGGCACCTTTTGATGGGACTGTTTTAACTAAAAACGCTGAAGTCGGAGAAATTGTTGCTCCATTCGGTGGAAGCACAACATCCAAAACAGCAGTAGTTACAATTGCTGATATGAAATCACTTCTTGTTGAAACGGATGTCTCAGAATCCAATATAGAAAAAATAAAAGAAGGTCGAGAGTGTGAAATTACACTTGATGCTTATCCCGAAAAAAGTTATCAGGGTTATGTTTTCAAAATTGTTCCCACTGCAGATAGATCAAAAGCAACTGTGTTAGTTAAAGTTGGTTTTAAAAATTACGATAGCCGTGTTCTTCCTGAAATGAGTGCAAAAGTTTCCTTCCTTTCTGAAAAAAATGATAACGAAGAAAATCAATCACCGGTACTTACTATTCCTCTTTCAGCAGTTGATGAATTGAATGGTAAGAAAATAGTCTATGTAGTAAATGATAATAAAGCAGTGCAAAAAGAAATTTCTACCGGTCGACTTTTAGGAAATTATGTTGAGGTTGTTTCCGGTTTGAAAGAAGGGGAGGAAATAATAGATAACCTTAATGATAAAATAAAAGACGGTGTTCCGGTTAAAGTTTTATAAAAGAAGTCAAATGGAGTTTAAATGTCATCATTAATTCAAATAAATAATATTTCCAAATCGTATTGGCGGGATAGTCTTGAGATTCCGGTATTGAATAATATTAATATGGAAGTTCCCGAAGGTGAATTCCTTGCGTTGATGGGTCCTTCAGGTTCGGGTAAAACTACACTTCTCAATTTAATCGGAGGTATTGATAAACCTTCGGCAGGAAATATAGTTATTAAAGATAAGGAGATCTCAAAATTCGGCGAGTCTGCATTAGCAAAGTGGCGATCGGATAACGTTGGTTTTATTTTTCAATTTTATAATTTAATTCCCGTATTAACTGCTTTCGAAAATGTTGAATTGCCGCTTCTGCTTACTAATTTGTCACGAGCTGAAAGAAAAAAACGCGTTGAGTTTGCACTCGGGATTGTTGGCTTAGGTGATCGAATTTATCATTATCCTAAACAGCTTTCTGGTGGTCAGGAGCAAAGAGTAGCTATTGCACGAGCAATTGTTACTGATCCAATGATTATTGTAGCTGATGAACCAACCGGTGATCTTGACAGAACTTCAGCAGAGGAAATTTTGACTTTGATGGACCGTCTCAACAAAGAATTCAAAAAAACTATAGTAATGGTAACTCACGATCCTCACGCTGCTGAGAAAGCACATATAATAAGAAATCTTGACAAAGGAGATTTGGTATAGGTAGTCATGAGAATATTAAAATTAATTTTTAAGAACTCGCTAAGACATAAATTAAGAACACTGCTTACAGTCGTGGGAATTTCAATTGCAGTTATTGCATTCAGTCTGCTTCGTACAGTTGTCACCGGATGGAATGCAGGAGTTGAAGCTTCTGCAGCCAATAGATTAATAGTTCGGCAGGCTGTTTCATTCATCTTTCCACTTCCGCTTGCTTACAGAGACCAGATTGCTAAAATTCCCGGTGTTGAAGCTGTCACTTATGCTAATTGGTTCCAGGGAGTTTATATTGATAAGAATCAGTTCTTTGCAAGACTTGCTGTTGATCCTGAAACAATATTCGAAGTATATCCTGAATTTTTAATTTCAAAAGAAGAATATCAAATATTTTTAAAGGAACGAAACAGTTGTATTATTGGTCAGGATATCGCCAAACAGTATAATTTGAAAATTGGTGATTTAATGACTATCGAAGGTGACATTTATCCGGGTGATTGGCAGTTTGTGGTTCGTGGAATTTATAAACCAAGAGATAAAACTACTGATGCAACACAAATGATGTTTCACTGGGATTATCTTAATGAACGAATGAAGGAAATAGGTTCAGGTAGAGAAAATGAAGTTGGCTGGTACATAGTTAAAATAAAAGATCCTTCTAAAACTGGTTCAATCTCAGATCAGATAGATGCACTTTTCAAAAATTCCCGTGCAGAAACAAAAACAGAATCAGAGAGAGCTTTCCAGCAAGGTTTTGTTCAGGCATCCAGTGCAATCATTACTTCAATGAATGTAATTTCATTTGTTATAATTGGAATAATAATGCTTGTGCTTGGTAACACTATGATAATGTCTGCAAGAGAAAGAACAAGAGAATACGCTGTATTCAAAACAATAGGTTTCTCGGCTGGTCATATGGTTGGGCTAATACTTGGAGAATCGCTTTTCATTTCGGCAATTGGAGGCGGATTAGGTTTATTCCTCAGCTTTCCAATAGTTGAAGGTTTCGGTTCGTTTATTCCAAAAGGGTTCTTCCCTGTATTTCAATTGGAACCGATCACGGTAATATTTGCAGTTTCATCTGCCTTACTAATTGGTGTCGCTGCATCAATATTTCCGATATTAAAAGCGCTGCGAACAAGTATTGTTGATGGGTTGCGATTCATTGGTTAAAGTCACACTTAACGAAAATATAAATGTTGCGATATGAAAATTCCATTTAAGTATACAATAAAAAATTTTACATCGAGAAAGCTTACAACCTTCATCACGATCTTTGGTGTTGCGTTAGTGGTATTTGTTTTCGCAGCGGTATTAATGATGGCATACGGAATTCAGAAAACGCTTATTGCAACCGGGCTGCCGGATAACGTTCTAATAACACGAAAAGCTGCAAATGGAGAAATATCGAGCCTGGTGGATGGAGAAACACAGGATATCATCAGAACACTTTCACATATCGCCGTGGATAAAGACGGCAAACAAATTATTTCAAAAGAACCTGTTGTAATTATTAATCTCAAGAAAACCAATGGTGGTGTAAGTAATGTGACGGTGAGAGGAGTTTCTGATATAATATTTGAATTACGACCACAAGTAAAAATTATTGAAGGTAGAATGTTCACTTTCGGTTTACGTGAATTGATTGTTGGTTCTGCTATTACGGGAAGATTTAAAGGTGCAAAGCTCGGAGACGAAGTTAAGTTTGCAGGAGATAACTGGAAAATAGTTGGTGTTTTTGATTCGGAAGGAAGCGGATTTGATTCTGAAATGTGGGGAGATTCCGAGCAGCTTCTTAATGCTTTTAACCGAGGAAATACAGTTTCTTCCGTCACTCTTAAGCTTGACAATGCTAGCAACTTTGAAGCGTTTAATAAAAATTTCAAATTTGATAAACGACTTCAACAGTTTGAAGCTAAAATTGAGCAGCAATTTTTTGAAGAACAATCAGAGTTGATGGCAAACTTTATCAGGATACTTGGAATATTCATAACCATCATTTTCAGCTTCGGTGCTACAATAGGAGCAATGATAACTATGTATGCTGCTGTTGCTAATCGCACAGTTGAAGTTGGAACACTCCGTGCGCTTGGATTTAAAAGAAGAAGCATTTTGGTTGTTTTCTTAATTGAATCACTTGTCATTGCAATTACCGGTGGCGCTATTGGAATTTTCCTGGCTTCCTTCCTTCAGTTCTTTAATATCTCAACTTTAAACTTTGGTTCATTTGCTGAACTTTCTTTTAATTTTAGTCTTTCACCTTCAATTGTTATTAGCTCACTTATCTTCGCAGTGTTAATGGGAATAATCGGCGGTTTCTTACCTTCTGTCCGTGCCGCCCGTTTGAATATTGTAAATGCTTTACGGGCAGCTTAACAAATTAATAACGGTAAAAAATTAGTGTGTGATGTTTTAAGAAGATGGACTATATTTCGCATCAATATTTCTAACTTTAATCTTGTAAATGCGGTTTCCCCCAACAAATTTAATTCTGTTTTTATTTCTTTCGATCATCATTTCGTTTAATTACGCACTCGGACAACAACCCGGCAACATTCGTGGTTTTGTAACTGACTCAACTAATGGTGAAGCTCTCACATTCTGTAACGTATATTTGAAGGCGATAAACACAGGGGCTTCGACCAACGAAAGAGGACTGTATCTTATTAAATCTGTTCCTTCCGGTAAGGAATATGAACTAACTGTTTCCTATGTTGGGTATAAAACCAAAACCTTAAAAGTCTTTGTTGAACCTGATGTCATAGCTCAGGTTGATGTTGCGCTTATCCCACTGAGTGTGGAGCTGCAAACAATAGAAAAAGTTGGTGAAAAAATAGTAAGAGAAAACTCAACTGATATAAGTCTTGAAAGAATTTCAGTAAAAGAATTAGAAATTTTACCTAAAGGGGTTGAAACAGATATTTTTAGAAACCTTCAGTTTATACCGGGCGTAAGCACTACAGGAGACGTTACAGCAAAATATTATGTACGTGGCGGCAGCGGCGATCAAAATCTTATTCTTTTAAATGGAATCGAAATTTATAATCCCTTCCATTCGTTGGGACTCTTTAGTGTAATAGACCCTGAAATGATTAACAGTATCGAATTTTATAAAGGGGGTTTCGCTTCGGAATATAGCGGTCGGGTGTCTTCAGTCATGGATGTCATTTCCAAAGACGGAAATAAAAACAGGTTTGGATTTAAAGGGGGTTTAAGTTTATTAACTGGAAAAGGGCTTATTGAAGGTCCGATTCCCAATGGTTCGTTTATGATAACCGGGAGAATGAGCTACAACAATGATGTGCTTAAAAAATTCTTTAACGAGCAAACGGTGCCAATCGATTTTTATGATATTTCCTATAAACTGAATTATTCAAGTGCAGATATTTTTGAAAATGCGAAGTTTTCAATTTTTGGTTTTCTTTCTAATGATAATGTTGATTACAATGATCCTTTGCGTGAACAGTTCAAATGGAATAACAATCTTTTCGGGTTCGAATGGCTGCAGGTTTATGATGTTCCGCTCTATTCCAGGTTAGGAATATCCCTAAGCACTTTTGAAGGTGAAGTTATACCTAATCTTAGCAGTCTAAAACCAAGATATAATAATATAAAAGATTTCACAATCAACTTTGATATGAATGTCGTTTACGCAAACCGTGATGAAATAGGTTTAGGTCTAAAACTTAAGACAATCGATTCAAAATTCAGCCAGGTTAATTTCGTTGGAATTAAAAGTGATTTAGAAAACTTTGCTGGGAACCTAAGCTTGTATGGGAAATATAAATTTTTACAATGGAAGAATTTCGGGCTGGACGCCGGCACCAGATTTAATATAACGGGATTGAGTGCGAATGGAGGTGGAACGTTTGAACCGCGTGTGAGCCTGACCTATAGATTCATTCCATCTATTGCCTTCAAAGCTGCATGGGGAATATATCTTCAGGAATTGATAACCGTTACCGATGAAAGTGAAATTATTTCAATATTTGATCCCTGGATAATCATTCCCGATTATTTGAATCCCGAAAGATCGATACATTATATTGCCGGATTTAACTTTGATATTATTAGAGGGGTTCAGCTTTCTATTGAAGGTTACTATAAAATTATGAAAGATCTTGCTGTTGTTAATGACCAGAAATTCACCAGGTCTGATCCCGATCTGCTTGCAGGCACGGGTGAGTCGTACGGTTTAGAATTTTTATTCAACTACAGCATTGATCCTTTTAATATAACAACTTCTTATGCTCTGAGCTGGGCGTACAAAGAGGTAGATGGATGGCTATACTACCCGAAATATGATGCGCGTCATACCGCTAACATTTTGCTTGAGATTAATTTAGGTGACGGTTGGATAGCAAGTTCTGTCTGGAATTTTTCATCTGGATATCCATTCACAGAAATAATCGGGTTCTATGATAAATATTTTTTTAATAACAGTAGTTTAAATGGATTAAACAGCAGTGAATTTCAACCGTACATATACCTTGGTGATAAAAATATTGGGAGACTTCCTACATACCATCGCCTGGATTTAAGTTTGATTAAACGCTTAAGCCTGTCTCTAGTGAATATTGAACTTGGGATAAGTGCAATTAATGTTTATGATAGAAAAAATATTTTCTATTTTAACCGCAATACCGGAGAAATTGTGAACATGCTTCCGTTTTTATTAACAGGAACACTTAAGGTTGAATTATGACCGTTAGAAAAGTGATTGGTTTCATTTTTATTGGTGTCTTTTTAATTTCTTGTGAGGAGGACTTCAATCCTTACGGAGATTATGTCGAGAAGTATGCATTCACTTGCATTCTAAAGAGCAATGAAAATTTTCAGACTGCAACTTTATTTAAAAGCTACCGACCTGATGGTTACGATCCTTACACATACACAACAGACCCTTCGATTGTAGGTGCAGATATAAGAGTTTGGTACAACGATACCGTATTTGTTTTCTCTGATTCTTCTGTTACGAGAGAAGATACATCCCGGTATAAAACTCCATTTAGCTTTTACTACAACAATAAATTTTTTGTGGGAAATAGAAAAACGATTGAACTAGAAGTATTGCTTCCCAATGGTAAAAGGTTGCGCTCTAGTTCTTTTACACCCGGACAGATTACTTTCGATAATAACAGCGAGGTTATTATTCCTCCTATTGGAAAAAATATAGTCCAGGTTATTTGGAAGACTCTGGATGAAGGAACATTTTTCTTACCGAGGCTAGCAATACGCTATGAACAAAAAATAAATGGAGAAGTTGTTTACAAAGAAAAAGATATACCGACAAGATATGTTACCCAGGGGAATGAGCTTACCCCTGTATATCCAGTACCAAATGCATCAATAACAGTAGTGTATCAAATGGATGCTGTTATAAAAGCGTTGCAAGAGATTTCTGCTAGTGATCCAAACAAAAACAACTATGCTGTATTTCAAAACTTATTATTTAGTTGTATCGCTTTTGATCAACCTTCATCAAGATATCTTTCATCAACAGGCGGCAATGTTGACGATTTAACTGTAAGTGTTGATGTAGCAGACTATTCTAATATTGAAGGTGGTTTTGGATTGTTTGGTTCATACTCACAAAAGAACTATACGAGATTAAGGTTTTTGCAAGATTATATTGAATCTTTCGGATACAATTTCATTGTTGAAAATTAATTTAATAAACCGTTGAGTGATCTGATAATAAAATACAATTGGCTTTTTTATTTTCCTTTGTACGTCTGGTTGATTTTAACACTGAATGGCTGTGATAAACAGGTTTCGCGTTCGCCAGTAGAATCTGAACCACCAAAAGGATTTATTTATGTGAATTCTGTTCCGGATGGATTTACAATTTTTCAAAATAGCAGAAACACAGGCAGGCTTACTCCAGATAGTATTTCATATATTGATGCGGGAGTCTATGAAATTACTTTGAAGAAAAAATATTTCAAAGATACAACTCTCGTAGTAAATCTGAATGAAAATGAAAAACTAACATTGAACATCGACATTTTATCTAATCCTTCTATGTACGGCGGAGTTTACTTACAAACCATTCCTTCCGGTGCAAATATTACATTCAATGATTCGGTTCTTAATAAAGTTACTCCCTTGACAATACAAAATTTATTACCGGGTGAGTACAGTGTGAAATTCGACTTATATAATCACAGAGACGTCAATATAATTGCAACAGTTCAAAGCAGCATGATTAATAACTATACACGGACATTGCGTGATACTTCTGTATGGGTAGACTATCAGGTATCTACTTCAGACATCCAGACAAATCTATTAACTGCAATTGCAATCGATAATAACAATATCAAGTGGATGGGCACCTTAGATAATGGTTTGATAAAATTTGATGAAGTAAATTTTATAAATTACAATCTAACAAACTCTTCAATCCCATCGAATAGAATAAAATGCATTTCAATTGATAACCAGAACAGAATTTGGGTAGGAACTGAAGCCGGGATAGGAATTTTTGATGGAAGCGGATGGATTATTTACAACCATAGCAATTCCGGATTAATATCAGATTTTATCAACACCATCAGATTTGACAATAACAACAATGTCTGGATA
>Ga0307425_1002601_pt1 | contig 10110 bp, 11 predicted proteins | sample SalMarWE160330MG_FD_202152 | JGI IMG/M metagenome (GOLD analysis project Ga0307425, IMG submission 202152) | Salt marsh sediment microbial communities from the Plum Island Ecosystem LTER, Massachusetts, United States - WE1603-30 | ecosystem: Environmental > Aquatic > Marine > Intertidal zone >...
AATATCATAGTTATGGAACCTTCTTCAATCCATTCTTGTGGAGTTTCAGGATTGTGACTTATTTTAAATGAACCATTTAAAATTTGATTTTCCGGGACTAAATTTTCAACGGGATTTTCCTTTTCGCATCCGACAATTACAAAAACAAAGAAGGCACTTATAAAATATTTTAACATTTTATTACACCCTTTTAATTGTTGCCTGATGAATTTGCGGCTAACTCGCCTGCTGTCGGGTTAAGCCACTTGTAAGTAGTAAATATAATTTTACTTCACAAAAAAAATAATATTACAAATAATCCTGGTATTCATCTTTTTTCTAATAGATAATTCTTAGATCTCCAAAAGCCATATGATCAGAATAATTACCGTCTCCTCCATCGTCTGTTTCAATTCTTAAAACTTTACCAGAGTCCAAATTCAAATCGAATCCACGACATTCTTTTCCCGTCAATTCATTTCCATATAGTAATTCTCCATCTACAAAAATTCTATATCTCATTTTGCCGTGTGAAGTTGCATAACCGCCTCCTTCACCATAACCGGCAACACCCAAAAGATGTCCTCCTTTTTTAGGTATAAGAAATTCAGCATAAGCAACTATTCCACCTTTTTCGGGATGAATAACAACACCCTTTCTATATTTTTTCCCGCAAATAACTAATTCATTAGTCCAATAAGGCTTATCTAATCCAATTCCGCCATGAATATTGCTTGAGCGGATTATTTGTAAATCAGAGACATATACAGTTTTAATTATTGATGGATTTAATAATCCAAGCAATACCTTAGTGCGATTCTCCGTAAGATATGCCAGATATGTTAATTCATTACGGGAAAGTGAATCTTCTTTCTCAATAGCAGCATGTTCAGGGTAAATTAACGTGAACTGTGCGTCTCTAAATTTAAGCCATGCCCGCTGAGATATTTTAAGGTTTCTTATGAATATCGTATCAGACCGGTTTGTAACCATCAGCTTTTGATAGATATCATTTAGTTTCTTATCGATATTTTCGAAATAAGTACGAGTGTCTTCGTGAGTTTGCGGGAAAGATAAGGTGATCGGAAGAATTAAAATCAGAATTAGTAATATTGTTTTCATTATCCTTTATCCATTTTATTTGATTACCTGTTTTGTTTTCCTCTTACGGCATTACGCCTAACCCGCTGCCCATAACAACACTGCCAGTTAACCACAACTGCCGAGAATTTGTAGCCACGTTTAACTTTCATAACAAAGGTGGCGATACTTATTATTTATTTACTTCTATTTTAAAAGCCTACTTTCTTTTTGAACTTCTCTTTAGAAAATCAATTCTGCTGCTTCTTCTCGCGTTCACGCTGATTTGGTGGTTAGCACTATTTGGTTGCAATCCGAAGTATTCCGAAATAACCTTTTACAGATTAACATCAGTCATTACTCCAACTAGCAATTTAGGTTTTTTTGATTGATCAGGCATTATTGTACCCACAACACTATCTAATTGCTTTCTATTATATGTTGTGTTTTTATCATTGCCTTGAATTATATTTATTTCCGAATTTTTTGTTTGATACATCTGAATTTTATTTTCTATTAAGAATGATTGTATTTCACTCTGATAAAAATCAAAGTCTGATAATATTTCAGTTAACTCGGATTGTTCCTTATCATCCTTTGAATCATACTCTGATTGAGTAACACTAAAAAATATTACACTCCTATCTGAGATTTTAAATTCTTTTAAATCCCCTGCATCAGTACAAAAAGAAAAAGAAATTATTAACAATGTAAAAAATTTAGATTTCATTTTGTATATATTCCAAGTGCTTACAGCAAAGATTGCAGGATTGTGTGGAGCAAGGCGGAACACAAATCATAGTAAAGCATCGGATTATAATTCGCTAATAGTGAGACATTTTCTATAGCTTTTCAAGCCAATCCCATCCTCGACTCCACTCGTCAGCTATTTTACCATCACGAATACGAAAAATGTGAATTACTGTGCCTTCGGCAGCCTTTCCTGATAGTTTATGAGTCCCTCTCCAAATTTCGCGTGTTACTACCTTGTCATCTTCCGCTATGACATCTTCGACAGTTATTTTAAGATTATCAAAGATTCCAAAAAATCCTTTTATTGCGGATTTGATACCCTCGATCCCGGGGACCTGATCCGGGAAAGCACTGTGGTCGACCACACTCGAGTCATAGAGCTCGTCAATAACAGATAAGGATTGCTGATTGAAAACTTCACCAAATAAACGCAAAACCACTTGCTTGTTTTCGTTTATTGTCATATTCTTTCCTTCTTTCTTTGTAGAGGTTTCCGCGAAAGTTGAAAATACTGTTAAAAGACCGACAAAAGAGACGATAGCGAATGTTGGTAGTTTCTTCATAATTTACCTCTCATTTTGAGTATAACGGCGTGGTTTTTAAGCCGCCACCTAACACTGCAATGTTGCTTAATTAACCAACACCAATTATTATTAAAAACTTCTTTTACTTAAACTATTATAAACAACAACTTAGTTTTGTCAACTTAACTTGAAAATCCTAAACTGACCGCATTGAAGAGGCGGTCGCTTTGAATTGCGGGTTATGTGGTTTTTTTAAATATCATAGAGAATACCTAATAATACTTGTATCCCTCGGGTTTTTCGATTTCCTAATTCCTTTTCAATATTATAAATTCCGTAAGAATATCGACCACTTAACTGTATCCAAACATTTCTGAATATTGGATGCATTACACCTACGCCAACATCAAGTGATATATTTGCTCTATTATAAAATTGAGTAAAATCATCATTGTGAAAGTAGTATTTTGAAGTTGACTTCAATAAATACCCAAAGTTAATTCCAATTAGTACAATGGGAGCGGTCTGTAAATTCGGTAATGTTGCAACTGCATATATTGGTATTTCTAAATAGTGGAAATAATCTGTTATTTTTTCAACATTTCCCAAATTTTGTTCATTACCACTTTGGAGATATCTTAACTCGGACTGGAGCGAGATAATTGAGTTTATTTTGTAATTGATAATTGCTCCAAATGTAAAACTACTTATGCTCGATATTTGCGGTTGCACGATTTCATTGTCTACAACCGTTTTTGAAATGTTCATACCTCCTTGTAACCCCAAACTAACTTGAGCATTTAGATTATAATTTATTCCCAATAATACTAGAAGTATAACTAAAATTTTGTGTTTTGAAATCGCCATATTTTTTCTCCCTTTTTGTAAACCACATAACGACGTTGCCGATAACCCGCCGCCCAGAACAGCAATGCAGATTAAAACGACTACGCCAATAATTTAGCAAACTGCACTTATCTTTCTTTGCAAGTGTAGTTTGCAAAAATGTTAATTAATAGAACTTCTTCGAACAACAAATTTGTAACGGAACAACCAACCCGGAAATTTAGAAATTGCCGAATGCGAAAAGGCGTTCGGCTTGATTGGCATGTTATACGTTTTATTTAATTAATAGTAATTTCTTTGTGTTTATAAATTCACTTGTAACAATTCTATAGAAATACACACCACTTGCCAATTTAGAACCGTTAAAAATTATTTTGTGAAAGCCCGAAGAAATTTTTCCATCAATAAGTGTCTCAATCGTTTTGCCCTCTACATCATAAACAACTAGTTTTACTTGATCAGTTTTGGGAATGTAAAAGGAAATAGTTGTAGAAGGATTAAATGGATTTGGATAATTTTGATATAAAGAATAAGAATTAACTAAAAAATTACTCTCTTCTGCTACTGATGTAGTTGTTTGTGAACTTCTAAAAACTCCTCTTTGAAAAGAGCCGACGAATGCAAAACCACTAGAATTTATAGCAAGTGTTTTGCAAGTTAAATTTGTAAGTCCACTATTTATTGTATGCCAATTTTGACCATCATCAGTAGTAATAAAAACACCACCACCCCAAGCAGCAGCAAATATATTTCCGTTGTTATTTGCTTTTAAATCATAAATGCTTGCATTAATACTATCTAGATTAGTCTTTTGCCAGGAAATTCCTTTATTTGTTGTACGATATATAGCTTCATAACCACCGGCATAAAGATCACCATTTACATTTTCAGTTAAACTATAAACTGTTTGTATATCAATTCCATTATCAGATTTCTCCCACGTAGATCCATTATTTGTAGAGCGGTAGACAACCGCTTCAGAACTATCCACCTTTGCAATGCCAACATAAATATATCCATCTTTGTTGGAGATAATTGATCTGTGGTTTTGGCTAATTAATCCAACATTCTCCCAAAGATCGCCGTTATTTGTTGATCTATAAACTCCGCCTATTCCGGAAAAGTAAATATCACCATTTTGATTTACACAAACAGCGTCAACATACGGCCACGGAAAACCATTATTTATTGGTTCCCAGTCATCACCATTGTTTGTTGAACGAATCATTCCTTGTCCACGTGTCCCCAAGAAAATGAAGTTATTTTCTTTCTTAATTGCTAAAACATAATTCTCATTGTGAACATAACCATCTCTAACTTTTAACCATTGATTACCATTATCTGTTGAACGATAAGTACCATAAGGTCCACTTGCAAAAATGAAATCATCAGTATTAATAGCAATTGAATTTATTTGGGTACTATCCATTTCGCTCAATGGCACCCAATAATTTTGAGCAATCAATGTTTGAGCAAACATCATCAAAAATAAAATGTTTATCTTCATATTAACTCCCCGAGAAATTTGAAAACGTATAACGAAGTTGTGCCTAAGCCGAAGCCAATCACAACAATTTTAAAATATTAAATAATTTTTTTAATCAGAACAACTTGTCCACCTCTGGCGGAAACTTTCATTTACAAACAACACCGAACAACAATGCTTAAACGGAACTTAAAACCTTTAAACAACACAACTGCCAAATGCGAAAAAAACTTTCGGCTTGAGGCACGGGTTATACATTAATATTTAATTACTGTATTAATCTTTTATTATAATATCTTCACCAGAATTGTTTTGATAATCCGAAAAGTTAAAAATTATTTTTTCATTTATTGTATCCATTGTTGCATTTATCCAACCACAATGAAAATTATTATTAATTGATATTTTAATAGCCATATAGGATGTTTTACCAGCCCAATTTCCTCGCCATTGACCAGTGTTTGTTCTTTTCGAGGCTAAATCCGAAGGTAGTGAATACCAATATAATGGTTGAATTACATTAAACTTAATTGTATCTCCTTTCACAAAAAGGGGATTCCCATATTGGCTACTATATAAAAGCTCTGAACCATTTACTGGCCAAACTGTAAACATTGCATCAATAGTCGTTTCGTTACCAATATATCTTAATTCCCAACGCACATCATCTTGACCATCACTATTTAAATCAATTGAGTTTTCACCAGAATAATATTTTTTAGTGGTGTCTTTGGACTTAGTTGGATTATCGCTACAGGACATCATTGTTATTGTTATCAGAAATAAAATTAAATATTTCATTACTAACCTCTTAATGTATAACGGCGTGGCAAATAACCGGCGCCCTAGAATAGGAATGCCTTATTTACAAACTACGCCAAAGTTTATGCAACCGGTGCTTATTTTGTCATACGAAAGCGCCGGTTGCTACTATTTAATTTATTTGTACACTGCCAATCATCAATGTTGTTTATTTCACAAAACTTAAGAACATTACAACTGCCGCTTATATTACAGCGTCCGGTTGATTTGCTTGTTATACCAACCTAAGGTACACTGTTATTTAATTCCAAAATTTAATATTTAGTCGTTTGTTTTATTAATAAAAGTTGCCGTGCTAAGTATACCGATAGGATAAGAAGTATTGGAGCTGTTACAACACCTGGGACATATGTCCTTTCATAAATAGCCCAGATAGGATGCCCGACACCATTTATTATTTCTATTACAATCCAAAACCAAATTAGTCCGCGTGCAACTGCATAATCCTTTTTTACAGGCAACAACCAACACCAGATACCAAAAAGAAATAGGCTAATGTTTATTATTAAAAAACCTATTTCAAGATTTTTTGAAACAATACTGGTAAAAAACCTTGCAGGTGGGAAAACATTCCAAAGTTTTCCAATGTACTCCTCAACAGAGTGAAAACCTTGGAATAATACAAGTACTAAGAATATTGTTTTATTTCTGTTATTCATAAATCGTTTAATAATTAGTCTTTATACTTAATGTTAAATTTCTGATAATTTAAATCCATCTTCTAACATTTTGACAATATCGCCTATATTCTTTGTCAAAATCATTTCTTAAACGAGGTTCTTCAATTAGAAATATTATTATATTGAAAATCAGAAAAATAATTATGGAATAAAGACATAAACTAGTTGAGTGAAAAAAAATAGCTTCACCAGAAAGTATCAAGATTGCACCAATATACATTGGATTACGGGAAAAACTATAGAGTCCGCTTATAACCAATCTTTGGGTCGGCTCGATTGGAGAAAGTGTGCCCCGACCCTCAAAAGTAAACTTTATAATACAATGAAGCATAATTATTATCCCAATAAGAAATACATAAATTCCAACATAATGATAAAACTGTAAAGGCTGGATAATTCTATCTAACTTATCCCTAATTATCATAAACGGTATTAATATTATAACTATCCCGGGTTTTAAAATTGTAAAAATTAAATTTCGTAGAAGTAATAAAGTTATATTATTATTATGCTTCATTATTATATTTAACGGATGGTATAACGGCGTGGTTTTTAAGCCGCAGCCCATAACAACAATGCCGCTTTAATTAGTAAATTTTTTAATTAAAAAAAATCTTTCATAACACGACTACGTTGAACAAGAAACAATACACGGAAAGACAAACCCGAAAACCCCAAAATTGCCGGGAGCGAAATCGCTGTCGCCTTGAGCCGCGGGTTATATTGCTTCTTTAAATTAATTCCCGCCTTTTGAGAATCCCATAATTTTAAAGGTTTCATAATCTGAATCTATAAATGAATTTATTGTTATTGGATTCATTCTTATTGTATCATTTTTTGAAATTAAATCTGGTAAATCATAACCAATAATTGGATACCATCCATCATCAGAATTTGTTGAACGAATTTCCCAACTTGGATAAGTTATTATTTCATCCCTTTTTAATAATAATTTAGAACCAATCATAAGACCTTTCGGTGTTTTGAAATTTTTATCTGTTGTATGGATATATTTTATTTCGGAACTATCTTTATCATAAGCTATAGTATATTCAATACTATCTATTAAAACTTTAATATAAGGTCTGAATTGAGATTGATTAGTTAATATAAAATTGCCAACACTATCCGGTAGGAATTTCTTATCAATTTTATTTCCAATCTCAAGTTTAATATCAGATTGGCAAAAACTAAAGGACGAAAACAACATTAAAATTATGGATATACTTTTTATAATGTTCATCATATAAGCTTTAAGCAATATAACGGAGTTGCAATTAAAGCGCCGCCCAAAACTACAATGCTACAATTGCAAACTACCTTTTAGTTTTAAATTCTATTTTGTTATCTAAATCAACTTTAACAAAAACTTATTTTGAAAGCGAATGCCGAAACCACACCAAACGACCGCATCGGAGAGGCGGTCGCTTTGAGTTGCAGGTTAGCTGCCCATACATTTTTTTTGTAGATCCTAACTCACATTATATCAGAAATTTATCAAAATTTAACAACTGTAAGACTGTCAAGATTACGAGGTGGGAATAAGTCTCCCTCGTATACTGTGTCTTTCCCACTTGAGCAACAAATGAATACATAACGACACGGATGAACCCAATAATAACCAGGCAAGTCATCAATAAAGAAAAACCAGCTATCCGTAGGAGCTGTATACATTGAATCTACAGAATATATCGCTGTGCCTGCTTTAATTTTATTTTGTAGTTCATAGACAATTTTCCCTGAATTGTCTCCGCTGAGCAGTTTACTCAAAACAATTTCTTCTGCTTGTTTCAAAGAGATATCCTGCGGTTCGGTTCCTTTATCTGAACAGGAATATAGAAATCCCCCAAAAATTAGCAGAAAAATGGTCAATATTTGAGAATTAATCTTTTCCATATTTTTAATCCTCCTTTTTATTTTATCCCATCATTCTTCTTTTAATAAGAAAGCAGCTAACGGCGTTGCTGCTAAGCCGCAGCCCAGAACAACAATGCCGCTTAAAAAATTACTGCCAAAGATTTAGCAAACCGTGCTTATCTTTCTCTGCAAGCACGGTTTGCAAGTTTATTAATTAACTTGACTACATTAAACAAGTTAGCCGAAACGGAACGACCAACACTAAAAATTGTAAATTGCCGAATGCGAATACGCTGTCAGATGTTATGTTAAAAAGTCTCATAAATTAATTTTCAACTGAAAATAATTTAATAAATAAAGGAGACTTAAAATGAAAACCATAACATTTTCCAACTTGCATTTCTTTATTGGTATTGATACTCACCTTAAACATTGGAGGGTAACAATACGCAACTCATCCCTTGAACTAAAAACTTTTTCTATGAACCCATCTGCTGATGAACTATATAGATATTTGGTTAAACATTACCCTGACGGCACTTTCTTTATCGTTTATGAAGCCGGTTTCTGTGGCTTCTGGCCACAACGCAGATTCTCTGAACTTGGGTTAAACTGTATTGTTGTAAACCCTGCTGATGTTCCGTCTACTAACAAGGAAAAAGTTACTAAGAGCGATCCTGTAGATTCACGTAAACTTGCTCGTGAACTTGAAAACGGATCCCTTAAAGCAATCTATGTTCCGGGTGTTTATCAGGAGCAGCTCCGCTCTCTTATGCGTCTCCGTTTCCGGCTGGTTCAGAACCAAACCAGGGTTAAGAACAGGATAAAGATGCTTCTTTATAACTATGGTATCATTATTCCTAAAGAACATCTTTCCAACTCCCGTTGGTCCGGGTACTTTATCCACTGGCTTAACTCTGTTAAGCTTTCTTCCTCTGCCGGTCAGTTTACCCTTGATAATCTCCTTCTGCAACTTCACCAGACAAGAGAACATCTAAAAGAAGCACTCAGGCAGTTAAGGCTTGAAGCAAAAAGTGATAATATTGCTCCTATTATTAACTCACTGGTCTCTGTTCCCGGTATTGCCTTTATTACTGCTATGTCTATTTACACCGAAATAATTGATATTAAGCGTTTTAATACTTTTGAACAGCTATGCAGCTTTGTTGGTCTGGTTCCTTCAACCTACTCATCCGGTGAAACTGAGTACACAAGAGGTATATCATTCCGTCACAACAAGTTCCTTCGTCCCATTCTTATCGAAGCTGCCTGGACCGCCGTAAAAAAGGATCCTGCTCTTACTTTAAGATATAGTGAACTGATTAAGCAGATGCCAAAACAAAAAGCCATTATTCGTATTGCCAAAAAGCTGCTAAGAAGAATTAGACACGTTTGGTTGTACCAGGACAACTATGTTGAAGCTTTGGTTGCTTAAGCCATAGGCTTACAAGTAATTATTTAAGTAAAACAAAGAACGACTGAAAGAATTACAATTTTTCAGGCGAGGACTGTTACCTCAAGCCTGCTCATACGGGCTCACGAAGTCCCAACAGATTACTATACTCAGACAGTAACTGTAAATGAGTTTCCGGTCAGATTACAGCCTCGCCTTATTATAGTTTTTAATAGACAATTTGCAGTGCCGATATAATCAGCAACTGTTAATAACAGATTAATTCTTTTAGTAAATAAATATTTTTAAGAACAAACTTTTATGTCTTGACTTTTTACATAACGGCTTGAGCAGCTTGTTAGCAAGCAATAACTACTTTGTAATAGAATTTAAAATTTCTATTCCTTTTTGAGAGCCTTTCGGAGATAGAATTAATGTTCTATCCTTATCATAGGCGTTCTTATCTATATACTGTGAATTTTTCAAATTATTTAAAAGCATAGAAAGCGAACTACCGCTTTTAATATTCTGGCTATCATAAAGAGATTTAAAAGAATCATAGTCTATACTATTCCTTCTCAATCCTATTTCAATTGCATATAACAAAACAATTAAAGCGTCAGTAGTTTTACTAAACATACTTGTCCTTAAAAATTGAGGTATATTATCTTTAAAAGCCAAAATCTTTTT
>Ga0307425_1002603_pt1 | contig 10105 bp, 7 predicted proteins | sample SalMarWE160330MG_FD_202152 | JGI IMG/M metagenome (GOLD analysis project Ga0307425, IMG submission 202152) | Salt marsh sediment microbial communities from the Plum Island Ecosystem LTER, Massachusetts, United States - WE1603-30 | ecosystem: Environmental > Aquatic > Marine > Intertidal zone >...
GGTTTCCGGATCCCCCACCAGGAGGGGGAAATCAAACATGTCAAACACGGAGGAATCCACCAGGAAAAACCCTGTCTCATTATACCTTGCAAGAGTCGAATCGTTCTCCCGGTAATCGATGAATACCTGAGTAGCCATGAAATTGAAAAACCTGCAGGTATTGACCACCATCCCGGGATAATCCAACTGGATCGCGGGACCGGCGGGAAAGGACAGGGTTGCCGCGTCCTCATTCACGTTGTTCGAGTTGTAAAACCGGTTTACCCGGTATATCCGGCCGGCCTTCTCATGGAACCGGTCATAACGTAGTTCGTCATTGATGTAAAGAATAATGAATATGAAACTTGCCAGGCCAATGGCCAGTCCCCCGATATTGATAACCGAAAAATTCAGATGCCTTGCCAGGTTCCGGAGCGTAATCAGCAGGTAATGCCTGAACATGAGAATTTTTGGTTTAGTGATAACACAACTCCCGCAAACCCTGTGCTAAAAAAACTAAGTTTATGATTATGAATTAAATACTATTGAATGCCTCCTGCCAGATATCGACGCAGTGTTTTGAAATCGAACAGTTTGTGTCCATTAATGAACAAGCTGCCCGGGACCCTGGTGGCTTTTTTTTGAAGCGAATCCCTTCGGGCATGATCCTACCCTTAACCGGATTTACAAACTGATCCATAACCGGGTCTGTTAAATATTCGCAGAGATTTTTATCTTTATATCATGCCGGATGACAAAAAGCATCGGTTCGGGATCAGTTCCTGTGCCTATCCATGGGCCATAGGGGTAGCCAGGGGACCCCGCATGAAAAAGCGGCTGACTGCAATTGAGCTGCTGGAAAAGGCCCTGGCGCTCGGAGTGGAAAGGGTGCAGATCGCCCAAAACCTGCCCCTTGAGAACCTTCCCTGGGAAACCATGGTCAGGATCAAGCGTTATGCCGGGGAGAACGGAGTCATGATCGAGGTGGGAACACGGGGAACCGGGCGTGAACATCTCATGAAATTCCTTGAAATTGCGCACTTCCTGAAATCCCCGATCATGAGGACAACGCCGGAATCCATTCATGGGAACAAAAAGGGCATGCAGAAGTTGCAAAAACGGCTCCGTGAAGTCCTCCCCGAATACGAGAAGGAAGGGATCACCATCGTACTGGATAACCAGGAAAATTATAAAGCCTCAGACCTTGAAAACCTGATGGAAAAGGTTGACCATCCTAACCTGGGACTTTGCCTTGACCTGTCAGATGCCCTCGGTGCAATGGAGGGTCCCGAGTATGTTATAAACAGGCTGGGGCGCTGGTGCAGGAATTTTATCCTCAAGGATGTGGCAGCGGTCCGCACACAGACGCAGATGGGATTCTCGGTGGAAGGGCGACCTGCAGGGAAGGGTCAGTTGCCCCTTAAATGGGCCCTGGAACAACTCGGGCAAGCCGGCACGGAACATACCACCATCCTCGAACTCTGGCCGACATGGCAGGGCGACATCACATCAACCATAAAACTGGAAGCGGACTGGGTTGCTGAGAGTGTGAAATTTATGCAGCAATTTTACTAGTCCTCAAGCTGGGCAGGCAGGACCACATTATCATTCAGGTAATTACACCTGGCAGTACAGGAACTTACTGTTTGTAATTGTGAGCCTTGTTCCCGGCTGGCCAGGAAAGCCTTTCCAGCACACGGCCGGTTTTGCGGATTTCCTTTTTGCCGGTTGTAAGGGTGACCAGGTAATCCCCGGGTACGGCTTTCAAAGTATTCCAGACAAGCCTGTGGATACCCGGTTCGGTGCTGCCCTCCATTTCCTCCAGGACCTTCCCGTCCGGATCGCTTATTTTCAGGCGGACAGGTTGGCTTGCCTGCTTCCCAAGGTAATAATAGATGTGCAGGCCGTTTTCCTCGTTGGGCGTACGGTACAGGTTGTCCTGGAAGGGACCGAAGTTTCCCCACCATGCCTGCTGTGAAAAGTTCTGCCGGGGCCTGGGTTCGATGTTAAAAAGGTACACTTCCTCTGCCAGCAGTTCTTCCGTAAGCTCGAGAAAGGGAAAGACATCCGTAACGTAAATCCCCCGGCCGTAGGTCCCCACCATGAGATCCCTCGCCAAGTGGTGGACCATGATATCTTTTACAGGAACATTGGGCATGTTGTTTTTCAACGGCATCCAGCTTTTCCCCCCGTTCAGGGTGAACCAGACGCCCCGGTCATTGCCGGCAAACAGGAGATCCGGGTTGGTGTCGTCTTCCCAGAATGCAGAGACCGGCTGGTCCGGGAGGGATTGCGAAATGCAATGCCAGCTTATCCCATAATCGTCACTGCGGTATATATAAGGTTTGAAATCATCGTTTCGGAAACCGGATTTCACCACGTATCCCCTGCCCTCAAGATGATGAGAGGCAAAAATGCGGCTCACGTAGCGCTCATCCGGGGCGCCCGCCTGGAGGAGGCTGGGGGACAGGTTCGTCCACCCAGCCCCGTGGTCCCTGCTTATCCAGACCTTGCCGTCGTCGGTTCCCACCCACAGAATGCCCGGTGTCAGGGGCGATTCGGATATGGCGGAGATCGTGCAGTACATGATGTGCCCGCGGCCGGCGATTTTTACGGAATCGTTCCGGGTAAGGTCGGGACTGATCTCCTGCCAGGTATCGCCCCGGTTGACTGACCTCAGGAGCATCTGTCCCCCCGTATAGATGATCCGGCTGTTATGCGGGGAAATCGCCAGGGGTGTGTTCCAGGTGTACCGGTAAGGAGGTTTCCCCTCCCCTGCCACCGGCTGGATGTTTTTCCGCTCGCCCGTGAGCTGGTCCACCCGCTGGTGTGCCCCGAACTGGGTGGTCGTGTAAAGCCAGCGGTTGTTCTCGTGGTCAACTTTCAGGTACATTCCATCCCACATGCCCACCAGTGTCCAGTCCTCATCCCCTACGGATCCCCGCCATCCGGTTGAGGGAACCTTCCAGCCTTCATGATCCTGGAGTCCCGCGTAAATGTTATAGGGCACTGCGTCGTCCACCTCGACGTTATATACTTCACCCAGGGGGATCTGGTAACAGCACATCGTCGTTTTCCCCTGGTCCCACGAAACGTTCACCCCACCGTCACTCCCCGCCATGATGTGCCGGGAATCCTGCGGATCGATCCACATGCAGCGGACATCCCCGAACATGGTCCTGAAGCGTTCCTGGGTTTCCCAGTTCGTCCCGTCCCAGGTGATGCCGCGGTCCCCCGATGATTGCAGGGATACGCTGTTGATATAAACATTCCGCTCATTGTTCGGGTCGACCATAATTTGGTTGAATGAATAGGCCGCCTTGCTTCCCACATCGACCGTATCGTGGTTCATCTTGGTCCAGATGAGGCCGGCATCCTGGCTCCGGTAGACCTCACCCCCGATCAGCCTGTCGAAATACGGGTCCCGCATATGGTCAAAGGCCGCGTCCTCTTCCCCGGGCTCATAATCCGGCTTGAGATTCAGGTTCTCTACCACGGCATAGAGGATATCCGGATCGGATCGGTAGATGTCCACTCCAATCCTGCCAACATTGCCGGAGGGCAGTCCCCCGTAAAGCCTCTCCCAGTGGTCCCCTGCATCGGTGGTTTTATAGATCCCGCTTTCAGGCCCTCCGGCCTCGTAATGCCAGGGATAGCGATATTTTTCATAGGCCGCGGCATACAGGATATCCGGATTGCTCCGGTTTATGACCAGGTCGATCACCCCGACGTTCTCATTGATATAAAGCACCTTCTCCCAGGTTTTCCCGCCGTCGGCCGTTCGGAAGACACCCCTGTCCCAGTCGGGCGTGAACAGCGATCCCATGGAGGCTATGTAGACGATGTTCTCATTTTCCGGGTGGATCACTATCCGGGCGATGTGCTGGGTGTTCTCCAGTCCCATGAACGCAAACGTGGCACCCGCATCGGTTGATTTGTACACTCCGTATCCACGGTGGGCAGACCTGGCATTGGAGGCCTCCCCGGTCCCCACCCAGACCGTGTTCGGATTCGAGGGGGCGACTTCCACAGCACCGATCGAGGTGGTCGGGAGCTCATCCGTTATGCAGGTAAAGCTGATCCCGTTGTTGGAGGTTTTCCAGACGCCCCCGTGCCGTGCTGCCGCATAAAAAACATAGCGGTTGGCGGAGTCCGGGGTTTCAGGCGCCGCCAGGTCGCTGATCCAGGCGCTCACCAGGGTGGGATTGAAATTCCGGTATTCAAATTCCCGGAAAAGTTCCTGCTGCCCGTAACACGAAAGCGGGAAAACCAGGAGGAGGAGAATCAGGTTCGTTTTCATCGCTCACTTTATTAAAAGTTGACTACGCTGAGAATGATCCCCGGGGTCATCGATGAATGAAAACCTGTCTGTCACCCATGGTCTTCATGGCTGTGCCTCCGGAAATTCGTAAAGTTCCAGGATCCATTCCAGGTGGAATCCACCGTAAAGTGTCATAAGCGGTTCCATCCATTCGGGTATGGACTGGACCGTTTTGATGCCGTTGTGACCGGATACATAGGTCCTGGCCGTATCCGTTTCCGCATGCTGTTTTTTCAGTACCAGTAAATTCAACCTGTCCGTATCGAGTATGTCATCTCCGAGTTCCTCAAGGGAACCCAGCCGGATATCCTGCATGTCCTTCTCCATATAAAAGGTCGACATCAGTCCCCATGGACCATAAGGATTGCTGTGATCATAGGAGATCAGCCGGATTGGCTGTTCACCGTAATGATACCGGATGTAGCGGGTTATGGTCATGAGTCCCCCGTCCGCCGGCTTAAGGATCACGGTGATCACGGCGATGCAATTTATGGCAACCAGGATCCAGGCGGTTGCCCGCAGCAATACCCGGCCGGGTTTTCTCCATTTATCAAGGTCCAGGTTCAATTCCTGCCAGGCCAGTACCAGTATGACCGGCACCATGTTGACAACCGGGAAAAGGAACCGCAGTTCCTTGTGCGGGATGATGCAATGGATGATGAAAAACGGCACGATCGTCCAGATGAAAATGTTCCGCGGTTTTTTAACCAGCAGCAGTAGGAATGCAAGAATAACCGGGATGCTTATGGGAAAGAAACCAAACCGGAAGATACTGTAGAAATAATTCCACCAGGCCTCCGTTCCGTAACCTGAAGCTACGCCTTCAACCAGGTTGACATAAAAATAATTCCACCATGACAGTACCGGTTCCCCGTAAAGCCAGAAGTCCAGCACGATCCCAAGCAGCAGCACGGCAAGGCCGGATAAAGACAGCTTCAGCATGTTGACGGCTTTTTCCCTCTGGATGATGATCAGCCACAGGATGAGTCCCATTGCAAGAAATGCATTCTGGTAACGGAAAAGGAAACTCAGTCCCAGCAGTCCCCCTATAATCCAGAACTTCCTCCTTTCCCGGTCATCGATAAGCTGGACCGATAGGGAGTTCAGGAGCAGCAGGCCGGACCATGTCTCCGAACTGAAACGGACATTCACAAAAAGCAGGAACCAGAGGAAATAGGACAACAGCAGGTAGGCCCTCCTGTATTCGGCACGCACCATATCCCGGCATGCAAATGTAAAATAACGGATGCTGAACAGGGAAAAAAAAGCGGTCAGCAGCCTCAGGATGAAGGTCTGGACATAAGGATCGGAAAGGGCGAAGAGGTTCAGGAACCTGATGACAACGAAGGCCACGAAAGGTTGAATGGCAGGCCTTACCCTGGACTCAAACTCCCAGGCAAGCTGATCCTGGGAAACGCTGCCCATCTTGTGGCATGCAAACTCGATGATCTGGAAATGCTCGTCGCCGTGATAAAATCCCGTACTGAACCAGGCCGAGATCGCATAGATTAGCATGGCCGAGAGGAAAACAGTCCGTTCGAATTTCATGAAGCCCGGGATGAATGAATTCTGGATTCTGATTACTAATTTTACTTTCTGAATATAAGTAAAATTAAGCATCCATAAAATACATCATCATGAGAAGATACATACGAACAACACTGCTTGGCGGCATTGCCGCTGTCCTGCCGCTTGCCCTGGTCATCATGGTATTCAGGTGGATCATCGGCCTGATCGAGAAGTACATGGGACCAATCGTTGCGTTGTTTCAGACGGATTCAAAGTATTTGCCATATGCGATTTACATCATTCTGATCGCAGCTTTCCTGGTTATGTTCTTTTTCATCGGTGTCATAGTAAAGACAAGGATCGGCAATTTTTTAAGATCCGTGGTGGAAAAAAACCTGCTGAAGATCCCCGGGTACCGGATTGCCAGGGAAACGGTCAAGCAGTTCTTCGGCAAGAACAAGTCCTTTTTCTCCCAGGTTGTCCTTATAGATCCCTTCAATGCGGGTACCCTGCAGACGGGATTCATAACGGAGGACCAGGGAGAGTTCATTACCGTATTCGTCCCCACGGGTCCCAATCCCACTTCCGGGATGATCTACCATCTCTCGCGTGATAGGGTATTGCTCACGGAGACCACGGTTGAAAACGGGATGAAAACCATATTCAGCTGCGGTGCCAGGTCCTCTGAAGTATTTAAAAGCGCCGCTGAAGATCCCGGCAAATGGAAATCCCGTGCCTGATCCGCACGTTTTTCACCTGGCCGGGAACGGAGCAAAACATTTTGGCACAGATATTGGGATGAAATGACCGTTCAAGTGACTTCTCAAATGCTCCGCCTTGACTGGTAATTTTAAACGTTTTTATTGTTTAACTTAGGCAAAACAAAACAACCAGAATCGTTTTGTCAAAACTTGAAGTCATGAAATCAACCATTATTTTAACAGTTTTGCTTCTTTTTACAGGGAGCCTTCTCCATCTGCAGGCACAGGACAGGATCGTGAAACGGAACGGGGAAGTCATTGAATGCAAGGTCCTGGAGGTTGGGTCGGCAGAGATCAAATACAGCCTTGCCGAGTATAATTTCCAGGTTCAGTTCTCGATCGACAAGAAACAGGTGGACAAGATCCTCTTTGAGAACGGGCAGGAATTAACGATCGATCATGCAGCAGTTGCACGGGAGGATGCAGAAAGCAATTCCGCGGACCTGTTCCTGGTGCAGAATAAAAATGCGATCAAGCTGAATTTCCTTTCACCGCTCTGGGGAGTGACCACCTTCGGATATGAACGGGCCTTAAAACCGGGTCAATCCATTGAAACCGCCGCCGGGATCATCGGGCTCGGATTCAAGAATCCGGACAATGCCATTGGTGTTGGCCTGAAGGCAGGTTATAAATTTATCCGCAGCCCGGATTTCTATCTTCAGGGAATGCGCTATGCCCACATTCTCAAGGGAGGGTATGTAAGGCCGGAGCTCGCTTTTGCCAGTTATCAGCTGCGGGATAAGGACAGGCAAGTTACCAAATTCGCGGTACTTCTGAACCTTGGCAAGCAGTGGGTTTTCTCAGATGTGTTCCTGGTGGACCTTTATTTCGGCTTTGGTTATGGATACTCCAATGCCAGGGAATTTGAAGACTATCCCTATTTCATAGGAGTCGGGACCAATAGGACTCCCATTGCACTGACAGGAGGATTCAACATTGGGATCCTTTTTTAGATCACTGCGGACGGGAATAAGAAGCCCGGCTTATCACCGGGCTTCTTCCGGTTTTCCCAGCCGGAATAAATACATACCACCAATTCCAAAACCATACATATGAAAAACAAACTTTATCTACCGGTCATTATTATCGTTCTGCTGATCATCCTCAGCTCCTGTTTCGCAGGTGTAAATCCCTCTGAAGGTGTACCCACTGAATTCGGGACCACCGCCGGATTTCTGAAGGGACTGTGGCATGGTTTCATCGCTCCTTTCACATTCATCGTCTCCCTTTTTACAGACGGGATCAATTTCTACGAGGTCCATAACAACGGCGGATGGTATAATTTCGGATTCGTTATCGGGGCCGGTATAATTTTCAGCGGCGGCGGCAGGGCATCAAGGTTCAAGAAAAGAGCCTGATTAATCCGTCGTCCCTTCTTCCTGTCGGGGATATCTTTTTTCATCCCCGGTGTAAATAAATCCTGAAAAATTTGTCGTTTCATATATTTTGATTATAATATAGTCAGTTTTTTTGATTAATATTTAATCATTATGATGAAACGAAGCGGATTGGCAGATCTGCCGCTGCATTCCGGTAAAGTACCGGAATGGCTGTATGAGCGAATGGCCAGGATGGCCAGGGTCATAACGGAAGCGATCATTGAAGATTATGGAAAAGAAGAGTTAGTCAGAAAGATCAGTGACCCCTGCTGGTTCCAGGCACTGGGTTCCGTGCTCGGGATGGACTGGCATTCCTCGGGCATCACGACATCGGTCATGGGCGCTCTCAAACAGGCAATCAACCCCGTATCGGACCAGTTCGGCCTGTACGTTTGCGGGGGAAGAGGGTCCCATTCCCGCAAAACGCCTTCCGAATTGCTGGAATATTCCGGGCGGAAGGGACTGGATGGGGATTCGCTGGTCCGCTGCAGCAGGCTTTCGGCAAGGATAGACAACAACGCCATCCAGGATGGTTTCCAGATCTACCTGCATTCCTTCATAGTCTCGGATACCGGCAGCTGGTCGGTGGTTCAGCAGGGTATGAACGGTCCTGCCGGTATGGCCCGCAGGTATCACTGGCATTCCGGAAACCTGAAATCCTTCGTGGAAGAACCGCATACCTCCATTGTGGGAGAAAACATGGGAACGATCCTTAACCTGACTGACAGGAAAGCCTCCCAAACGCGGACAGGCATTTTGAAACTGACCCATGAATCACCGGCCAGGATGACGGATGAGATCCGTTTGATGGTCCTCCCGAAGCATCACGACGTCAGCTATCGGGATGTCGATCTTAAAAGGCTGGGGACCGTGCTGGCCATTGCCTATGACCGTAAATTCACTGAATTTGAGGACCTGCTCCTGCTGGAAGGGCTGGGTCCCAAAACGCTCAGGTCCCTCACCCTCGTAAGCGAAGTCATCCACGGCACGCCTTCCCGGTTCGATGATCCTGCCAGGTTTTCTTTTGCCCACGGAGGGAAGGACGGAAAACCCTACCCCGTTCAGACTTCAGTTTATGATGAGACGTATGCCTATCTGCGACGGGCCATCGACCGTGCAAAGCTTGGCATCCATGACAGGCAGAGGGCTGTCAGGGGACTGGTGCCCCTGCTTTACAGGCTGGAAAACAAGTTCATCCCCAACCCGGAACATTTTCAGCAATACATAGCCAGGGAAATCCGCGAATCTGACCAGTATGGCGGAATGACGGCCACCGGCAGGAATTACGGTGCAATATTAAAAAAGAGAACAGAGCCCGGTGTAAAACAACTGAGCCTGTTCTCTTAATTCTAAATACGGTTTATCCTATTTCTTACGCTGCCCGGTACCTGTGGATTGGGTGGTGCGTGATGTCCTGGTGGTACTTGAACTTTTTGTAGTACTGCTGCTGCTCCGTGAAGGAGAGGCCGAACTTTGACGCTGGGGTTGCCGCTGTTGCTGGCTCTGCCGGTAATCATAGGTGCGCTGGCTGCCCTGACTCCGGGCCTGGGATTCCTTTTGCAGTTCCTGACCCGTTCTGGCCGGGGACCCGGTACCCTGCCTGCTGCCGTATGAGCCCTGCGTACCCGTAACCGATGATTGGGAACTCTGGCGTGTACCCGTCGAGCCGGTAGAAGAAGAGCGCTGTGTAGATCCCGTTGTCTCCGTCCTGGTCCGGGTCACCGTTCCGGTCCCCGTCCCCCCGGTCCGCGGTTCGGCCGTACGGTTCGCCGAACCGGAAGAACCGGTTGTCCTGCTGCGGTCCGGCAATTCACTTTTCTTCCAGGAGCCCTCTTCCCGTGTTTCCCAGCTGTCCCCTTTTTTCCTGTACACATTTCCGTTACGGTCCGTATAAACGTTGTTCTTACGGTCGGTTAAAGCCGGATTGCTGTAGGATGACCTCGAAGAGGAGGCTCCGGTCCTGGAACCGTAGGCGGTCGGCCGTGTGCCGGTATTGACCACGCCGTTCGGCCGGCTCTTGTAAATATTCTGGCTGTATGCATGGTGGTGCTGCCCGTCGTAGTATCCGGCCCTGTAACCGGAACGGCTGCTTGCATAGACACCGTAATTGTAACCGTAATAATAGCCCCCGTAATAGGCCCTGCTGTACCCCTGGT
>Ga0307425_1002604_pt1 | contig 10103 bp, 7 predicted proteins | sample SalMarWE160330MG_FD_202152 | JGI IMG/M metagenome (GOLD analysis project Ga0307425, IMG submission 202152) | Salt marsh sediment microbial communities from the Plum Island Ecosystem LTER, Massachusetts, United States - WE1603-30 | ecosystem: Environmental > Aquatic > Marine > Intertidal zone >...
CCGTGATCTCCGCCGCGCGTTGAATGTCCCCATCACTGATGTGATAGTGCGTCACCATCCGAATGCTGTCGCCCCCGAGGGGGTGGCAGAGGAGACCTTCCTCGGCGAGCCGTGCGGCGAGAGATCCCGCATCCATCGGGGCCCCATCGGCGAGCGAAAAGAAGACAATATTGGTCTCGACCGTGGCGGGGTCGAGGACGACCGCCGGGATATCGGCTAGGCCGACAGCGAGGGTGTGCGCACGGCGGTTGTCCTCGGCCAGCAGAGGCATCACCTCGTCCAGGGCGACAAGACCGGCGGCAGCGATGATTCCGGCCTGCCGCATGCCACCCCCGAACATTTTGCGGATGCGGCGCGCCTCGACAATCGTGTCCGCGCTGCCGACGAGGATTGATCCCACCGGCGCGCCGAGGCCCTTCGAAAGGCAGAACATCACCGTGTCGCAGCCGGCGCTCAGCTCGGCCGCCGAGATCTCGAGGGCCGCTGCCGCATTGTGGATACGGGCGCCGTCGAGGTGGACCGGCAACCCATGGCCGCGGGAGACCTCGATGAGTTCGGCCATGCGCTCCGGCGGCGTGATCCGACCGCCGGCGAGGTTGTGGCTGTTCTCGAGCACCACCAACGACGTCGGCGTGCGGTAGCCGGCGCGGGGCTGAATCGCGGCCTCCACCTGGCCCGGCGTGAGAATGCCGTCAGCGGTTTCGATTGCGCGGGGGAGGGCGCCCGACAGTGCGGCCATGGCCCCCATTTCGAAGTTGAAAATGTGAGAGCCTGCCTCGGCCACGACCTCTGAGCCCGGGTGAGTGTGGAGGTGGATCGCGATCTGGTTGCCCATGGTCCCGGTTGGCACGTAGACCGCGGCTTCCCGGCCCATCAGGTCGGCCGCGCTTTCTTCGAGGCGGTTGATCGTGGGATCTTCGCCATAGACATCGTCTCCCACCTCGGCGCTCGACATGGCCTTCCGCATGCTGTCCGTGGGATGTGTTACCGTATCGGATCGCAGGTCGATAATGGGGTTTTTCATCGAGCTATTCTACCCGCTCAAGTCGGCTTGACTTCTCGACAATGCAAAGTTAGGATTCGTTCTCATGAATGAAGACAAGTCCAATGATATCTTCATTTTCCCAAAATGGACGTGGGTCTTGCGACCTGCAGTGGCGGTCGGCGCCCTGGGGGGAGTGTTGTACGCGACGGTGGTTGTCACATTCGGATTCTCACCCAAGGCCACCGATGTCGGTTATGAGCCAGTGCAGCCGGTGCCCTACAGCCATGCCCTCCACGTCGGGCAACTCGGGTTGGACTGTCGTTACTGCCACACCGGTGTCGAGACGACCGCCAAAGCCCTGATCCCGCCGAGTCAAACCTGTATGAACTGCCACAAGGCAGTGCGGGCCAGCTCCGAGAAACTGATCCCTGTCTTCGAAAGTTATTCCACCGGCATGCCGGTCGAGTGGATCCGGGTCCACGACCTGCCGGACTACGTCTACTTCAACCACTCGGCCCACGTGCGGCGCGGCGTCGGATGTGTCTCGTGCCACGGACGCATCGACACCATGGAGGTAGTGAGCCAGCAGAAACCGCTCAGCATGGGCTGGTGTTTGGACTGCCACCGAAATCCCGAACGGCATCTGAGACCAGCCGAGTACGTGTTCCAGCTCGACTGGGTCCCCGAAGAGGACCAGCTGGTCCTCGGCCGGCGGCTGCGTGAAACCTACAACATCAACCCACCGCAGGATTGCTACACATGTCACCGATGAAAAACGACAAAGAGACCGGCCTGACCTATTGGCGAAGTCTCGAGGAGTTCGCCCGCACGCCCGAGTTCCAGAAGGCGGTGCAACGTGAGTTCCCGGGAGACGACTGGGACCGGCTGCCGCCGGCCACCCGCCGCCAGTTCCTCAAGGTGATGGGTGCGTCGCTGGCGATGGCCGGGCTGACGGCGTGCCGTTGGCCGAAAGAGGAGATCGTGCCCTTCGCTCACCGACCGGAGGGCCGCACTCCGGGAGTCCCGGAGCACTTCGCGACGGCGATGGAGCTCGGCGGCGTAGCTCTCGGCATGCTCGTCACATCGTTTGACGGACGGCCGATCAAAGCCGAGGGGAACCGCCTGCACCCCGACAGCCTTGGCGCACTGACCGCGATCGCCCAGGCCGACATACTCCAGCTTTACGATCCCGACCGCAGCCGCCGATTGCTGCTGCGTGAGGACGGCCAGCAGTACGTCAAGGGGTGGAACGACTTCGAAGCGGCGGCCGCCGAGTATTTCGCTGGTGATGGCACAGGCGTAGCCGTGTTGGCGGGCGCCTCGTCGTCGCCGACCCGGGCGATGGTGCGTGGTCGATTCCTCGAGTCCCACCCGAAGGCGGGCTGGTACGAGTACGAGCCGATCTCGCGGGACAACGAGCGCGACGGAACCCGGCTTGTTTTTGGAACGGCGCTCCGGGTGCACCCGAAGCTGGGTGCGGCGGGAATCGTCGCGTGCTTCGACGCCGACCCGTTCTTCGATCATCCTTCGTCGCTGCGCCTGGCGCGGGAGTTCGCCGCGGCACGCCATCCCATATCGGGAGCTGGCGCGCGTCTCTATGTCGCTGAGTCGAGCTATAGCTTGACCGGTGTGCGGGCCGATCACCGGATAGCCGTCCCGTCGAGCCGGGTTCCGGTCGTGCTCGCCCGCGTCGCCCACCTATTGGTGGCCGAACACGGTCTGCTGTTGCCGGCTGCAGCGGCCGGATACGCAGGGGCGGCCGGGCACGAAATCTCCGAACAGGAGATTCATTTCGCGAAATTACTGGCCGCCGATCTGGCGAGTCACCACGGTGCCGGCGTCATTCTGGTCGGCCCACGGCAGGAGCCGGCGGTGCACGCCCTTGCGGCGGTGCTCAATCAGGTTCTTGGATCGACCGTCGGTTACACCGCCGATCCGGATCCTGATCGGCCGTCGCACATCGAGGCCATCGGCGAGCTCGGGGCGGCGATGTCGTCAGGGTCGATCCGGACCCTGCTGATCCTCGGCGGCAACCCCGCCTACGATGCACCCGCCGATCTTCGCTTCGGCGAGCTGCTGGCTGAGATCCCGGTGACGATTCATCTCAGTCTTTACGACGACGAGACCTCGCGGCGATGCACCTGGCACCTGCCGCGGGCCCACGGCCTCGAGGTCTGGGGTGACGGTCGCGCGTGGGACGGCACCTGGACCATGCGGCAGCCGCTGATCGCGCCGCTCTACGACGGCCGTTCGACGATCGAGATACTCGCTCTTACCTCGGGGTCGGGATCCACATCGGGGTACGAGCTGGTGCGCGAGAATCTGCGCAAATCAGTGTCCGCTTCCGATTTCGAGGGTTTCTGGCGAAGGGCACTCCACGACGGCGTGATTGAAGGAACCGCCTGGGAGACGGTGAATCCTCGCTCCAATCCTGGTCGCTTGGCGGTGGCCGTGGACGGCCTGCGAGCCCATCTCGGCGTCGCTCAGCCCAGCGCAGATCGACCGGAGGTGGTTTTGACCGCCGACTCTCGGGTTTGGGACGGGCGTTTCGCCAACAACGGTTGGCTTCAGGAGCTGCCGGACGCGCTCACCAAGCTGACCTGGGACAACGCGCTCCTGGTCTCGCCAGCGACCGCTCATGAGCTCGGCATCGGGGATGGTGAGGTCGCGGCGATCGAGGCCGGAGGCGCCACCATCGAGGTACCGACCTGTCTGCTTCCGGGACAGGCGCGGTGGAGCATGACCCTCGCCCTCGGCTATGGCCGCACGGAGGCGGGACAGGTCGGTAATGAGGTCGGCGTCGACGCCTACCGACTGCGGACGACGACGGCGCCGCACGTCGTGTCTGGAGTCGTGGTTCGCCCAACCGGACGGAGCTATGGGCTGGCCACCACGCAGGACCACTTCGCGATCGACACGCTCGGCTTCAACGAGCGCGACCGCCGGGTCGGTGACCTCGTGCGCGAGGCCTCACTTGACGTGTACCTCGCCAACCCGGAGGTGTTCCACGAACATGAAGATCACCCGCCGCTGATCTCGCTGTGGAAGGACCACGAGTACGAGGGCGAGCAGTGGGGGATGGCGATCGACCTCAACACCTGCATCGGCTGCAACGCCTGCGTCGTGGCCTGCCAAGCGGAAAACAACATCCCGGTGGTGGGGCGCGAGCAGGTCCTCAACCAGCGCGAGATGCAGTGGATTCGGATCGACCGCTATTTCAAGACCGAACCCGGCCTCCGGCAAGACGAGATCGAGGACGCCGAGGCCGTCTTCCAACCCGTGACCTGTGTCCAGTGCGAAAACGCTCCCTGCGAGCAGGTCTGCCCGGTGGCGGCGACTCAGCACACCAACGACGGTCTCAACGCCATGGTCTACAACCGCTGCGTCGGCACCCGCTACTGCTCCAACAACTGTCCGTTCAAGGTCCGGCGGTTCAATTTCTTCAACTACCACAAGCATCTCGCCGACACGACCATGATGCAGTTCAACCCCGAGGTCACGGTGCGCTCCCGCGGCGTCATGGAGAAGTGCACTTTCTGTGTGCAGCGCATCGAGGCCGTGAGGATCCCCGCCCGCAACGACAACCGTCCGATCGCGGACGGTGAGATCGTGCCCGCGTGCGCGCAGACCTGTCCGACGCAGGCGATCACCTTCGGCAACCTCAATGACCCGGATTCCCAGGTTTCCAGGTTGCGCGAGGAAAAACGGTCATACGCGACGTTGGCCGAGCTCAACATCCGGCCGCGAACCCACTACCTCGGTCGCTTGAGCAACCGCGCCGACGGCGACGGCCCGGAGGGCCATGGGGCTTTGCACAAAGAGGCGGAAAGCCACGGGAAGGAGCCGGCTTGAGATGAGCACAATCGCCTTGAATCCCGTGAGCTATCTCGACAACACCGGTAACGATCCGACTGTTCGTGCGCGATTGGTGGTCGGGGACAACGACTTCCACTCGGTCACCGAAAAGGTCTGCGGCATCGTCGAGCAACCGAGACCGCCCAAGATCTGGTGGGCGGCATTCGCCGCCTCTTCCAGCTTGACCCTGGTGCTCTTCGCGTGCATCGGCTATCTGGTGACCACGGGCGTCGGCGTCTGGGGACTGCAGATTCCGGTGGGGTGGGGCTACGCCATCGTCAACTTCGTCTTCTGGGTTGGCATCGGCCACGCCGGGACGCTGATCTCGTCGATTCTCTTTCTCCTGCGCCAGCAATGGCGCACCAGCATCAACCGATTCGCCGAGGCGATGACGATTTTCGCGGTCGTCTGCGCCGGGATCTTCCCCGGCATCCACGTCGGCCGTGTCTGGGTCGCCTACTGGCTGTTCCCGATCCCCAACCAGATGTCGATGTGGCCGAACTTCCGCTCGCCATTGCTATGGGACGTGTTTGCGGTCGGCACCTACGCCACGGTCTCGTTGCTCTTTTGGTACATGGGCATGATCCCGGATCTGGCGTCGATCCGTGACCGCGCAACGACGAAGCTGCGCTTTTACATCTACGGTGTGCTCAGCCTCGGTTGGCGCTCGTCCAACCGTCACTGGCACCGCTTCGAGTTCGCCTACCTGCTGCTGGCGTCGCTCGCGACCCCGCTGGTGTTGTCGGTCCACTCGGTGGTGAGCTTCGACTTCGCGGTCTCGATCATGCCGGGCTGGCATACGACGATCTTCCCGCCCTACTTCGTGGCCGGCGCCATCTTCTCCGGCTTCGCGATGGTCGTGACGCTGATCATCCCGACCCGCAAGTTCTTCGGGCTCGAGGAGATCATCACCGCCCGACACCTCGAGAACATGGCCAAGATCATGCTCGCGACCAGCATGATGGTCGGTTTCTCGTACTCGACAGAGTACTTCATGGCCTGGTACTCGGGGAACGTCTACGAAGCCTTCACCTTCCTCAACCGGGCCTTCGGCCCCTACGCCTGGGCCTACTGGACGATGGTCACCTGCAACGTCCTCGTGCCGCAAGTTTTCTGGGTCAGAAGGCTCCGCAACAACACTCTCATGCTGTGGGTGGCGTCGATCCTGATCAACGTCGGTATGTGGTTCGAGCGTTTTGTGATCATCGTCAGCTCCCTCAGCCGCGATTACCTGCCGACCAGCTGGGGCTACTACCGACCGACCGCGATCGACGTGCTGACTTTTGCCGGCAGCTTCGGTCTCTTTTTGACGCTCTTCCTGCTCTTCGTTCGTTTCCTGCCGATGGTGGGTATGGCGGAGGTCAAGGGCGTCATGCCGCAGGCCCACCTCGACCACCCCGGGCACCGTGGCCACGGCGATTACCACGGCGATATTGCCGTCCGAGAGGTGGATGTGTGATGAGTGATCGGACTCCAAACACCGGCGGCGGTGAGTCGATCCGACTGCACGGCTACCTGGTAGCTTTCGACAAGGTGGACGAACTCCTGAGGGGCGCCCGGATCGTGCGCGACGCCGGCTACACCCGCTGGGACGCTCACAGCCCGTTCGTCCTCCACCGCCTGGACGCCGCGATGGGCGTCAAGAAGACCATCCTGCCATACATCGTGTTTCTAGGGGGCCTCACCGGGGCCGCGGCGGGCATCCTCCTCGAGTGGTGGACCAACGCCGTGAATTATCCGTTTCTGATCAGCGGCAAGCCACTCTTCAGCCTGCCGGCAAACATCCCTATCGCCTTCGAGATCACCATCCTCTTCGCCGCGGTCAGCGCCCTCGTCGGCATGCTTGCCCTCAATGGACTGCCGCGGCTCTCACACCCCCTGTTTGCCAACCGCTCCTTCAAGCGGGCGACTGACGACACGTTTTTCATCTCCATCGAAGCGGCGGACCCTTTGTTTGACCGGATCGAAACCCGTCGCCTCTTGGAAGAGATTTCCGGACGAGCGGTCGAAGAAATCGAGGAGCTGCCATGAAACTGCCGCGCTGGCTCCTTTTCACCGTGGTCATTCTGGTGGCGCTGTCGTGGGTGCCGCTGGCGCTGATCATGCGCGCCCGCGTCACGACCTCACCGAAGCCGCGCATCCACGTCGTTCCCGACATGGACAACCAGCCGAAGTTCAAGCCGCAGTCACGCAACCCGATGTTTGCCGACCGCCGCGCCATGCGGCCGCCGGTGGCCGGCGCCGTCGCCCGCGGTGAGATGCTTGGAGAGCCCACGTTGACGAGCGGCAAGATCGGTGAGGACTGGGTGGAGACTATTCCCGTCGAGGTCGATCGAGGCCTCCTCCAACGTGGCCGTGAGCGCTACGACGTGTACTGCTCACCGTGCCACGGGCTTGCCGGCTTCGGCGACGGAATGGTCGCCAAACGTGCCGACGAGCTCCAGGAGGGAACTTGGACGCCGCCGGCTTCATTCCACAGCGATCTCGTGCGCTCGCGACCCGTCGGACACCTGTTCAACACCATCTCGAACGGTATACGCAACATGCCGGCCTACGGTCCGCAGATCCCGGTTGAGGATCGCTGGGCCATCGTCGCCTATGTGAGGGCCCTGCAGCGGAGCCAGAACGCCACAGTCGACGACGTTCCGCCCGACATCAGGGCGCAACTGCGATAGCGAGGATTTCATGCAGGGTAACGTATTCGACATCACCACCGAAAACCGGCGCCTGGATGGGGTCGTACGGCCCGTGTTGATCCTCTGCGGCGCTTTCGCGGCGATCGGCATCGGCGGTTCGCTTCTGCTCGCCAACGGCAGCGAAGGCGGCATGGACCACCTGCTCGAAACGTATCTTGTGAGCTTCGCCTTCTTTCTCAGTATCTCCCTCGGAGCGCTGTTCTTCGTCCTCCTTGAGCACTGCACCCGCGCCGGTTGGAGCGTCGTGGTGCGGCGGGTGGCGGAGGTGGTGGCGGGTAATGTCTGGCTGATGGCGGTGCTCGCGATCCCGATCGTTCTCGGGATGGATCACCTCTACCACTGGACCGATACCGCTGCCGCGGCCCACGATCCGCTGCTCGCTGGCAAGGTCGGTTTTCTCAATCCCGGCTTTTTTCTCGTCAGGCTCATAGCCTACTTCCTGATCTGGGGTGTGATGGCGAGCTTCCTCCATCGCACCTCGATCGCCCAGGACACGAGCGGAGATCCGGCCCTGACGCTCAAAATGGAGAGATTGAGCGCTCCGGGCATGGTGCTCTTCGCCCTCAGCCTCAACTTCGCCGCGTTTGACCTGCTGATGTCCCTCGACCCCCACTGGTTCAGCACCATTTTTGGGGTCTACTACTTTTCCGCCTCGGTAGTGGCGTTTCTTGCCGTGATGCCGAAGATCCTGTACGGGCTGCAGATGCGGGGAATTCTGACCAACGCCGTCACTGTCGAGCACTACCACGACGTCGGCAAACTGCTCTTCGGGTTCATCGTCTTCTGGGCCTATATCGCGTTTTCTCAATACATGCTGATCTGGTACGGCAATCTCCCCGAGGAGACCGAGTGGTTCCTCAAGAGGCAGACCGGCGAGTGGACGACGGTGAGCCTGCTGTTGATCTTCGGCCACTTCCTGGTCCCGTTTCTGCTGCTCATCTCGCGCGCTATCAAGCGGCGGCCGCTGCTGCTCGCCCTGACGGGCGGCTACGTCGCTTTGATGTGCTGGATCGATATCTACTGGCTGGTGGTCCCAGAGTTCAGTCCGGGTGTGGCTCGATTCGGGATGCTCGACATCCTGTGCTTGTTGGGAATGAGCGGAGTCTATTCGGCGGCGGTGGTGCTCCGCCTCAAGAGACACTCGGTTGTCGCCGAGAAAGATCCTCGCCTCGAAGAGTCCTTGGCCTTTGAGAGCGCCTAAAATGATTTCGGGTTTCGGATTTCGAATTTCGGGTTTCCCAGCCACCCCCTCCCTGGGTTCGGGTGGGTGCGAAAAATTCCGAATTCCGAATTCAGGATTCCTCATTCAAACGGAGTATTCCCGTGCGCTATGACGATCCCAACGTTGCTGCCTCGGCCGTCGTCGGCATCATCTCCGCAATCCTTCTTTTCGTGATCATCGTCGTCCTACAGGCCTATTTCTACGGTGCCGAGAAGAGCGAGCTCGAGAGAAAGGTCTACTCGCAGCCTTACCAGGCCTTGCAGCAGCTCGATGCCGATCAGCTCGAGCTCCTCAATAGCTACGGATGGGTGAGCGAGGCCGAGGGCACTGTCCACGTGCCGATCGAACGCGCCATAGACCTCATCGCGGCGGAGAACGAGTAGGCGCCCACTACCGCCCGTCCTTCCGATTCACCACCAAGGCACTGAGAACACCAAGTATTTTCTGGGTTTTCGGATCGTCGAGCTTCGAATACCTGGTAATATCAGAGGAGCTGGGACAACGCCTTCCGATTTACTTGGAAAACACTAAATCTTCTCTTGGCGGCCTTGGTGTCTTGGTGGTTCAGTTTTGGGTGGGTGGGTGGATCTTGCATCTTGGACCTTGTATCCAGGATCACTTCCAGAAGCTGATCTCACGGTCATTTCGCGTTGACGCGTTGCTGACTCGAGAATACCGTCCCGGCACGTATGTTCCATAATGGGATGGGTTTCGTATTCCAGAGGCAGTGAGTGCCGACTCTGTTTTTGGTATCGATCTTGCGTGGTCCACTGCGGGGGCGGCTGCTCACCCGGGGACGGGCGGGAGTCCAGACCGGGTTTCAGAGCAAATACTGCCAACCCCCACGGATCGGAAACGGAGGGTCGATCGTGGCTGGTAAGGGCGGAACTTCAATCGGAAAAGGGACTTCGGGATCGGAGTGAGCCATGGCTCTCGTCGGTCGTCTCGAAGATCTACGGCTCGCTGAGCTCTTCCAGCTCATCGCGCTGTTCCGAAAGTCGGGCAAGCTGACTCTCAGCCGCGGCGACACGACGGGAATATTCCTCTTCAACGAAGGCAAGGTCTTCCACGCGAGCAACGGTTACTCTGCGCCTTCGCTGGGTGAATTTTTGGTGGACCGAAATCTCATTTCGCGGGAGGCCCTCGACGCTGCGGTTGCAACCCAGAGGCTTTCAGATGAACGAAAGAAGCTGGGAGCGATCCTGGTAGAAATGGGTGCGATTTCGTATGAAACGCTCCAGGGAGTGCTTCGCGACCAGCTTCAGGACATCGCCCGCGAGTTTCTCCGGTGGGATTCGGGGTTCTTCAACTTCAAGGCGGTGGAGGTTCGTGAGGAGGATCCGAA
>Ga0307425_1002605_pt1 | contig 10102 bp, 7 predicted proteins | sample SalMarWE160330MG_FD_202152 | JGI IMG/M metagenome (GOLD analysis project Ga0307425, IMG submission 202152) | Salt marsh sediment microbial communities from the Plum Island Ecosystem LTER, Massachusetts, United States - WE1603-30 | ecosystem: Environmental > Aquatic > Marine > Intertidal zone >...
TACTGGTTTATGAACAGAATGCGCATTGGCGGTTCCTTGTGTACCAGTCGACCGTTTCGACCAGGCCGACGCTGAGGGGGGTCCTGGCTTCGAACCCGAACTCCCTGAGAGCCCTGGATGTATCGAGCCTGCGCCGTGGCTGGCCGTCGGGACGGGAGGTGTTCCATCTCACGAGGCCGTCGAAACCGGTCAGAGCGGCGATCAGGTCGACGAGTCCCTTGATCCGGACCTCCCTTCCGGATCCGAGGTTGACCGGCTGGGGTGAATCATAGTGTTCCGCCGCGAGTACTATGCCCTCAGCCGCATCTTTGACATAGAGAAACTCGCGCGATGCGTTGCCGCTGCCCCAGGCCTCGATCTCGGGGTCACCGTTTTCCTTGGCCTCGACCATCTTTCTGATGATGGCCGGGATGACGTGCGAAGACTCGAGATCGAAGTTGTCCCGGGGGCCGTACAAGTTGACCGGGAGCAGGTAGATGGCATTGAAGCCGTATTGCTCGCGGTATGCCTGCGCCTGGACCAGGAGCATCTTCTTGGCCAGGCCGTAGGGCGCATTGGTTTCCTCCGGATAGCCGTCCCAGAGATGTTCTTCCTTGAAGGGTACCGGAGTGTGCTTGGGATAAGCGCAGATGGTGCCGATGGCGACGAATTTCTCGATTCCCCAGACCCGCCCCAGCTCCATCATCTGGGTACCCATGATCAGGTTATCGTAGAAGAATCCGCCCGGATTGGCCTGGTTGGCGCCGATCCCGCCCACCTTTGCGGCCAGATGTATTACGATATCCGGGCTATGGTCTCGATATGCCGCCTGAGCATCCTCCATGTCGATGAGATCGTAATCCCGGCTGCGGGGTACGAAGATATCCCGGCAGCCCCGGGCTTCCAGCACCTCGACTACGTGTGAGCCAAGGAAGCCGGCTCCGCCCGTGACAAGGACTCGTTTGCTCGTCCAGAAAGCCATTGTTCCTCCTTCCACCATCTGTTCGGAAACTTGCGTTCCAGTATGCTGTCGCCTTCGCCGGGTGCCTCGAGTCCGATGCGCCGCATCTCGGCGTCGACCATTACTCTGGCGAGATCGTCAAACCGGAGCCTCGGCGCGGATCCCAACAGCCGAGAAGCTCTTGCAGGGTCGGCAGTCAGCTCTCCAACGTCGGTGGGCCGCAGGTAGCGTTCGTCGATACGGATGTGGTTCTCCAAGTCAAGGCCGGCATAGTCGAAGGCGACCTCGGCGAATTCCCTGACCGAATGGGCTTCGCCGGTCCCGAGCACGAAATCTCCGGGGCTATCCAGCTGGAGCATCTTGTGCATGGCCTCAACATACTCCGGGGCGTAACCCCAATCACGCCGGGCGCCCAGATTTCCCAAGTAGAGATAACGCTGGCGGCCTGCGGCAATGGCGGCGGCCGCCCGCGCGATCTTTCTGGTTACGAATGTTTCCCCTCTGCGCGGACTTTCATGGTTGAAGAGGATTCCGTTACAGATGAAAAGGTTGTAACCCTCGCGGTAATTGGCGGCCATCCAGTAAGAATAGAGCTTGCTGCAAGCGTAAGGACTTCGGGGCATGAAAGGCGTGCTCTCGTTCTGAGGCGGCGGCGCGGCCCCGAACATCTCGCTGCTGGAGGCTTGATAGAAGCGTATGTGATTGCCGCTTCTTCTTATGGCCTCGAGTATTCTCGTTGTGCCGAGGCCGGTGATATTACCGCTGTACTCGGGAATGTCGAAGCTGACCCGGACGTGGCTCTGGGCTCCCAGATGATATACCTCATCGGGTTTTATGTTGTATATCATGTTCGACACCTGTTCGGAGTCGGACAGGTCGCCGTAATGCAGAAAGAGCCGGGTATCGTCGGCGTGGGGATCCGCATAGATATGGTTGATTCTGCCCGTATTAAAGGTGCTCGCCCTGCGGATTATGCCGTGCACTTCATACCCCTTCGCAATCAGGAGCTCCGCAAGATACGATCCGTCTTGTCCCGTGATTCCGGTAATCAATGCCTTTTTCGCCATATCAATCACCCCTGTGGAGGGCCTGGGAACCCATAACAAGCACATCCATCCTGGTCCGCAGGAAACAGTCGATCGCCTCAGCCGGTGTGCAAACGATGGGCTCATTCTCGTTGAAGGATGTATTGAGCACAACGGGCACGCCGGTGATCTTCTGAAATTCCCTGATCAGCTGCCAGTATGGGCGGTTGGCGTCCTTGCTCACGCTTTGCGGGCGGGCCGTCCCGTCGACGTGCGTTACCGCCGGGATATCGGCGCGCTTGGCGTCTGCGACATCGAGGGACATCAGCATGAAGGGGGTGGGACATGCACCCTCGAAATACTCGTGTTGAGCCTCTTCGAGAACGGATGGGGCGAACGGTCTGAAGGGCTCGCGACGCTTTATTCGGTTATTGAGGACCTCCTTCATCTCCGGCTTGCGGGGGTCGACGACGATACTCCTGTTGCCGAGCGCGCGGGGCCCGAACTCGGACCGGCCCTGGAACCATCCGACGACTTTGCCCCGGGCCACCTGGCCGGCCGTCCACCTGCAAGTGCCGTCGAGGTCGTCGAACTTCCTGGCCCGACACCCGTTCCGTCGAATCTCGGGCTCCTTCCCGGCTAGCGCCGCGGCTATGTCGCCGTCATCGAACCCCGGCCCCCAGTAGACGTGGTCCATCGTGAAGGTGCGTGGTTTGTCCAGAATTTGGTTCCATACCCAGTACGCGGCCCCGAGCGAGGTTCCGCCGTCATGGCTGGCCGGCTGGATGTAGACTTCCTCGAAAGGGGTTTGCGACAGGATCTTGCCGTTGACCACGCAGTTGAGGGCCACACCGCCGGCCAGACACAGCTTGTCGACGCCGTAGGCCTCGTGAAGCTTGCCAAGCAGGTTGAACATGGCGATCTCCAGCATCGCCTGGAGGGAGGCGGCGATGTCCTGGTGTCTCCGCTCGATCTCGGCCCCGGGCTCGCGCGGCGGCCCCAGCATCTCGGTCATCTTCCCGGAATACGCGTTTGCCATTACCGGCGGTCCGTCATCCCACGTCATCGCAACACCGTCGCGGTGGTGGACGAAGTAGGGCAGATTGAGATTGTAGCCGAGCCCGTTGCCGTTCACCTTGACCAGCTCCCGGAATTCCGCCAGGTAAGCGGGTTCGCCGTAAGATGCAAGGCCCATGACCTTGTACTCGTCGCCGTACTTGGGAAATCCGAGAAACTGGGTCACCGCGGTGTATGCAAGGCCGAGCGAGTGCGGGAACTCGACCCAACCGCCCACGTCGATCTTGTTATCATGACCGAGCCCCCACATGCAACTGACGAAGTCACCGAACCCATCAACCGAGAGCACGGCTGCCTCATCGAAGTCGGAAACGAAGTAGGCGCTTCCAAGGTGGGCCCGGTGGTGCTCCACGTTGTGGAGCCGGGCCTTGATGTTGCGGGCGTCGGTGCCCAATGCTTCGGCTACCTGTTCTCTGGTGTCGCCGATGCGCATCGCATTGGACAGCCTATCGCCGAGCATGCCGATGCTCGGCATTCTCGAGAACGTATAGAGTATCTTTCTGTGAATGTGGGCGCTGGGGTTCCGGGATATGGCGATATGATCGATATCCTCGGCCCTGAGGCCGGCGGCGGCCACGCAGTATCGGACTGCGTCGTAGGGAAACCCGGCGATATGCTTGATCCGCTTGAACCTTTCCTCCTCGACTGCCGCGACAAGCCGGCCGTCCGAGACGAGCGCGGCCGAGGCGTCTCCGTGATAGGCATTGATGCCCAGTATGTTCATCTCGTCCTCCCTTGACAGTTGCCGATGTAGCAATTCACACCTGAGGCGGCCGGAGCACCGGTAACGTCCGCCGTCACCGGCCCCAAGACCGCGGACTTGTAGAGGTCTTCCATCCGGCGAATAGGGCCGTCCCATGAAAGTTCCGAAGCTGCAGCCGGGGCATTTCCCCTGAATGTCGATATCAGACCATCGTCGGTGATGGTCCGGACCAAAGCCTCGCGCAAAGCGGTTTCATTAAATGGGATGACCAGGCCTACTCTTCCAACGGTATATATGTTCCGGCCGCTGTTTGCCTCCGGGTGATCGCCGGGCCCCGACACCACAGGCGGACATCCCGTCTGATGGAGGCGACGGGGCGGCGCCGGGTCGGTGGTGCCTAAGACGAAGGGGGCGATCCCGCATCGATCGGTGACTATGACCGGCGTTCCGCAGGCTACCGCCTCGGCTACGACGTTTCCAAAGTTCTCATTTGCCGAGGGCAGCACCAGCACATCGGAGTCGTGTAGCGCCTCGACCTTCTCCTGCCCATAGAGAGGCCCGGTGAAAGCGACCCGTGCGGTGAGCGCCGAAGTGTCGACCAGGTTCTCGAGCCTGTGCACATGGCCGTCGCAATCATCGGGACCTACCACGGCGAGATGGGTTCGTGCCAGGCGCGCATCGCAGAGCGACCGTATGAGTAGACCGATCCCCTTCTTTTTCGAGATCCTGCCCAGGTAAAGCACAAGGCGGTCGGTATCTCCCAATCCCAACCGCCGGCGGAACGCCCCCGGTCGCGGGGAAACCCGTAACTCGTCAAGGTCAACCCCATTACGCCGTATGATGACTCGGCCCGGATCGATTCCACGCTCGATGATCTCCCGGCGCTCGGCTGTGGATGTGGCTATGACTCCGGCGGCCAGTTGGGCCATGCCGTCGCCATAGACCCAGTCATACAGGCGTTTTTGCAGCAGACTTCTGATCATGGGTTTGAACATGCCCATCGGTTCGATGAAATAGGGAACGTGGCGTCGGCGGGCGTACCAGGATACGAAGGTCGAGATGAAATCCCGGTAGCCGTATACGTGTATTACATCAAACTGAGTGAGTTCTCTGCGGCAAAACCCGAAAACATCGGGGGTGATCGGGTCCCAGTGGTAATTCAACACACTGTTCAGGTAGACGATTCGGGCGCCATCCATCTCGCAGACCGAGGTTCCGTCGGACATCTTCCGCCTGGGGTTGAGCAAGTTGGAGGTGTAGACCGTCACCTTGTGACCCCGCCCGATGAGACCCCGGCTGAGAGCGAGCATCTTGCCTATGGGTCCGCCGTACTCCGCGGCGGGGTGGTAGCAACGAGAGACCTTGAGAATCCTCATTGTTGTCGCACTCGCACGGTGTCTCGTGCCCGCTTTTCGGCGAGCATCGTATCGATTGTGGCCTTAAGCAAGGCGCCGTTCCTACCCCATGTGCAGGATCGGGCGGTTTGGCGTGCCCGCAGTCCAAGCGCCTTGCACAACGCCGGGTCACGCAGCAACTGCACGATCTTGGCCGCCAGGCCCGGGGCGTCGTCGGGATCGTCCAGGATCAACCCGTCATCGCCGTCGGTGATGAGCTCTGAGACGCCGGCCCGGGAGCTCACGACTACTGGAAGGCCGCAGGCCATGGCCTCGAGCGGGGGAAGCGCGAATGCATCTTCCAGCGATGGCCCGACGTAGGCGTCAGCCAGGGCATAGAAACGCAGGACGTCGTCATGGGGCGGCAAGAACAGTACGCGCCCGGGGCCGGCGGCGGATACCTGTTTGTGAAATGCGGCCTCAGTGTCGGTGCCGACCACCACGATCTTGAGGCGTGGGTCGCCGGCGGCCGTGACCGCTCCTATAAGCGTCCTGAGGCCCTTGGTGATCCAGTCGTTCCCGATCAGAAGCAAGACGAAGTCGGTGGGCATTATTCCCGTATTGCGACGCTCCACGGCTCGCAGTGCTTCTCTGGACACGGGGTTGAAGTAAGACGCGTCGACCCCGTTATGGATCACGGTATCATTCGGGTTCGAGCGTCCGATGTGCGTTCTGACCTCGCGGGAGATTCTCCGGGAAACGTAGATCATGGAGATGTTGCGGCTCCGGTAGACCAACCTCTCCAGACACATAATCAACTTGTAGTAGATCCGTCGGTGGAGCAGCCGGAGGCCGTCCCTGGGGGAGAGGCATCCGGACGCGCCCGGCTCCCGCCGCCGGCGATAGAGGCTGTGGAACAATATGTGTATGGCGATAAGGTTGGCGTCCAGGCAGTTGACGCAGGGCGAGTACCTCACCGGGTACCTTGCCCCGCGGACGGCCGCGTCATAGCCCCGCACAATGTGATTAGCCACGAAGAACCAGATATATTTGATGATATGCGGCCCCGGTATGCCCGGTATCCGTCGAACACTGATATTGCCGCTTGAGAGATCCAGACCGGTGGCCCGCTGCGTGTAAACACAGACGGGATAGTGATGCGCAATACGCTCTACCTGTTCGGCCAGGCACCTTTCACTTCCATGGCACCTGTCCAGGAAGGGCGTGATCACCGCTATGGTAGGTGTATCAGATTTCACGGCGTTGCGTCTCCGCAGCGAGCTTGGGCAGTCTCATCAGGATTCCCACGAGGAACCAGAGAAATGCGGCGGTGATATAGTTCTGATAGACCTGAAACCCGAGGAACGTCCACAGGACCAGAATCGAGAATGCATAATAGGATATCATCACGGCCAGCCAGTAGAATCTTGTGCCGGCCAGTGACATGGTGATGCCGACCGATCGGCGGGTGAGGCTCAGCACCCACCACAGCCAGAGGGCCAAGCCTATGATTCCCCATTCCCAGATGATCGCGCCGTATCCCATCTCGACGCCGCCCATCCAGGGGGCATCGGGCATGTAGAGGTTGTCGGTGCCGTACAGGTATTGACGTCCGAGCGAATTCGTGCCGGTACCGTGGCCGATGATCGGCGACTTGGACAGGGCGTACCTGAACTGCCATACCATGGAGTTGATCCTCTGGGGCACTTCGAAGCCGGCCTCCGCCGGACTCAGGGTTTTGGTGTAGAAGTCATATGTCGCATGAACGCGCTGGGGAAGCAGGAGCCAAAGGCCCAGGAATCCCGCAAGCAGCACTACGCCGAGTTTGAGCAGCGGCATGCCACCCGCGATACCGCGGCGTGCCCGGGACTCATAGCGGCGAAATATCAGAACGACGGGGATGCCGAGGAGCACGAGATATATGGCGGCCCGTTGCCCGCTTACATAGATGGCCGCGCACAGAAGTGTCAAGGAGAGCCACAACCACGGTGAAGACCGACGCCGGCCGCCCCTGTTCCGGGGCCGGCGGGAGTCTGCCGCGAGCGTGCCCAGACACACCAGGATAATCACGTAGAGATACTGGGCCAACCTGCCGGCATCGACGAAAACGGAATTCGGCCGGGGGACCGCCCCCCCCTCGTCGCCGACCGAACGGACAAGAAAGAGGCGCAGGTACGGCACAAACTCATCGGGATTCAAGAACCCCAGTCCCACGACCACCTGGATGATCCCAAGCGTTGCGATGATCGTCCCTATCGCGATATTGAGTTTCAGAAAGCGCGACAGGCTGTTGGGACTCTCGGCAAATCGGTAACCTAGGTAGATCATGGGAACGTAGAAGAAGCTCATGCGGAAACCGACCAGTGGCTCGAGGGGATGACCGATTCCGGGATTGAGCACTTCTACCAGCGCCCAGATGAACCAGGCAAGGATCGGTACAAACAGCGGATTCTTGAAATCGTCACCTGGTCTCCACTTGAGCATAACCGGTATGAAGAAGGCGACGTATGCGAGTGCCACCAACGTGTCCTTTGCGAGGTACAGCATCATATCGTTGCCGATGTACTTGCGCAGCAAGTCCTCCGCCGCAATCCAGATGAAGAATGCGAATATTCCGACCTGCCACTTCTTCAGTATGACAAGCACCAGACCGAGCACACCCGCGAACGAGGAGGCTATCGTGACAAGCCTGAGGTTGCCCGATGCGATCCACATGCTGATGAAGTAGCCGACAAGCGCGATGGCGACTATCGCGGCTATGATAGCGAGTCTACTGAGTGGATTCATGTTGCCATCAGCTGGGGAATGAGTCCCGGGCGGTCCTGCGACGTCGCCGACAGGTTTGCGATGCGATCGGCATACTGCGAGGTGATCCTGTCGGCGGCGAAGTGCTCCGCACGGGCAAGCCCGCACCGGCTGAACCAAGCCCGCAGATCGGGTCTTATCAGCAGGCGCGTGATGGCGGAGGCCAGGCGCTCGTGGTCGCCGACCGGGACCAGCAGGCCGTCGGCCCCGCGCCTCAGAATCTCCTCCGGCCCCGATGGGCAGCATGTCGAAACCACCGGTACGCCGAGGGCCATCGCCTCGACAAGCACCAACCCGAAGCCCTCGAACTTCGACGGCAGTACGAAAACGCTGGCTCTTGCCATGTACTTGTAGGGATTCGGCCGGTATCCGACGAAGGCCGTGTCCTCTGCGACGCCGAGCTCCCATGCCAGGCCCCGGAGACGGTTCTTCTCCGGGCCGTCTCCTATGAGGACCAGTCGTGCCGGGTAGGTCCGCCTGAGTATCGCGAAGGCTCTTAATAGTGTCGGGAAATCCTTCTGTGATGTCATGCGTCCCGCCGATGCGATGACGGGCCGCACCGACGCGAACCATGGGTGCCCGGCGGGCTCGGCTCCGAGGTCGCGGACCCTGCGAAGATCAACGGGATCGTAGACGACTGCGATCTTCTCAGGCGGCAGGCCGAAGTTGCCCACGAGGTCGTCTCTGACGCCCTGGGAAACTGCAATGATCTGATCGGCTGATGGATAAAGCCACCGGATCATCTTACGCTTCACGATTCCGAGGGGTTCCTCGGCGCTCGCGTACATCTGCGTCGGGTTTATGTGTTCGGTGACCACAATCCGGGTGCCTGTCTTCGCCAGGCGATGCGCCAGGAGCACTACGAGATTGGCGAGTCCGGTAAAGGCAACGGCGATATCCGGCCGCTCCCTGCGCAGCACGTCCGCCATCTTGAAGATAAGTCCCGGGAAACTGAACCTGGACTCGCGCTTCAGATCGTGAACGCGCAGCCAGTCGGGGACTTCTCCCTGATAGGAACCGGTCGTGCTCAGGGCCGCCAGAACCGGCTTGTATGCGCGGCGGTCCATCGTCGCTATGAGCGTCAGCAGAACACGTTCAGCACCCCCGAAGGCAAGCGTGGGGGTGACGAACAGCACTTTCGATACCTCTTCTCGCGCCTCGGTATGCACTAGCGGCATGTCAAGCCCTCCATGCAATGTTCATAGGCCCTGACCATTGTCCGAAGGCGGAAAGTGTCGGCCTTGGCCCGCCCTCTCTCGGCTAACACCGCCCGCAACGCAGGGTCGTCCAGAAGTCTGATCACACCTGCCGACAATGCACTGCAATCCCCGACCGGCACGAGAACCCCGCATCTGCCCCCTTCCAGCAGCTCTTCGGGGCCGGAAGGACATCTGGTGCTGACAATCGGGACCCCCAGTGCCATCGCCTCGAGCAGTACGGTGGGCAGGGCCTCACCGACGGATGACAAGACGAAAACCGTCGATCGGGCAAGATACTTGTAGGGGTTGGGCTGCCTGCCCATCAATGCAACGTGCTCGTCAAGGCCCAGGCCGGTTATGATCTTTTCCAGCTCGGATCTCAGCTTGCCTTCCCCCAGGATCACCAGCTTGGCCTGTGAGTGACGGCATACGTCTCCGAAGGCCTTGATCAGCAAATCGAAGTTCTTCTGCTCGGTCAGACGCCCGATGCCGATGATGATGGGCTGACGGCCCTCGAACCACGGATGATCCACCTTCTCCCCGGCCATCCGGCGAATGCCGGCCAGGTCGATTCCATTATAGATCGTCCGTATCCGCTCCGCTCTTGCCCCGTGGTTTGCCGCCAGGTCCCTCGCGACGTCCCGCGCTACCGGGACAATCATGTCGGCGTTCCTGTAGCAATAGCGGTGCAGCCACGCGCTCAGAAGGGACATCGCCGGGCGCTTGTGCCTGAGACTTCGAAGCGAGCCGGATACGTGGATATGCTCGTTGATGACGATCGCGAAGCGTCTTCCCGAAAGCAGTCGAGCCAGGTGCAGCACGGCACCCCAGGTGTGAAGCAAGCTGATTACGACATCCGGTCTTTCCCTTCGGATTGTCTTCACCAGTCCGATGGTGAGCCTCGGCCACTCGATAAAGAACCGCCTCTTCTGCCGCAGATCGTAGGTTGGGACATCACGGGGTATCTCTCGCAGAAAGTGTGAATCTATGTGCTCGAAGAAAACCAGAGCGGCCCTGAA
>Ga0307425_1002606_pt1 | contig 10100 bp, 8 predicted proteins | sample SalMarWE160330MG_FD_202152 | JGI IMG/M metagenome (GOLD analysis project Ga0307425, IMG submission 202152) | Salt marsh sediment microbial communities from the Plum Island Ecosystem LTER, Massachusetts, United States - WE1603-30 | ecosystem: Environmental > Aquatic > Marine > Intertidal zone >...
TTCACTGCCCCTTGCCAGCGACAGCCTTTACATCGATCACGTTACGGGCGACCTGGTCTGGAACACACCTGTTGATACCGGGATCTACAACATCGCGATCGAAATCGAGGAATGGAGGCGCAAGGTCAAGATAGGCAGCATTGCGCGCGACATGCAGATAGAGGTACACGCTACCAAAAACCGCCCCCCTAACATCATGCCCTTGCGGGATTTCTGCGTGGAGGCAGGGGACCTGATCGAATACGACATTGTCGCCACCGACCCGGATTCCGACAGGGTGAACCTTACGGCCCGGGGTGGCCCCTTCCTGTTCGATGAAAATCCCGCCGTCATTGACACCCTGCTCACCGGCAGGGGTTACGCCGTCTCCAGGTTCACCTGGCATACGGCCTGCAGCCATATCAGGAACCAGCCGTATAACATCGTCATCAAGGCAGAGGACAACCATACCGGACTTCAACTGGTGGACATCAGCAATTTCCACGTTAAGGTGATCGGTCCCCCCCCAAAAAATCCCGTCACCATGGCTACCGCCAACTCCATCATCCTTGAATGGGAGGCCCCGGAATGCCAGAACATCGAAGGGTACGAGATCTGGCGCAGGGAAGGCCGGACGGGCTATGTGCCGGATTCCTGCACAAATGGCCTTCCGGGTCAGACAGGGTATGCAATGATCGGCTATGCAGAAGGCAGGGACAGCACCTCATTCCTGGATGACAATAACGGGGAAGGCCTTGAACAGGGAACGGAATACTGTTATATGGTCATCGGGGTTTACAGCGGGGGGACCCTGGGATTCCCTTCTGCCGAAGTCTGCGATGTGCTCATACCGGGTACTCCGGCCGTAATTCAGGCCAGCGTCGAACATGCAGATCCTGCAGGCAGTATATTCCTTTCGTGGGCAAAACCGAGAGAGCTGGATACCATTCCCGCAAACGGACCCTATGAATACATTCTTTACCGCTCGGACCTGGATGCCTATGGCAAAAACCTGCAGCAGATCCATTCCTTTACCACCTCTGACCTGAATGATACCACGTACCTTGACAGTCCCCTTAACACCCTTGTCTATCCCTACTCCTACCGGATCGAATTATACAACGACGAGCCCGGGAACCGTTTCCTGATCGGTAGGCAGGAAGTGGTTTCTTCAACCTGGCTGGAGATTCTCGGTACGGATAATGCCAATGTGATCCGTGTCCGGAAAAACACCCCCTGGGTAAACGACGAATTCATCGTGTACAGGCAGGATCCCCTGAGCCTGGAATTCGATTCGATCGGATATTCGACTTCGGGCACTTATGTCGACGGAGGATTGCAGAACGGGGTGAAAGTCTGTTACCAGGTCAGGACCATTGGCTGGAGAACTGTCAACGATATCGACTTTACTTCTGTCAACCTCACACATATAGGCTGCGGAACCCCCATTGATACCGTCCCTCCCTGTCCCCCTTCCCTCGAAGTCGAATCTTTCTGCGACAGCAATTACAATTTCCTGGTGTGGACCAATCCAAATCATACCTGTTCCGATGATGCCGTGAAATACAATATTTATTATGCCCCCCGGCTGAACATGGCACTGCAGCTGACCGACAGCACGCTGTCACCCACTGATACGACCTATTATCACCTGCTGCCGGTAAGCCTGGCAGGTTGTTATGCAGTAACTGCGATCGACACATTTAACAATGAAAGTGCGTTCTCGGTGATGGTCTGCGTGGACAACTGCATCGATTACAAGCTGCCGAATGTCTTCACACCCAACGGAGACGGGATCAATGATTATTTCAGGCCCAGCAATTATTCCTTCGTGGAGCGGGTCGACATGAAAATATACAATCGCTGGGGTACCCTGGTGTATAAAACGGAGGACCCCGACATTAACTGGGACGGCAAGCGGATGAACACCAATCAGCTCGTATCGCCCGGTGTATACTATTACGTATGCGATGTATATGAGAACCGCCTGACGGGACTGGAGGTCAGGAATGTAGTCGGGTTTATTTACGTATTTACGGAAAGGGATGCCATCAATGCGGGTGAAAAATAGGATCACGGGAGCCTCCTTCAGGCGCATCTGTCTCCTGCTGTCCCTTGTACTGGCCGGTTTTCGCACCGGGGCCCAGGTTCAGGAGACTTACCTGGAGGGAATTGCCCTGGCGGACCGCACAGCCTACCGGGAGGCCCGGGAACATTTTGAAGAGGCGCTCCGCTATGACAGGGAGAACCCGGAATACCTGCTGAAGCTTGCCGAGGTCTGCCGTCAGGCAGGAGACCGGGAAGCGGCATTGGGCTATCTGCGGCAGCTTGAGGCGGTTGACCCCGGGCGGGGAAGCTACATGCTTGCAGGCATCTATGCCACCGAAGGCAATGCGGCGGAAGCCGTGAGGCAGCTCGAGGTCCACCTCCGCTCGCCCTACAGGCTGCCATCTGACGTCATCCTGCTCGATCCCACATTTGCCGGTATAGAGGGCAGTCCCCCCTGGAAAAAACTCTGGTCGGTGGAATGGTATACGGCGGATGAAGAGCTTTTACAGGAGATCCGGTATCTGACCGGTTCGGGTGATTACCTCCAGGCCCTCGAGATCATTGACAGGGAGCTCGGGGAAAATCCCGCATGGGATGCCCTTCATGCCGCCCGCGGCAGGGTACTGCTGAAAATGGGACAGTTCCAGGGAGCCGTCCAGTCTTATACGCGGGCGATCCAGATAAATCCGGCAAATCCGTCTTTTTTCCATGAAAGGGCGGAAGCCTGGATCGGCCAGGGAAAATACGATAAGGCCATACCGGACATGGAAAAGGCCAGCAGGATGGAGCCCGGGAAGCTGGAACTGCTCCTGGAGATAGGAAAAGCTTACCATAAATCCGGCCTTTTCGATAAAGCTGCCGGTTACCTGGAACGCTTTGCAGCCTATTACCCGGATGATCCCGATGCCCGGTTTGAACTGGGAACCTTGCGCTATGATGCCGGTGATTACCTTGCCGCGCTCCAGCAATTCAATGCCTGTCTGCAGCTTGACGGGACCGATCCCCGGTTTTATGCGGCCCGGGGAAAGACTTACCTGGAAACCCGGACCTACCGTTATGCGCTGAATGATTTCGGGATGGCCCTTGACCTTGATGCGGGTGATCCGGAAACCTGGTACCTGAAGGGCCAGGCACGGTGGTACATGAATGACCGGGTGGGGGCAGTGGGGGACTGGCAGCATGCGGCCAGGCTCGGATCACGTGAAGCCGCTGAAAAACTTGTGGAGCATGCCGCGGGAGAATAAACCCGGAAAGGCCAGGCTGGATAACCGGATCCTCATGGATCTGTGGTCGGAGGATGAGAAGACCACACTGAAGGCAATCCGGGAGCTCCGCTCGAAGGGCAGCATCCATTACATCCCCGAGCTGCTGAAGCTGCTGAACAAGACCACCAGCGAAACGGTTGAAAAGGAACTTGTCCGCTTCCTCTCCGATGTAAAGGATACGGCAGCCATCCCCTTTATCCTCGATGGTTTAAGGGATCGCGATCTTGCCGGGGCCAGGGGGAATATCGTTTCCGCATGCTGGCAGAGCGGGCTGGATTTCAGCCGGGACGTGGAACTTTTCATACAGCTCTTCCTTGAAGGCGATTACCATACTGCGCTTGAATCCTTCACGGTTATTGAAGAGTCCGTGATAAACATGAGCGGGGAAAAGATTGAACATGCCCGGGACCTTCTCATGAGGGAACTGGACAGGGTGAATGAGGAAAAGGGGGCCCTCGCCCGGGAACTGATCAAATTACTGCAGGTGTGAACCTGGGGAAGGCTGACTCCATGGTGGGATACTGATGGCTCAGTGACGGCTGGAAAAGTATTTCATAAACTGGCTTCTTTCATAAACCTGCGGATCCGGAATATTGGCGTAGTTCATTTTCCCCCTGAAGTCCCCTATACTGCCAAAATTCTTTTCCTTCATCCACTTGCTGAGTTCCCCGAGCATAGCGGTAATATGGGACGGACCCTGTTTGTAGATGGCGGAGCATACCTGCACTGCCTTTGCCCCGGCGAGCAGCTGCTTGATCAGGGCCTTCCCGTCGTGCACCCCGGTTGAAGCGGCAATGTCAACCTGCTCAATGATGGAGGATACGATGGCCACCCAGCGCAGCGAGTAACGGAGATCGGTCGGCGAGCTGAATACTTCGGATGTCGTCATTTTCAGCTCATTTATGTTGATATCGGGACTGTAAAAGCGGTTGAACAGCACAACCCCGTTTATGCCCCTGTGATAGAGCAGGTCAACCAGGTTGATCAGGTTGGTGAAATTCTGGCCCAGTTTCATGATTACAGGTATGCTGACCCTGCTCCTGACTTTCTCGGCGATGTCAAGGTAAAGCTTCTCATAGTTCAGGGATCCGGCGTTCCTGTCTGCCGGCAGAAAATACACATTAAGCTCCAGCGCGTATGCACCCGCTTCTTCGATTTTTAAGGCAAAATCGTACCATTCCGAATCGGATATGCAGTTAATGCTTGCCATTACCGGTATGCCTGTGGCGGAGACGGCCCCTTCAATCAGGTCGAGATAGGCATCAAGGCTGTTGGTCCTGGTATAATGCCGGATGTAGTCATCCGCCTCGGGGTAATCGCTCTGCCGCGACAGGTTTCCCGCCTCATGCAGGATCTGTTCCTCGAAAAGGGATTTCAGCACCACCGCACCGGCACCGGCTTCTTCAAGTTTCCTGATCTTTTCCACTGAATCCGTCAGTCCGCTGCTGCTGACGATGACCGGATTGCGCAATTTCAGTCCCACGAAGTCTGTACTAAGGTCTGCCATATGAAAAAGCTTTAATCATTTCTTGGTCCAAATATAAGGGTTCCGATCCGGATCATCGTGCTCCCCTCCTCGATTGCCAGGTGATAATCCCCCGTCATTCCCATGGATATCTCCCGGAAGTCCGGGGAAGAAGTAAAATACTTTTCCTTCAGATCCCGGAAGATCCCCCGGAGGTAGCGGAATTCCGATCGTACGCGGTCCATGTCAGGGGTGTAGGTGGCCATGCCCATGACTCCGCGGATACAGACATTGGGAAGGGAACTTAAGACCCCGGAACCGGCCAGTTCCATGGCCTCCTCCGCGTTAAAACCGAATTTGGTGTCTTCCAGGGCGATATGGATCTGCAGGAGACAGGAGATGACCCGGTTGACCATGAGGGCTTCCTTGTCGATGGTTTGCAGGAGTTTCAGGCTGTCTACGCTCTGGATCATGTCGACGAACCCGGCCAGGTATCTGACCTTGTTGGTCTGCAGGTGTCCCACCATATGCCAGCGGATATCCGGGGGAAGCAGGGGCTGTTTCACGGTCATTTCCTGAACCCGGTTCTCACCGAAGATCCGCTGTCCCGCCTCATAGGCCATGCGTATCTCCTCAACGGATTTGCGCTTGGAGACGACAACGATGCTGACGAGCCCGGGCACGGTTGACTTTAACTTCCGGAGGTTTTCTGCTATGTCCATACCATCCGGGTTCAGTCCCCCAGTTTATGAAGAATGAGCCCGCTTCGAAGCTTGGGCTCGAACCATGTGGTTTTGGGAGGCATGATGTTATCGGTATCCGCTATTTCCATGAGCTGTTCCATGCTGACCGGATACAGGGCAAAGGCTGCTTTCATCTCCCCTGAATCCACTCTTCTTTCCAGTTCTTCCAGTCCCCTAATCCCCCCGACAAAATCGATCCTTTTCGATTTCCTCAGATCGGTAATGTTGAGCAGGGGGGTCAGGACCTGCCCGGAAAGAATGGTGACATCCAGCTGGCCGATCGGATCATGATCATTGTAGGTCCCCTTCCGTGCCTTCAGGGAATACCAGTTGCCGGAAAGGTACATGCCGAATTCATGGTGCCGGGTGGGTTTGAAGATTTTCCTGCCTTCCTTCCTGACTATGAAGGGGGCATCAAGTTTTTCAAGGAATTCCTCGTCGCTCAGCCCGTTCAGGTCCTTCACCACCCGGTTGTAATCAATGATGGTAAGCTGGTTCGCCGGGAAATGAACGGCCAGGAAAAAATTGTATTCCTCCTTCCCGTTATGATTCCGGTCGGCCTTGCGGCGTTCCTCTCCGACTCCTGCGGCGGCAGCCGTCCGGTGATGGCCGTCTGCCACATAGGTAAACGGGACATCAGTGGCAAAGAGGGTTTCGAGCCTCCCGATCTCTTCCCTGTCGCTGATCACCCAGAGGCGGTGCCCGATGCCATCGGAGGCAACGAAGTCATATTCGGGTTCTGCCCGGATGATCCCCCCGACGATCTCGTCAATCTCCTTGTGCGGGGGATAGGCGAAAAAAACCGGTTCGGCGTTGAAATTGGAAACCCTTATGTGCCGTTTGCGGTCCTCCTCCTTATCCGGCCGTGTAAGTTCGTGCCGCCTGATCACATTATTCATGTAATCGAGAATGCTTGCACAACCGACAAGCCCGTATTGCGTCCTGCCGTTCATGGTCTGTGCATAAACATAGAGGCAGGGATTTTTGTCCTGGTACAGGATCCCGTCCGCGATCATCTTTTCAAGGTTTTCCTTTCCCTTCCGGTATACACTGTCCGAGTGAGGGTCGGTTCCCGGCGGAAGATCCACCTCCGGTTTGACAACATGGAGGAAGGACAGGGGGTTCCCTTCCACCTCGGAACGCGCTTCCTCCGAGTCAAGTACATCATAAGGCCGGGAGGCGATCTTCGCTGCGAACTCTTTCCCGGGTCTGAATCCCTTGAATGATTTTAAGTTGGCCATCAGTTCACCTGGAATGTGGTGTCTCCCTTTTTAAAAAATGCCACGATCTGTTCTGCGGCTGCGACACCGGCATTGACGTTTGCCTCTTCAGTCTGGGCTCCCATTTTCTTGGGGGTGAAAAAACACCTGTCAGGCCAGGAAGATTTTAGCTGGACCGCATTGTCCGGCGCAATGTCGGAAATGTACCGGAAATCCGGGCGCTCCTGCATAATACGGGCAAGTGCATCCTCGTCAATGATTTCCTTTCTGGCCGTATTAACCAGAACCGCTCCTTCTGGCATAAGCGAGAGCAGATCATGATTTATGGATTTCCGGGTCTCCTCATTGGCAGGGATATGAAGGGAGACGTACTGGCAGGAGCGATAGAGCTCATCGAGCCTGCCCAGCCGGATGACGCCATCCTCCTGGAAAACAATGTCGGCAAGGAAGGGATCGAAAGCATATACTTCCATGCCGAATCCCCGGGCTATCCGGGCAACGATCCTGCCAACGTAGCCAAATGCATGGACCCCCAGGGTTTTTTCCTTCAATTCGGTCCCCGAAGAACCGTCGAACTGGTTCCTTGCCATGTATACCATCATACCCAGTGCGAGTTCCGCAACGGCGTTGGAGTTCTGTCCCGGGGTATTCATCGCCACCACCTTCCGGCTGCTGGCCGCCTGCAGGTCGATGTTATCATACCCTGCCCCTGCCCTGACAACGATTTTAAGATTCGGCGCGGCCCCGATTACATCGGCATCAACAATGTCGCTTCTGACAATGAGTGCTCCTGCATTGGAAACTGCCTTATGAAGGTCTGCCTGGTCACTGTATTTTTCAAGCAGGGCGAACTCGTACCCTGCATTTTCTATGATCTTCCTGATCTTTTTAACCGCTTCCGGAGCAAAAGGTTTGGCCGTGGCGCATAATACTTTTGGCATATCTAAATGTGTTTATCAGTTTTTCCTTTCAAATTCCTTCATGGCATCGACCAGTGCCTGCACGCTCTCCTTTGGCAGGGCATTATAGGTCGAAGCCCGGAACCCTCCGACCGAGCGGTGGCCCTTGATCCCGACCATTCCGCGTGCACTGGCAAATTCCTGGAAGGCTCCTTCCAGTTCAGCGTATCCATCGTTCATCACGAAACATATGTTCATCAGTGAACGGTCCTCCGCCTTTTCCACGGTACACTTGAAAAGTTTATTCCGGTCGATCTCATCGTAAAGGATGGCGGCTTTTTCGATGTTCTTTTTCTCCATGGCCGCAATGCCCCCGTTCTGCTTCAGCCAGCGCAGGGTCTGGAGTCCCGCGAAAATGGGAACAACCGGCGGTGTGTTGAACATCGACCCGTTCTCAATGTGTACCTTGTAGTTCAGCATGGAGGGTATGGGCCGTTCCACCCTGCCGAGGATGTCTTCCCGGATGATGAGTAAGGCGACCCCTGCGGGGGCCAGGTTTTTCTGGGCCCCACCGTAAATGAGACCGTATTTTGAAACGTCCACCGGCCGGCTGAAAATCTCGGACGACATGTCCGCGACCAGGGGGATGGGGACGTCCATATCCTCCCGGATCTGTGTCCCGTAAATGGTATTGTTGCTGGTTATATGGAAATAGTCGGCATCGGAAGGCAGCTGGTAACCGCGTGGTATGTAGCTGAAGTTCCTGTCCTTCGAGGAGGCCACCTCGATCACTTCACCAAAGAATTTTGCCTCTTTCAGCGCTTTGGAGGCCCAGGAACCGGTATTCAGGTAGGCCGCCCTGGTCTGAAGCAAATTATACGGGACCATGCAGAACTGAAGGCTGGCCCCGCCGCCCAGAAAAAGAACATGGTAGTCCTGGGGGACTTCAAGCAACTCCTTCACAAGTGCCTGGGATTCTTCCATGATCGCCATGAATTCCTTGCTCCTGTGCGATATTTCCATCACGGATAATCCGATCCCGTCAAGATCAAGGATCCCCTTTGCGGTGTTTTCTACTGTATAGGCCGGAAGGATTGAAGGTCCCGCGTTAAAGTTGTGCTTTTTCATGTGCTGGTTTTTGAGGTTAAATTTCATAAAATTCTGGCAATAATACAGGTTCTGTTTATAAGTTTTTAAGATGGTCCTCCTGAAGCACCGGGATGACCCGGGTGGTATCAAATGTGTGGCAATATTCGATCACATCGTCCAGTTTATTCTTTCTCAGGCGTTCGCGCTGGGCCACCTTGTCTATGTAAGTGAGCAGGTCCCCCCGTGCCATTTCCCAGAGATCCATGCATGCGATGGCGGAATCACAGATGGTCCGGTAATTGCCCGTGGCCATCAGTTTTTCGGACAGGGCACCGGCAAAAAGGCTGTCCTCCAGGTTAAATTTGTTCTTCCATCCCGCACAGAGGATGATCACATCCCGGTCCTGGCCGTTCAGCCACTCGCAGAGTGCGGTAAAATTCAGGTAGGCCCCGATCAGCACCTGGTGGCATTCGCTTGCCATGTGTATGGCCTGTGTCCCGTTGGTAGTGGAGTATACGATCTGTCGGCCCTCGATCCTTTCCCGGCTGAAGTTGAACGGTGAATTCCCGAAATCCGCAAAATCCCGGACGATGCCATCCCTTTCCGCGGCTACCATGAATCCTTTCTCCTTGTATGCCCTGGCTTGTTCCAGTGTTTCCACGGGGATGATCCTTTCAACACCGTTCTCAAAGGCCGTTACGATGGCCGAGGTGGCCCGGAGTATGTCGGTGATGACGGTGATGGCCTGCGGATTCCGGAAACCCTTGAACAATGCCGGTGAAAAGCAGACTTCAATATTCCTTTGTTCAGTTTCCATGGAGTTTTCCGATCTGGCTCTTCTTATACATGGGAAGGGTTACCACTTTGGCCTGCAGGTCCTTGTTGCGGATCCGCACCCGTATCAGGGTCCCCGGTAACGCATGTTCCGAATGTACATAACCCATGCCTATGCCGGTGTTCATCGAGGGGGACATGGTCCCCGACGTAACGGTCCCGATCACCTCTCCCGCCTCATCCAGGATCTCGTAATGTTGACGTGGGATACCCCTCTCGAGCATCGTGAATCCCACCAGCTTCCGTTTGGGTCCCTCATTTTTCTCCCGCTCAAGTCTTTCCCGGTCAATGAAATAATTCCCGTCCGTGAACTTCGTGATCCATCCGAGTCCCGCTTCAATAGGCGATGTCGTATCATCGATGTCGTTCCCGTAAAGGCAGTACCCCATTTCCAGGCGGAGCGTATCCCTGGCCGCCAGTCCCGCCGGCTTGATCCCGAATTCGGCCCCTGCTTCCATCACGGCCCGCCATAACTGTTCCGCCTCGGCATTCCGGCAGTAAAGTTCAAGTCCCCCTGCACCGGTATAGCCGGTGGCGGAAAGGATCACCTCCTGCAC
>Ga0307425_1002609_pt1 | contig 10097 bp, 11 predicted proteins | sample SalMarWE160330MG_FD_202152 | JGI IMG/M metagenome (GOLD analysis project Ga0307425, IMG submission 202152) | Salt marsh sediment microbial communities from the Plum Island Ecosystem LTER, Massachusetts, United States - WE1603-30 | ecosystem: Environmental > Aquatic > Marine > Intertidal zone >...
CGGTTGTATCCTCTTTTAACATTCTTTCTCGTCTTGTTTGCGCTCATGACGTTCCCACCCTAGCCTTTCTGAAGACGCGGTTGGGGTCAGCATAGTAGTCTCTTATGACCGAAACGACATCAGGGTACTTGCGAATCCCGTTTTGCACCATCCAATCTAGCACAGTTTTTCTTTTGTAAAGCTCCTCCCGAACCTCAGTTTCGTTAAGCCCCTTACGATTCATCTTTTCTTCCAAGATGTGGCTGTGACCAGAATACTCGAAAGTGTCATGTCTTGCATCCCACTGATACACCTCATTGGTTATCAGCTCGTTTGTCTTGGGGTCTAACCCAACAATCTCTGTAACTGCCTGGGTTCTTCGGGTGGGTTTGCCATCAACCTCAGTTCGCAGCTGAACAGTTATAGCATCAATCATTGTCAGGAGCGGCTTCGGAATGTTCATTGGCTCTGACCCCAAACGGTTAATAACCGAACTTGCAGATTCGCCGTGAATTGTCCCCATTCCCAGATGCCCTGTTGCCATTGCCTGGAAAAGAGTGTAAGCTTCTTCGCCCCTGACCTCACCCACAATCAGGTAGTCGGGTCTCTGCCTTACAGCCGCCCTCAAAAGATCAAACAGCGTGATGGCTCCAGCACTGCCTTTGGTGTCCCCGAATCCTGTTCTTGCAACAGATGGAATCCAGTTCTCATGGGGCAAATTCAATTCGGCAGTGTCCTCTACGCTGACTAGCTTCAGTCCAGGCTTGATGAACATCGAAAAACAGTTGAGTATTGTCGTTTTTCCCGAAGCAACACCCCCAGCTACAAGAATGGATGCCCTGTTTTCGATGGCATACCAGAAGTATGCAGCCATCTCAGACGATAGTGTGCCGAGAGAAATCAGGTCAGAAATGGTTAAGGGGTCCACACGGAAGCGCCGTATAGTAAACGTTGAGCCTCTGCGAGTAACCTCATCTCCGTAGGTCATCTGAATCCTGCTGCCGTCAGGCAGGGATGCATCAAGTATAGGCATCGCAAGCGAGATGTTCTTTCTCGCCATATACGCCAACCTTACTATGAACGAGTCCAGTTCATCGCTGTTTTTGAAGATAATGTTTGTTTGCAGGGACTCGTAGTCGCGGTGCCAAACATATATTGGTATTTGAACCCCATCTGCGGAAATGTCTTCTATCAGCGGGTCCTTCATGAGGGGGTCTATTTTGCCGTAGCCTAGGAAGTCGCGTACAATGTAGTACATGAGTTTGTCCACTGCTTCCGTGTCGATTTTGAGGCGGTAGTCCTTGATGATTTCGCGAATCTTCGTTTTAAGATACTCTTCAGCCTTTTCCCGTGTTCCAATTTCTTTAAGGTTAACGTCGATTTCCTCGACCAGTATGTCTTTGATTTCTTTAAGCTGCTTCTCCTCTTCTTTGAGGAGCGTGGGCTCAATCAGTTCATATCTGATTCTTTGGCTGTTCGGTTCGGTGACTACTGCGGCGTAGACGTAGGGTTCATGGATTGGGTATACCTCTCGGAAAACGGATGTTTTCCTTTCAGGCGTGGTTTCTGATTTGGTTTTCATTTAGCCCTCACGTTTACTCCTTTGTTTAGTTCTTGCGATAGGGAATTGGCTGTTTGAACCGGTTCATGGTATTCATGACAAGAACATATCGTATATTAAGACTTAATAAAATCTATGTATTCAGAATCACTTAGCAGCCACACAACAAACAGGGCTAAGCCGCCCAAAAAGGAGACTCGATCCGCATAATTTCAATAAACTCATTCAACGCCTCAATCTCTTCAGGCGTCAAACGGTCATGAAACTTGGTCAACAAAACCTTTGCATGAGCCTCAGGCACCCTAACATAGAAGACTTCGCCCTCATGGATGTGGCGACCGACAACGGTTTTGCTTAACGAAACGGCTACCTGCATTCCGACATTAGCCTCCGACACGGCTTTGCCCTTGTCTTGAATCTGCAGGATTTCCCCGACATTCCGTCCGTCTTCTTTGGTGAGGGTGTTTTTTGGTTTGATTTTGCCTGCCAAAACTTCGACACCTACGACTGCGGGTTTTGCTTTTCTGAAGACGTAGCCTGGGAGAAACTTTACTTTTGCCGGTTTTACTAGTCTGCCGTATTCTTCTCCGAGGCGGGTTTCTTCTTCTTGGTTCTTCCATTGTAGGTAGTCGTCGATGAGGCTGTAGATGGTTTTGTGGTTGAAGATGGGGATGTTTCGGTTTGCTGCTTCTTCTTCGGCGTCGGGTAGCACTTTGACGTTGAAGGCTAAGATGACGCCGTGGAGCGGTTCACGTTCCTTAACCACAAATGCCTCGGTTACGTCGCGGCGGGAGACGTCGCCTACGTCTGCCATCTTTATTGGAACATTGCTTCGTTTCAGGCTCTCGGCGATTGCTTCAAGAGACCCTAAAGCGTCGGTTTTCAATACAACGCCGTCCATGTCGGTGGCGATTTTGATTTGCTCAACCTCTTCGGAGACCATCTTTATGTAGTCTTCAAGCTGGGCTTCGGAAGGCACAGCATACAACGGTGCGCCTGCCAGGGCTTCCTCAAGGTTTGGCGCCGCGATTTTTACTCCGGCTGCGGCTGAAACTGAGTCAACTGAGGAGAATTTGTCTCTGGGGTCTCTGATTTCGTCTAGGGGTTTAGGCAGAAGGACTGCGCGGATGTTGGTTGCCACAGGTTTTTCTTTGGCGCCAACAACTATCAGGTCTCCTTTCTGGAGTATGCCGTCGTAGATGATCACGTTGATGGTCATGCCTAAGCCGGGTTCCTCTTTGACCTCCAGGACGGTTCCCTTTGCTGGTCCCTCAGTTGTTCTGAGTCTAGCCTGCAGATACTGCTGGGTTAAGCCTATGAGAACGGCTAGGAGTTCGGGTATGCCTTCTCCTGTTTTGGCGCTTGTGGGGACAATGGCGATTGTTTGTGTGAAGTCTTTCACGTTGTTGAATTTGTCGGCTTTGAAGCCTAGTCTGGAAAATGTTCCCATGATGCGGTACAGGTTTTCGTCTAGTCCTTGGCGGACAAAGGGGTCCTGTTCTCGGTAGGATGCTGTAAAGGTTTCTCCTTCATGGGGTTTCCATCCTGGCAGCCTGTCAATCTTGTTTGCCGCCACAAGGAAGGGCGTCTTCTTTTCTTTCAGGATGTCGAGGCACTCGTATGTTTGGGCTTCGAATCCCCTGAGGACGTCAACTACAAGAATTGCGATGTCAGCCACTGCGCCTCCCCTTTTTCGGAGGTTGGCGAAGGCTTCGTGACCTGGAGTGTCGATGACAAGCAGCCCCGGAAGTTGGACATCCTTTTTCATGCCTTTGAAGAGTGGTCCACAGATTGCGGCGAGGGTGTCGACTGGGAAGTAGCTTGCGCCGATGTGCTGGGTGATGCCTCCGACTTCGCGGTCTTGGACGCTGCTTTTTCTGATTTTGTCCAGCAGCTTAGTTTTTCCTGTGTCTATGTGTCCAAGAACGGAAACGATGGGCTGTCTTATCGGCATCGGGGCTTTTCCTCCAGTGATATTCAGTAAATGTTACTTTTAGGTTCTACTCTAAAAGGTTGCTAACGAAAAGTGGGGGTTGGTTTGGTTTCGAGCTAAGCTAGTTTCTGGAGGTGTTTTTCGCATTGAGCGAGTATCTTGTCGACTTCTTGGATGTCATAGTGTGCGTCGATGTCAGCCAGTAGCCCCTTCTGTTTGAGGTAGTCTACGACGGGTTTTGTTTTTTCGCGGTACACAATTAGCCTGTTTTTGACGACTTCGGGTTTCTCGTCTGCGCGTTGCACGAGCCTTCCGGTGCATTTGTCGCATATGCCGTCGATTGTTGGGGGGATGTTTTTTATGTGGTAGATTGCTCCGCATTTTCTGCAGGTTCTTCGTCCGCTGATGCGCTCCATTATGACCGTGTCGGGGGCGACAAAGTTTAGTGCGATGTCGATTTTTTTGAATTTCATCAGGGCTTCTGCTTGGGGAACTGTTCTGGGGTAGCCGTCGAGAAGGAAGCCGTTTTTGCAGTCAGGCTCTTCAAGTCTGTTCTTGACCAGTTCGATGACGGTTTCGTCTGGGACAAGGTCTCCGCTGGTTACGTAATGTTCTATTTTTTTGCCCAGCTCGGTTTTGTTTTTGATGGCTGTGCGGAAGAGGTCTCCAACAGAGATTGTGGGGATGCCATATTTTTTTGAAAGAAATCCTGCGTAGGTTCCTTTGCCTACTGCCGGGGGACCAAGTAGGACGATGTTCATGTTGCTTCATCAAGCCTCCATGATACCTATTTTGTGAATAGAGGGCTGTTTCTGCAGTTAAGCTCTTCCTTTCTCTTCTTTTCCGAAGTATTTTGTCCACTTAACTTTACGGGAGTCCCGCTTCAAGTGGATGGAGCTTTTTCTGCATTTGCTGGAGCAGAACCACAAAATTGTTCCGTCGTTCTTGACGTACATCATGCCTGTGCCTGGTAGAAACTCGTGTCCACAAAAAGAACAATTTTTGGATTTTGGCACCTGTAATTCTCCTTCTTATTTTTTTATCTTCTGAGTCTTTTTGCTTCCCGTTCAGTGTCTCTTAGAACAAGAACGTCGTTGGCTCGCACTGGACCCTTAACATTTCTGGTTATGATGCGTCCTTTCTCGGGTCCGTCAAGAACTCTGACCCTGACTTGAGTGATTTCGCCAGTGAGTCCTGTTCTGCCAACAACTTGGATGACTTCAGCAGGAACTAGCTCGTCAGACGCCTCTCGCTTGCTCATCCACTAGAGCCCTTCTGTTTCAGTTCCTCGATTCTGCTTGAGATTTCCTTTATCAGCGCCACTGCCTCGCCGACGTTGGCGATTGCAGCCGCGGCTGAGGATACTTCTATTCCTGAGGAGACCCCAAGTTTTTCTTTGCTTGGTACAAACACGTACGGGATTTTGCGTTCCTCGCAGAGAAGAGGAAGATGAGCCACAACTTCTGGAGGGTCAACATCGTTTGCTATGACGACAAGTTTTGCTTGTCCTCTTTCCACAGCTTTTGTGGTTTCGTTTGTTCCTATTCTAACTGACCCTGTTCGGCTGGCTATTTGCAGGGCTTCATAGGCTGCATCTGCCACCTCGTTGGGAACCTCAAATTTTGCGTAAAACGGTTTTGACATATGCCTCACCCTTTTTTTAAGTGCTGAGTCTATCGGAGACAGGGTTTATGAATGTTTCTACCCGCACTTCATCTGCCCATGTTTGAGTATGTTGGATATGTGAACTTTGGACTGTAAATCTGTGCTGTGCGTGAAATTTTCAGAAAAAATACTGTTTTCAACAATGTACCTCTATTAGTCTCCTAATATACCTGTGAACTGTTTTGGGAAGGCGCTGGCATTGTCTAGTTCTTTTTTTGTTGTTTTGTTTTTGGGATTCCTATCCATCTCGGAATTTTATTCAGGTATTCTTGGTATGAATTTCCGTATTTTTGGGCACAAAACTGCTCTTCGTAAACCACAACAATATGCGATAAGATAACGAATATGATGGTGAGCATCAAGAAAATCAGGGAAACACAGGCGATGCTTGTGCCAACGAAGATTAGGAATATGCCGAAGTACATGGGGTTTCTTGAAAAACGGTAGATTCCTTTGTTGACAGGCTTGTCTACTGCGGTAGTGAAGAAATTCATCATTGCTATGGTTTCAATGATTACGCCCAAAAGATAGATGATTAATCCAACATAGAACCAAACTGTTCCCAATTCAAGCGGCAAGAAGACACTATAGGCAATTATGGCAAAGAACAGAACGGAATAGATATTCAAGAGAGTTTTTTCGTTATCGCTAAGCGACCGTTCAGCACCAAGTTTCTTCAATACGTTTTTGTCAATCAGTTTCCCTGATAGGATATAGGGCAAAAAGTTAGAAAACAAGACATAAATCATGAAGACCCAAGCGTTCCATAAGCCCAACTCAAAAGCGGGAATAAGCAAAGCAATGACCCTCTTGAGAATCATCTATTCATAGCATCTAACGTTTTCAGTATAAGCCACTTATAGGGTTAATCAAACGTGTGCGTGAATCAAAGTGCGCGGGGAGCGGGATTTCCATCATTTGCGTTTTCTGATCTTCTTGATTACGACCAAGATAAAGCCAAGCCCAAACAGCAGCGTGGCTCCAATCAGGGATAAATAAGAAAACACAAGATGTGCAAGCTCGGTGGGAAGCGTAATGTCATGAATAAGCAAGCCCACTATCCCCAAAACTGTTCCTATGCTGCCGAAGAAAAGCAGAGGACGCACATCAAACATCAGCCGCACAGTTGTTCCAAGTATTCTGCCGCCATCCTTTATGGGATGAAGCTTAGTCTCCCCCACCCTTGGCATATAGCTTATGGGCACCTCACGTATTCGGGCATCAACGGCATGCGCCTCTGCCAGCATCTCCATGGCCAGTGGCATACCCACAGCCACCAAATTCATGCTGTCCAGAAGCTCAGATTTGAAGGCTCTCATGCCGCTTTGAGTGTCACACACGTTAAGTCCCACAGCCAACTTCGCAACCAGTCTAAGCACTCTGTTTCCTATCCTGTTAACGAAGGGCATTGCCCCCTTCTGCATTCCCGCGAACCTGTTACCCACCACCATGTCAGCCTCATCCTTTAAGATGGGCGTTACCAGCGCAGGTATATGCTTGGGGTCATAGGTCATGTCGGCGTCCAGCATCACAAGGATTTTGGCGCCCAACCGTTTTCGGGCATACACAAAACCGGTTTTCAGGGCATCCCCGTAACCTTTGCCCCGCTGATAGATGACGGCGGCGCCCTTTTCTTTGGCAATCTGGTCTGTGCCGTCAGTGGAGTGCCCATCCACAATCAGCAGTTGATAGTTATAGCCGTTCATGGCAGACTTCACTGCCGTCACCACTTTTCCCACAGCTTTGCATTCGTTCAATGTGGGAATAACGATGGCAATCATTGTTGAATGCTGTTGAGTGGCTATTGCTTTTTCCTCCACGATACTGTTGAACCTAATCTCACACTTAGCACTTATGCAACAATTAAATAATGTGGGAAGCAGGACAGCCAACAAAGTTGGCAGAGAAACAGGATTAGCCTTTCGGTTTTTTTGCTTTTACAACCATACCCTTAGGAACAACGTAGCCCTTGAAGGGAATCCACATGCTTTTGTAACAATCGATAGAGATGTCGCTGAAACCAGCTTCTTTCAGTAACGTCTCCATTTCTTCGCCGCTATACAAAGTCAAATTATATTTTTTTATAGGTTTTGTGTGGTCTCTTCCGTCATCCTTGTTATAAGCCATTTCAAGGACTAACCTGCCCTCAGGCGCTAACACTCTGAAGATTTCTTTAAGTGATGCTTCTGGGTCAGGCCAAAAAAAGAATGTCTCAATTCCCGCAACAGCAGAAAATTCATTATCACTCCAAGGGATAGCTGATACGTTTCCTTGTTTGAATTCGGCTTTCCCTGATTTAATGAGGTTTTTGTTGATGCTGCTTGCTAGCTTCACCATGTCTTCAGAATAATCTAGCCCAGCTATTCTTGAAACATGGGAAGCATACTTTTTAATGAACAGTCCAGAGCCGAATCCTATCTCAAGATATTTATCAGCAGGCTGAAGGTCAAGGGCTTTAGCAGCATTTTTATAAAAACTTCTGTGACCCCACGCCATACCTCTGGCTAATAGTTTTCCAAAAAAGCCTGTGGGCTTTTCAACTTGCGGCATTTCCTATGGTCCCCATATAATGCAACTAGCAGTTTTCCGATTGCATTCAATCGACACATTAAGTGTTGTTGGATTGGCTTTAAGATTTTAGGAAAAAACTTCTGCTATGCACACGTGCGTGTTGTGCTATGATGTAGTAATGCATTTTGGGACAATTACGCATCTCAAGTACGCTCTAATCCTGTTTGGACTTGAACTTTGCAAATATTGTTCTCGGAGGTCGTCTGCTTAACAATAGGGCAATAGGGTTTACCTCTCCGCTTTTTAAGTGAAACACGGTTTCTACAAACTCTCTCAATAGCCATTAAAACTACTTCCTCAACTTGCTTCCAAGGGGTATTATATGTCAGGGATGAATTTATTAAAAATTCAAACGATGGAATACGTGCACGCAATCCAAAATTTTATTTTCCACTCCGAACACTTCAATATGGTGATTGAATTGGGTATGGGAAAAAGCGCTAAGAATAAGCCAATGACCAAGAAAGAACGAGCGGAAAAGAAAAAAAAGCGAAAAGAAAGCCGCCCGAAATAGACTGAGCTACACCAGTTAGATGATTACCACGCAATTTATTTGGTGTATTAATCACGGCGCGCAGGAGACTTAGGTTACATCCCCAGACTCCCCCAGAGCCACCTTTTTGACGGCTTGAAAAAAGTACAACCCAGCAAAAAATAGTAAGGGTCAAATTGAAATGCGCGCGCATCTTAATTTACCAGCAAAATGGCGCGGGGAGCAGGATTAGAACCCAAAGGTACTAGACAATAAGCTGTTATGTGTAGGTGCCGTTGGCGATGTTTCCCGCTAACCCCCGTTTTTAGGGTGAAAGTCAATCATTTTTTTCTGTAGTTGGCGGGAATTGAGACATTCTTTTTTTCTTTTTTCTTCATTTTCTTTTCTCTTAGGACCTGTTTATGTTTTTCTATACCCGCTGTTTTTTCTTGCTTGCTTTTCTTGGTCAACTTTTTTCCTCCATCTAAACATGGATTGAGTAGTATACGTAGGTGTGATTGCAGTTGGTACACCTATAAAATTGTTTTTGAATTCTGGCTTTGCTCGAAGAAATTAGTCGAACATTAGTTACAAGGTAGTTTAAGTCACATGTGTTCGTGCGAATGAGCTATAAGCAGTGAAGCATGTAGGATTGGAAATGCAACCGAGTCAGCAGAGAAACCAAATCAAGCAGGGCATCCGCGTACAAATCGTGTTGAAGCAGCACCAGCGGAGCGGAAAATTAACCGAGGGCACAGTCAAGGATATCCTCACCAACAGCTCAACTCATCCCCACGGAATCAAAGTACGACTTACAGACGGCAAAGTCGGCAGAGTACAATCAATAATAAAATAATTTCACTTTTTGGTGCGGGGGGTGGAAACCCCCATCCAAATTTACTAGTAAAATATTCACTCTTAATTGCGTCTGAATTGCGCGCGTACATAACTACAATCAGATATACCAAGCGTAAGGACACTTTGTATTCGTATCATTTATTTTTGAGTTTCTGTTTTCTTTGATTCGCTTTTTGCTTGACCTTTAGGTAGTTCTTTGAAGCCGTACGTGCCTACTGGCGGCCATCCTGCTTCGGGCATACTTGCGGGAATCAACATTATGGTGTTTGTGCCTGCTTGCTGACCTAGTTCGTATATTATGTTCATCCAGCGTAGTCTTAAACCTTCACTGCTTTTCTCGTACATGTTCGCGGCTTCTATCATCTTTTCGGAAGCCTCAAATTCTGCTGTAGCCAACGTCACCCGCGCGATTCGTTCTCTTTCCGCTTGTGCTTGTCTAGACATAGCATCTTGTAGGGCTATTGGTATTATGACATCCCTTACCTCAACGGATGTAACTTTTATCCCCCAAGCCTCGGTTTTCTCGTCAATAATCTCTCTTAAGTGGTTTCCAACTTTTTCTCGTTCTGCAAGCAACTCATTGAGGTCCACTTTGCCTATTACCTCCCTGAGTGTTGTCTGGGAAGCTAATTGTGTAGCCTGTAAATAGTTTTCAACGGACAAAACAGCTTTCTCTATTTCTACAGGTCTCATATACAAGACAGAATCCACGTTTACGGGAACGTTATCTTTAGTCAAAGTCGATTCTGTTCTAAACTCGATTGTGTCCAGTCTCGTTGAAATTCTTACTGGCGCCCTGTCAATGAACGGGATAAGATAGGTTATCCCAGGGCCTCTCAAACCTACGTAACGTCCAAGCCTCAAGACCGGTATTCTTTCCCATTCTTTTAGAACTCTCAATCCGCTAAGCACTATCAGCGCAACGATAAGAGCTATGAAAGCACCAGCAATAGGTACATAGTCAATCATTATTTCACCCCAATTTACTATTTATCTTTCAAGCCGTTAAGTCTTTTCTTTTGACAAGCCTAACTGTGAGAAAGAGACCTTCCATGTCA
>Ga0307425_1002616_pt1 | contig 10067 bp, 11 predicted proteins | sample SalMarWE160330MG_FD_202152 | JGI IMG/M metagenome (GOLD analysis project Ga0307425, IMG submission 202152) | Salt marsh sediment microbial communities from the Plum Island Ecosystem LTER, Massachusetts, United States - WE1603-30 | ecosystem: Environmental > Aquatic > Marine > Intertidal zone >...
TATCAAGCAAGTGGCCGAAGGAGCCAGAGAAGGGGGTTTAACCTTATGAATACCGCACCTGGCGCTTATGTGCGCGCCAAAGAATTCGAAGAGAGAGTTTATCATATAAAAAGAGTGTCGAAAAAGACCACCGGGGGTAATGCCATTGGTTTTACAGCTTTAGCCGTGGTTGGGGATCATAACGGCAGGGTAGGTGCCGGCTTGGGTAAATCTAAAGATATATCCAAAGCTATACAAAAAGCGATCAATAAAGCCAAAGATCACGTAGTAGATATAAACATGAGAAACACGACCATACCCCATGAAGTAAGCTATAAGTATGCCGCCGCCGAGGTTCTGTTAAAACCGGCTCCGGAGGGGTCGGGAATTATTGCCGGTGGCCCGGTGAGAGTAGTTTTGGAATTAGCAGGCATCAAGGATATTTCTGCCAAAATGCTAGGCTCAAGTAACAAGCTGGCCAATGTCCGCGGCACCATCGAAGCTTTGAAAAAATTGAAAAAGGATAAAAATGAGACTGCATAATCTGGTTAAACCAAAAAGCAAAACATCCGGTAAAAAAAGAGTGGGTAGGGGTTACGGCAGCGGAAAAGGTGGACATACTTCCGGTTTAGGTCAGAAGGGCCAAAAGTCCAGAGGCAAGGGCAACATACCGGCCGGTTTTGAAGGTGGCCAGGTTCCTCTGTTCAAGAAAATGCCTAAGATCTCGAGCTTTAAGGGCGTGAAACATAAAAGAATAGTGACAGTGCCCTTGGTCAGTTTGAATAAATATAAAGATGGTGAGAAAGTCACCCCAGAATCTCTTTTGAAAAAAGGCATCATCATCCGACTTCCCAGAGATGGTGTTAAAATATTGGGTAATGGGGCACTTCATAAAAAACTTGAGATAGAGGGCTTTTTGCTGACTAAAGGGGCGCGGGATAGAATCATTAGCTCAGAATCAAAAATAATTGAATCTTAAACATGTTAAAGCTACTTAAAAACGAAGAGATCAGAAAGAAGATCCTATTTTCATTATTGGCCATAGTTGTTTTTAGAACCCTAGCCCACGTTCCTGTTCCCGGAGTGGACCTACGCGCGGTAAGATCTTATTTGAGTAGCAGTGCTATTTTTGGTATGTTCGATCTCTTCAGTGGCGGCGGTTTTCAGAACTTTTCCATTGTCACCTTGGGTTTAGGGCCTTATATTAACGCTTCTATCATCTTGCAGTTGTTTGGGAAAGTAATTCCTGCATTGGACGAGCTGCAAAAAGAAGGTGAGGCCGGCAGAGAAAAACTGAATATGTATACTAAGCTTCTTACCGTGCCCTTGTCCCTGATCCAAGCATATGGCGTTTACTTTTTGTTAAGTAAACAGAGTGTTATCACCTCACTTGGTGTTATGGACCTAGTCGTGCTCCTGCTGGCGCAAGTAGGTGGTTCCATGATCTTGATCTGGTTAGGAGATCTAGTGACTGAGTATGGAGTGGGCCAAGGAATCTCCCTGCTCATATTTGTGGGTATAATAAGCCGTTTGCCTCAAGGGGTTCTCAGTCTGGTCTCGCTCTTGGATAAATACAGCCTTGTGGCTTTGCTGGCTCTCCTGGGTGCGACAGTCTTGATAATTATGGCCATAGTTCTGGTTAATGAGGGTACTAGAAATATTCCCATAGAATATGGTAGAAGAGGGGTCCGATCTCAGAAAGTAACAAACTTCTTACCTATAAAAATAAATCAAGCCGGTGTCATTCCCATTATATTTGCTGTTTCTTTGGTTTTAGTGCCCTCACTGGTAAGCGGACCGTTACTGGCCACATCGTCCGCATTCCTCAAGACCCTGGGAAGCTTCCTGGCTAAGAATTTTTCATCAGGCTCCGTTGTCTATAATATGTTCTATTTTATGCTGGTTTTTGGTTTTACTTTCTTTTACACCTTTATGCAGTTCGATCCGGTGAAGATCGCCGATGACGTGAAAAAAAGAGGCGGCTTCATCCCCGGTATAAGACCGGGCAGGGCAACAGCTGATTATCTGAGAAAGATAGTTATCAGATTGACGCTAGTGGGAGCCATATTTTTGGGCACCATAGCCATTCTGCCTTATATCATTCAGTCGTTCACAGGACTTACTAGATTAGCCATAGGTGGAACGGGTATACTTATAGTAGTATCAGTGGTTCTGGAGACCATTCGTCAAGTGGAGTCCATGATGGTGACCAGGAACTACCAAAGCTTTTTACAATAAAAATATGATAAATCCAAAAGAACTTTATCGATTAAGAAAAGAGCAGTCCAAGCTGCAAAAACAAATGGAGCAGATATTTGCCACAGTTGAGAAGCAGGATGTCAAAGTGGTGGTGAGAGGTGATAGGAAAATAGAAGCCATTTATATTGACGGCGAAGAGCAGAAGGATCTGAGAGATATGATCAACGACGCCATCAAAGATGTCAACAAAAAAGTGGAAAAGCAACTCAGGGGCCAATTAAGCGAACTAGGTTTTCCCGGTTTATAACTATATGGTCATTTTATTGATCGGACCTCCGGCCAGCGGAAAAGGCACCATAGGCAAAATGCTCAGCCAGTATCTGGGTTTGTCTCTGGTAAGTTTAGGTAAGATACTCAGAGAGATTCCTCAGGATTCCCTATGGCACGAACCTATCCGGCAAGCTATGGACCAAGGAGAGCTGGCTTCGAACAGCATTTTGGGAGGTTTTTTAACAGAGATAGTTAAGGATTCCCGTTACGAGAGCGGTTATGTACTAGACGGTTGGTTAAGGCAAATGTCCGATCTGGAGTTTTTCGATCCCAAACCTGACCTGGTACTTTTTCTTAATGTTTCATTTGAGACTTCCCTGGAGAGAACGTTATCCAGAAGGATCTGCGAGCAGGGTGGGCATACTTACAATCTCATTTCCAACCCACCGCAGAAGGAAGGTATATGTGATGTTGACGGCAGCCGTCTGGTGAGTCGCGATGACGACACCGAGGAAGTACTTAAACATAGATGGCAGATCTTTACACAGAGAACTGTGGAAGTCATTGAACATTACAAAGCCAAAGGCGTTGTTAAAGAGATCTCAGCCGAAGGAACTCCAGAAAGCATATTTAAACAAGTAAAAGATAAGATGCTATAATTTTTACTAATGAGAGCTTATCTGCCGGATTCGACAAGCGGTATAGAAAAATACCAATTTATCTATCATTTTATACCCCACAAAGAGCATAAAAGTAGAGCCAGGCTGCTGTCTCACGGGGCCTTGATATCATACAGCTTTGTTCTGGTGATATTTGCCGTGTTGATAAGATTCCTACCGGCTTTTGCTCCGGGGGTCCTGGGCTATGCCTCAGATATCAACGTCAGCGACCTCTTGAGATATACAAATGAAAGACGGGCTAAAGTGGGCTTGAGGCCCCTTTCCTTGAACAAGGAGCTGAATGATGCGGCATATAAAAAGGCCAACGATATGTTCAAAGTTGGTTACTGGGCTCATGTTTCTCCTTTGGGAACAAAGCCTTGGGATTTTGTTCTCAACGAAGGTTACGATTATATATATGCCGGTGAAAATCTGGCTAAGAATTTTTCCAATTCTGAGGATGTGGTACAAGCTTGGTACGATTCGCCCACGCATCGGGAGAACCTGCTTAGTCCCAATTATGATGATATGGGTTTTGCCATTGTGAATGGTGTACTGGATGGCTACGAAACCACCATTGTGGTGCAGATGTTCGGACGGTTAAGGGCACCAACGCAATTGGCAGCCGTGAACGAAATCAGCGAAGGCTTTCCTAGTACACAAGTACCCATAACCGAACCGGAAGAAGCGGTACCTAAAGAAGCCGTAGAAGTGAAGAGTGCACCTGAGCCGGCGTTGGCCAACCTACAGTCAGGAACTCTGCCTGCGGCTGAGAAGGAAAAAGGTTTTGTGGACGTGAGAGCCGTTACCCAATCCATCACCATAGTGTTTGGTGGGTTTGTCACAGCCTTGCTGGGGGTTGATATATGGTATTCCAAAAAACACGGTATATTTAAGTTAACAGGACATACTCTGGCGCACCTGGCCTTTCTACTGGTGGCCATTGCCAGTGTGATGTTGTCGGTATTTCCGGGGTCAGTACTATGAAACAAAGCAGTTATAAATTGATCGAATATACAATGCTCTTATTTGGTGTGATCATTTTTGCCCTATCTTTTTGGCAGAGTCGGCATCATGTTGGCCAGCAGATAATCATCACTGCCGGTGCCGCGGTCTTTTACGTTATATGGGGACTCGTGCACCACTGGATGGAAAAAAGACTGACTTTAGAAATAGCCTTGGAGTACGTCCTCATGGGAGCGTTCACTTTCCTGCTTGTTTTAATTGCCCTTGGTGTTTAATATTTACAAGCTATGAAAGTCGTTGTTGTCATCCCGACCTATAATGAACGAGAAAATATAAAACTGCTCATCCCAGCCTTGTTCGAACAGTTCAAAAAACTTCCCCAACACGATATGCATATTCTGGTGGTGGACGGTAATTCCCCTGACGGTACGGCCAAGGAGGTGCTTGAATTTCAGGAAAAGAACACCAATATACACTTACTTAAAGAGACGAATAAATCCGGGTTGGGTGCGGCCTACATTTATGGTTTTCAGTTTGCTGTAGAAAAGCTTGGAGCCGAAGTTCTGGTAGAAATGGACGCGGATTTTCAGCATGATCCCAAGGATCTGGTCAAGATGCTTAAGACTTTTGATGAGGGGTACGATTATGTCATCGGTTCCAGATACGTAAAAGGCGGCAGTATTCCCAAGCAATGGGCGCTATATAGAAAATTATTGAGTTTGGGAGGCAGCCTGTTCACAAAAATTGTGCTTGGGATATACGATATCAATGACTTCACCACCGGATTCAAGGTATCCAGAGTGCACGGCTTTGTCGATAAGATAGATCTTAGTGAGGTCAACTCATCTGGTTTTGCCTATAAAATAGACCTGCTGTATAAAATGCATAACCTAGGCGCCAGGATGGTTGAAGTGCCGATCAAGTTTGGTCTGCGGGATAGGGGCGATTCCAAAATGGAGAAAGACAACATGCTGGATTCTTTAAGGGTAGTGCTACTGCTGAGGTACCGCAAAAGCCAAAGTTTTTTCAAGTTCATTGTGGTTGGCTTTGCTGGTTTGTTCACGGACAGTGGACTTTTTACCATATTAAGGTTGACCCCCTTAGCTTCGGCTTATGCCAGTGCCACTTCCGGTTTTATCGCCATGGTCACGACGTTCGCTTTGAATAATGTATGGAGTTTTAAAGAACGAAAACTTGAAGGTACTAAGAAAAAGGCCACCAGCTTTATGGTCTACTTTGCCTCTTCTTACATACCAATTATTTTTCGATCTTGGCTCATAAGCCTTTCTGTTTCACACTATGGCGATAAGGCCCTTGTAGCTTACAGCGCTTTTTTTGTAGGCATAGTGGTTGGTTTGATCTGGAATTATACTGTTTACAGCCGCGTGATTTGGAAAAAGAAATAGTTATTTGTAAAATATGGTGTAGTTTAAATATATGTACGAATTTTCGATCATCATACCGGCTTACAATGAAGCGGATAAAATAATTCCTACCCTCACCCAAGTCCTCACTTTTATGAGAAATTACTCCGATTCTTTTGAAGTGATAGCTGTGGATGACGGCAGTGATGATAATACGGCGGATCTGATAGAGAACTACACACACGAAAATCCGGAAATAAAGATCATGAGAAATTCTCATAAGGGGAAGGGTCCTTCAGTTTGGTCAGGCATGATGAAAGCTGAAGGCAGATACATTTACATGGCAGATGCTGATCTTTCCACGCCCATTGATGAGTTGAAAAAGTTAATGCCCTGGATCATTGAACACGGTTTTGATATTGTTATTGCCTCCAGAGAAGGCATAGGCGCCAGCAGGGTCAATGAGCCCCATTATAGGCATTTGATGGGGAGGTTTTTTAATTACTTAGTACAAATGGTAGCCTTGCCGGGAATAAAAGATTCGCAATGCGGGTTCAAGCTTTTTACCAAGAGGGCTGCTAAAGAGATCTTTAAGAAGTTGTCGATATACGGTAAAGAGGCCAAGGAGCAGAAAAAGGGTTACATGGGCGCCTTTGACGTTGAGGTCCTTTATCTGGCCAGAAAAATGGGTTTCAAGATAAAAGAAGTTTCCGTGACCTGGACTTATGTGAAAACTAGTAGATTGAACCCCCTGAGCGATTCCATTAAAATGGTAAGGGATGTTCTAAAAGTTCGTGTGAACGATATGAGAGGCTTGTACAAAGTATAAGTTTTCTGCCCGGAAGGAGTTTCCATTAATGAATGTTGCAGTTATAGGTACAGGATATATAGGTTTGGTAGGCGCAGCCGTGTTTGCCGATTGGGGTCATAAAGTTACCGGCATTGATATCGATGAAAAAAAGATAGCCAAGATCTCATCAGGGGAAATGCCTATTTACGAACCCGGTTTATCGGAATTAGTGCTGGAAAATATTGAAAACGGCAGATTGGAATTTACCACCTCATTGCCCCAAGGAATAAAAAATGCTGAAGTCGTTTTTATTTGTGTGGGTACTCCTCAAGGTGAAGACGGAGCGGCTGATCTAACTGCTGTGTGGTCAGTGGCCAAGGAGATAGGCAAGCATCTGGATGGGTATAAAGTGATCGTGGTGAAGAGCACGGTGCCCGTTCGCACCAATGAAAGGGTTAAGCAGATCATTTCCGAAAATCTTAAAACAGAAACAGTCTTTGATGTGGTCTCCAATCCGGAATTTTTAAGAGAAGGCAGCTCTATCGAGGATATGCAAAACACTGATAGAACTGTGGTGGGATTCGATTCCGAAAGAGCCCTCAATGTTATGAAGGAGCTCTACGCCGCCGTGGAAGCGCCTCTAGTTGAGTGTGATTACAGGTCTGCAGAAATGATCAAATACGCCTCCAATGCCTTTTTGGCCACCAAGATCTCGTTTATAAATGAAATAGGACAGCTATGCGAAAGGGCAGGAGCAGATGTGCAAGTGGTAGCTAAGGGTATGGGTTTGGATAGAAGGATCGGACCATATTTCTTACACGCTGGATTGGGTTATGGAGGAAGCTGCTTTCCTAAGGATGTGGCCGCCCTGTATAAGACCTCAACAGACCAAGCCTACGACTTTAAGCTTCTAAGAAGTGTCATGGAGGTGAACGGCATGCAGCGTAGCTATTTCATAAAAAAGATCAAATCTTATTTTGGCAACAATTTGTCTGATCGAACCATAGCCTGTTTGGGCCTATCTTTTAAAAGCAATACGGATGATATCAGAGAGTCAGTTTCCGTAGAGGTGATCAGGTTGTTAAGGGGGCTGGGGGCAAAGATCAGGGTTTACGATCCTGAGGCCATGGTCAATTCCAAAAAGGAACTTGGTGAAAGCAACATCAAGTACTGTCTGGACGCCTATGAGGCCATGGAGCAAGCAGATGCCTTGTGCCTTCTTACGGAGTGGGACCAATTTAGAAAGTTGGATCTTACCAAAGTAAAACAGCTGTTAAAAAGCCCTGTCATCTTTGACGGCAGGAATTTGATGGACAGAGATAAAGTGGAGAAAGCTGGTTTTACCTATTTTGCTGTAGGCAAGGTAACTAATGGCCTTATTGAACAGGACGAAAGACCAGTATATGCTATCTTAAGGAATGGACCAAAAAAGTCATAAGAAAAAGATTGTTATATTGATACCGGAGTTTCCTGTTCTGACCGAAACTTTTATTCAAAGAGACATTGTTAAGCTTGTCGAACTGGGGCACTTGGACATCTCGGTGCTGTATTTGAAAAAGGGCACAGGCGAGCTGGACGAAACCCTAAAACCAATCGCGCACAAAATAGGTCTAAATATCATCGACGCCTTTTTCTCCCTTAAGTACCTGTTAATAAAAAAAGAGGAAATTAGGAGGATAAACCACATCCTCAAAGGGGACCTCACTAGGAGCAATCTGAAGCGTTACTATTTACTGCTTAAAGCTTTAGGTTATGCCAATATCATAAAAAACTTCAAACCGGATGAGTTGCACATTCATTTTTATTCTGACTTTTCCACCATCGGTATGTTCTCCGCCATTATTTTGGGTGTGCCCTTTAGTATCAATGCTCATGCCCGTGACGTGTTCGAATATCCGCATCTGCCTAAATCCAAGGCCAATCTAGCTAAGTTTGTCACGGTGTGTAATAAAGCTGCCTATGATAGGTGCGCGGACATTTCTCAAGCCGTTGAGGATAAGATCCATCTGGTACATCATGGGGTAGATCCGGAAACAGTATTTCCCGCCGGGCTGGCGGTTACCAAGGCTGATGTACCGATGATATTTATGGGCGGTACCAGGATCACTGAGAAAAAAGGTATTGAATATATGCTGCAAGCGTCAAAAATATTAAGGGAAAGACGTATCAGGCATAGAGTGGATCTGGTGGGTGTGGGTGAGGGGTATGCCGGTGTGCTGGAGAGAATAAAGGAGCTGGGTTTGGAAGATGTTTTCTTTTTGCATGGAAAGGGGAAAGGCTTGCCTTTTAGCGAGTTGGCCAAGTTCTACCTGGCGGCTGATATTTTTGTCCTGCCTTTAATAAAGGCCGAGAGCGGAGATGCAGACGGCATACCAAATGTGATCATAGAGGCTGCCTTGGCCAAGTTACCTATTATAACCACTAACGCTGGTAGTGTGAGCGAACTTATAGAAGATAACGTTACGGGTATTGTCGTGCCGCAAAGAAATGCTGAGGTCTTAGCTACCAAGATAGAAAGCCTTATTTTCGATGATGAGAAAAAGAAAAGATTAGGCGAGTCCGTGTACAACAAAGCTCTGGTTATGTTTGATAGGGATAAGAACGTGGGAGAGCTAGAAAAACTACTTTTAAGATAATTAGCACTCCAATTTCTTGTTATAATTTCCTTATGAAAATCGCCGTGTTTACAAAAAAAACCACCTTTCACCAAGGCTATGGCGGTTTGGAAACACAAAATAAAGTGCTCTGCGAAGGTTTGGTGCAAAAAGGCCACGATATAACAGTTTTTTCCCCAAAATGGGAACTTTCCCTGGAAAAAAGTGAAGAAAACGGAGTTAATTACATTTTTGTCGACTGCGTATACCGCATGGGGCCAATTTTTGGTTTTTTTGGTACCAAGCAGAAGAACAACTGGATAAACCGCTCTGTTGAGGACTTCGAAGAGATCCACCACAAAGGCAGGTTCGATATTGTGCTGGCCCAAAGTTCAGCCGGATTGGGTGTTATAAAGAAGAAAGATAAGTTGGAAGTCAAGGCGGTGTCTATCTCCCACGGCTCCATAGTGGGAGAATACAAAACTTTTCTAGCTAGCATGGAGCTCCCCCAAGATCTGCTACTGTTGGTAAAAAACACCGGTTTTACCGTCAAGAACTTTTTTCGACGCCAACGTGATTTTGTTCATGGTTCGAACAAAATAATTGCCGTTTCCAATTTTGTGAAAAGCTCTATCATGGAAGAAACTTTTGTCGATGAAAAAAAGGTTGTGGTCATTCATAACGGTGTTGACCCGCAGGATTACTTTGCCAAAGACGATATGGTAAAACGAGGCAAAAAAGCGCTGTACGTGGGACAGATAATCAAGTCTAAGGGTATCAACGACTTAATGGAGATATTTTCCGATGATGACCTTAAAAATACAGCCATAGATCTAGCCGGAACGGGAGAGATGCTAGAGACCTGTCAGGCCAAAGTTAAGAGTAACGAGAAGTTTGCAGGCAGAGTGAATTTTTTAGGCAAGATCAACTATCAGGAACTGAAAAGCAAGTATTACATGAATCCAGACTATGGAGTATTTGTACTACCCACAAAAAGATATGAAGGACTGCCCATGGTGTTGGTAGAGGCCATGTTCTCGGGCCTGCCCATAGTAGCTTATGATATGGGCGGAGTAGCTGACGCCGTCCATGATGGGAAGAACGGCTTCCTCATTAAGCCTGGGGATGTTTCGGACTTTAAGAACAAGATAATGGAAATTATCAATAATGATAAACTTAAAGAAGAAATGAGCCAAAATTCGCTGAAGCTGGCTTACGACCAGTTCACTTCCCAGCAAATGATAGA
>Ga0307425_1002617_pt1 | contig 10066 bp, 14 predicted proteins | sample SalMarWE160330MG_FD_202152 | JGI IMG/M metagenome (GOLD analysis project Ga0307425, IMG submission 202152) | Salt marsh sediment microbial communities from the Plum Island Ecosystem LTER, Massachusetts, United States - WE1603-30 | ecosystem: Environmental > Aquatic > Marine > Intertidal zone >...
AAGTCTGGCCGTCAAGGTAGTATCGGAAAACATTTCCGGCTATGACATTACGGACCAATATATTGATATAGAGGAAAGATTGACCAGGTTGGAGGCCACCAAGGCCAGATTCGAACAAATATTGGATAGCGCAGTCACAGTAGATGAGATCTTGGAGGTACAAAGACAGATATTTTACGTTCAGGACCAGATAGATAGTTATAAAGGCCAGCTGCAATACATGGAGGGGGCTTCATCGACAACTTTGATAAGAGTTTACCTCTCTACTGATGAACTGGGACTACCTTATACACCTTCTCAAGCCTGGAGACCGGAAGTAGTGTTCAAACAGGCCAGCAGATCCTTACTGTTAAACCTCATAAGTATCGGTAACGCTGCCATTTGGTTCGTTGTCTACATACCTCTTATTCTGGTGGGTGTGCTAGTTCTTATCCTCATAAAGAAGGTCGTTATCAAGAAAAAACCCTCTTCACAATAATTAATTCCGGTGTTATAATTACCCTATAGTACAACACGCGCTGAATCTAAATCCTCGAATTCAGGATTTTTTTCCTCAAAAGGAGAGCTTTATGGCAATTGACAGCATGGTAGTGCAGCGCATTTTCCAAGTATTACCTCCGCACGGGTCAATGCATCCTCTAACTGCGCACGAAGTTTATAACAGGTTGGGTAATCTTCGAGGGAGAACTGATAAAAATCAGGTAAGTAGGTTCCTTGACAGAAATACCCATAAAGTTGTGAACTCCAGCGGCAGCCCTATCACCAAGAGGGGTAACGCCCACATGTATACCAAGCCCAGGGTGCTGGTGAGCGAAACTCAAGTGGAACGCGAAAGCGCGTTTATCCGCTTGACGGCGCCCAAAGATTAATAGACCCCCTTAAGGGATACAGATGAAATCTGTCTGTTTTTCCTTAGGGGGTGCTTTTTTTCTACTACTTAAGCTTATAAAAAATGGCCGTTCTCACTCCATCCACATAAAATTCCTTCTCCACCGCATAAACATCACCCAAAGTCCTGTCATCCAGCTCCAGCTGCATATCCGCCGGCATTTCCGTGAATTCCTGGTTATCGAATACATATATATAGTATTCAGGCAAGTAGTTAACACCGGGTTTGGCATAGGAAATGCCCTTAAGATAGTATTCGGCCACGGTGTCGTTGTCATTGGTGTAGATCTTTCGTATACCGCCGCGCTCTCTCACATATTCGGCTATCTGTTCCCAACCTCTATTGTAAGGAAAACCGTATAAGAACAACTGAAAATCCTTGTTTATCCTTGTCACCCGGGAAAAGCCCATTTTAGAACTTTTCCAAGGATATCCGCTGTTTATCCCCGGTATATAAACAAATAGATCGGTAACAAATATCGCACCAAACGTATAGAGCAAAAAGGCGTAGAAATACACCCTGTACTTGCTTTTCTCCAAGATCTCCGAAAAATCGGCCATGCCCACGCCCACAATGAGCAACAAGGGCAAGAAATAATTGTGAATATGCGTGCCCGGATTGGAAAAGACGAACTCAAAGGCTGTAAAGGGGACCAAAAACCAAAATAAGAGTAAATTTCTTTTCCAGTCGGCCCTTTTTAATAGATAGGGGATAATGAAAACGGTTAAGAACGCCCAGATCCAGTGCGGATTATAGACCCAGAAAGTGTACCAGCTGGCATTCTTGCCAAATTCAAAGCCGGTCAAGCGCCGGCTTACATAGTTAAAAGTGTTCGAATAATAATAGCCGTATATTACATAAGGCACATAAAATAACCCCGCCGTGACAACAAAAGGTGTTACATAATAAATAGCCAGCTCTTTAACCACACGTTTTAGGTTATTTTTATGGTCTAACATCTTTTTAATAAGGATAAAAGCAATGGCAATATCAAAAAAAATGGCGTCGTAGTGGCTCAAATAGGCTAGGGCTAAAAAGAACGCAGACAGGGCAGCATAGTGTTTTTGGCTAATGTTCTCCGCTTCCTGATACAAAAGAGCAAAATAAATGGCCAACAGACCAAAAAGGAGCATGAAACTCTGGTATTGCGCCGTTCGAGAAAAGGCTATGTAAAAACCATTAAATGCGTAAAGGCCAGTGGACAACAAGGCAGCTTTGCGACCGGCAATTTTTTGCGCTACCAAGAAAAACACCAACACGGACAGGGAGCCGGCAAAAGCAAAAGGGGCGCGAACGAGCAGGGCATTAAAACCTTGGGTAAGGCTTTCTACAACCCAAACCACGGCAAACTGCACCGGACCCTTTCTTTGATCCAAAAAGAACTTAGCTGCGGGAATAGTCTTATCAAGATAAAAGGTCTTAGTCTCATCACCGTAGAAATTAGAATAGCCCAATCCCAAAAATCGCAATAAAAAAGCCAAAATTAGTATGATGAATAAGATGTATTGGTAGTTTTTAAGTTGGCGAACACTTTTTAGTAATTTTTCTACCATGATGTGCTTGATTTGGTCACATAACCTGAAGCTGATAATAACTTTTCCGCTTCCAGAGCAGCCATGCAGCCAAAACCGGCCGCCGTAATGGCTTGTCTGTACTTGTGATCAGCTACGTCACCAGCTACAAAAACACCTTTTTTGGATGATACGACGTTATCTGTGACCTGAGCAAACTTTCTTTCGTCCAGGTCAATAAAACCTTCCAAATATTCCGTGTTGGGCTTGTGGCCAATAGCCAAAAATAACCCCTGTACGTCCAAGGTTGATCCTTCTTTGGTTTCGTTATTGAAGATCTCCAAACCTTCCACTTGAAATTGTCCCAGGACATCTTTAACTTCCGTGCTGCACAAAAACTCTATCTTTTCATTGGCAAAAGCCCGTTCCTGCATGATCCTGCTGGCCCTGATCTCTTCTTTGCATTTTCGAACCAGAATATATACCTTGTTAGCAAATTTTGTGAGAAATATAGCTTCTGTCATAGCCGAATCTCCGCCACCAACCACCGCTACGTCCTTGCCTTTAAAGAAAAATCCATCACAGGTGGCGCAGGCGGAAACACCCTTGCCACGTAATTTTTGCTCACTTTCCAGACCTAGCCATTTGGCGGAAGCCCCGGAGGCCACTATTGTCACTTTGGCATGATATTCTTGGTCGTCTTCCGTTTTTACTGTAAATCCGTCATCAAATGAACCGCTGATACTTTTAGCATTCTTATTTTCGAGGCCCGTACCAAACTTTTTAGCTTGTTTTCTCATGTCGTCAATGAGCTTCGGACCCATGACGCCGTTAGGAAAGGCGGGAAAATTCTCTACATCCGTAGTTAATGTAAGCTGCCCACCCGGAGGATTTCCGGCCAGAACCAGTGTTTTTAAATGGGCTCTAGAAGTGTAGATGGCTGCAGTGAGGCCTGAAGGTCCGCCGCCTAAAATGATGATGTCAGAGTTTAGATTTTCCATGGATTAAGTATAACATCAGTGCAAAGTCCGCCAGAAAATGTTAAGGCCAAACCACAAAATTACTATGATTTGGCCTTTTTGGCCGTTGCTGTCAAGATCAGATGTTACTTCTCTCTGGCAACGCCGCCCAATGTCGAATGCATGACAATTGCTGCGATTGGCACAAACAAACCTAGGAAAACAAAAACCGCAACGCTGATGAAATTTGGGTCCACATTTTCGACAAAGAGCGAAATAGGTGCCAGAAAATCCATCGTCCTCCTCCTTTATTTTTTGTATTAATATTAGGTTTTACCAGATTTTAGCATAAAAAGTGCGCGGCCCCCATTTCAAGCTGTATAATAAAAGCATGTCCACCTTGTTGCTGCACATTGCCGGCTCCAGAATGTATAACTTCACCTTATTCAGACCGCATTTGTATCTTTACGACGATAGAGTAGTCTACAAGAAACGCCATATCCTCACCCACGACGAGTTCAGCGTAGCCTACACTCACATTGCTCAAGCCAACCTCATCCACTTCATTTACCTTTACGCCCACGTGGAGATAGCCACTACCGGCTACAGATTCATCAAAGTGCACTGGGTACCAAAGAAAAAAGCCAGGCAAGCCAAAAAGATCATCGATGAAAAAGTGCATCAATCGCACAAACTGGACCAGCAACTACCCGAAGACAGCAAAGAGCAGGGAATTTATGTGAGTGATTTTGAGATGTCCTTAAAACGCCTGCAAGAGCTTTTAAGCACCGATAGGATCACAAAACACGAGTTCAACAAAAAAAGAAAAGAGCTTTTGAAAAAGCATTACTAAACAGGTACAATCAGTTTTGTAATTTTGCGGGAATAAGATACCTGCTTCGCAGGAATCTCGTTCCCACTCACTACGTTCGCGGGAATAGCTCAGTTGGTAGAGCGTCTCCCTTCCAAGGAGAAGGTCGCGGGTTCGAATCCCGTTTCCCGCTCCAGTATGCGCCTGTAGCTCAGAGGATAGAGCAGTGCCCTTCTAAGGCAAAGGCCGGGGGTTCGAATCCCTCCAGGCGCGCCATTATATTAATTTAAAAAGGAAAATATGGACGATTGCCTATTTTGTAAGATTGTCCGAGGAGAGATCCCTAGTTATAAAGTTTTCGAAGATGATAAAATGCTGGCTTTTCTGGACATTAACCCCGCTACCAGAGGGCACACGCTAATCATTCCCAAAGATCATTATCAAACCATGCAGGATATTCCTACTGAAATGCTCTCCAGAGTCGTGGTGGTGGCTAAGATCCTTATCCTCAAATATGACGAGAAGATCCAACCTGACGGCTATAACATACTTCAGTCGTCAAAGGCAGCCGCTCAACAGGAAGTAGACCATTTTCACCTCCATTTGGTTCCGAGATATGTGAATGACCCTATAGATTTTTGGCAGAGTAAAAAGGAACATCCCCTAGAGGACAACTTAGAAGAAACCCACAGGTTGTTGTCCTCATAATCTCGCCTTTGTATAATAGCTTACGTATCAGTGTCCTAGGCGCCGTGGGCGAGTGGCGGAATGGCAGACGCGACAGACTTAAAATCTGTTGTCCGCAAGGACGTGAGGGTTCGACTCCCTCTTCGCCCACCATTTTTTATGACTGATTTACCTGTTATTAAAACATTAAAAAACGGCTTGAAAGTTGTTTATGTACCTTTTCCGGGGACAGATTCGGCAACCTTTAATTTTATAGGTCGTGCTGGTGGCGCCTGGGAAAAACCCAAAGAACTTGGCATTGCTCATTTTATCGAACATCTGGCTTTTGACGGTACGGAAAAATATCCTGATGCGGATGATCTTCGAGGCCTTATTGAAGACGTGGGAGGCTTTTTAAACGCCTATACTGATAACTTTGAAGTTAACTACATCACCAAAGTTCTTGGTACAGATATTGAAAGGGCTTTTGATTTTTTATCGCAACAATCTTTGTATCCGCTTTTCAAACAGGAGGATATTGAAAAACAAAGGTCTGTCATCACGCAAGAAGAGAACATGTATAGGGACAGCCCGGTAGAAAATTTCTTGTTAAATTCTGACGAACATATTTATGCCCAGGGTAACCGTCTTCAACAACCCCTTATTGGTACACCGGAAACCTTGAAAAGCATCAGCCGGGACATGATCAAAAAATATTATCAAGGAAATTATAATGCGGATAATTTTGTCTTGAGTGTTTGCGGCAATAATATAGAAAAAGAGGTGTTCGAACTAGCGGAAAAATACTTTGGTGCACTGCCCGAAGGACAGAAGAACAGCTATGAAGCTGATTATTACGTTGACGAGCACATGTTCTACTCCGAAGAGAACAAAAAAGTCCAACAAGCTACTATATCCGTTATTTACTCGGCTGCAAAAAGGTATACAAAAGATTTTTATATTGAAAAATTTGTCTCCCAAGTCATAGGTGGGGGAATGTTATCCAGATTTTTTAGAGAGATAAGACAAAAGCATGGACTGGCTTACTTTGTAGGATGCCGGAATACGGCTTACGTGCCGTTTGGGATCTTCGATCACATTGCCCAGGTTGATCCAAAGAACATTGAAAAAGTGCTTAAGCTCATGAAAACAGAAATAGACAAATTAGTAAAAGAGGGGATAACTCAAGAAGAATACGATAGAACCAGAAAGATCGTAGCTTCAAGTTTTGTTTTCGACAGCGAATCACCGCAGAAAAGGGCATATATACAAGGCAGATTGGTGTTAGAAGATAAGGAAGATGAAACTTATCAAAGCCAGCTCAACAAGATGCTGGATGTCAAATTGGAAGAAGTTAACCAAGCAGCCAAAGAAATTTATTCTCATCACCCAAAGTTTAGGATACTCTCCAACAACCCGCTGGACGAACAAGTCCTCAATGCCTGGCAAAGTTAACTGTGCTAACATAATTTCGTGCAAAAAATCTCAAAAAAGATCAAGCCGGAACACTTCCTGGTTGCTGCCATATTCCTTCTTATCGCCCTAGGTGCGGCTATAAATATCAACAAGCAGCTCTCCATAGACCAGTCAAAATTGCCGGAAAAAGTAGAGGAGGACAAGGGATTCCAGCGCTGGATCACCAATTTGAAGAACAAGGGTCTGGATTTTGTGGACGCCGACGAGTTCACTTTGGTGGAAGAAGTAGAGATATACAATACCAAATGGATGCAAGTCTACTCTTTTGACGAACCAGGCGTGCAGGTTGCCTTCGAACAAACTCTTGCTCAGCACCAGGACCTTCCCAAGGTCATATTTTCTCCCAGTGAGCGCATGTTCATAGATTACCGTCATGAAAATAGGGACGACTACAAAGCCAATGAGGTCCACTTCTACGGCGCCCGGGACGACAAGATAATAGACGCCCGCATCCTTGATTGTTCGGTGCGCGCCAACTGTTATTTTGATCGGGCCTACTTTCTCAGCAATGATGTCTTTGTCATCTCCGAATTCTCCCGTAATGTCGATAAAAAAGATGTTTCAATACCAAATTGCCCCCTTGACACGGAATGTACATATACAATTAAAATCCACGTCATCGACCTTATAAACAATTCCCGTTTGGTTTATGAATCAAAACCGTTTAATATTGTATTAGCACAGGTAATTCCTGAATTGTGATAGATAAAACATGATCGAACAACTGCCGGAAAAATATGATAGATGGGGAGTAGTTAAAGAACACAAATGGGGTATTTTAGGTGGCGTAATTTTTTTGTTGGTGGTTTTCTCTTTTATTATGCTTTATTCCGGAAATCAGGATTGCGAGATCACTTCCTTGCGCGATGGCGTGCTGCAAACTTGCGATTGCCGAGGGTTGACCATTACCGTAAAGAGCATTACCAACAGCGGCGAGAAAAAAACCGTGTGCCTGGGAAGAGTGGCGAAGACAACCGTCTTCAAAGAACGCTAATTGTGCTAAAATGACCACTGTTTACAAGAGCCGTTATGGGTTTTTCGGGGTGTAGCTCAGTAGGTAGAGTGCGCGGTTTGGGACCGTGAGGTCGCAGGTTCGAGTCCTGTCACCCCGACCAACTTACTGTTTAACAGTATAAATGTTATACTTACCGTACTCACCAATCTCACTATCAAACGAGTTAGCAACCATCCAGTAGCAAGGCTGTGAATACGACTGGCCGTCCTCAGCTTGAAAACTTCTTTCTTCGACGCCATCCAACATTAAACCTCCTTGTTCAAAGGCGTGAAGCATCTCATTTTCAGATTCTGCTCTACCTGAAATACTATATTTTCGATAATCGTCATCTTTACCTTTCCCTTCAAGTTCAAAAAGTTCATCAAAGAGAAGTCTTTCTGCCAAGACGAATAGTTCACCGGATTGAGGGTCTAGTTTATCAAGATCCCAAGATCTTTTACCGTAATTCCAATATTTTCTCATATCGCGCAATGTGAAATTTTGCAGTTTGCCTAAAAACTCTTCATGTGCTTGGTCGCCGGATGTACCCAGATCTTCCAGTTCCAGCAAAGCATTCAGACCACCTTCAATTTTTCCCATGATCTTTTCATAACGGCCCTCAGCTTCACTACTACTTAAAAAAAGGTCGCGCAGAGAATATTTTTCAAGAAGACTAAATTCTGTTTCCGGCACAATGGCGGGAGTTTTTACAAAGATCTTAAATTCACTCCCGGGTTTTAGATCTTTAATAATTTCCGGTGGCTTATATTTTGATCCTTCATGTGAAAATCTGAACTCATCTAGCTCATCTTCTACCAACTTTCTCCAGGCGCCGTTTTCTTGCTTCCATCCATAATCATTAAAATCTCCCAAGAGATAAAGTTCTGTTTCCTTATATTCATCGTGTAAATTGACTTCAAAAGACAATCTGTTTATAAGTTCTGAGGATGATTCCCGGCTGAATTGTCTTTCTTGGTTCGACTCATTCATCATATAGCTTAATTTTAGCAAATACCTTACAAACAAGTCCCAACAAATATTGTGATATCATACGCTTAATACAAATATTAGATGTGGGGAGGCGGAAACATGTGGCACTTTATGATAACTTATCTGGATACGAACGGTGAGACACGTATTTATTTGCACCCGGATGGTAGAAAAACAAAAAAGGGAGTTAAAGGAGACTTGAACAGACTTAAGTCGCAGATTCTTAATTTTTTAGAATCAACAAAGCAAAAGTTTATCAAAGTAGATGTCATTTTTAAGGAGGAGGGAAATGCGGCAACCTAACAAATGGTACGACGAGAACATGGAGTACTGGGGATTACCACATAATATGACGCATAAGGAGGCCAAGGAAACCATTATTGTGGTCTCTCCATTGGTAATTGGCTTGATAGTCATCGCCATCACAAATGCGCACGGACTCGCCATGGCCACCATTGCCGCAATTTGTACTTTCACTACGCTTTATCTGGCCTTCAGAGTTTTTGGTTTTGAGGACTGAAAGTCACTGGCACACTCCGCCCAAAGGGCATCTAAATTATCCCTTAGATGCCTTTTATTATTTCATATATAATAGGTTGATGTTAAAACTAAACCGCGATCAGATGAGAAACTTCATTTTTGGGGCTGAGGACAGCCTGGTTTCCACCATGGGTGTGCTTTTTGGCATTGCCTCCGCAGGGGAATTCACCCAACAACAGATCTTTTTAGCCGGTTTGATAACAATTGTCGTTGAGGCCACTTCCATGGGTGCTGGTTCGTTTTTATCCGAATCTTCAGCCAAGGAAATAGACGGTCGCACAAAAATGGCACCTGTTGCTGACGGCATAATCATGCTTTTTGCCTACTTTTTTGCCGGCTTTATACCACTCACGCCTTACCTAATCTTTTCAGTCACCACGGGTAAGTATATTTCCGTGATTGCTAGCTTACTTTCTTTGTTCATTTTGGGTTTCTTACCCACTAAAAGGTTGAGATCCGGCCTAAAAATGGCAATTGTGGCCGGGGTAGCCGCCTCTATAGGTTTTATTGTGGCACATATTTTCAGCCTTTAGCATCTTCCAAGTGGTAACAATTTTTGTTATTGTGATTCTGTGCCAAGAAAATTAAACAGAAATTTTTTCAAGCAAAAAGGCCGCATCCTAAATCCCCTAGGCGAGACCATTGCTTATAATACGGCCATTCCCAGAGAAGTGATCGCTACTCTTTCCAATGTAAAGCCCACTAAAACCCAGCTTATTTGGCAGTATGCTACAGTTATAAGTCGCCGTCTGCAGATCAATACTTCCAGGCGCTCTATCTATACCCATGCCCGATGGGCTGGAGCCTCTCTGGCACTTTCACTGGTGTTTGCTTCCTTCTTGTTCGGGGTGCCTGTGTTCAAGCAAAAACAAGCCGTACCCAACAAATATTCCCTTTATTCTTCCATTCCTCTGACCTTGGACTCTGTCTCGCAGGACCTTGATTACAGTGATTCCCGTTCCGTTCGCATAGACAAGGTCATGCAAGTCTTTAACTGCCCCATGAAAGGCCTGGGTGAAACTTTTGTCAAAGAGGCTGACAACAACGATATACCATATTGGGTAGTGGCTGCTATCGCCTTTCAAGAATCCAGCTGTGGAAAAAATACGCCCATCATAGACGGCGCTAAAACTTACAACGCCTGGGGTTGGGCAACTTACGGTGAAAAGGTATACCAATTTGATAGCTTCGAACAGGGCATTGACGTGGTTTCCCAATATTTAAGCAAAA
>Ga0307425_1002618_pt1 | contig 10064 bp, 7 predicted proteins | sample SalMarWE160330MG_FD_202152 | JGI IMG/M metagenome (GOLD analysis project Ga0307425, IMG submission 202152) | Salt marsh sediment microbial communities from the Plum Island Ecosystem LTER, Massachusetts, United States - WE1603-30 | ecosystem: Environmental > Aquatic > Marine > Intertidal zone >...
CTGATAAGGGGGACCGATGCGGTGAACGGTCCCGGAAGGCTTACCCGGTATTTTGACATCGGGGGGGATTTTTACGGGGAATGCCTGTGGAATTCACAACGGCTCTGGCTTGAAGATCTCCGGCAGCAGGTCAGGATTGAAACGGGACCCAGGATCGGGGTAGAATATGCCGGAGAATATTGGGCTTCCCGGCCCTGGCGGTTCCTGGCCGGTCCGGATGCATGATCCGCGTCCTCTACTCAGTCCATTAAAAGGGCATTTATTGTGATCCATTTCCATCAGAGGCCCTTTTGAGAACCACCAAATGCGAGCGTTAAAATTTCTTAAAACAAAGTTGAATTTCATTAAAAATCACGTTATTTGTCAAGATTTTTAAAATACCCCGAAAAGATTGTACATGAACACATTCAGGCGAGCCAACATTCTTACCGGCTGGATCGTTTTTATAATATCTGCTGTCGTATACCTGCTCACCATCGAACCCACTGCAAGCTTCTGGGACTGCGGTGAATTCATAGCGGCTTCCTACAAGCTGGAGGTGGGACATCCTCCCGGGGCACCCTTTTTCATGCTTGCTTCGAGGTTTTTTTCCCTGTTTGCTTCGGGTCCCGATAAAGTAGCCAGCTGGATCAACACCTTGTCGGCCCTCTGCAGTGCCCTGACCATAACCTTCCTGTTCTGGACCATAACCCACCTGGCAAAGAAGATCGCCAGCAGGGACGGGGAACTGAATAACGGGGGACTCGCAGCGGTGATTGGTGCGGGACTGGTGGGTGCGCTTGCCTATGCATTCTCGGATACCTTCTGGTTCTCCGCAGTCGAAGCCGAGGTTTATGCCTCTTCAAGCCTCTTTACCGCCATGGTGTTCTGGGCCATCCTCAAATGGGAAAATGTCGCGGATACCCCGAGGGCCAACCGGTGGATCATACTGATCGCTTACCTGATGGGACTTTCCATCGGGATTCATCTGCTGAACCTGCTGGCCATTCCGGCCATCGTCATGGTGTATTATTTCAGGAAATACAAACCAAGCAGGAAGGGCATACTCGCCAGTCTAGGGATATCGGCACTGATTCTCCTGTTTGTGCTGTACGGGATTATTCCCGGGATTGTCAGCGTGGCCGGAGTGTTTGAACTCATTGCGGTTAACGGCATCGGCCTGCCTTTTAATTCGGGAACGGTGATCTTTATTGTTTTTATAACGGGACTGCTGGTTTATCTGATATATTATACCCACAGGTCCCACAAAGTGCTGCTCAATACCATTCTGGTATCGTTCTCCGTGATCGTGATCGGCTATTTCTCCTACGGGGTCATCCTGATCCGTTCCAACGCCAACACGCCGATGGAACAGAATGACCCGGAAACCATGTTTTCACTGCTCGATTACCTGAACCGCGAGCAGTACGGTTCGAGTCCACTTATACGGGGACAATATTACAACGCGCCCATCCTCGCCGGAGAGGATGGCAGGCCGGTCCGCTCAAAGGTGAACGGGAGGTATGAAATCACAAGTCACCGGCAGAAGCTGGTTTACGACGAGCGCTTTCTCACCATCTTTCCCCGGATGTGGAGCTCCCAGCCCGACCATGTCGAAGAATACAAGAGATGGGCCAGGATAGAGGGAAGGCCCATAACGGTTAATACCCGGGACGGGAAATCAGAAGTACTCCGGAAACCCACCTTCGGGGAAAACCTGCGCTTCTTCTTTCGCTACCAGGTGGGATACATGTACATGAGGTACTTCATGTGGAATTTTGCAGGCAGGCAGAACGACCTGCAGGGTTACGGCGAGGTGTTCAAGGGAAACTGGATAAGCGGGATCAGGTTTATCGATGAGATACGGCTGGGTCCCCAGGACAACCTTCCGGCATTCCTGAAAGACAATCTTGCCCGGAACCGGTATTATATGCTGCCACTGCTGCTGGGAGTGGTGGGACTGGTCTTCCAGTTCCGGAGACAGCGGAAGGATTTCTGGGTGGTGGTCCTGCTGTTCTTCATGACCAGTATAGCCATTGTGCTTTACCTTAACCAGTACCCCCATCAGCCGCGCGAACGTGATTACGCCTACGCGGCCAGTTTCTATGCATTTGCCATCTGGATAGGCCTTGGTGTGCTCGGACTGTCCGAATGGATGCGCAGTAAGATCCCGGGCATGGCCGGTCCGGCGCTGGTGACCCTGGCCTGCCTGTTGCTTGTGCCGGGGATCATGATCAAGGAGAACTGGGACGACCATGACCGTTCCGGCAGGTACACCGCGAGGGATTTTGCCTGGAATTACCTGAATTCATGCGCCCCGAATGCCATTCTGTTCACCAATGGAGACAACGACACATTTCCCCTCTGGTACATTCAGGAGGTCGAAGGCGTGCGGACCGATGTACGGGTGGTAAACCTCAGCTACCTGGGGGCGGACTGGTACATCAGGCAGGTATCGCGGAAGGCATACAATTCCGATGGCGTTCCCTTTGCCATGAAAATCGATCAGTACCGCACGGGGACAAGGGATTTTGTTTACCTGGTCAACCGGATCGATAATTATGTGGATCTTGGCGAAGCCATGGCTTTCCTTCGAAGCGACGATCCAAGGACAAAATCCATAGGAAACACCCATGAGAGGATCGATTACATACCGGCCAGGAAATTCAAGATACCCATTGATCCGGCGCACATCATCGAAACCGGCACGGTAAGGCCGGAGCTTGCAGGAAAGATCGTGAAGGAGATGCGCTGGGACATCGCCTCTTCAAGCCTGCAAAAAAATGAAATGATGGTCCTCGACCTTCTGGATAATAATAACTGGGAACGTCCCGTTTATTATTCGGTGACCGTTTCGCGCGATCTCTACCTGAACCTGCAGGATTACTTTCAGCTTCAGGGACTCGCATACCGGTTGGTTCCAATCCGGCATGCACCGGTTCAGGGGCAGCTGGGAAGCATCGACAGGGAGATCCTGTTCGACAACATGGTGAACAAATTCAGATGGGGAGGGATAGCGGATTCTTCGGTCTACCTTGATGAAAACAACAGGCGCATGCTCACCAATTTCAGAAACAATTTCGGCCGCCTGGCCCAGGAATGCATAGCTGAAGGAGATACCGCAAAAGCGCGGGCTGCACTGGACAGGAGCATGGAAGCCATCCCCGCCGTTGCTGCACCTTTCGATTATTTCATGGTCCCGATCATCGAAGCCTATTACCAGATCGGGGAGACCGATAAAGCCGGGAAATATCTCAATGAACTGTCTGACGTTACCGACGAAGAGCTCCGGTATTTTCTGTCACTCGACAGGAAATATGGTTTTGACATTGACTACGAAAAACAGATACGGATGCATACCGTGCAGGAACTTGTGCGCTTAAGTTCCATGTACGGCGAGCGGGAATTATTTGAAAAACAGCAGGAAAGATTCGAGGAACTTGTATTGTTATATCAATCTAATGTATAAATTTGCGGCGCCATGCTGTTCGTAAAGACACCGATCCTGATCATAAAGCTCTTCCCTGAGCTGATCTGGCATTTCTCATCGAGGGAAGAGGAACAGGGAAACCAGGTTTATCTTACATTCGATGACGGTCCCACCCCGGAGGTCACCCCCTGGGTCCTGGATTGCCTTCGGGAGTACGATGCAAAGGCCACCTTTTTCTGCCTCGGCAGGAATGTCGAAAGGTATCCTGCGATCTACAAGCAAATCCTGGACGACGGACATGCAGTCGGCAACCATACATACAGCCACCTCAAGGGCTTGAAAACCTCCGGCGCGGAATACATAAATGACATACGGCTGGCCAGCCAGAACATCGACAGCAACCTGTTCAGGCCGCCTTACGGCAGGTTCAGGCAGTCACAGAGCAGGGAAATCAGGAAGGACTACAACATCGTTATGTGGGACATCCTCAGCCAGGATTACGACCCTGCGGTCAGTCCCCAGAAATGCCTTGCCAACATCGAAGCAAACATCCGGCACGGCTCCATAATCGTTTTCCACGATTCGGTGAAGGCCAGAAAGAATCTCTACTACGCACTTCCACAGGTCCTTGAAAAATACAGTGGCAAATACAGCTTCCAGCCCATCGTCAGGTCCACGGAAATCCAGGCCCACAGGATCGCCGTCTAAGAAAGGTCTTACAGGACTGTCGCGGAATCCAGTCACCCGATGTCTGTTCCCGGCCTCAATCGCTATATGTTAATTCCCTTTGCTTACGAGCTTTTCGAAAAGCTTTGAATACTGGAGTATCACCGAATCCCACTGGAATTCCGTACGTATCCTTTCTAAGTTAGCCCGGATCATTTCCCCTTGTGAATGTTCCATCTCGTTAATCCCGGATAATATTTCACTTATTTGGGCGGAAGAGTTAAAATAAGCGGCATTCCCACCCAGCACCCATCGGTTATAGGCATTATCGTGTGCAATGACCAGGGCACCGGCTGCCATCGCTTCCAGCAGGGAAGGATTCGTGCCACCCACGGAATGCCCGTGAAAAACAGCTTTTGAGAAATGGCGGAGATGATCGAGTAAATCCTCGTTATACAATCCCCCGATGAACCTGATCCTCTCATGGCTGCCAAATTCTTTAACCAGCGCCTGGCCGTATTTGCCTGAGTAATCGCCGATAATTACAAGAAACACTAAGGATCCGGAGGCCAGATAACCCTCGATGACCATCCGTAAATTATTTTCCGGTTCCATCCTGGCCACGAGCAGGTAGTATGATCCGGGATTAAATCCAAGGTTCCCGGACACTCCTGGATCGGCCAGTATTGCGACATCCCAATCTTTCCGGATATCTGCCCCGAATGGGATCATATCCGGTCGAACTGAATATCGCTCAAGGTAATAATCCGCAATCCTTGGATGATCACATACGATTGCATCCGAATATTTAACCGCCAGCCATTCAGCCCTTCGGAACGTTTTACGGTTCCATCTGCCCCATTTTTCCCGTTGCCACTCCATCCCGTCCATATGCGTCACCAGTTTGGTCCCTTTCCGATTTAATACAGGATACCAGGGCGCCGCACTTGCATAACCGCATTCAAGGATGATGTCTGCATCCATCCGGATCGCATCCCTCAGGCAAATGAGATCATAAAATAAATTTCCGCCGGCTCCCAGTATTTTTTCATAGGATCGCTTCACCCGGATATTCACCCCTGACCAGACCCCTCTATTAGATGGGTGATAATGAGGATTATACACCAGGACTTCATGTCCCGCATCTGACAGCCCGGTGGACAGCTTTTCCGCAAATCGTTCAAATCCACCGTACCGGTTCGGGATACCCCTGGTACCTGTGATGGCAATTCTCATACTCCGTAACGCTTAATTATTTCTAAATTTGAAGATATTAATAAATTCAGTTGAAAACGCAAAGTTCAAGTCCACGCATCCTCCTTGTTGTTCCGTTTACAAAGCCTGATTACTCGGGAAGTGGTTTGAATGCCCTGAACTTTGCGAAATTCCTGAATCGTCAGGGACATTCAGCATCCATCCTGACCTTTAACAGGAATCTGCAACTGAAATCCCGTGAATTCATCGAGCATGCACCGGTCCATAGAATACCCTATTTTAACAGGAATCTGCTCTTAAAAGGCTTGTCGCTTTTTTCTATTATCCCGGCCTATATGAAATACCTCATCCGATCGGACATAATTTTGATCTATGGGGCACATATCATTGCCTACCAGTTCCTGGTAATCTTTGGCCATTTGATGGGTAAAAAAATTGTATTCAGATCCCTGCTTCTCGGTGCCGACGATATGAAAACCCTGCTGAAGCGAAGATCGGGCATCGCAAGGAAATTCAGGACCTGGCTTTTCAGGAAAATCGACCTGTATTTTGCCATAAACCCTGCTTTTGCAGAAGCATACAGGGAATACATCGGAAAAGAAGACCGAATTCTGGTCTCTCCCCAGGGTGTTGATCTTTCATTTTTTAAACCTTCCTCTGAAGAGGAACGCACAAGATCCAGAAAAGAAATGGGTATCGGGGATTCCTGTTTTTTAATCTTATCGGTCGGGTTCCTGATAAACCGCAAGGGATTTTCTGGCATTTTCCGGGTATTGCAGAAACTCGATTTTGAATTCAGGTACATCATTGCAGGTGAATATGAATTTGGAAGTGACCATTTCATGAAAAAACATTCTTTCCAGGCCGCTGAACTTAAAAACGAGGGGACCGGGGCACTGGGCACGAAACTCAAACTGACCGGACCGGTTGAGGACATCGAGAATTATTACCGTGTAGCGGATCTGGTATTGATAAACAGTTTATCCGAGGGAATGCCAAATACATTGCTGGAGGCCATGGCATGCGGCAAGGTTGCACTTGTAAAAGATTTCCCCGGGATAAGGTTCCTTATAGAACATATGGAGACGGGGGTGATATTTCAGAATGAAACTGAAATGCATGGTTACCTTAACAGGCTCAGGAACGAACACGGTTTGCGCCGGCAGATCGGAGCATCCGCAGCGGAACATATCCGGTCCACCGCATCATTCGAACAGGTGTGGTCCAAACTTCAAAATAAACTGATGCACAACCAGTGAAACATGAAAAAGAAAGGCCTGAAAATATTATACTTCATTCAACTGCCTGCACCGGTCCATGGGGTATCTGCCATTAATTCCCTGATTTACAACAGTGGAATCATTAATGAAGGAATTGATAAATGCCTGCTTGAAGTGAAATTCAGCACGGAACTGTCAGAATTGAGAAGAAATAATCCCGGGAAAATTATAAGGTTCCTGAAACTGGCCACGGCATTACGGTCCATGCTCCTTAAAGAACGGCCGGACTTAGTTTATTTTTCACTTATGCCTGTTGGGAAAGGATTCTGGAGGGATATACTTTTTGTCAGTATATTAAAAAAAAGCAATGCCCGGGTCATCTACCATTTGCATAACCGGGGAATGAGCCGCTGGTCGGGATCTTTCTGCAGGCGTCTCATTTATCGCTATGTTTTTGCCGGTTCTGTGGTCATTCATCTTTCAGAGGGACTTATTGAACGGGAGATCAGGCCGTTTGACCTGCCTGGGGTAAGAACCTATGCCGTGGCGAATGGAATACATGATGTTGGGCCTCAGTCCCACCATAAAAAAACGCCCGGACTGGTACTTCTGTTCCTCTCGAATTTCCTCCCGGAAAAGGGAATATACGATGCCCTCCGCATCATGTCAGTGATCAGGGAAGAACGCAGGGACATTCATCTAAGGCTGGTGGGGGACTTCATGAGGAAAAAACACAGGATAAAACTCGTAAGGATGATTTCCACCATGGGATTGAATGATGTTGTTACGGTTACCGGCCCGAAATACGGCATTGAAAAAGTACAGGAATATCTGAATGCAGATATCTTTATTTTCCCCAGCTATTTCAGGCAGGAATGTTTTCCACTGGTCCTGCTGGAAGCAATGAGCTGCAGTCTGCCAGTTGTTTCCAGTAACATCGGGGCCATCCCGGAAATACTTGAAGATAAAAAGGAGGGAATACTGTTAAAAGAAAGGGATATTCATGGCTTTGCCCGGGAAATCATTGAATTGGCAGAGAGCCAGGAAAAGAGAAAAAACCTGGGCCTTGCAGCCAGGAAGAAATATGAGCAGGCTTATACATCGGCTCATTTCGAACAAAAAATCAGGCAGGTCATTGAGGAAACCTGTAACAGCGAATGATGCAGATAGTTTTAATCACATACATTAATCGTTCCGGGTCCACATTCCTGGCAAACCTGCTCAGCAGTTCAAAGGATGTTTGCGTATGTCCCGAGGGAGATGCCGTAGTCAGTTTATTTCTCGAAGCTCCCGGTGAAAAATTTTCTTATAGCATTAGTGGACTGCAGGAGCTGAATAAATCGCTGGAGAGTGACCCCAAAATGGCCATCTGGAATATTCAGGATGACGTAAAAACCTGGCTGGAAAAGGCCGGCACCCGTCTGGAAGCGTTCTTTGAGATCCTGAAATACTTCAGGGACCGGAACAAACCGGATGCCCGGACGGTTATTTTCAAGGCTGAAAGGATCAGTGCTCTGATGGAAAAAATAATACATGCTGATAAAGGAAATTCAGATGCAACCATCAAATTTTTATCCCTGGTGAGGGACCCCCGGGCCGTGGTTGCATCACAAATGAATACCTGCTACCCGGGCAGCACTGTTCCCATGAGTGCAAACCCGGTATGGACGGCGATCGGGTGGAGAATATCCCAGGAACAAATTCTGGGATCAGGATCAGGACCCGGATCGCAAATGATCCTGAAATACGAGGATATGATTTCAAAGCCGGAGGAAACCATTTGGGAGCTCTCCGGATTTTTGAAGGCCGACCTTACCGGTGTTTCGCCGGGGAAAGGGGACTTATTTCCCCGCCTGCCCGGGGAGATCAGGCACATCCATCCCCTTGCGGACAAAGCCGCCCTTGTGGACAGGATCGAAGGATGGAAGTCGCGGTTAACGGCAGAAAAGATTTACCTGGTTGAGATGACCTGCAGGAAATATTTTGACCGTTTTGGTTATCAAAAAATCTCAAAAAGTTTCCGGCCTTTCCTCGAGCTGGCAGGGTTCTGCCAAACATTACTGTTTTTTACCAGGAGATGGTATCTTGCAATGTTGTTTTATTTTAATCCCGGGCATTCTGATGCAGCGCTCTGAAATGAATATTATAAGCAGGGCCTTGCGTAAAAGCAAATTCCTGGCCGGGTACCTGAGATCGCATCTGCTGGGTGAGATTTACAAGGCCAGGTACCGGGATCTGAAGTGTTTCCTGATATTCGTGGGCTATCCGCGTAGCGGGCACACGCTTATAGCCGCCCTGCTGGATGCACATCCGAATATCATGGTGAGCATAGAATGGGCTGCACTTTCGCACCTGAGAATGGGATACAGGAAGAATGGCATGCTGTACGCGATTGAAAAACATTCCAGGTTGTTCACGGAAAAGCTTTCAAATGTATGGACGGGATATGCTTACCGGGTTGAGGGACAGTGGCAGGGCAGATCGGATAAGATATTGGTCATGGGGGACAAACTGGCGGGACAGACCAGTATGATTTTAAGGGAGTATCCTGAATTACTTGATGATCTTAAGCAGTTGGTGGGGGTTGAAATTAAAATTATCCATGTCATCAGAAATCCGTTTGATACGATAACTACTATTGCACACAGGGCTCTTGAGAAAACAAAGGATCCCCTTACAGAACCGGACCTTCCCGGGTTCAGCGAGAAATATTTTAAACGGGCCGAGGTTGTGAATGCCATGAAAACGGAAGGAGAATATCCGATATTTGATCTTTATCATGAGGATTTCATCCGGGATCCCGGGGGAATACTTGCTGAACTCATGGGATTTCTCGGGCTGGGTCATAATGAGAAATACATAAGAAGTTGCTCTGAGATTGTCTATACCTCCCCTCATCAGCGGAGGAGAGAGTACCAATGGCCGGATGATCTTAAAAACGCCGTACAGGAACAAATCAACAAATACGATTTTCTCTCACGCTATAACTTTGATGATTAAATCGGCCTGATCCCATCCGGTGAAATGACAAATCCTTCGTCCCCGGTTATGGGTTCAACAACGAATTCTTTCATCCGTTTACTGCGGATAAAATGAAAATGAAGAAGTTCCTCATTATCTGATGGGTCTATAAGCTTTCCCCTGTTCCATTCGATTTTCCAATCCGGGATTTTGTGTTTGAAGAACCAGAGATCGGATCTGACCATGCTTTTCCTTGATACCCGAATCTCCCCTTTCTTTTCAGCATAGGTCACAACAGAATTCATGTCTTCCGGCGATTCAGGAAGCCCGATCCCAAGTCTGTATTTAAGCTTGTTCAGCATTAATTCAAAAAAACTGAAGGTCTGTTCAGATGAATTCCGACCAGGTCCTTTTGCCAACCGCCTGCCGTAAAGATTACTTCTTTCATCAAAGGCATAGTGTTTATCCCGGTCGTTAAAAACCTTTCCATGAACGGGGGACAGCCTGAAGAGATTATTGATCTTATCCGCATTGCGGAACAGTGCAAAATGTCCCGCAAGGTATTCTTCACGCACTGAAATAACATCATTGTT
>Ga0307425_1002619_pt1 | contig 10064 bp, 7 predicted proteins | sample SalMarWE160330MG_FD_202152 | JGI IMG/M metagenome (GOLD analysis project Ga0307425, IMG submission 202152) | Salt marsh sediment microbial communities from the Plum Island Ecosystem LTER, Massachusetts, United States - WE1603-30 | ecosystem: Environmental > Aquatic > Marine > Intertidal zone >...
GATTCACGGGTGCCTCTTAATTCGCTTATGCCCGATACTTCAAACAAGGTATTTTCAATTCAGAATATCGGTAACCAGATCCTGTCAACAGAAGGTTCTGTCGATTATGGTATTTATCATCTGAAGACACCTCTGTTGTTCTTCCTTGGACATTCCGACTGCGGAGCTATTAAAGCTTACCTGAAAGGGTTTGAAAAGGAGACATATAATATAAAACATGAACTTGATTTCTTGCAGCCTACAATTAAAGAGAGCGCAAAGGAGACAGACTTTGAAAAGCTTCATTCCCGGATTATTGAAAAGAACCTTGATTACCAGGTGAATATAGCATACAAAAAATACAGGGAGCTGGTTCAGAAAGGAGAGTTGATAATAATGGCCGGCTTCTATGACTTCAAGGGGGAATATAGAAAAATCATGGGTGATATTGTAATTGTAAATGTCAATAAACAGAAAGATGTTGATAGTATGCGTAACCTGCCATTATTTGACATATTATCAAAAACCCAGAAAGAGCTTCATATAGGCAGACTGCCGGATTAATGATATGTACTTACAATTAATCTATCTTATTTATCAAGCTGATCCAGGAGTTCCTTATTGGCTATTGATTTCAGTTCTATTTGCTCTGTAAGCAATGAGTCGGTACTGAGTTTTATAGCTCTCAGCAGATAGATATCACTATTTTTCAGAAATGCACTTTTCAATTGCTTGTTTTTATTTATACTGCCCAGGCGCTGAAATTCAAGTCCGGCAGAATAATTGGCCTGAAGGTCATTTTTATTTGTGGCAAGTATCTGCAACTGTTTATTCAGTTCATCTACACCTGAAGGGAGTGATTCAAATATCCGGAAATAAGTATTTGCTTCATCATAACCTTCGCGTTCCCAGATAATATCACCATTTACAGTTGTGATTATAACTTTCGGGATTGAATTAGCCTTATATTTTTTTACAAGATTTTTTTCAACTTCAACGTCAATCCTTACTCCGACAAAGTAAGTTGCAAATTTTTGAACCTCAGGGTTCTGCCATAGTTCCACATCCATATCTTTACAAGGATGGCACCAGTTTGCCCAGAAGTCCATTACTATTAATCTTCCCGACTTACTTGCAATTGATTTTGCAAGGTCGTAATTACGCAACAGGTGTATCTGTGCTCCGGCATTTACGAAGAAAAGCAAACAGCCTAACAAGATTAACAAAATTTTATTTTTCACAAGAAATGAGATTTAAATAAATTTTTATTTTGTATAGGTATTAATGGTTTGATAAACAATATAATAATGATCTCTTGGTGAAGCTTTGTGCCTTTGTGTCCTGGTGGCTAAGAAAAAATGCCACAAAGAAACCAAGACGCCAAATTTCTCTAAATCAATAAATTAAAATTTCAACCGCACAAGAGGTTACTTATTTAGTATATTTCTATTCCTATAATTTTGGGCATTTTCTTCTAATGTTAATAATTCTTCATTATAAAATCTTAACATATTTACTATGTTATCTGCGGAAGGATTTTCTTTTAATTGTTTCTTTAAAATTTTATAAGTCTCATCGAATTTTTGAAGTTCTGATTTAAATTTAGCCTTTTCTTCTAGATTATTAATAGAATTATAAATAAGTCGAGTACTTCGATTAATTTGATATTTAAAATTATGTTCTACTTTCCAATATTTTAAAGAAATGTGTGACAGGGGAGGACAGATATATATTCTCCACAAAAGAAAAGATAAAATAAATATAAGTATTGTGGCTATACCAACTTTTACTAAATAAGGCACAATATTAATTACTTCCTTAAATTTATTTATTAATTTATTTAAGAAATGTTGATTATGATCGGGTTCAGGTTGATATACATCGAACTTATCTTTATTATCACTAATAAATTTTTCTAATTCTTCTTCTTCCCAGTTTTTCATATCACTGTATGTCTTCAAACCAAAGCACCCAATTTAAGATTATAAGTTAAGGTGTGGATATGTAAAGATATTTTAAATTTTCTCATAATTCAATTCTAGATTTTTAATGATATAATTTCTGCGTCTATAATGCAAAATCCATCCTTCTTTGACCACTTCAAAATCCGGTCTGATCACACTTAACATACATAACAAAACAACAAGGATTTAACTCGGGATTGGAGTGGTCAATTTGCTCCAGCTAATTATGGTTAGGATAACTGGATTGTCCAATAATCTATTCAAAACAGAGGTATGTTTTATACAGGTCTCAAAAAATACTTCTCTTTGCAGTTACGCCATCGCAACAGTCTGGCCCCTTCGCTAAAATAGCCCACAGGGCTAATTGTTTAGTTTGTTATCTTCTTCCAGCATTTCCTTCACAGGAAGTTTAAGAGCATTTGCAGTAATTGGAGAGAGCCAACTATACGACCCGTAATCCTCAAGCCCGAACACATCTATACGGGATAAAAGTCCTGGGTGTTCAATTTCAAGGTCAGCCAAGATACTATCTACTTGTTCTCTATGAAATCCTGCCTGAAACCAGAATAGTGAATTATCATCAAATAGGGTTGAAACTGAAGGATCTCTTCATCACGATGCTATAATGGTCCGGGGGATTTATGTCAAAATAAACACTGATGTCTTCTTTGAAAGTGGCCTCCAGTTCTGTCTTCAGCTCTTCAACAAATTCACTTACCCAACCATCGCCTTTGTTGTCTTTCTGGCGGTAACTTATAAAGATGTCGTAATTATAACCTTCTATTATGCTTGGCATCAGGGCTGGGATTTATATAATTCATTATCAAATTTAACCCAAAGTCAGACTAAATGCAAAAAATTTATTAATCCCCGGCCGGATCTGTGAGATTAGTCAAATTGCAATTTGAAATTCCTTAAATAATGATGATAAGATAAATATGATAAACATTTAATAGATTGATCTGGTAAAAATATTATATTTGATTATCAGCTATATTAATGTTATGAGCCTGAATAAAAAAATAACAATTTACCTGTTGTCAGTAATCTTTTGTCTTATCTTAATACTTAATCCGGTTCAATCTGGAGAGACTCACAGGGTCATTGAAAAATCTGACTTTCTATTACCGGAAGGGGGAAGAAGATTTGTACAGGAAAAACCCAAATACCATTATGCAGGTGCAGAAAAATGTGCTTCTGTCTGTCATAATAATGAAGAGATGGGTTTTCAGTATAATATATGGAAGGAAAGCCGCCACTCAGAATCTTATTTAAGTCTTGTATCTGACAGGGCTTTACGTTATGCGAAGAATACCGGTTTGAAAGGAAATCCTCAGGAAAATTCCATGTGTTTAGAATGCCACATCACCGGAGCAGGACTTGATTCATCGTTCTATGAACCCACATATAAAAAAGAAGAAGGAGTAACATGCGAGGCCTGCCACAAGAAAGAATATAATGTAGAAGCCTTTCTGCCAATAGAAACAGACTGTTTAAGATGCCATAATAATTCTGTTCATAAAATATGCAAGTTTAACTTCAATGCTAAATGTAAAAAAATAGCCCATCCAAGGCCAGAAACTAAACCAATAAAGCAGTAACATGCTAATAACTAACACTTTATTTGCAAAATATTTTACCAGAGGATGGACAGACTCAGAAAAAGTTCAGAGGCAGGGACAGTGCAGAAAGCTGGATTGTTCAGTGTGCTTGGACCTTACAGGGGAATTGTTATTGTATTGATCATCATGGCCCTGGGAGGAAGCAGCATCAATCTTCTTATACCTAAAATTATTTCGAGTGCCATAGATACCTTTTCAGCCAACAGTTTCAAGGCCGGAACAGTTATTACTGAATTCCTTGTAGCCGCTGCCGGGATATTTGTTTTCACCTTCCTTCAAGGTATATTACAGACTTTAACGGCGGAGAGAGTCGCAAAAGATTTACGTAACAAACTGACAGGTAAAATATCACGTCAGAGTTACTCATATATACTGAAATCGAACCCGGCAAAATTTCTTACAAACCTTACCTCCGACATGGATTCGGTTAAGATGTTTGTTTCACAGGCTTTTGTCAACATTATCTCTTCCCTGTTTGTTATAATCGGTGCAGCAGTTCTGCTGATAATGATAAACTGGAAGCTGGCCCTTGCCGTTCTTTTAATTGTACCGATAATAGCTACATCCTTTTCTATAGTATTCAGGAAAGTGAGAGTCATTTTTCTGAAGAGCAGGGAGGTAATTGATGCGCTTAACAGGATAATCAATGAGAGCATTCTGGGTTCAGCAATAATAAGAGTCCTGAATTCACAACAGCCTGAGAGCCAGAAGTTCCTCGAGAAAAATATTGAATCGCGGGAACTGGGATTATCGATAGTAAAGCTCTTTTCAGTCCTTATCCCAATAATCATGTTTGTTGCAAATATGGCTGTAGTTATTATTCTTGCCCTGGGTGGTCATTTTGTTGTTCTTGGAACACTATCTCTCGGTAACTTTGCCGCATTCAACAGCTATCTTATAATGCTCATATTCCCGGTAATGATGATCGGGTTTATGAGTAACATAATTGCTGCAGCCACTGCATCACACGGGAGAATACAACAAGTTCTTGATGAACCTCCACCGCAAGAACCCGGAACAATCAGTTCTGGTATACGAGGAGATATACTGCTAAAAAACATATCATTAAGCTATGGAGAAAAACCGGTACTGAAAAACATATCTTTCTCTGTCAAAGCCGGCAGCAAAACTGCTATCATCGGACCAACTGCTGCAGGAAAGAGTCAGTTGCTGTATCTTCTTACAAACCTTATTCCTCCTGATTCTGGAAGTGTGGAATTCGATGGTATCTCCATTGAGAAATATTCGAGGGAGGTATTCCACAAACAGATAGGCTTTGTATTTCAGGACAGCGTGATTTTCAACATGAGTCTCAGGGAAAATATCGCATTCAACGATGCTGTAACAGATGAGTCCCTGGAAAAAGCAATCGAAACGGCTGAATTGTCAGACTTTATTGAATCGCTTCCGGAGAAACTCGACACAATAGTCTCGGAAAGAGGAACCAGCCTGTCGGGCGGACAAAAACAAAGAATCATGCTCGCGAGAGCCCTTGCATTGAATCCAAAAATACTGCTGCTCGACGATTTTACCTCGAGGGTTGACAGGAAAACCGAGAATAAGATCCTGTGCAATATCCAGGCTAACTACCCCGATCTGACACTCCTTTCCGTTACCCAGAAAATTGCACCGATAAGGCATTTTGACCAGATAATACTCCTTATGGAGGGAGAAATAATAGCTACCGGAAAACATAAGGATTTATTGGAGAGTTCGCCTGAATATATTCAGATTTACAGTTCACAGAAAAGCACACACCACTATGAATTATAATCTGAATAAGCCATCGGATAAAACAGCCAAAAGATTACCGGTTCTTGCATCACTCAGGAAGCTGATTGCCATTATCAGTGGGGAGCGCCGCAACCTGATTATTGCTTTTGGAGCAATTTTCCTGAATGCAGGACTAAGCCTCATGGGACCATACATGGTAGGTTATACAATAGATAACTATGTGCAGGTGAAAAATTATCATGGTGTACTTCTTTTTGCCGGGGTCCTGCTGGGTATGTATCTTACTGCATTTGTTGTAAATTATGTCCAGATGCGTTTGATGGGCGGGATAGGCCAGCGAATGCTTTTCAGCCTCCGGAACTCTGTATTCAATAAGCTGCAGGAATTGCCACTCGATTTTTTTAACCAGAATAAAGCAGGAGACCTGATATCGCGTATCAACAACGACACCGACAAGGTAAACCAGTTCTTTTCCCAGTCGCTGATGCAATTTATTGGCAGCCTGATAACTATGACCGGAGCAGGAATCCTTCTCCTGGTGATAAACCTGCCACTGGGGCTGGCAGCACTTTCCCCTGCACTTATCCTGTTGATCTTTACGAAGAGTGTTTCACCCTGGATCAGGAGGAAGAATGAAGCAAGTCTTAAAAGTCTGGGTAATTTATCAGCAGAGATACAGGAGAGCCTGGCAAATTTCAAGGTAATTATTGCCTTCAACAGACGCGATTATTTCCGAAAGCGGTTCGAAGACGCAAACAGTGAGAATTACAAAAGATCAGTACATGCAGGTATTGCCAATAATATACTCACTCCGGTTTACACATTTGCATCAAATTTAGGCCAGCTTATAGTACTTTCCCTGGGTATCTGGCTTATTATTAAGGGGTACTTTTCAGTCGGTTTGCTTATAAGTTTTATTGCATATGTCTCCAATTTCTATAATCCGTTGAGGCAGATGGCTGCCCTGTGGGCAAACTTTCAGCTGGCACTGGCAGCATGGGACAGGATCTCATTTCTGCTCTCGTTTGAAAACAATCTCAAGATTATTGATGAGGCAGGTGAGGCTACAAGTCCGTCTTATATTCATTTCGGGGATGTCTCCTTCAGTTATCCTAACGGGAAGGAAGTATTGCACAGGGTCAATTTCGATCTGAAAATAGGGAAAACATATGCTTTCGTTGGTCCGACAGGAGGTGGTAAGACAACCACAGCCTCGCTTATTGCAAGGCTGTATGATGCAACAAAAGGCACAATTCTGCTTGATGGCAGGGATATCAGGTCATACGATCCCTGTGAAAGAGCTTCGAAGATAGGGTTTATCCTGCAGGATCCTTTGCTCTTTTCAGGTACGGTACGCAATAATATTCTTTATGGTAATCCTGAGTGTGCCGGTCTCACCAATGGTGAGATTGAGAAAGCCCTTGAGGAAGCACAGCTTGCAAACCTGCTTAAAAGGTTTGATAAAGGGCTTGACACACCGATCCGGATGACAGGCGATGGTATAAGTCTCGGGCAGAAGCAGATCATTGCATTTATGAGGGCTATTTTACGTAAGCCGGAGCTTCTTATACTTGATGAAGCAACAGCCAATATCGATACAGTTACCGAACAGCAGCTTGAGGCAATTCTGAAGAACCTTCCGGCATCAACTACAACGGTTATCATCGCCCATCGCCTGAATACAATTGAGAATGCCGACGAGATCTTCTTTGTCAACTCAGGAGAGATTATTGCCGCCGGATCGTTCAACGAAGCCCTTGACCTGCTTATGCAGGGGAAGGTGGAAAGCTGAATGCTCTCTTGCTGACTATTTATTTTCCCCGATCGGGATTGTGACTCCAAGAAAGGGTATTGCTATAAAGGATTCCATATCGATGTTGAACGGGATCCATAGACTGTAATCCAATCCAACGTTACGTATTATGCTGCGCCCTCCAAGTGAAATAACAACAGCTGATTTTCTTTTATGCGTAACCCCATAATCCCATGATGTTGTTTCATAGGGAATAATATAATTCTCACTAATAAAATAGCCTTTTGGTCCTGCTCTGAGCATCGTGCTGAAATTGATAATTGGCCTGGCCATCCAATCGCCCGCAGCAAATCCATAAGCGAATCCGAGACTAAAATTTTTGTCACGTGATCCGAAGGTTGTAGTTTCATACAAAAGTCCAAAGGTGGTGAATTCTTCACCTATTACAGAGCCAAGTAAAGCACCAGTTCCAATGTTCACCTTATCCTTTGTAACAGGGATGGAAATTTTTGGAATGATCCAGGCAGGTGTGGGTGCTCCGGCAAAGAGAAACAATGGTATTATTCCTCCACCTAAAGAAAAATTATTTGATATGCTGAATGATACCTGGTTATAGAGAACCCAGATATTCTGATAATAAGATGAGCCTTTTTCTAGACCGTATCCATTTGGAGCCCAAAAATAACGTCCTGACTGGGGATTGGGAAGCCATATTTCATTATTTACTAATATAACCTCCTTTAATTCGGTTTTTGATTTTATTTCCGCCAGAGGCATTTTGATTTCTCCGAGTTTTTCAGTCTTTAAAATCAGGTCTGCTGAATCCTGGGCAAGGATATAACCGGTAAAGATGTTGCCGTCTTTTGTTTCTATCCTAAAAACCCTGGTTGTATCCGGGACATTCTGTCCATAACTGTTCAGATTAATGAACAGGGCGATAATTAGGAAAGTAATACCAGTTTGATATTTCATGATAATTTGTTTTGTTTATTACAAGTTACGACCTGAAAATTCCATTGTCAAATTTATTTTATCTGCAGGAGTAATCCCGGATGGAAAAGCCAGTACCCATGACCATAGTTGACTGGAATGAATTGACCACCGAAAGCCGGAGTTTAAAAATTGATATATAGATAAATATGATTAATGTCATCAGACCGGCCAAATGTGGTCAAGCCCTCTGGCTTCTGTAATTAATAAGAAAATCCCTCAAAAACCTAGCAAAAACCTGGCAAGATGAAAAAACCACTTATCTATTTTTCTTGATAAGTGGTTGATATCATGGTTGCTCCGTCAGGGCTCGAACCTGAACTTTTCTGATCCAGAGTCAGACGTGTTGCCAATTACACCACGGAGCAGTGATGAAGGCTGCAAAGATAAATGAAATCCTGAAAAATAAAAAGAATTACTAGGTCCTGATCTCTCGATCTTTGGCACTGAGTACTTTAAGATTATGGTTGAACGTATGGAGATTGCTTCGTCACGCAAAGAGTGACTCGCAATTGTAAATGTCAGATTATTAGGATAACAAGCAACAAGGAACCAGTAACCAGTAACTATTTCTTCACCTTTGCCCAGGTATCCCTCAGCGATACTGTCCTGTTAAAGACCAGATGGGATTCGGTGGAGTCATAATCGACACAGAAATAACCCAGTCTTTGGAACTGGAACTTGTCAAGAGGTAAAGCTGATGCCAGTGATGGTTCAAGCTTGCAACCCTGTAATGTTTTCAATGAATCGGGATTCAGGAATTTACGGTAGTCATCTTCTTTCTGACCGGCAGGATCTTCATGATCGAAAAGCCTGTCATATAATCGTACTTCTGCATCAACAGCATGTCTTGCAGATACCCAATGCAGGGTGCCCTTAACCTTTTTATCGGAAGAAGCGCCCCCGCTTTTAGTGTCGGGATCATAGGAACAATATAATTCCTCTATAATACCTGTATTTTGGTTCTTCTTAAATGACTCGCATTTAATAATATATGCTCCCTTTAACCGCACCTCCATCCCCGGTGCCAGACGGAAGAATTTGTGAGTGGGATCCTCCATGAAATCATCCTGTTCAATATAGAGCTCCCTGCTGAATGGTATCTTTCTTTTTCCCATACTCTCATCCTCGGGATTATTGATAACCTCAACCTCTTCAACTTTGTCTTCAGGATAATTGGTAATAATGACTTTCAGTGGATTGAGCACCCCGAATACCCTCGGCGCTCTTATGTTAAGGTCCTCACGGACAGCATGTTCCAGCAGTGAGACATCATTGATGGCCTCCACTTTGGTATATCCGATAAGGTCAATAAATCTCTTGATTGACTCCGGTGTAAAGCCTCTTCTCCTAAGCCCGCACAATGTTGGCATCCTGGGATCGTCCCATCCGCTCACCTTGCCTTCCTTTACCAGTTCAAGCAATTTCCTTTTGCTCATTATTGTATAGGTAAGGTTAAGACGATTGAATTCTATCTGCCGCGGCCTGTAGTCATCGGTTTTCAGCTGATCTACCAGCCAGTCATAAAGAGGCCGGTGTACTTCAAATTCAAGGGTGCATAATGAGTGGGTTATACCTTCAAAATAGTCGCTCTGGCCATGTGCAAAATCATACATGGGATATACTTTCCATTTTGTAGCTGTACGATGATGTGAAGCTTTGATGATCCTGTAAATGAAAGGATCGCGCATGTGCATATTGGGTGAAGTCATATCAATCTTCGCACGCAGAACCCTGCTGCCTTCATCGAATTCACCTTCATTCATCCTGTAAAAAAGATCGAGATTTTCATTTACAGGCCTTTTACGGTAAGGGCTTTCAGTACCGGGACGTGTAGGAGTACCTTTCTGAGCTGATATCAGTTCGGCAGGCTGGTCATCGATATATGCGAGACCTCTTTTAATAAGATCAATGGCAAAATCGAACAGCTTCCCGAAATAATCCGATGCATAAAACTCACGATCTTCCCAGTCGAAACCAAGCCAGTGAATATCTTCCTTTATCGAATCAATATATTCAGTC
>Ga0307425_1002620_pt1 | contig 10062 bp, 11 predicted proteins | sample SalMarWE160330MG_FD_202152 | JGI IMG/M metagenome (GOLD analysis project Ga0307425, IMG submission 202152) | Salt marsh sediment microbial communities from the Plum Island Ecosystem LTER, Massachusetts, United States - WE1603-30 | ecosystem: Environmental > Aquatic > Marine > Intertidal zone >...
AGGAGAAGCATATGATTCAAGCGACCATCAGGATGGTAATACCTGCCAAAAAGCGTGGTGAGGCATTGAAAATCCTCAGATCGATCGCTAAGAAATGCTGGTTTTATCCAGGCTTTATCAGTTCCAACATATACGGAGATCTGGAAGAAGAGAACGTCATCATGATCGAGGAAATGTGGCGGGACCAGGAGAATCTGGAACGTCATCTCCGTTCAGGAGAATACCTCAACCTGCTTCTGGTTTTGGAGATGGCACTCAAAGAACCCGCAATCAGGTTCAACACCATTTCAAGTTCAACGGGAATTGAGACCATCGAAAAGGCAAGAGCGCGCGATGCACTCTCTGGCTGAATTGATATATTGAAAGGCGTTTCGTGGCTACGACTAAAGGTAACAATGCTTACCCGAAAAGGGGTAACAGTGTTTCGCGGGAGGAAAAAATGAATAGCCCTGACAAGAACAAAGGAAACCTGAAGAAAAAATTGCTCCATGAAATGAAGGTGTATTGGGTCTATGTTGTCTATCTAACCTTGATTTTTGGGGCGTTCACCTGGTACCGCAGGCTCATTCTGGCCGACGTTGGTATTAGCTACACCGATTACGGAGTCGCCCTGATCGAAGCCTTGATTTTTGCAAAAGTCATCATGATCGGTGATTTGCTTCACCTCGGTCGCGGTTTTGAACACAAGCCTTTGATCTTCCCCGTCCTTCTGAAGACGGCTATTTTCAGTCTCTTTGTCGGCCTGTTTACCCTCATTGAGCATGCGATCAAGGGTCTTTTGAAGGGAAAGGGGGCCGTTGAAGGTTTCATGGAGTTCTTTGGGAAGGGATCCTACGAAATACTTGCCGGGTGTCTGGTCATTTTCGTGGCGTTTATCCCCTTCTTCGCCCTCAGGGAGTTAAGTCGTATGTTGGGCGGGGAGGGTAAAATATTGGAGCTGATTTTCAAGAGCAAAGACAACCAGTGACCCTCGCCACAGGATAAACACACAAATAAAAGGAGGATTAATGCATGAGTACGGCACGTAAGGTTCGATGGCCCACGGTATTTTCAGGTTTGCGCGGAATCACCTGGGCAAATTTACCCAGCGAGATCTCAGCCGGCATCACCCTGGCGGCCCTGATCATCCCCCTCAATATCGGATATGCGCAAGTGGCTGGGCTGCCTCCTGTGTTCGGCCTTTACGCGGGCATCATCCCCCTCGTGATATTTGCCATTTTCACCAGCTCGCGCCATGTCGTGGGCAGTCCCGATGCCCCCATTTCGGCAATCCTGGGCGCGTTGTTGATCGGCTTCGCTCCCATCGGCGACCCGCTGCGGGTGCAATATGCCCTGGCCCTGGCCTTGATGTGCGGCCTGATCTTCTTTGTCTTCTGGCTTTTCCGCCTGGCCTTTCTCGCCAACTTTCTATCCCGGGCCGTGTTGGCCGGCTTCATCACCGGTCTGGGGGTCGAGGTGCTGACCAACCAGGTCAGAAGGATCCTTGGGGCTTCTCATTTAATAGACGGATCGGGATTGGCGGCGATCGCCCATCAACTCCATGGTGCCATGGCAACTTCCGTAAACACCACGGGTTATTTTGTGGAACTCATTGCCCTGTTTGAGTCCATACCCCATGCGAGTCTTTACTCAGTTGCGATTGGACTGGGCGCTTTTGTTATCGTGCGTTTAATGAAAGGATATGCACCCAAAGCACCGGCAGCGTTGATCGCACTGATCCTGACGACGGTCATCGTAGCCGTGCTCGGCTTGGATCAAAAAGGGGTTAGCGTGCTGGGAACAATGCCGTCGGGACTGCCATCCCTGACGCTGCCAAACGTGCCGTTATCCGGCTATTTACGCTTGCTGCCCGGTGCCATGGCGGTGGTCGGCATCACCCTGTGCGAAGCATTGCTGCTGGTCCGCAGTTGCAGCCGCAAGCACAACACCAAGGCGGATGGTAACCAGGTGTTGTTTGCCTACGGAATGGCCAGTATCGCCAGCGGGTTCACCGGTTCGTTGGTATCGGGCCCCAGTGCCTCACGCACTGCTGCAATGGACGCCGCAGGGTCCCGCACGCAACTCTCCAGCCTGGTGGCGGCAGCAACGGTCGCGCTGGTCATGGTTTTCTTTACAGACAAGCTCGCGTACCTACCCACTGCGGCATTGGCCGGGGTTGTCGCCAGTTCCGTGTTGAATCTGATTGAAGTCGAGGAGCTCCGGGAATTGTGGCACATGCGCCGGTCTGAATTCTGGATTGCTGTTGTCTGCCTTCTCAGTGTTCTGGTGTTCGGGCCATTACAGGCTGTCATCATTGCCTTTTTGCTTGCCACGATTGATCTTCTGAGACGGGCGTCTAAGCCTGGTAGCTGGGTGTTACAGGAGGCACCGGACGGCAGTCATTTTGTTCCTGAGGAAACAAACCATGCCCCGGATACTCCTGGAATAATCATTTATCGCTTTGGCGCACCACTCTATTTCGCTAATGCCACTCTTTTTGAGGAAGAGGTGGAAAAGCTGGTCACGCAATCCGCCACACCCGTTAAATGGTTTGTGCTGGATGCGGAAGCAATGGTCGATATCGACACCACCGGTGAGGAAACACTGCATCAGATTCTGACGTCGCTGGCCAAACGTGGCGTGACCATTGCCATAAGCCGTGCCAATCAGTCGACCGCTGCGTTGTTGGCCCATTACCATCTGCTGGAGTTGATTGGGGAAAAGCGGCTGTATCCCACCAACCGCCACGCGATCGCGGCATTTCGCCGGGAGACAGGGCTAGTGACAGTGGAAACGACAGCGGAGTGATATGCGTCCGTAATAAAGGATTTAATTGGCTGACTCTTCTGGTTGCCGGGGCGCCATACGATAAATCAGGTTCATACAGGCGCGACCGGGCCTATATTTTTTAGAAGCCGCCATCATTGAACATCTGGTGAAACTTAAAAAAAACAAGAAAAGAGAGGAAATGAATGTGAATGAACTCAATGCAGAAAAAGTTAGGAGCCGTTTAGCGTCCAATGCGAGCCTTGTTGGAGCGGAGACGGAGAAGCCCGCTTCCGTAGCCGCGGACCGCCAGCTTCCCAAAGGCAAACAAACCACGCTTGGTCTCTATGTGACCGCTGCGCAGGCCTACGAAAAGTGGGAAGCCGCACCGGACAAGGTGAAGCTCATCGACGTGCGGACCCCTGAGGAGTATGCCTTCATCGGCCATCCGGAGATGGCGTGGAACATTCCCTTTGCCTTCGTGACCTATCACAGAAAAGACGGCAGAACCGAATACGGCCCGAAGATCAATCCGTATTTGGTCGCCGAGGTCAAAGAAATAGCCGAACTGACCGACACCCTGCTGCTCACTTGCCGGTCAGGCGACCGCAGTGCCATGGCGGTCAACAAGCTCGCAGCCGCCGGTTTTAAAAACGTTTACAACATCATCGATGGATTTGAAGGCGACAAGGTCACGGATCCCGAAAGCGTTTTTTACGGAAAGAGGATGAGGAACGGCTGGAAGAACTCGGCCCCCTGGGTCTATGACATTGATCCCGAGAAAATCATCCTTGAAGAAGGCGCATCTAAGCAAACACAATAGTGAATCGCGCAAAGTGTATCGGATGCGGAGTGTGCGTTATCGGATGCCCCTCTGATGCCATTTAGCTGGTGCCGGTTTCTGAAGAGGAGTGGTTCCATGTTCCCTCCGCTATGATGGGATGAAAAGAGATGTGCCTGAAGAATAACACAGCGAGGAAGTAATGCGTTGGCCAAAAAGTCCTGGCGGTGAATTGACTTCGCGCTGAAAATCAATTGCCGGAGGGCTAACCAACCTGAATTTCAAGAAACCGCAATCACCGCCAGTCCGGTGATGCATAACAAAACAAAAGGAGGACTTTAGTTATGAGCAAAACAAAATCTAAAAAGCGTACCAAAGAGGATCTGCCTGTTACAACTTTTAAAAACACAAAATTAAGCACGGTAAAATTGAACTGGAAAGAGGTGTATTACACCAATTGTCCACTCGTGTCCGCCAGCAATGTCGATCAGGAACTGGGTTGGACCAGAGAAGAGTACAAGAAGATCGGCGTGAAGTATGGCTTTCTCCGCTCCGTTCCCCAGAACGACTGGTACCCGCATTATATCCACAACCTCGACAACCTCATCCGCTTCGGCGGTCTGTTTCCCCCCATCGCTGTTCACGCGGACATCCGCAGGACCCGGCTTTTGGGGGTGACCCACGCACCACACGAAGGCGGCTGCATGTTGGTGCGCTCCAGGGACGACATCTACCGGATGGCGGACCTGAAAGGCAAGAAGATAGGGCTGTCGAAGAGCCTGAACATGATCAAGAACGACTGGTGGCGCATCCAGGAGGAGCAGGGCATCGAGCTGATGCTCAGGATAAACGGCATGACCCGTGACGACGTGGAGATAGTGGAATTCCCCTACGTGGACAACTGGTACAACGATCCGGAAATGGTAGGCCCACCCATAGAAAACGCATCTGAATTGTGGCTGAAGCGCGATCACAAGCACGACCTGGCCTTCCGTCCGCTGGAAACCGCGCTGGAAAAGGGCGTCATCGACGCGATGTATACCCAGAGCAAACCCTTACAGCAACTCTCGGAGGCGACGGGCAATTTCAAGGCCATCGAGGACCTGTCCCGGCACCCGGACTGGACCTTGCAGGTGGCCAACATCCCCGCCGCCATTACCTGCACCGACGTAATGGCCGAGAAGCACCCCGAGCTCGTCCTCACGTTCATGAAAGGCATGATCAAGGTGGGTACTTGGGCAAACGAGCACAAGCGCGCCGCGGCGGCGATCCTCGACAAACAGACGTTCTACCTGGATGTTGAGCATACTTACAGGGGCATCAAACACATCGACATGGTGCCGAACCTGTCACCTCAGAACCTGACCTCCGTCGAGATCGGGAAAGACTTTATGTTGAGCCATGGCTACATCAAGAACGACTTCGACGTGCGCAAGTGGGCTGCCCCGGAATTCCATGATCAAGCGGCCAGAGAGCTGATTGAAGAAATCTTCACGAAGAGGAAAAAGGAACGGCTTTCGATAGACACAGGTGCTAAGCGGGTCGGATAGCCGGAGGAAAGTCAGTTAAAGGCGTTCGGAGCAGGAGGCCTGTCGAGGGCTTCCAAGAAGCGCCGATCGAGGTTTGCAGATGGAAACACGAATTACCCAAAGCAAGGAAGTCCAACGAAGGATCTCATAATGAAATTACATCAGGAGAAGAAAACAATGAAAAAATATTGGTTGTTTCACCGGGCGCTGCGGATCACCACAACCGTCCTCGTGACAGTCATGTTCCTGGTCGTTGCCACCATTGGGAATGCGGCCGAAAAGAAACCGGATGACGGGTGGCACTTTACGATCACTCCCTACGTTTGGCTGCCCACTGTCAAAGGGTCGATGAAACTAAACCAGCCCCCCGGCCTTGTAGACGGGAAGTTGGACGTCGGTCCGGGTGATTATCTGGAGAATCTCGATTTTGCTGGAATGCTCGACTTTCAGGTGAAGAAGGGAAAGTGGACCATCCTGGCCGACGTCATCTACCTGGATTTCTCGGACAGCGAAACGGCCCAATTTCCAGGAGTTCTTCCCGGAGGGGGCGAATGGACGGTAGCGGCTGATTGGGACCTTCAAGCCCTTGTCTTCGAGCTCGCCGGAGCGTACTCCGTTTATCGGAATGAAAATTCGAATTTCGACCTACTGGCCGGTCTTAGATATTTAAACATTGAAGGCGAGGCAACGCTGAATATCACCGCACCTTTTCCCGGCTGGGTCGCTTCGCGAAACTTTTCCGAGACTGAAAACTACATTGATCCGATTATCGGCTTCAAAGGCAGGTTCGAATTCGGCAAGAACAAAAAGTGGTATCTCCCCTACTATTTTGACATTGGCGGATTTAGCGTCGACTCCGATTTGACCCTCCAGGCATTTGCGGGGATCGGTTACCGTTTCACCGATTGGTTTTCCACGGTGCTCGGCTACCGGTACATGTACTACGATTTCGGCGACGACAGTAAACTTTTGGAAGACGTGAAATTCTATGGGGGAACACTCGGCTTCAGCTTCTCATTCTAAGCGTTTTTTACAAGAAATATGCCGGGCCATTTTCTGAAAGAAGGCCTGATCGGGCTTATGTGACTTTGATCTTCATTTCCTGCTGATTGCCTGGTGCAACGGGATTACCCTTCCGTTCATCGAGCCCGTGATATGGGGTTCCGTTATTGCCATCGCGCTGTACCCTTTCTTTGAGATGGTAAAACATTGAGTGGCGGACAGGAATATGCTGGCAGCAGTCATGGTGACCCTACTGATACTTGTCATCCTCCTGGTGCCAACTGCCCTACTTGTCAAATCGATGGTTGAAGGGATACAAATCATAGTCACCCAGTTCAGGGACCAGCCCCCTGTGATTCCTCGTAGCGAGGATACTATGAAACGAAAATTGAACGCGATAATCCTGATAGACAAATAGGTACGGTGAACGCACGCCGGAAATAAATGAGAAACAAAAAAAGTGAAGAAACCAATGAAAACATAGGATTGGCGTCGTTGTTTAGAGACTTTAAATCGTTCAAAGAAGAAGAGAAGCAAAAGTCAGTACCAACTGGTTTTGCTGGTAGTACTCACTAGTGACCGTCGATTAGCGACGGCACCTAACAGAAAAGGAGAAAAAGAAATGAAGAGAACAAATTTGGCAATTTTAGTACTGACACTTGCGGCAATGATGACGATCTTGGTCGTTTCTCCGGCAGTATCGCAGGATAAACCGGCGGACAACATGCAGATTTTGCGTGACAAGGTCAAGGCGGACAAGAAGCTGCTCGTGGCGGCTAACATGGAACTAACCGAGTCTGAAGCGAAAGGTTTCTGGCCGGTCTACGAAAAGTATCAGAAGGACCTGAGCGACATCAATAAGCGCATCGCCAGTCTCATCATGAGTTACGCCGAAGCCTATCGGGCAGGCAACATCACCGACGAGAAGGCTCAAAAGCTAACTTCAGAACTTGTGGCTATCCAAAAGTCGGAAGGCGGGCTCCAAGCGTCCTATGTTCCGAAACTGAGCAAGGTGCTGCCGCCAAAGAAGGTCGCTCGCTATCTTCAGATCGAGAACAAAATCCGCGCTGCAGTAAAATATGATCTCGCTGCAGAGATCCCGCTCGTTGAATAGTGTAGTTCGGACGCAGGGGCGAGAGCGAATAAACAGGATTGCGGAGTTCGCTCCACCTATAGAAATATGAGGTGTTTTTTATCAATCATTATTTTATTCAAGGAGGCTCAAAAATGAAAAAGTTATTAATTATTTCAAGTGTTATCAGTCTGGTGTTTCTATGCTTTTGGGGGTCCCAAGTGATGGCTGCCGAAAAGGTCATGGAACAAGAAACGGTGACGACCACCTCGCAAGTGCCCGAACTTGTAAAAACAGCGGACAATTTTATTATTCTGCTTGATGCATCCAGTTCCATGAATGAACCATACCTAAACACCGGCATATCGAAGTTAGCGGCGGCCAAGGAAATTTTCAAAGAAAAAAACAAAACCCTGCCGGATTTGGGATACAATGCCGGGTTATATTTGGTTTCGAACTTCAAACCCATCTACATGATGCAAAAATATGACCGGGATAAATTTGCCGCTGCTCTGGATCAACTCCCGGAAAAAGGGAGCGGCCCAACGCTTTTTGTGGAAAGTCTGAGTAAGCTTCGTGACGTTTTAAAAGGGCTTTCCGGAAGAACGGTGGTTTTTCTGATTACCGACGGCTATTATGAAGCAACTCCAGGGATGAAAAAGCCCAAAGAAATTGCCAAAGAACTCGCCGACAAACACGATGTCTGTTTTTATGTCATCAGCACTGCAAAGGGCGCACAGCAAAAAGAAATATTGAAAGCCGTGGCATCGATCAATGAGTGTTCCCGGGTGATTCCTTTCGATTATTTGCTGGGAAGACCGGAATACATGACCGGCGCCCTTTTCCAAATTGATGTTAAAAACATCGAAACAGTCAAAACCATTGATTATCTTACCGGTTTCAAGGTTGATAACGTCCAGTTTGATTTCAACAGTTCAGCCGTACCGCCTGCGTTTCATGAGGAACTGAATAAACTGGGAGATTTTTTAAAAGAGCATCCCAAATCATATGTTGTTCTTTCGGGGTATACAGACGGTACCGGATCTGACGAATACAACCTGCGGCTTGCCAGACTAAGGGCCGAAAGTGTTCAAGGCTATCTGGTCCAAAACTCTGGTGTGGACATGGGTAGAATCATTACTCAGTGGTACGGAAAAAATGATCCGGTTGCCAGCAACGACACCAACGAAGGCCGGCAGCAGAACAGGCGGGTTGAAGGTATTGTGATGGGCCTGGATTAGATTTAAATGTCGTGAAAAATAGATTTAATGCCCATAATGATGTGAAGTCTCCTCACCCTAAAGGGCGGGGGTTCTGCCTTCCGGCAGTGCTTTCCGCCCGGGTAAGGATTTCGCGGTTTATTTAATATAGCCCCCTTCGACCCCGTCCTAAGGGACGGGGCTTTCGGGGAGCACACTGGTCAGACAAAGGAGAAGCGAGATGAAAAAAACACGTCTTAAAGGCTCAAACATTATGTTTGCAGCCATTATCTGTATTTTTGTAATGGGATCTGTCATGCCGTCGATAGCGGCAGATTCTACTGAGCAGCAGGGGCTTGTAGATCAAGCGCGTGTAACGTTTGAAAGCTTTATGACAGATAAAAATCAGGCATGGTTAAAGGAAAACCTGAACCAGGCCAAAGGACTGATCATCATCCCGAGTTTGCTGAAAGCAGGGTTTGTTATTGGGGGTTCCGGAGGCAGTGGCGTGCTCATTGTCAAAGACGAAAAAACAGGGAAATGGAGCCAACCGGCGTTTTACACCCTCGGTTCTGGAACCTTTGGGCTTCAGATCGGTGCCGAGGAAGCAGAAGTTATCATGATGGTGAGAACCCAGAAGGCGGTAGATGCCCTTTTTACCTCTTCATTTAAGCTTGGGGGGGATACTTCTGTCGCCGTTGGGCCGGTGGGTACAGGTGTCAAATCGAACATCGTGGCTGACATTCTTTCTTTTACGAGAACGAAAGGTGCTTATGCAGGTGTTTCATTGGAGGGCTCTGTCATCAAGACGAAAGACAAATGGAATGAAGCGTATTACGGCAAAGCAGTGAGTCCTGCCGATATTATCGTAAAACGCTCTGTCGGCAACCCCGGGTCAAAGGCTTTGCTTACAAGTGTTAGCAAAGCTGCTGCTAAAAAATGAAATGCAGTGGTTTTATTGATACGACCCATTTCAAACACCTGATCGTTGTTTTTGTTTTGGGCCAAAAAGCTACTGATATACAATCTGACCCTCGAGGATTTAAAGTATACCAAAGGTAGATATTTGAGGCTCGAGTCGTATCAATTCGATGCCAATCAGTATGTGCCCAAGATTGACCATTTTGATGTGATTACGGTATAAGGACACATTGAAAGAACGTCCTGTTTGGAGAAATGAATTTTGTAAAAGGAGGTTAATGATGAGAAAGATAATTATGTTGATAACTATCATGATTCTGCCGGGTTTATTTGGGGATCTTGTATTGGCACAGGATTTAATCGTTTTTCCTGCCAAAGGGCAGACCCAAGAGCAAATGGAAAAAGACAAGTTCGAATGCTACGGATGGGCGAAACAGCAGACGGGTTTCGATCCCATGCAGACACAGCCGGCAGCTCAGGCTCCTCCGCCCCAAAGCCAGGCTCCTCAAGGTCAGAGAATCAAGGGAGCGGCGCGAGGCGCGGCAGTGGGCGCCGTGGTGGGCGAAATAGCAAATGATGATGCAGGTAAAGGAGCAGCTGCAGGTGCTGCAGGTGGCGCCATGGTTGGTGGAATGAAGAGCCGGGATCAGAAGAGACAGCAGCAACAGGCCCAACAGCAACAGGTCCAGCAGCAGGAATCAGCGAATGCGCAGAAAAGCAGCGCTTACAACCGTGCCTATTCTGCCTGTATGGAGGGAAAGGGATATACGGTCAAATAAGAGAGGAATGGCCTCACACTGTTTTTTTGATATG
>Ga0307425_1002622_pt1 | contig 10060 bp, 9 predicted proteins | sample SalMarWE160330MG_FD_202152 | JGI IMG/M metagenome (GOLD analysis project Ga0307425, IMG submission 202152) | Salt marsh sediment microbial communities from the Plum Island Ecosystem LTER, Massachusetts, United States - WE1603-30 | ecosystem: Environmental > Aquatic > Marine > Intertidal zone >...
CGAATATTGTGCCGCCATCCCCGCGCTGACACAAGGTGACAGCATGGAGCTACTTGTCAGTAGCTGGCAACCACTTGTATTTCTCTTTCATAGGATTCTGATGGAGGATTTGGCGTTTCGTGTCGGACTTGGAACAGGTGAAGTCATAATCCACAAAGAGAACGCGGATGAGTGTGATGGCCCGGCTTTCTGGAATGCGCGAGAAGCTCTAGATGAAATAAAACACATGAAATACATGAATAGATCAGCTGGATTTAATTTTGACAAGGACACCTCAAACAACGAGAAAAATGCGGTGGTTAATTCTATCCTCCTTCTCACAACGCTTCATGGTCTAAGCACAACTCAGTTGAAACAGTGTTTCTACTACATATGGGAAAAGAAGAGTATTTCTGAGATTGCACAAGCTGTAAAGACTTCAAAGGGGAATGTCAGCAAGACATTGAGTAAGACACCATGCTATCTACTTGGAAAGGTGATGACATTCTTAAACCACTAAGTAGCAAACTCGCAACAGATTGAATTGGCTCAGTCTTGGAAAAACAAGGATTCAAAGAGGTCAAAGTGAAAAGCGTCAACGGTCATCTATATTTTGTTTGAATGAAATTCCATTGGCATAGAAGACGTATATGAAGAATAACTATGTTATCATTGAATAAAAAGGCGTTATATAATTCCATTTAAAAAATAAAGTGCTATGAAACGTGTATTGGAGGTGCCTAGATAAATAACTAAGATATTGAAACTACTTAGAGGTCTATTGAGGTTTGAACTCTCATCCTGACAAGAGAATCTCTATTCGTCTGGTATATATTCAGGCACTATGATTCTGAAAAAACTCCACCGGAAACCTATTCGTCTGCGATAATAAATGACTCAGCAACAATATTTTCTTCTTTGACTCCCATCTTCTCTAATGTTTTTTTGATGTCAAGTACAAATGGATCTGGTCCACAGATGTAGAATTTCTGGTTTAAGTTTTCGACGTACTTCTGAATCATCTCTCTGGTGATTCGTCCATGCTCATACCCCTCAACATCATCACGCGTGAGAGTCAGTATTAGGTCATCGCCCAGTATCTCACTGAACTCTTTCTCAAGAATGACATCCTTAACGGTTTTATTCGAGAAAATCAGAGTATTGCCTTTCAACTGGTTATCTTTGTGAAGCTGTCTCAATATAGCAATGAAAGGTGTGATGCCAACTCCACCGGCAAGAAAGGTTCCTTTGCCCTGATACTGTATTGTACCAAAAGGTTCGTGAATCACAACTTCATCTCCGGAGTCTAACATATGCAGCTGTTTTGTGACGCCATCGTGATCAGAGTAGGCTTTAATTGAGAACTCAAGAACTAGGTCCAGGTTCATTGAAGTGAAAGAGAATTCGCGAAGCTCGTTCTCCCATTTTGAATCAGGAATCGACAGCAAGGTTGCCTGACCAGGAAGAAACTCATACCCTTTTGGCTTCTCCACAACGAAACGCTTCACATCATGAGTGATGAATTCAGTCATCAAAATCTTAACGCGATTTGGATGTTCCTTTGTTGGAAGTCTTCGGTCTTTTAATGTGTTATCCATCTTTTTCTTTTCACAACCTTTAACGTATTCCTAGTATCATCTAGGAAATCTAAGGATTACAAAATACAGAAGAAAGTGGTCCAAGAGGTATGTATTCTTTGACACTTGCTCGACCCATCTACGAAATGTCTTATTCGTTCATTGTTCTTCCGTCGTTTTGAGCAATGAACTCATTGCGAGGATGCTTTGTGTCTATATTATACGTGCCCACTTGGGCCAATAAACTATAGTGAATATTTGCTTATTAATCCTCTGACACCTGCACATTTAGGATTATACGAGAAGTACATGGAGGTACAGAAACCATTTGGAGAGAGAGCCAAAGATGCATACTGCTTCATCTTTTGGTTCCTACGACAACAGCACGAGAGTCCTCATCAGTTTTTTCAAATGTAATATCCGAAAATCCAGCATTTGAGAGAAATGCTGTAAGGTCGTCTGTTGAGTTCTTACACATGTGTGGATAGCGAGCTCTGGCTGCCTCCTTATTCATACCGGATGCTACCATGTTCTTGACAAAACCCTCAGGATTTCCAGAGATAAAATCGAAGATTGCAAACTGTCCGTCCTGCTTCAGTGCTTTGAATACCTGTATGGCAAGATTACTTGGGTCAGCAATCTCATGGAACATATGTCCTGCAAAAGCAAAATCTATTGTATCTGGGTCCAGTTGTATCTGCGATTCATCAAAATTAATTTTCTGAAGGGTAAACTGCTCATCAGACATAATCTCACTGAGGGATCTTGCAGCCTGCTTGAGCATGTTCTCACTCTCATCTAGACCATACACATACTTTGCATGAAACATCTTGACCAAGTCCACGAGAAGAAGTCCTGGACCGCAACCGAAGTCAGCTACTACGTCTTTTGGCTTTGATTCTACTAGGCGTCCCAGAGCAGCCCAGAAGGGTTCATGATAACTTATAGGATACCGTTTAATCATTCTCTGAACTCGGTCCTCTGCAGACCAATCGTCTTTTCCAAGATTACTCATTTTCGATTTCACCTACTAGAAGTACTATTTTGATGTTGATATCAATCAGCTCGTTGCGGCTTGGTTTGAGGTTTAATTTATTTACTGATGCCCATCCATAAAGATGTAAAGAGTTTCAAATCGAGCGTACTAATTTTCAAACCCATTGAAGACTATCTTAAGTGATAGTATCTCAAATATCCCTCTCACACAATGCATTTTAGTGAGAATGTATCATTCCTGAAGCTATGCCAAAAATAACAGTTGTTGATTTCATGGGTGAGGTTCAAAAAGAAATCACAGTGGAGAGCGGGACAAAGCTGCTCAAAGCCCTCATCGATAATGAAACCGACATCGTTCATACCTGCGGTGGGAATGCTAAATGCACTACCTGCAGGGTAACCATTCGCAAGGGAGTACCAACAAAGGAGACTCAGGCACAACAGGAACGCTTTGAAAAAAGGATTAAAGCTGGCGCATCCCAGTTCGATCATCCTGCGGTCTTCCTCTCATGTCAAGTATTGGTGGAGAATGACATGACGGTGAGTGTTAGTGAAACATTCAATCGTACGATCCATGACAGTCATGGAAAAGAGCCCGTGGATGAAATCACACCCGACCCCGTTTGGTTGGACCACGAGGTTCCGGACTGGTGGGGAGGCTGATTCAGAAATAGATATGACCCATAATTTTGGAAACTATAGCAGACTATCTCGATTTAAACTGTTGATAGAGCATGATTATCAAGAAAGCTGCTATGATCCACACAATGAGGTCTTGAATCAAACCAATCCATAAGATAATGATTGGACTTCCAACGGGATACAGGAAAGACATTCCACAACAGATAATACGATAGGTATTATTCCAATTAAAGATTCGAATGAATAGAAATCAGAAGATACTCTCAGGGATTCTAATAGCGATGGTTGTGGTTCTCATACTCATTGTTACAAATCCACTTCCAAGATCACAAAGCAATGAGCCTACAGATTTTCCAGATTTCTATACTAAAAACGAAGATTATTTTATAACACGAATTGGTTCTGTTCCCACTATTGATCGGGAAACCTATCGATTTGAAGTAAAAGGTCTTGTTGATAATCCTACAAGCTTTTCCTTAGATGAATTACAGGCATTGAATTTGACAGATCTACCTCTAACCATCGAATGCATTGGTAACCCTGATAATTCCTTTTTGGTAGGTACTGCTCTGTGGAGAGGGTTCAATGTTTTTGATTTGTTAGAATCACTAGGCATCTCAGAGAATGCTACGGGTGTCAAATATCTGGCTGCTGATGGATATTATGCATCACATACTCTGGAACAACTTGAAAATAATGGTGTCCTTGGAGCATTATACATGAATGGTGTAGAAATACCACCGGTTCAAGGATTTCCTTTACGTATTTTGAATCCCGGGTATTATGGCATTAAACAACCTGCATGGGTGACCGAAATCGAAGTGATTGATCGGCCCTTAGAGGATTACTGGGAAGATCGCGGATGGGATACTTCTGAACCAATTGCAATCGACTCGAAAATATTCTTTCCTCAAAGGCCCGCTTCTGTAAATGTGAGCCAGAATCTGAGAATTGGAGGTTGTGCGTATGGAGGCACTCGCGTGAAGCTGGTAGAATACACAATTGATGGTGGAATAACATGGAGTAATGCAACAATAGTTCAGCAGATTGACGCAGATAACGTATGGGTATTTTGGGAGATCAATGTCAGTTTCAGTAGCGTGGGTCAAATCACTTTGCAGACTAGAGCAACAGATATTCATAACAATCAACAAATCCAATTTGATGGTACACCTCTTGATGGAACAAGTAATTGGCCAAGGATGACTATCAATGTGATATAATAGACGAATCATTACCATGACGTTCACCATGGTAACCTTTGCTTAGTTGGTAAACGTACTCGACGAAAGGGTCTGTAAATGCAATATAAGTTGGTTATGTCTATTATCTTAAATACGCAGGTCTCGTAATCATTAACCAGAGGAATGATAGGTTGAAGATTGATAGTATGGTGATTGAAGATGCGGTAACTGAATCGAGAGATATATCTATCAAAGAGGCGATCGGCATCCTATATCACAAGCATGTTGGCTCAATCGTTATAATCGATAAAGACGGAAAATGTGAAGGGATATTCACAGAGAGGGACGCCATCAGAGTTGTAGCTATGGATGTATCCTTGGATAAACCACTCGAAGAGGTTATGACAACTAATCTTAAAACAGTGAGAAAGGGGGCTACATTCTCAGAAGCTAAGAACATTATGATGGTCAATAACGTACGACACTTGCCAGTCACTGATGAGCAAGGAAAATTCATTGGTCTTCTTAGTCTCCGAATAATCTTGGATGAAATCCACGATGTGCATCAAGCAAAACGATAGGCATCTTTGACATAACACCAGGAGAGAAAATTAGTGAAGCGATTTAAGAACAATCCAATCATTGAGCCAGTTCCTGGCCATTATTGGCAAAATCGAGAAGTATTCAATACAGCTGCCATCTATGCAGGAAACAAGGTACATCTTCTCTATCGTGCAATAGGAGATGACGGTGTGTCGCGCTTAGGGTACGCAAATTCTTCAGATGGATATTCAATCGACACACGATTACCCGAACCAGCATTTGCTCCTGTAAATCCCTGTGAGAATCTGGGGTGTGAGGACCCGAGAATCACTCAGATAGGAGAAGAATGCCTGATGACCTATACTGCATACGGGAGCGATCCAATAAATGTGTACCAAGTCGCTATCACAAAGATTTCTTTAGAAAATCTACTATCAGAAGACTGGAACTGGGGAGAGAGATTGTTACCCTTCAATGGTATTCTTAACAAGAATGCGGTGATATTTCCCAAGAAGATAGATGGACACTATGTGATGTATCACCGTCTTGAACCTTATTTGTGTGTGGCATATTCAGACGACCTGAAACGATGGTGCAATATGAAAGCAGTAATGCAACCCAGGCCTCATAGTTGGGACAGCCGCAAGGTAGGATCCGCAAGCCCGCCTATTGAAATCAATGAGGGGTGGCTTTTCATTTATCACGGGGTTGACTATAACTACGTTTATCGACTCGGAGTGCTTCTAATTGACAAAGATAACCCTGAGAACATTCTTTATCGTTCGGAAAAACCGATACTGGAACCAAAAGAGGCGTATGAAAAATTTGGAAAAGTCCCTAATGTTGTATTTAGCTGTGGGAGTGTCATGATGGATGGCAATCTTCTAATCTATTATGGCGGTGCTGATTCGGTAGTATGTGGTGCTGAGTTTGACCTTGGCGAACTTCTTCCGTAGTTAATCTCATACTTACTCAAAATTTCCATTTCAAGGCGAGCTAAGAAATATGAGAGACCAGACTCTGCTCCTTGGTTTCTGTTGAGACCATCAGGTGTAATTCCATCAAAACAACCACCATTAGATGGATTATAGACCATTATGTTCTTTGAGTTCTTTCCCAGGAACCAATCAAATGCAATGTATGCAATCTTCGAATATTGCTCTTTCCCAGTCACCTGAAATGCTGTGGAAGCCGCTTCCACCATGCATGATGCTTCAAGTGGCTGTTGGTCATAGAGTGCCTTCTCACCACCTCTTGTCTGCCAAAATTGATTACCTACTGGCTGGTACATATCTTGAATGATATCATTCGCTGCAATAAACTCGAAAGTTTTCTCAGCAATGTGTAGATAGTCTTGTTTTCCTGTCGTTTGATAAGCTCTAAAAAGTGCATGAGGGAGTCTCGCATTTGCATAGGTAAGGTATGGTTCAAACCATTGCCACGAAGATGTGGACTCGCGTCTGTAAGCATTACAGAGTTGATCAGCTAGATGAATCACATTCAACGGAGGGTTCTTGTCTTGAGGGAACGCCTTAGCATAGTGATATAGACCCAAGATGGTAAAGGCATGGGTCCGAGGTGAACCAGATCTCGAAGCCCAAATCAGACTCCTGTCAAAAATCTCTTTTGCTGTCATTTTGAAGTCTTCAGGAATTGGGGAATCCTGAGAATAGCCGCAGGCCCAGAGAACTCGAGCAAGTGAGTCTTCAGATCCCTCTTCGTTGAGAAAACTACGATTGTATCCCATGAAGGTGTGAGCTCGCCCATCTTCTTTCTGCGAATGGAGGAGAAAGCTAAGATAGGTTCGCGCGAGATCTAGGGCTTGCTCCGTTCCTTGTAATCTGTGGTATTTGAGGACAGCCAAGAGAGCACGAGCATTATCGTCAGTAGCATATCCTTTCTTCCTGTCAACAATCGAATATTTTGCGTGTTGGAAAATGCCTGTGTCATCAGTAAAATGTTGCAACCAGCTACAGTCGATTGAAGGAAGTTTGATAAAATCCAGCCCCCTATCTACTGAATCACTTCTTTGAATAAGGAAACGTATTTCGAAGCTACTTTGGACCACACCATTTCTTGGCCGTACTCATATGCCAGCTTCTCAATACGAGCTCGTTGTTCAGGGTTTTCTAAAAGTAGTCTGATGCCATCGGTAATGGAATCAGGGCTTTTGAATTTGCACAATACTCCACGACCCTCAGCCAGAACTTCTGTTGCGTAGTAGAAGGGAGTAGAAACTATAGCTCTTCCTGCCCCTAGTGCATAAGTCACTGTTCCACTTGAGAGTTGATCTACGTTGACGGAAGGGCTAATGTACACATCTGTAGCCTGTAGGTATTGAATGAGTTCATCTTTGGTCAGGAAACGATTATGGAACTTGACATTCTTCTCTAGCTTTAGCCTCTTCACCAAACGCGCAAGGCGTCTTCTATATTTCTCGCCCTGATGCAGTCTAACTTGCGGATGAGTCGCTCCAATTACCAAATAGAGAATGTCAGGCCAGTCCTTGACTACTTCTGGTAGAGCTTTGATTGCATTATGAATCCCCTTATCGCGACTTAGGAGCCCGAATGTAGACAAGACAGTTCGTCCACTAAAGCCTAAGGCTTTTTTAGCAAGTTCACTTGGAATAAATGGTATGGGAGGAGTCCCATGTGGGATAATCCGGATCTTGTTAGCATCTATATTATGGTCATCCTTGAGGATGTTGGCCGCCATCTGAGTCATGACTGTAATAGCAGAGCTGTATCGCCCGATCCCCTTTACGACTTTGTTGTAAGCGGCTACACTTTCAGGCGACTGGAATATCTTCGAATCGTGTGAGAGTGTGGTGTGCATTGTAGTGATGCAAGGCTTGTTCAGTATTTTGAGGAAGGTTAAAAGATAGTTCCCCCAATCCCCACCGAAAAGTCCAAACTCATGTTGCACATTTACCAAATCAAAATCCGAATCATTGATTCGATCAGCTACTTGGCGATACGTACTCTTGTCATTCGCATCAATTTGCATAACTACTTCTTTGCCATAGTTATAGGATGAGCCATGGTCATTTATACCTATAATAGCTGCAGGTTTCAATACGTGGAGAGTGTCTATATTCTTTATCACATCCTCTGTGAAAGTGGCTATTCCACACTCTCTGGGTATATAGCTGCTCAAATAAGCTACTCTTAACATAAACTAATCACACCATCAGGGGATACAAGGACACTATCCAATTGCAATACGTATGTTGCAGTAAGAGATAAGCATTATGAACTGGTGTTTTTGATAGCTATAATTCAGGTATCAAATCAGTCCTTCATTTCATTTTGAGATGATACTCGAAAATGGAAGGAGGGTTTAGACCATTTTCTTTGCACGCTCAATGAGCTTGATACCTTCTTCACTAAGACGGTCTGCAGTTTCTTGCGTTTTCCCTTCAGCAAAACAGCGATAGATAGGCTCGGTACCAGATGGTCTGATAAGAAGCCAGCCATCATCATGGAGAATCTTCACGCCATCTAGTGTTATTCGATTCATATCCTTACTTAATTCCAAGAGCGCCTCTAGGAGTGATTCTTTCTTATCTTGAGGAACTTGTACTTTCACCTTTGTATTGAAATATGTAGGAAGTTCGCTAACAAGCTCTGAGAGTGTCTTGCCTTCTAGAGAGATCAGTTCTACAATTTGGGCAGCAGTCATTGCACCATCACGAACAGGCTGATGAGCCGGATAAAAGACTCCGCCATTTTCCTCACCACCCAATTCTGCACCAGTTTCTTCGAGCCTGTGCGAAACATCAACACTTCCGACTGTAGTCCAATCTATTTTGGCACCAGCTCGTCGTGCTACATCTTCAATTAGGCGACCACTTGAAACAGGTGTGACGAGGGTGGATCCTTTTTTCTGAGCCAGCACTCGCGAGGCAATCAAGGCGAAGGATTGGTCACCCCACAACACTCTACCCGTTTCATCGACAAATGTTGCTCGATCCGCATCACCATCATGTGCTATCCCTAAATCAGCTCCAATGGCTTTCACAGCTAGAGCGAGGTCCTTTATATTCTCAGGAATTGGCTCAGGGTTTCTTCCCGGAAAAGAACCATCTAACTGAGAATTAAGTGAAATCACTTTACAACCAAGTTCTCTCATGAGCCGCGGGGTTGCTAAACCTCCCACGCTGTTAGCAGAATCAACAACCACTTTCAGTTTTCTATTTTGAATTTTTTCTACATCAACGTGCGATTTGATTGCCTCTAAATACACATCAATAGAAGAATCATAATGTGTTACTTGACCAATTTTATTCCAATCCGCAACTTTGAATTTGTTTGAACGATAGATTGTTTCTATTTCTTTTTCAGATTCACGAGATATCTCAATTCCATTGGAGCCAATTACTTTGATTCCGTTGAATTGAGGAGGATTGTGAGATGCGGTAACCATAATTCCAGCGATGCACCCTAGTTTAGGAATCATAAACTGCAGAGTGGGGGTTGGTGCATAACCAATATCGACAACCGAACAACCTGTTGAGATTATCCCAGAAGTTACCAATTGGGTGAACATTTCACCACCCATACGCGAATCTCGCGCGATTCCTATTAGACCTGAATCAAAGAAAGTACTTGCAGCACGACTCAAGTTGAGAACCAGTTCGACGGTTAAGTCCTTATTTATTACACCACGGACCCCGTTTGTACCAAACTTTATGGACAAGATATTATCACTAAAGTCTATACAGGTAGGCATTGACTTAAGATTTATCATAGCGATGTCTCTTTCAAAGTTCAAGGAAAAGAGGTTGGAAATCTGGTAAACTTGAGCTCAGCAATATGACCAGTCAATGATGTGACAATAGAATTTTCAGATTGACTCTTTTCGATTTTATGGATGGTCTCAAGAGCTTGTGGACAAACTTCGGTTTAGACATGGATCTGGGGCTTAGGAGATATGCAAACAGTCCGCTAGGCAGCGGCGCACGCACGCATTACAATTAATGCATGCTTCTGGAAACAAAAGATCCGCCTTATGATCAGCATCACTAAAACCGTACACACCACGTGGGCAGACTTCTATGCATAGACGGCACCCTATACACTCCTCCCGCTCAATCTGGATAGTACCATAGGGGTTTAGAGCATATTCCCCAAATAG